>Ga0209084_1000416_pt1 | contig 40092 bp, 37 predicted proteins | sample C_130820_MF_Meta_FD_187309 | JGI IMG/M metagenome (GOLD analysis project Ga0209084, IMG submission 187309) | Freshwater microbial communities from Lake Croche, Canada to study carbon cycling - C_130820_MF_MetaG (SPAdes) (version 2) | ecosystem: Environmental > Aquatic > Freshwater > Lake... | reverse complement strand
CAACAAAGTTAGATGTCGATAAGAAAATCGATGTTAACGCTTTTTATGAAAAAACCCATTTTTATAAACAAAGCGGCTCAACCGCAGCCAATGGCACTCCCTATATCAACGCCAATTACACCGATCCCTATAGTACGGTTGGTGCTTCTGCACAATACACCCATAATTTAAAATCAAATTTAGTTGATCAATATCTTGTGGGAATTGATGCCCGCAATATTTCTGCTTCGAATACTACCAATAACTTAACAACCAATGGAAATGTAGCGGCGATCAATTATGCCCAAGGTCAGCAAAATTTTTATGGCTTGATGGGGCAATTAAAGTCGAAGGGTACAACAATTCCGCTAGAGGTAACTTTAGGCGCCAGAATTGATGCGTGGAATAGTCAAACCCCCACGTATTACAACACTGGCCCCAATGGCAACAATAAAACGGTGCAAACCATTAAAAATCAGAATGTGAACCCGTTCAATCCTTCTTTAGGCCTTTTATTTCCAGCAACAAAAGACTGGGATTTTCGCGCCGCTGCTTATCAGGCTTATCACGCACCCAGCTTAAACAATACTTTGCGGACTTATGGCTCGGCAACAGGTTGGTACTTCTCTAATCCCAATTTAATTCCAGAAACAATGAAAGGTTTTGAATTTGGTAGCGATTACCGCTGGGGCGGAGGTTTTGCGCAAGTAACGGCTTTTAATAATTACATTACTAATGCAGTTGCCAATTACACCTTGAAGGCAGCGAATTCTACAGATGTGGCTTTGGCTAAAAATTTATGTAATTCTGGTGCAGTTAATCCTTTAACAAAAAACGGCGGTGCAGGAGTTTGTAATTCAAGCTCGATTAGCTACTTCACTAATAATCAAAATTTATTAAGCCAAGGTGTTGAATTTCAATATCACCATGATATTAATTCGCACTGGAGTCTTGATGGTGGCTACACCTATACGCTGACTCGGCTAACCTGGACGGCAACTAGCGACCCTACGAATAGTCAAGTTGGTGGCGTTCCCCAAAATTTGGGTACCGCTGGCATTACTTATTACCCATTGCCGAAAGCCAGTCTGACAGCGACCGTAAGGTATGCTGGAAATTCATGGATGGATACGGCCCATGCTTTTCCTGTGCCAGCCTATGCGGTAGTTGGTTTTAGGGCCAATTATGAGATCACCCCACAGGCGACAATTTTTGCTTCGGTAGTGAACTTATTTAACCGCCAATATGTGACTTTTAATATCGCTAATAGTGCTAGCAGTTATCAGGCGGGAATGCCCTTAGCAGTATCGGTTGGCGCACGCTTAGTGTTCTAGGTGAGGGGCACTAATCATTTGCTATTGCCGACTAATAGGCGAAAACCCTTAGTAGCGTTTCATTTTTAATTGGAAAAATACTTTAAGCTAGGGGTTGGTACTAAATGTACAAAAATATGAATGGATGGGGGAGATAAAATATGCAGAAATCATCAGTTTCGTTGCGCTCGCTGGGCTTTAGTAAGCTACTCGGTGGCTTAATCTTGGCGGGTTTTGTGAGTGCTGTACATGCGCAAGCTCCAGCTCCTGCTCCAGCCCCTGCTGCCCCGGCTGGCCTTCCACCTACCTGGGCCCAGGGAAGAACTGCCGATGGTATGAATCCAACGCTGGTACCCAATCCTTCACCATTGGTGGCAAAGCCTGTAAGTGAATTATTTGTTAATAAATTAAAAGCGCCTCCAGGCTTTAAGGTGGAACTATGGGCGTCTGGAATGGCCAATGCACGCTCGATGACGGAATCGCCGAGCGGAACCCTTTTCGTCGGCACCCGCTTTCCTGGTAATGTCTATGCAGTAGTGAATAAGGGCGATACGCGGGAAGTTAAAACTATTTTGAAGGGTTTACATCGTCCTAATGGCGTCGCTTTTGCTAATGGCTCTTTGTATGTTGCTGAGCTCTCCCGTATTCTGCGTTACGACAATATTGAAAAGAATTTGGATAATCCACCTGCTCCAGTGGTGATATTCGATGCCTTACCTAAGGATGAGCCCCATGGTTGGAAGTACATGAAGCTTAGTCCTGATGGAAAGTATTTATATTTTCAAATTGGTACGCCAGCAAATATTATTGTGCCGCCCGCTACCCATGCTGCTATTGTGCGCCTGAACTTGCAGACCAACATTCTCGACTATGTTGCCTATGGTGTACGTAATAGTGTTGGTATGGACTTTCAGCCTGGCACTAATGAATTATGGTTTACCAATATGGGCCGAGATTGGGCAGGTGAAGATTTACCAAATGACACCTTAAATAAATTGGCCAGAACCAAGATGAACTTTGGCTATCCTTTCTGTCATCAAGGCGACTGGCTTGACCCTGAGTTAGGCAAGGGACGTTCTTGCGATGAGTTTGATAAGCCTGAACTAAAGTTAGGCGCCCACGTTGCTCCATTAGGAATGCGTTTTTATACTGGCAAAATGTTTCCAGCAGAATATAAAGGGAATATTTTTATTGCCGAATATGGTTCATGGAACCGCACTAAGAAAGTCGGCTATCAAGTTGTCCGCGTAGTACTCGATGCTAAAAACAAACCCGTGAAATTAGAGCCATTTATTACTGGTTGGTTGCAAGGCGAAGAGTATTGGGGTCGTCCTGCTGACGTACAAGTACTTAAAGATGGTTCTATGTTGATTTCTGATGGTGAAGCTGGCGCGATTTATCGGGTCTCTTATGCTAAATGAGCTTAAGTAATAAGATCAAGGCCATCATTACGGTGGCCTTTTTTAATGTTTGCGGCTTAATGTCTTGGCAAGCCTTTGCAGCGTCAGCAGTTCCTGATGCTGCAGCGGGAAAGATAAAAGCCAAAACTTGCTTTTCATGTCATGGTGAGAATGGGATGGGTATCGCGCCATCGGTGCCTAACATTGCAGCTCAACCCCCCTTAGCACTTTTTTATCAGCTGGTGCAATTTCGCGAGGATATGCGCAAAGGTGGTGATATGGAAAAGTTTGCCAAGCCTTTTAGTGATAACGACATACGGGATATTGCGGCCTATTTTTCGGCTTTACCTGCACCGCCTGCAATTCCTGGAGATGCTGCCAAAATCAGTATTGGTAAGCAGATAGCCCAACAACAGTATTGCAATTCCTGTCATGCGCCACAATTCCAAGGACAAAAACAAGTATCACGTCTGGCAGGTCAATCTAAAGACTATTTCATTACCCAATTGCGTAACATTCGATCGGGTGCCCGAGTAGATATGGATGGCACGATGGGTAGTGCTGCACGCGGTGTAAGTGATGAGCAGATGGATGCACTTGCAGAGTACGCGGCCAGCCTGCCATAAGACTGGCGCACTAGGGCGCTAATTAGGCGCTGCTGTAACTTAGTTGCTAGTAAAGAAAGAGCTAATAAAAACGTTTAGTAGTGAAATAAAGATACTGGCAAAGAATGCAGTCCAGAAACCAGCCAAACTAAAACCACTCACTAACTTTGCAACAAGCATCAAAACCAGTGCGTTGATTACCAATAGAAACAGACCCATGGTGAGCACGGTGAGCGGCAAAGTAAACACGATTAATAGCGGTCTTACTAGCGCATTGGCAAAGCCCAATACCAAAGCAGAAATAATTAAGGATCCCGTATCGGTAAATTTGAGGCCGCTAAAGACAAAACTAGCTGCCCACAGCGATAGAGCGGTAACGCCCCAGGTAATTAAAAATGGTGTTGAGTTAGCAAACATGGTTTTATCCTCGTTTTATTAGTTTCCATAGTATCAGCCTTAGCTGCTTAGGCTTAAAAAGCAACTTCATTGGCAAGAAAAACCGCAGTTTTTGGATCTTTTTGCACTCACATTAAGCTTTTTATGCCCTAAATCGGTGCATTAGCACCAATTCAAAGTATTTCCCATTTATGCACAAAGAGAGTGCGTATTTAATTCAATACAGATGTTGAGTCATTTGTATCGCTAACCGTAAACCCATTTTTTTTACTCTTGAAGAGGTGAAGCATGAAACGTAGATCGATTTTGAAGTTAACCGGTATTGCTGCTGCGATGAGTTTTGCTGGCTTAAGTCATTTGGCAATAGCCCAGTCTAAAGAGCCTATTAAAGTTGGCATTTTGCATTCGCTATCAGGCACGATGGCCATTTCTGAAACATCATTAAAAGATATGGCTTTGATGGAAATTGAATTAATTAATAAAAGTGGTGGCATTATGGGCCGTAAATTAGAGCCGGTTGTAGTTGACCCCGCCTCCAATTGGCCTTTGTTTGCTGAGAAAGCCCGTCAATTACTAACTAAAGATAAAGTTGCAGTGGTATTTGGTTGCTGGACATCAGTTTCACGTAAATCTGTTTTACCGGTATTTGAAGAATTAAACGGTCTACTCTTTTACCCAGTGCAGTACGAGGGCGAAGAGATGTCACGTAATGTGTTTTATACCGGTGCGGCACCAAATCAACAGGCAATTCCTGCGGTTGAATATTTAATGAGCAAAGAGGGCGGCGCCGCTAAACGTTGGGTCTTGTTGGGTACTGATTACGTTTATCCTCGCACGACTAACAAAATTCTCCGTGCATTCTTGAAGTCAAAAGGCGTGAAAGACGAAGATATTCAAGAAAAGTACACCCCATTTGGTTTTGCTGACTACCAGACTATTGTTGCCGATATTAAGAAATTTTCTCAAGGCGGTAAAACTGCAGTGGTATCGACTATTAATGGCGACTCAAACGTACCTTTTTATAAAGAATTGGGCAATGCTGGCTTGAAAGCAAAAGATGTTCCTGTAGTTGCTTTCTCAGTGGGTGAAGAAGAATTGCGCGGTGTTGATACTAAGCCTCTAGTTGGTCAATTAGCCGCATGGAACTACTTCATGTCGATTAATAACCCTGTGAATGATGCATGGAAAAAACAATGGGCTGAGTATTCAACCGCGAAGAAGTTACCTGGAGCTAGCAAGCCTTTAACAGACGATCCAATGGAAGCAACCCATACCGGCATTTTGATGTGGAAAGCGGCCGTTGAAAAGGCTGGCACCACTGATGTGGATGCAGTTCGGAAGGCGATGATTGGTCAAAAATTACAAACTCCCAGTGGTTTTCTTGAAGTGATGGGCCCTAATCATCACCTTTCGAAACCAGTCATGATTGGTGAAATTAAGGCTGATGGTCAATTCAATGTGATTTGGAAAACACCAACAGCAATTCCAGCAAAACCATGGAGCCCGTTCATTCCTGGTAATGAAAATAAGAAAGACTCTGTAAGTTAAGCAAATTAATGCAGTTAGTAAACAAAGCAGATTTTTGTCTTAAAACGTTCTATAGGTAAGGCACCCCTTCTTCCTTCGGGAAGAAGGGAGTTGCTCCTAATTTTGTACTCATAACTATTAAAAAAAGTCAAAAGACCCTCATGTTTTTCCGCAGAACGCTTCTCGTTTTAATTACCGCGTTGATCGCAAGCTGCCTTTTTTCAGGTATTGCGCTAGCGAAATTTTCAGCCGAGCAATTAAAACCATTATTTACTGATGACTACGATAGTAAAGTAAAGGTGATTCAATCTTTAGTTGAAGACAGCAGTATGGAGGGCTTAAAGGTCTTGAAAGCCCTCTCTGAAGAGACTCTGTTTTCAACCCCTAAGGGAATCGTGATTAAAAATGGCAGCCAATATATTGATGTGGTTAGCGATCAAGCAATTGATGTCAAGCCAGAAGAGCTGACGGGAGTAGTTTTAAATAATCAATTACGTGCTAAGGTTGATAACTCCTTAATGAGCTTGCAATTAGGCTCCCCCGATTTGCAAGTGCGCACAAAAGCCGTTGAAGGCTTAAGCAAAGATCCCGAGCTAGATAATTTACCTTTAGTTGAAAAGCTGTTAGAAACTGAAAAAGACCCGAGCCTCAAACCCAAGGTTGAAAAGCTATGGGCCATGATGGCCCTGCAAGCTGACGACGTTAAGAACAAATTAAAAGCTATCAATATTCTTGGCGAGTCTGGCGATCCTCAAGTAGCTGCACTTTTAGCACCCTTATTGCAACAGGATGGTGAGGTAAAAATTGCCGCTGAAAATGCTCTCTCAAAAATTAAGAAGAAGCAATTTCTCGGCGAATTTTTAGGTAATGTGATTGCCGGTTTTAGCTACGGCAGTATTTTGTTATTGTGCGCGCTTGGTTTGGCTATCATTTATGGCTTGATTGGTGTTATCAATATGGCCCATGGCGAATTTTTAATGGTCGGGGCTTATGCGACTTATGTTGTCCAGGGTATATTCCGCCAGTATTTACCCGGCTATCTGGATTGGTATTTAGTGATGTCGATACCAGTAGCTTTTTTAGCGGCTGCCATCTTAGGTGTTTTATTGGAGCGCACGGTCATTCAGTTTCTATATGGCCGTCCTTTGGAAACACTTTTAGCGACTTTTGGGGTGAGTTTGCTCATGATCCAAGGTACGCGCACTATTTTTGGCGCCCAAAATGTCGAAGTTGCAAATCCGTCCTGGATGTCGGGAGCCTTGCAAGTTTTGCCGAATCTGGTGGTGCCCTATAACCGAATGATTATTTTTGCCTTTGCAGTCATGGTGGTGATTGCTACTTGGTTAGTTTTAAATAAAACTCGCTTAGGACTTTTTGTTCGAGCAGTGACGCAAAACCGAAATATGGCAGCTTGCTTGGGAGTGAAAACAAAAAAAGTCGATATGTATGCCTTTGCCTTTGGCGCTGGTATCGCTGGTTTAGGTGGCGTAGCGTTATCGCAAATTGGTAATGTGGGCCCTGACCTAGGACAAAGTTACATCATCGATTCATTTATGGTGGTGGTCTTAGGTGGCGTTGGCCAATTAGCAGGTACGGTCTGGGGTGCTTTTGGTTTAGGTATCGCTAGCAAGCTGATGGAGCCTTTTATTGGCGCAGTGTTAGCGAAGATTGCAATTTTGATTTTCATTATCATTTTTATTCAGCGTCGACCCCAAGGTTTATTTGCCTTAAAAGGGCGTAGCGTCGAGTAAGTTATGGATATTAAAAAACTCGCCCCCCCGTCAAAATTTGTTCTGCAGGTACCTGCGCGGGAAGCCATTCTAAGTAAACGGGCTAGCTTGATTTTGTTCGCAATTTCTTTGGCAGTCTTAATTTGGGTGCCACTTGCCGCACTCGTCTTACCTGAATCAAGTAGCTTTGCGATGTCAGCTTATGCGTTAACACTAGTTGGCAAGATTATGTGTTTTGCGATCGCTGCGCTTGCACTCGACTTAGTGTGGGGCTATTGTGGTATTTTAAGTTTAGGCCATAGTCTATTTTTTGCTTTAGGCGGCTACATCATGGGCATGTATCTGATGCGCGAGATTGGTACTGACGGCGTCTACAAAAGTCCGTTACCCGATTTCATGGTGTTCTTAGATTGGAAAGAGTTACCTTGGTTTTGGCACGGTAGTGAACATTTTTGGTGGGTCATTTTGATGTTAGTTTTGGTGCCAGGTTTAGTGGCCTGGATCTTCGGTTACTTTGCCTTCCGCTCGCGTATTAAAGGGGTTTATTTCTCGATCATTACCCAAGCCTTAACCTATGCATCGATGCTGCTATTTTTTAGAAATGAAACTGGCTTTGGTGGTAATAATGGGTTCACTGATTTCAAACGTATTTTGGGTTTTGCAGTAAGTTCGCCTTATACCAGGGTGACACTTTTTTTAATTACCTACTTAGTTTTAGTGGCAAGTTTTATCTTATGTCGTACGATTGTTACTTCAAAGATGGGGCGTGTGATTACTGCGATTCGTGATGCGGAATCGCGTTTGATGTTTTGTGGGTATAACCCACTAGGCTATAAATTATTTATTTGGACATTCTCCGCTTTTTTATGCGGCATTGCTGGCGCATTATTTGTTCCGCAGGTAGGCATTATTAATCCGAGTGAGATGTCGCCGACCAATTCTATTGAAATGGTAATTTGGGTTGCAGTTGGTGGGCGCGGCACCTTGCTTGGACCCATTATTGGGGCTTTTGCTGTCAGCGGAGCGAAAAGTTATTTCACTGCTAACTTTGCTGAATACTGGTTATATTTCCTGGGCCTCATGTTTGTCTTTGCAACCTTATTTTTGCCGAAAGGTATTATCGGGCTATGGGATCAACTGCGGGACCAACTACGTCATCAAGTGCGCGATAAGCTGCCTCAGCATCACAAGAAGGGTGAGTCCAAATGAGCGCGCATTTTATTGATAGCGGTGTGATTGATACTTCCCATACAGCGATTTTGTATGTTGAAGATCTCACGGTTCAATTTGATGGCTTTACTGCATTAAATCATTTATCTCTATCGATTGATGTCGGCGAATTACGCTGTGTTATTGGCCCTAATGGGGCAGGCAAAACGACCTTAATGGACGTGATTACTGGTAAAACCCGTAGCGGTATGGCTGACATTACCGGCACGGTATTTCTGGGGTCAACCATTGATTTACGCGAAATGAGTGAGCCCCAAATAGCGCAAATTGGCGTTGGGCGCAAATTTCAGAAGCCTACCGTATTCGAGCAGCATCCAGTTTGGGAAAATCTTGAGCTCGCTATGGCCGGTGATAAGTCGTGGAAGCGTTCTCTTGATGCTAAATTAAATGCGGATGGCCGTTCTTTAATTGAGGCAGTACTAAGCATGACTCAATTAGAGTCGGATGTATATCGTGAGGCAGGTTTACTTTCGCATGGTCAAAAACAGCGGCTTGAAATTGGCATGCTGCTAATGCAACAGCCTAAATTACTGCTGCTTGATGAGCCAGTTGCGGGGATGACAGATGAAGAAACATTGCGCTTAGCTGAATTATTAAATTCATTACGGGGTCAATGTTCGATGATGGTAGTAGAGCATGACATGGAATTTGTGGCTGCTTTGGCAGGAGATTCTGGCAGAGTCACAGTGCTAGCCGAGGGTTCTGTACTGGCTGAGGGTACCTTAGCGCAAGTGCAGCGCGATGAACGTGTGATTGAATCTTACTTAGGAAGATAGGACTCGCTGATGCTCAAAGTTCACGATCTCAATCAATATTACGGTGGCAGCCATATTTTGCGCAACCTCTCCTTTGAAATTCCCAGTGGGCGCTTAACTACCTTATTGGGCCGCAATGGCGTAGGTAAATCGACTTTATTAAAGGTCTTAATTGGTGCTATCAAAGCAAAGTCGGGCAGTATCGTTTGGAATCATCAAGAGTTGCATGGCTTGGCTCCCTGGGACCGTGTGGCCGCTGGCTTTGGTTATGTGCCACAGGGACGAGAAATTTTCCCCAGATTAACTGTCGAAGAAAATTTACTCGTTGGGGCAGCTAAATTTAGCCGGCGTATTGAAATACCGGCCTATATATATGAGTTATTTCCAATTTTGGCTGAGATGAAATCACGCCGCGGCGGCGATTTATCGGGTGGTCAGCAGCAACAATTAGCAATTGCGCGGGCGTTGATGTCCAACCCTGAGCTATTGATTTTAGATGAGCCAACCGAAGGGATTCAACCTTCTATTATTCAAGATATTGGTCGTAATTTGCGTAAATTAGTGGATGAGCGCGGCATCACTGTTTTATTAGTGGAGCAGTACTACGATTTTGCAAAAAAGTTCTCCGATGAATATTTAGTGATGCGGCGAGGCGAAATCGTTGCCCAAGGACTCAGTCAAGATATGGACAAAAATGGGGTACAGGAGATGATTTCCGTTTAATGTACTAAGATCTCCTAATTGATTCAAATAATTTAATTCAATACAGTAGTGAGGCAGTGGTACAGCAATGATTTTGGCTCCCGTTCAAGCAGTGACCCAGCTACTTCGCTCGCTAACACCGAGTTGGCTGGCCAAACTTAGTCTGCGCTATGAACATACTGTCATTGGCACGGTATTAAAGGGTGCTGAGCATGAGGGCCCATTGCGAGTGCAAAAGGCGCTCTATCCAGAAGGCCAGGAAATATGCCATTCCATCATCATCCATCCCCCTGCTGGCATTGCCGGGGGGGATGAGTTAGACATTCAGGTTGATCTTGGGCCAAAAAGTCATGTTGTTTTGAGTACGCCAAGCGCAACTAAATGGTACAAATCTTTTCGGAACCCCTCTAAACAAGTCATTCAAATGAATTTGGGTGAAGATGCCAAATTAGATTGGCTACCGCAAGAAAATTTATTTTTTGCTGGCGCGCATTGCCAAGTTAAGTTACAACTCAAATTATCTCAGTCAGCGTCATTTATTGGTTGGGATACGCTGATGTTGGGGCGAAAAGCTTCTGGTGAAGCTTGGCATCAAGGACAAGTTCATTTATTAAACCGAATTGAGCGCAACGGAAAATTACTTTTTATTGAGCAAGCTCACCTCGATGCTACCGACCCATATTTAAAGTCATCGCCACAAATGGGATCATGGCCGATTATGGGACAACTGTGGGCCCTCGGCCCCAATTGCGGAGATCATTTACTTGAGTATTTGGCCCCAAAATTGCCTTGGAATGATCATATTTGTGGGGGTGTAACGTACTTACAGCAAGGAGTATTGTTGTTACGGGTGGTATCAGACAATATTGAAATGACTCGCGCACTATTAATAGATGCTTGGACCAACTTAAGACCTCACATTCATGGAGTTGCAGCTAAACCTTTACGGTTGTGGGCGTCATGAAATATCCTCATCAAGTAAGCGCTAAATAGGAAAGTAAGCATATGGAATTAAGCCCCCGTGAGAAAGATAAGCTATTAATTTTTACTGCTGCTTTATTAGCGGAGCGTCGTAAAGCACGTGGCTTAAAGTTAAATTATCCGGAGTCGATTGCCCTCATTAGTGCAGCGATTATGGAAGGCGCCCGCGATGGTAAGACTGTGGCACAGCTGATGTTTGAAGGGCAACAAGTTTTAGGTCGTGCCGATGTAATGGAAGGTATACCGGAAATGATTCCCGATATACAAGTAGAGGCAACTTTTCCAGATGGCACGAAATTAGTAACCGTACATAATCCAATTGTGTAGTTCAAAGTGAGCGATTGAAAATGAAAGTAATGATGAAAGTCAAAACCGCCTTACAACTATCCATGATTTTTAGTAGCTATGGGTTTGCGACCTTAGCTCAAGCCCACTCAGGACATGATGCCGGCATTCATTTTATGGCTGGCCTCATGCATCCTTTCACTGGCTTTGATCATTTCTTAGTCATTCTCCTAGTCGGTTTTTGGAGTGCTTTTGCTTTAAAGCAAGTTTACTTAGGGCCCTGTAGTTTTATGCTGGGAATGCTAGCTGGTATAGCTGCGGGCCTTCTCGGCGTTACCCTATCTCTATTCGAATTTGGCATCACCTTTTCGGTGATGGCAGTTGGCCTTTTATTATTTTTTAGAAGTAATTTATCCCCTAAATTAATATTGCTGCTGTTTAGTTTATTCGGTGTCTTTCATGGCTTTGCCCACGCTGAATTGTTTTCAACTCAGTTTGTGGCGGCAGATAAAGGAATGCAACTGGCACTGGAGGATGCTGCTGGTTTATTCTTGGCAACCGCTTTTTTGCATGGCTGTGGTGTTTTACTGGCAACTAGTCTCCGTGGAAAATTAACACCAATTTCTAAGGGGGTGGGGTTAGTAACCTTGGCTTATGGGATATTTTTATTTGGACAATTAAGTCTGCTTACTCTTGCTGGAGCGGCTTAATGAGCTCATCTAAACCCAGTAGCGATCAAATTACCCGCTTTATTCCTGGGCAATTTTTTATTGAGCCAGGTGAAATTCAATTCAATGTTGGGCGTCCCACAATCACGATTGAGGTCGCCAACACGGGTGATCGGCCAATTCAAATTGGCTCGCACTTTCATTTTTTTGAAGTCAATGATCAATTGCAATTTGAACGTGAAAAAACCCGTGGCATGCGTCTTAACATTGTGGCAGGTACTGCGGTCAGGTTTGAACCCGGCCAAAGTCGTACTGTTGAGTTAGTGGCGGTAGCAGGCGAGCGCCGCATTTATGGATTTGCTGGTCGCGTGATGGGGGCTTTGTAATGGCGAAAATTGAACGCGCTGCTTATGCAGAAATGTTTGGTCCTACGCTGGGTGATCGGGTGCGGCTAGCCGACACGAATTTAATGATTGAAATTGAGAAAGACTTCACCATTTATGGTGAAGAGGTGAAGTTTGGCGGCGGTAAAGTCATTCGTGATGGCATGGGTCAAAGTCAACGCGTTTCTAAAGATTGTGCCGACACCGTTATTACCAATGCAGTCATCATTGACCACTGGGGAATTGTGAAAGCGGATATTGCCATTAAGAATGGTCGCATTGCCAATATTGGCAAGGCAGGCAACCCGGATATTCAACCTGGCGTTTCCGCAGTGATTGGACCCGGAACAGAAATCATTGCAGGTGAGGGGATGATTGTTACACCCGGTGGTATCGATACCCATATCCATTTTATTTGCCCTCAACAAATTGAGGAAGCGCTTATGTCGGGTGTAACCACCATGATTGGTGGTGGAACTGGACCAGCTACGGGGACGTTTGCGACCACTTGTACGCCAGGGCCATGGCATTTACAGCGTATGCTGCAATCGATCGATGCATATCCCATGAATATTGGGTTGCTCGGTAAGGGTAATGGTAGTTTGCCCGCAGCATTACGTGAACAGGTTGACGCTGGTGCAATTGGCTTGAAATTACATGAAGATTGGGGCACCACGCCGGCAGCAATTGATTGTTGTCTAGGAGTAGCGGACGATACCGATACGCAAGTCGCCATTCATACGGACACCTTAAATGAATCTGGCTTTGTCGAAACTACTTTGGCGGCTTTCAAGGGGCGTACCATTCACACGTACCACACTGAGGGTGCTGGTGGCGGTCATGCTCCCGATATTATTCGGGCGTGTGGCGAAGCCAATGTTTTACCGTCATCCACTAATCCTACTCGTCCATTTACGATTAATACGTTAGACGAACATTTAGATATGTTGATGGTCTGTCATCACCTCGATGCATCAATTGCCGAAGATATTGCCTTTGCAGAATCACGGATTCGTCGAGAAACCATTGCGGCTGAAGATATTCTGCATGATTTGGGGGCTTTTTCAATGCTTTCTTCCGACTCCCAAGCAATGGGTCGGGTTGGGGAAGTGATTATCCGCACTTGGCAAACTGCGGACAAAATGAAACTACAGCGTGGCTTATTACCGGGAGATACAAATCGCCATGATAATTTTCGGGTGAAGCGCTATATCGCCAAGTACACCATCAATCCAGCTATAACCCATGGTATAGCGCATGAAGTTGGCTCGATCGAAGTGGGTAAGTATGCCGATTTAGTGTTTTGGAAGCCCGCATTTTTTGGCGTGAAGCCCTCTTTAATTGTTAAAGGCGGCTCCATTGCGGCTGCCGCGATGGGCGATCCGAATGCCTCAATACCAACACCGCAGCCCGTTCACTACCGCAATATGTTTGCGGGTATTGGGCAGGGAATTCGTCACAGTTCATTAACCTTTCTCTCGCAATCCGCTGTAGATGCGAAAGTCCATCAAGCTTATGGTTTAGAAAAAAATGTTGTCGCTGTCCGAAATTGCCGCAACATTAGTAAAGCCAATATGATTCATAACGATTGGCTTCCGCAGATTAGTGTTGACCCGGAGACGTATCAAGTGATTGCTGATGGCGAATTACTGACCTGTGAGCCTGCTAAAGTCTTGCCTATGGCACAGCGCTATTTCCTTTTTTAAGTCAGCTAATTATCCCCATATGACTACATTAACTGCGCCAGCATTACGTGTCGAGAAAATGATTACCGCTGGTCGAGGACGGCAAATAGCGCGGGCTGTTTTACAGCGGGCCTGCGAATTGCCCTTAGCATTTGAAATGCGCACTAAAAGTCGCTTCGCCGCAACCTTAAGTGATGGACGGCTAGCAAACTTTTTTTTACCACGCGGTACGGTTTTAGCGGATGGCGATATATTAGTTGCTGAAGATGGTTCGATGATACGGGTAAGTGCGGCCTCACAAGCAGTAATAACAATCAAATCGACTGATACCCACTTGCTTACTCGCGCTGCTTATCATCTTGGTAATCGCCATATCCCTGTTCAGGTTGGCAAGGGCTTTCTCCGACTTGAACCCGACACCGTATTGGAAGCGATGTTGACCCAGTTAGGTCTAGAGGCCATCCATGAATTGGCGCCCTTTGAACCAGAAACAGGTGCTTATGGTGGCGGCCATCGGCATAGCCACGCAGAAACTTTTGATGCCGATTACGCGCTAGCGCAAAAAGTGTATCAAGTGCATGATCATGACCATGAACACTGATTTAGAAGAAATTGCTGCTTTGATGCAGTTGGCTTCACCCGCTTTGCCAATTGGAGGTTTTAGCTACTCACAGGCCCTAGAAGCGGCCATCGATAGCACATTGGTATCTGATGCCGTGAGTGCGCAACAGTGGATTGGGGATCTTTTTTTAGGCGTGTTTACCCGATCAGAGGCACCCTTATGGTTAATGAGCCATAGCGCGTGGTCAAAACACGATTTCGTAATGTGTGCAGAGCTCAATGACTATTTCCTCGCAAGTCGCGAAACTTCTGAATTACGCGCCGAAACAGAGCAAATGGGGTGGTCACTTTTACAACTGGCAAAGTCCTTGGGATGGGGCGGTGAAGCCATTAAGCAATTAACTTTACTAAAGCCACTTTCTTTAATTACTGCCCATAGCTATGCTTGCTATCACTTGGGAATTCAGGCGCATAACGGCTTGGCTGCATATTCTTTTACTTGGTTAGAAAATCAAGTCGCAGCAGCAGTAAAGGCGATCCCATTGGGACAAGTTGCCGGCCAAAAAATCTTAAGCGCACTGCGTACGCATTTACCCCTCATGGTGACAGAAGCCCAAGCACAGGCGCAATTGGGTCTAGCGGGGTTAAGTAATTTTTCACCGCAATTTGCCATTTTGTCGGCACGTCATGAAACCCAATATTCTCGTCTCTTTAGGTCTTAATTTATGAAGCAACGCACTAAGAAAAATCCTCCGCTACGGGTTGGCATTGGCGGCCCAGTAGGCTCTGGCAAAACGACTTTATTAGAAATGCTCTGTAAAGCCATGCGTGATCGCTATGACTTAGTGGTCATTACGAATGATATTTATACCAAAGAAGATCAACGCTTATTAACTGTTGCACACGCTCTACCGGCGGAGCGGATTATGGGAGTGGAAACTGGCGGCTGTCCGCACACAGCCATTCGTGAAGATGCGTCGATTAATTTGGAGGCGGTCGAGCGGATGCTACAGCAGTTTCCTGAAGCCGATATCGTTTTTATTGAATCTGGTGGCGATAATCTAGCGGCTACATTTAGTCCAGAGTTATCGGATTTAACGATTTATGTAATTGATGTAGCAGGGGGCGAAAAAATTCCTCGTAAGGGTGGCCCCGGTATCACGCGCTCTGATTTATTGGTAATTAATAAAATTGATTTAGCGCCCTATGTTGGCGCTTCTTTAGAAATTATGGAGGCTGATGCGAAAAAAATGCGCGGTGAGCGACCCTTTATTATGGGCAGCATTAAATCAGGTACTGGTTTAGAGCAAATTATTGCTTTTATTGAAAAGCAAGGTTTATTAATATAAAAATAGTTCAGCTGCATTAGCGACTGGCTGAATAGCGCAGGGCGCACTGCCACCCTAGTTCAGCCAGGGGTTCAGATCGTTGGGCATTAGCAATCGCATCTTCCCCGCTGGCATTGCCATCAACTACGCGCTGGGCAATGCCATGCAAGATAGCAGCAATACGAAAGAAGTTATAGGCTAAATAAAAATCCCAATGTTCAGCAGAATTTCTACCGGTATTAGCTGCGTATTGAGCGACATATTGCGCCTCAGTCGGAATTCCTAGGGCGGTCAAATCTAAGCCACCAATACCGCGCCATAAGGTAGGTGGAATATGCCAAGCCATGCATTGGTAGGCAAAATCGGCAAGCGGATGACCTAAGGTTGAAAGTTCCCAGTCAATCACCCCAATGACTTCAGGCTTGGTTGGATGAAAGATTAGATTATCCATCCGAAAATCACCATGCACTAGGGTGGTTTCATCACCAGGAGGAATATGCTCTGGCAGCCAAGCTATTAAACGTTGCAGCGCAGGGCTAATGGGTAAATTAGATTCATTGCATTGACGCGACCAACGGGCAATTTGCCGGGCAAAATAATTACCCGGTTTGCCAAAACTTTCTAAATCTGCTGCTTGGTAATCGACCGCATGAATGCTAGCTATTACACGGTTCATTTCTGAATAGATAGCAGCGCGTTCAGTAGTGGTCATACCCGGCAAAGCTTGCTCAGTTAAAACCCGACCATCAAGAAAAGACATTAAGAAAAAAGGCGTCCCAACAATTGACTCATCTTCACAGTAACTTAACATCTGCGGTACGGGAACACCCTCCTTGGCAAGTGCTGCCATCACTCGGTACTCACGATCGATCGCATGTGCTGATGGCAATAAGTGACCAGCGGGTTTTTTGCGTAATACCATTTTTTGCTGACCCGCCTCGATATAGAAGGTGGGATTAGATTGGCCGCCACTGAGGGGCTTAATGATTAAGGCTTCACTAATATCATTAAGGGCAGCGTTATTTGCGAATATACCTTGATTGCGCAGATAGGCAGAAAAGGCCGGTAGATTAAACGACGTACTCATCGGCACACTCATTTAGCGTAGTTTTATAGGGTATTTACTAAATGAGCGCCATCGACCGCGATTGAAGTACCCGACATTGCTTGGCTAGCATCAGATGCTAATAATAAAATCGGTCCATCAAGATCGCTAACTTCACCAAAACGTCGGCTTGGTATACGTGCACGGAGTTTTTCGCCAGCTTCGCTTTGTAAAAAAGCCCGATTGAGATCGGTCGCAATATAACCCGGTAGTAAGGCATTCACTCTAATCGAGTAGCGCGCTAACTCAAGTGCCATCGTTTTTGTGAGTTGTAATACGCCTGCTTTAGAGATCGCATAGGGCGCAACACCACCCGCAACCCGCTCTCCTAAAATGGAGCTGATATTGACGATATTGCCTGGTTTATTAACTGCAACCAGCCGCCTTGCGGCCTCAGTAGCCACCAGCCAAGCACCTTTGAGATTGGTATCGATCACTTGATCCCAATCACTCTCATTTTGTTGTAGCAGGGGTTTGGTGATAGTAACGCCAGCATTGTTGATGATCACATCAGGCAAATGCCAAGCAGCAAGTTGATCAAAGCACTGACTCACTTGTTGGGCATTACTCACATCGAGTTGAAATGCCTTGGCTTTTGCATCCGAAGACTTTGGTGAAGCTGAATTGATTTCTTGAACTAAGTCTTCTAAGACATCGATACGGCGTGCGGCTAAAGCCACGCTTGCACCAGCTTGCGCCATGAGTAGGGCGAAGTGCCGTCCTAGGCCACTAGATGCACCAGTCACTAATACTGTTTTACCATCTAAGCGAAAAAGATCTTGCGCCATTTATTGATTGTCCTGGGCAGCTTTGACTAATTTGCGGGCCATGCTCCAACGATGAACCTCACTCGGGCCATCGTAAATCCGAAAGGCACGCATATCAGTAAAAATCCGCATGATCGGCGTTTCGCCTGTGACTCCTTGACCACCTAAAATTTGGACACAACGATCAACGACCCGCCATTCAGCTTCTGAGCAAACGACTTTTGCACGACTCGATTCATAGTTGCATTTTTCACCTTGATCTAAAAGCCAAGCCGTATGCAAAGTATGTAGACGGGCAGTCTGTAAATCCATATCGTTATCGGCCAACATAAACCCCACGCCCTCATGTTGAGATAGTGGCATGCCAAAGGCAGTACGTTTAATCGCGTATTGCAAGGCAATGTCTTGCGCGCGGCGTGCTTGGCCAAGCCAACGCATGCAGTGGGTTAAACGGGCGGGCGCTAAACGAATTTGGGCGTAACGAAACCCTTCACCTAATTTTCCTAAGATATCTTTTGCTGGTACGCGTAAATTCTTAAAATCAATGACACCATGACCCCCTGTAAAACATTGATCCAGAGCGTCCATATTGCGCACTAATTCAATGCCGGTCTGTTTCATATCGGCCAGAAACATCGTCGCAGCAGGACCGCTAGATTTGGTATCTGCACTGTTTGGTGCAGTATTTTCAAGGCGTGCCATGATGATGGCGTAATCAGCCCCATCTGCTCCGGTAATAAACCACTTCCGGCCATTGATTACATAATCATCGCCATCCGGAGTCGCAGTAGTCATGAGCATGGAGGGGTCTGAGCCAGCCCCTGGGGGTGGTTCGGTCATCGCAAAGCAAGAACGCGTGAGGCCTTGAACTTGTGGGCGTAGCCAGCGCTCTTTTTGCTCTGCATTGGCAACTGCTTCCATTAAATGAATATTGCCTTCATCGGGGGCGGCAATATTGAGTGCAGTAGGACCTAAACAAGAGTAACCAGCCTCTTCAAAGATGACGGCTTTCGCAACATGACTTAAGCCCAAGCCACCAAATTCAATTGAGGCATGGGGAGTAAGTAGGCCAGCTTTCTTAGCCCGAGCGATTAACTCTTTGCGTAAAGTTTCGCTTGGCCCATGCGCATGGTAATCAAGTTCGCTTTCTAAGGGGATGACTTGTTCGGCGATAAAGCGCTTCGTGCGTTCACGCAGTTCTGTAGTTTGGGGGTCGAGAGAAAAATCCATATTATTTTGATTTATTTAATGATTTTAAGGATAGCTTTAAATTCCGGCCGATTACTGGTTTGCAGCCATTCAAAAATGAGCATTTCGCTTGTCACCAGCTTAGCACCTGCTTGTTCCATACGTGCAATGGCAATTTCTTTATCGAGCGGATGGCGCGAGCCAAGGGCATCGATGACGATCGTCACTTGATACTGATTTGCAATTAAACCAAATACCGTTTGCAGCACACAAACATGAGATTCACAACCCACTAAAATGATCTGTTGACGCGCTGGTTTAAATTTAGCTAGTTCAATTAATAAACCATCATGACAAGCATCAAAATAGGTTTTGCTGATGGTGGTTTGGCAGAGCGCCTTAATCTCCGGTAAGTTATCACCAAGACTCGCAGGATTTTGCTCTGTGCCAATAATTGGGACGTGCAGTAATTGGGCAGCTTGACCAAGTCGTACGCATTGCTCAATTACCGACTGACCTTCAGCGATGGCCGGCATGAGACGTTTTTGTAGGTCAATCATGACCAGTACAGCGTTATTTGAAGTGATCAACATAAAGATCTTTCAGGTTCTAGAGCCAATTGTAGACTTTGTTTACACTACTTGTATTACTAGTTAAGGGTCGGTGCCATGTTGATGTCTGCAAACGAATATCGTGAGTCCTTGAGGTCTTATAAACCCTCGGTGTATCTCAATGGTCAACTAGTGCAGTCGGTGGCAGATGAACCAGGTTTTGCGCCAGGCATTAATGCTATTGGTGTGACCTATGACTATGCCTTGCGTGAGGAATTTAAGCCATTAATGTTGGCCACTGAGCAGAGCAGCGGTAAAACTATTAATCGCCTTTTGCATATTAATCAGAGTGCTGGTGATTTACTCAATAAATTAGAAGCCGTGCGTTTGCTTTGTCAAGAAACGGGATGTGCTCAACGCTATTTAAGCCATGATGCGTTAAATGCAATTTATCAAGTGGCAGCGCAAATGGATGACGCCAAGGGCACCACTGAAAATAGTGCAAAGTTCTTAGCCTATTTACATGAGGTGCAAGAGCGCGATTTAAGCTTGGGAATTGCCATGACTGATGCTAAAGGCGATCGCAGTAAACGCCCGCATCAACAAGCCAATCTCGATAGCTACGTGCACGTTGTGGAGCGTAACGCTAAAGGGATTGTTATTTCAGGAACTAAAGCGATTGTGACGGGTGCACCCTATGTGCACGAGTTATTAGTGATGCCTGGCCGCAATATGACTGCCGCTGACGCTACCTTTGCAGTCTGCTGTGCTGTACCAATCGATGCTCCCGGCATTACGATGGTTGCGCGACCTGCAGGTAGGCCTGGCGAGAAGGCGGCGATCTTTTCGAATCGCTATGGTCAATCTACTGCGGTCGTGATGTTTGACAACGTGTTTGTGCCCTGGGAAAAAGTTTTTTTTGCTGATGAGTGGGAGCATTCGGGAACGCTGACGCACTCCTATGCTACGCATCATCGCCATAGTTGTATTGGTGCACGCGCTGGTTTTGGTGATCTTTTAATTGGCGCTGGCGCCTTAATGTGCGAAGCCAATGGTTTTAATCCCGCAGACGAAAGTCATTTACGTGAACAGATGGTTGAGCTGATTAAAATTACTGAAGGCTTTTATGCATGTGGGGTTGCTGCCTCGGTATACGCGACGCAAGATCCGTTTTCAAAAAGCTTTATGCCCGATGCGGTTTACTCCAATATTGGTAAGCTTTTATTAGCCACCCAAATTTACGATATGCAACGCATTGCACATTATGTCTCTGGTGGTTTAATTGTTGCATTACCTGGCCCTGATGAAGATCATAATCCGGCGACTGCGGCAAACTTGGCCGATGTCTTGCGCGCAAACCCGGCTATTCCTTATGATAAAAGAATTGAAACCGCACGTTTTATTGAAGACTTAACTGCGTCGTATCAAGGCGGTTGGTATTCGGTAATTAGCTTGCATGGTGGCGGCTCACCAGAGGCCATGAAGCGGGAAATTTATCGTAACTATCCGATTGGCGATAAAGTGGCCTTGGTAGAACGCCTTCTAAATCGCGGTGTGCTTGCTAATGCGAGCAGCCCTGCTGAAATTGAAGCAGAGCGCCCGATTACCCAAAACACCCAAGCAGGTAAATGTTGTGATCAAGGCTGTACCGTGCCAGGCACCGCCATCATGGTCGACTTACCTCAAACCATTAAAAAATCAGGGGAGTAGGGGGTTTTCGGCATGAATTGCAGCCTGATAGGCTGCTTCAGTGAACATGGTTGGGCGTTCAAGAAAATCGATGATCCAGGGAATGGCATCAGAACCCCAAAAGACCCGCTCATGGACTTTAACGCTGGGCACCCCAAAAATACCGGCTTGATTTGCACTTTCAGTATTGGCAATTAAGGCTTGCTTGATCTCTGCAGTACTTGGTTTCGCAGTGGTCGCAGGCAAACCGAGCGCCAGGCAAAAATCACTCCATTGGGTTTCAGGATCGCCGCCATGACCCCAAACGAAATCAAAGGCTTTATCAATCATCGCGAAGTCAGCACCTTCTTGCAGTAATAAGCGTTGTGCAGCAGCAGAAGCAAATGGATGGCGCCGCGGAAACTGAAAGGGAATACCCAGTTGTTGGGCTTTCCAAACGCAGAAGGTGTAGGTATGAATTCTTTTTTCAGGGATCTCAGCTGGCCCACGATTATTTTGTAGGCGCAGTAAACCAGGAAAAAAAATGGGTACCGGTTTTAAATCGACAAGTGCTTCGAGCGGTTTACGTAACTTGAGAAAAAAATAGACGTAAGGAGAAATAATGTCGTAGTAAAAATTAGCAGGGGGTTTCATTGTTCTTTAGGTGAGGGCTTTAAATCATAAGGTGCTACTAAAGGCCAAATGTGTTTTGGCACCATTGAGGCAATCCGTGCAGGGTGTTCACGGCGTAGGTGTAAGACGGTTTCAATTGCCTTCATTTCAACTCGCGCACGCGCAAATTCAAGACCGCGTGGCCCAATGCGGGGCATTAACCAACCAACAATTGGCCGTAACCAATCTGGCATTTTGCGCAGTGGCAACCCACCCGCCGCCAATTTCACATTTTTCATAAAACCATTTACAGCCGAGAAGCGTTTACCTGCACTACCTGGTGCAGTGAGAGTCACCTCATCACCCAATAACTTGAGTAATTCTTCCCCAGTTTGATTGCGCACCAATAACCACTGCTGACCTTCACCACCCATATAACCGACGGTGATGTCAGACAACACATTGGTGTAATCAACGCAGGTACGACAGGTGAGCGGAAAAAAATCATTCGGCAAGGTTGATAAGGGTAATTGTAAAAAAGGAATTTCACGTTTGGTGCCATCTTTAAAACGAATTTCTACATGGTAGTCAGCACGAAATTCCAGATAAATAACGTTTTCAGCTTGGTCGGTAACGAGGGCTAAAAAATCATGAAAGTTTTCGGTGGTGGTGTTGTCAGAACAGGGTGTGCCGATGACATACAACTTCTCAAAGCCCAATTCTTTTTCTAAAGCGCGTAGCGCGTAAACCTGACACGGAATACCAATGACGGCCAATTTTTTATAACCCTTAGCGGCTGCTGGTTCAAGCAAAGAAAGTAAGGGGGCATAACCCATCCGCATGCCCCGACATTGCGCTAGATCGGCAGCCTTATCGACCAAAATTGGTTTTGGGCGCCAATTGTCAAGGGGGTCAGCGGTCATGGTGAGCACAGCATCCACTGCTTTGGTTTCCAGTAAGCGTTCAGCAATGCGGGTGGTAATCCCAGTCCATTGTGCGCCAGCGCTAGGCTGCTTGAGGCTGGCTCGTAACATGCGCAAAAAAGGGCCAAAGTGCAATTCATCTGGACGCAAGATATCGCGCGCACGGCCGTGAACTTGGGTTTCTAATTCAGGATACTTGGGCTGAATAAACTGACACGCCCGGCCGCAGCGTTTGGGGTTAGAACTGCGAGAAATACCGCAGTCGGTACATAAATTTCGGTAGGGGTTATCGACCGAGGTGTTGGGGGTAAATGCCATGGCTTCTTTATACCTGACTTACACCCTTTTTTGTATGCCCCAAAGTAGGGCATAGCAGCGCGATATACTGATTTGGTAGTCCCCAATTGTTTTGATCTAAAAGGAAAAAAATGTCACATCACGAAAAAATAATTGCCAGTTTTGAGGCTTATCAAGCCGAGAATGAAAAGTTCAAAGAAAAGGGCATTAAAGCATCTGCAACTCGTGCCCGTAAGGCTTTGCAGGATATTACAACTGCCTGTAAAGAGCGCCGCAAAGAAATTACAGCGGAAAAGGAAGCCATGGATGGAAAGTCTGGTGCCGGTATGTCGCAAGATGCGGCTCGCCACGCCCACATTCGAAAATAAGCTTGTTTCCCCCTTATGCGCATTGGTGCAGTTTTATTGGCTGCCGGGCAAGGAAGTCGTATCGGGGGGTCTCCAAAGGCCCTGCTGCAACTGCAGGGCCTTTCATTTCTTGAGCATCATTTAGGCGCTTTAAATGCAGTTGGCGTAAGCCAAGTCGTCGTCGTTACTGGTTTTTACTATCAGTCAGTTGAAACAATTGCCCAACAATTTCCTATCCAGGTAGTGCGTAATTCCACACCTGAACTCGGGCAAGCAAGCTCGGTTCGTTTAGGAATTGAAGCCCTAGGCGGCGAGCTTGATGTCATCATCATGATGTTGTGTGATCAACCGTTCATTGGGCGTGCTGAACTTGCTTTACTGCTGGCAGAATTTCGTCAACTCGCGAATCTCAAGGGTGGCTTATCCAGTGCACCCGAAATTATTTTGATTCCAGAAGTCGCCGGACAACGGGGTAACCCAACTCTTTTTTCCGGTGCAGTGATGCGCGCTATTTTGGCTTCGACGGAGCAATTGAGTTGCCGTCAGTACGCCGATCTCCATCCTGAGCTGATTACTTTTTTAAAGACCAATAATGCGCACTTTGTAATCGATATCGATACCCCCGAAGATCTACACCTGCTAACTCAAAAGACCCCTTGAATGCACAAGGGTTGCCCAGCGTAGTTCGAGCCCATCTTCAGCAAGACTTTGTAATCAAGCGCAAAATAGAGTCTATTAGGATTTAATACAGGTAGGGAATTGAGATGATTGATACGATGCTTTTAAGTCGCATTCAGTTTGGCGCGAATATTTCTTTTCATATTTTATTTCCCACGATTACCATCGCGCTGGGTTGGTTTCTTTTGTATCTCAAAATAAAGGGTAATCGCACTGGCGAGCAATATTGGGCTCAGGTTTATCAATTTTGGGTCAAAATTTTTGCCTTAACTTTTGCCTTGGGTGTAGTTAGCGGCATTACGATGAGTTTTCAATTTGGTACCAATTGGCCAGGTTATATGGAAACCGTCGGCAATATTGCTGGACCCTTATTGGCTTATGAGGTTTTAACGGCCTTCTTTTTAGAGGCGACCTTTCTGGGCATCATGTTGTTTGGAGCTAAACGCGTGTCACAAGGCGTGCACACCCTAGCAACATTTCTAGTTGCTTTTGGTACGACCCTTTCTGCCTTTTGGATCATCGTATTAAATTCATGGATGCAAACGCCACAGGGTTTCAAAATGATCGATGGCAAAGCCCACATTAGTAATTGGCTTGAGGTTATTTTTAATCCCTCGATGCCATATCGTTTTACCCATATGCTAATTGCCTCATTCTTAACAGTGGCATTTTTATTGGCAGGTATCTCTGCTTATCGGGCGCTCAGAGGCAGTAAATCGACTGCGAATGCTGCCGTGCTCAGAATGGCCATCATCACTGCTGCCATCTTAATTCCATTGCAAATGGTCGTGGGTGATTCACACGGTTTAAATACTTTGCAATATCAGCCCGCTAAAGTTGCGGCGATGGAAGGTATTTGGAATACAGAAAATGGCGCGCCAGCAGTGATCTTTGCAATTCCGAATAGTAAAGAGCAAAAAAATGATTTTGAAATCAGTATTCCTCAATTAGCTTCCTTATATCTCACCCATTCCTTTACTGGTGAAGTTCAAGGCCTAAAAGCATTTCCCGACAAAATTCCACCCGTAGCCCCCGTCTTTTTTGCTTTTCGAATAATGGTCGGCGTAGGCGTGTTAATGATGTTGGTATCTTGGACTGCTGTTTGGCTTTCAAGAGGTCAACGGGCTTTGCCGCAGTGGATGCTAAAAGCTTTATTGTGGATGACGTTTTCAGGATGGATTGCGGTATTAGCAGGCTGGTATGTCACTGAAATTGGCCGGCAGCCCTATTTGGTTACGGGGGTATTGACCACCGCACAGGCCGTCACCAAACTACCTACTGGGATGGTCTTCAGCAGCCTATTAATGTACTTAGCTTTATATATTGGTTTAATTATTAGCTATATCGCGGTTGTTTTTCATTTGGCGCGCCAAGCCGATTTGCCGGCTAGTGAAAAGCGTCAGGTAAATACGGAGGTGGGAAGTAATCCCAGCGCCAATCAATTAGGCTCGGCCCCAATTACCTCGCAGGGGGCCTGAAGTGGGCTCATTAGTGTGGCCTGATCTTGCCCAAGCCGTTGGTTGGCTGCCCATTTTCTTTCTTGGTGCAATGGGTGTGGCCATGGTTGCTTATGTAGTTTTAGATGGCTACGATTTAGGTGTTGGCATCTTATTAAATAGCGCAAACGATGCTGAAAAAGATGCCATGATTTCATCCATTGGGCCTTTCTGGGATGCGAATGAAACCTGGTTAGTACTTGGTGTGGGGATTTTATTAGTGGCTTTTCCGATTGCCCACGGCATTATTTTGACTAATCTATATCTTCCAGTAGCCGCCATGTTGGCCGGTTTAATTTTACGTGGCGTCTCATTTGACTTCCGCGTAAAGGCGCAAGCCCACCATAAACCCATCTGGAATTATTTATTTCACTTCGGTAGCCTCGTCGCGGCGATGGCACAAGGCCTAATGATTGGCCGCTATATTGTGGGCTTTGAATCAGGTCTCTTGGGCTGGTTATTTGCCGCCTTGGTAGCAATCTGTTTACCGATGGGCTATATGCTTTTGGGGTCGACTTGGTTGATTATGAAAACCACCGATGAACTGCAGGCTAAGGCTGTAGGCTGGGCGCGTAAAAGCCTGTGGCTGACAGCTGCTGGCGTTGGGCTGATCTCCTTAGCTACACCTTATTTCAGCGCCAGCATTATGCAAAAGTGGTTTGTCTTGCCAAATATGATTTGGTTGTCTCCTTTGCCACTCTTAACCTTAGTGTGCTTCTTTTTGATACATGGTTCTTTAAATCATTTGGATACTGGTAAGTTGCATTTGCAATGGCACCCCTTTGTACTCACCATCGTAGTATTTTTACTCGCCTTCCTCGGCATTGCTTATAGCTTATTTCCCTATTTGATTATCGATCAAATGACTATTTGGCAAGCGGCTGCTGCCACCGAATCCTTGTGGTTTATTTTCTGGGGCGCGGTGATTGTGTTGCCCACCATCATCCTGTACACGATTTATTCGTATTGGATCTTCTGGGGCAAGGCACAGCCCTTGACTTACTATTAAGTAATTCAGTTATTGGCTGCGCTGCACATTGAGTGCGTCCTCAACTAATTTAGCGATCTGCAATACTTCATCATCATGTTGAAATTGCCCCACCAATTGCAGCCCTAAGGGCAAATCATTTCTCGAGCGGGCTACGGGTATGGTAATGGCAGGCAAGCCTAGAAAACTCCAGAGTGAGCAAAAAATGGGATCGCCAGTCGCCTGAAGTCCAAAGGGCGCTTCACCTGTAGCGGGTGCCGTGAGCAAAATATCCACCGTTTTAAAATACTGCTTTATGTCTTGCTGTAACTGCTTTTGTAATTGAAGTGCTGCAATATATTGGGGGGCCGTGTAGGTTGCACCTTTTTCGGCAAGCGCTTGAATATGCTCACTGATCTTATTACCATGATGTTCAATATGATGTTGGTGAACGACTGCAGCTTCAGATTCAATGACACAAAAGATTGCGTCAAACGCTGCAGCATAGCTACTCGGCAGCACCACCTCTTGCACGTTTATACCGGCTTTTACTAGCTTTATTACTGTTAGCTCTAAGGTGCGTGCTTGCTCGTCACTCATTTTTGCATCGTAAGGGGTTTTCAGAATGCCAATGCGGGGAGCATTCTTGGTGGCTGACTGAAGCGGACGCGCCATGATTAAATTAAACGCAAAAGCCATATCAGCAACCGAGCGGGTAAATAAACCCAGATGATCTAAAGAATGCGAGAAAGGAAAGACCCCGCTATTGGGGATCAAGCTATAACTCGCTTTAAAACCAACCACACCACAGTAGGCAGCAGGGCGAATGATCGAGCCTAAGGTTTGGCTACCAAGGCTTAACGGCACAATACCTTTGGCAACAACGGCGGCTGACCCGCTCGATGAACCACCCGGTGTATGTAAAGGATTCCAGGGGTTTACGGTTGGTCCGGGATTACGCCAAGCAAATTCGGTGGTGACTGTTTTGCCAAAAATTATGCCGCCCAACTGCTTAATCAGACCAATAATTTCAGCATCGCTGGTGGGCTGGTGGTTTACATAGATTGGTGAACCATTAGTAGTGGGCAAGTCGACGGTATTAATAATGTCTTTCACCGCCACGGGAATGCCCCAGAGCGGGCCACGATTCTTTTCACCTACATTCTGTAAGAGCGTTTCCAGTGAGGCTCGATTTACAAAAGCATGTAATTCTGGCTCAAGCGTAGCAGCATAATCAAAGCAGGCACGAAGATATTGTTTGGGATCAAGCTCTCCTGCTTGTATTTGTTGGCAGGCATCAATCAGACTCAGATGATTTGGCGTCATAGCTGGGTATCTCGTAGAGTTTGGCATAAGGAGGACTTCTTACGTCTGTTATCAAGTTGGCTGATAATAGTATTTCCTATCATTTATTAATATCGTTGAGCTTTAAACGTATGCCAGATCATTCCCCATTATTGACAGAGCTATTCGGCAATACACCAGTGTTAGCGCATGATTCTACTCAAGTTTCAGAGGCAGAGGCAGCTCAACTTGAAGTACGCAAAATGGAGACTAGCGATGCCTTAGGCCTAGCCCAATGTATTTACCGTTGTTATGGGCCTAGTTACCCAAACCCCATGATGTATCAGCCGCAATTAATCGCCGCCGCTTTGCGCGACGGCTCGATGTTTTCGATTGTTGCGCTAACACCGCAGGGTGAAGTCGTGGGGCACTGTGCATTGTGCTTTGAAGATGCAAACGACCCCATACCAGAAGCCGCTAAGCTTGTTGTTGACCCACGCTATCGGGGTCATCATATTTCAGATCAAATAGCTAAGATACGGCAGAGCTATGCGCAGGAGCTGGGCATTGCGGGTTACTGGGCTGCCTGCGTTAGTAATCACCCTTTTAGCCAAGATGAGGTTATTTCTACCGGTGGTGGGGAAACGGGCCTACTGATTAACGGCCAGCCAGGTGACGTACAGATGGCGGGATTAAGTAATGTCAGTGGCGTGCGTCACTCGCTCTTACCTTTTTATATTTCTATTCAGTCAAAGCCTCCGCTCAACACATTGTCAAACCAAACCAGCGTGCAAAACCTGCAAGTGTATTTGCCGTCCTATCACCACGCTTTTTTTACTTCTTTAATGGCGCCGCTGAATCTGCAGCGGACCGTAATTAGTACTGCAAGTGTAGTAAAAACAAAAAAGCCTTCGCAATTAACCACGGCGATTGCCCATCCAGGCGCTCCAGCACACTTACGTATCGCGGTCTTGGGTGATGATCTAGTGCAGCAGCTTGCCAAGGAAGTGGGAAAACTTCAACCCCTTGCGCCACCCGTAATTTATTTAGATATTCCATTGCATAATCCATTGGCTGCCCAAGAAATTGAAGCCTTAGAACAGCTAGGGTTTTTCTGGGCTGCTTTGCTACCCAATTTTGAGCGGGGCGGTGATGTCTTGCGTTTGCAGCGTTTGCAGGATCAGCGGGTTAATGAGCAAGATATTGTCTGTGCGCGAAAAGCAGGCGAAGCAGTACGTGATCATGTGTTAGCTGAGTGGCAACGGGTACAAAAAAATATACAAAAAATAAATGCAGCCTCAAAATAATGATTCAAGTTACGAAAACGACCAAATGAAAGAAGATTTAGTTTGGCTCGAGCAATTTCAAGCACAGTTAGTGGCAAAGCCTAATTTAAGTCCAGCGCAAATAGCCGCAGACCTCGATTTACTTTTTACTAACCCTGAATTGCTGCAGTTATCTTTTTCTGCTTTGGTAAAACGCTTAATTGAATCGCCTATCTGGCAAGAGTTCGATTATGACAATAATCCTTATAAAGCACTTTGTTTGCAGTTAAGTAATGCAATTGAGGCCTATAACCAAGCCTTACAAGCCGAGCCAGCCTATCATTCACGTAGTCATTTTAAGGAAGTATGTTTAGGTATTACCCTGCTGGTTGCTCAACAAAATTCACCCATTCCAATCGACGCTAGCAATCCTTGGCATTTATCCGCTGAGGACGCGTGGCTTTTGCTGTTTAGCGCGATTGGGCATGATTTTGGTCATCCTGGAATGATGAATACGGTACCGTTTGAGATTGAGAAAAAATCGACTGAACAAATTCATCTTTGGTTACGTTCGCAGAATTTATCTAGTGATTTTATTGATGCACTGATGACTCAGGTTGAGACCATTATTTTGGCTACAGACCCGATGTATTTAGATGCCTTACTCAAGATCATCCAGAGCACTAGTCCACCACCGACAAAATTAAATTATCTGAGTATGTTGATGGTGGAAGCAGACTTATTGGCTAGTGCTTTGCCAGCACGTGGGGTCGTACTAACAGAGGCGCTCGCTACAGAATGGCAAGCCCATTACCCCGATAAAGCCCAGACTCTGATCAACCCCGATGGGCGCCTGAAATTTTTACAGCACATTGTTTTTTTAGGCCCACATGCTCAACGTCTGGGCCTCAATGCCAACCGCATTGAGCTGATCGAGCAACTACAAAAAAGTAAGCCTATTTCTTCTTAAGGAAGAATTGCAGAATTTTGGCAGTAATGCTTTTCGATGCAGTGGAAATCGCATTATCTTTACCGTCCTGTGTTGCAAAATGCTCATTTTGCGCTTGGCGCTGCGCTAGGACATCAGAAAATTGTTTCACTAAGTCGGGATTAGAATCCAACAAAGGTGCGATATTCTCTTTTGAAACTTCGAGCAGAATCGCATTGGTTTTAGCAAATACATCGGCCGAGCGCACTGCGCCAGTAAGCATCGACATTTCACCAACAAAATCACCAGGCCAGAGGGTGGCCACGACTTTCAGTTCACCCGTTTTATCGGGGATTTTCACTTCTAGAGAGCCTTCAGAAATGATGTACATCCAATCTTCTTCTGCACCCTTTTTGATCACTGGCTGACCGGCGTAGCAATACTTCGTTTTAATTGCATTAGAGAGGGTCGCAATTTCGTCATTGCTGAGGAGTCTTAAGATACCTAATTCATAAGAATCTAACAGGCGATTTTGGGTGTCGGTGAAATTTTCCAAGGGATGCTGCGCTTCAAGGCGATTGAGATTGACTCCAGCCGCCTTCAGGAAGCGAACAATAGCAAGCATAACGATACCTTTGGACCTAAAAGGTCCGATGCTAGGGATACATTCATACTTAACCAGATAGGAAATAGCACCTTCATCCATGTTGTTTATAGAAGCACCATGCCAGGGCATGAATTCAGGATTTTTTTCGATCACATGCTCTAGGGCGTGTTCAATGATGCTGACCACTTTTTCTGGATTATTGCGTGCTGTCATCTGCATAAAGAAAAAACGACGAGAACCCATTCCGGGCTCTTGCTTTGATAAATTGACAAAATTCATCCCTAAAAATTTTTGGTTATACATGCGGATAGTTAAACCAAGAACTGTTCTCAGGGTCACCATGCGATGATCAATATCAACTATTTGATAAAATTTGTGACTTTCCCCTTCGGTCACATCAATCCAGTCATTAATCGATACTAGGCGATCGGTTTGAATGGTAATGCTGCCGACAACTTCAGCAATCAAATCCTTGAAGATAAAAGCAATACCCACACTTAGGGCGCCTAACGTAGCTAATATATGACTAAAAGCATGGTCATAGAGCGCAACATAGCCAACTAAAGCAACTACTGCATAAATGAGTACGCTGTTTAGTTGAATAATAATTGCTGGTACATGCACTTTTTGTGAGATCGCGTTGTAGCGAACCACACCAAAGCGCATAATTTGATCGAGCGTAAAACCAAGCAGTACAAATTGAAAAATGGCCAGGCCATCTACCAGCATATCCATCGAGCCTTTTTCAAGGTCGCTAGTATTCCAGCCCCACGGACTATCGGCTAATTTATCTAGCCAAATCATGAGGCCAAAATTAAGAGCAATGACGACCCAAAGAAGAACTTTAGGTAGTAAAAAGATGCGGGAATTAGGTACGCTCATGATATTTTTTTAAGGTTAAAGGGTTTATCTTAATGCTAAGAATTTATGCCAATAATTACTTATATTCTACTAACTAAAAATGAGGTTAGGATGGGGCCAAGCCCCTTGCACTCAATCAGCTCGCGTTCTTCCAAAATAAAGTGACCACTTAGGGCTTCTGCAGTAGCTGGGGTAATTTGCACACGACCGATAGCTGAAGTTGATTCCATGCGACTTGCGGTATTTACGGTATTACCCCAAAGATCATAAGAGAACTTGGTAAAGCCGATTACGCCCGCAACTACTGGGCCTGAGTTGAGACCAATACGCATCTGAAGATCACTGCCGTTGGCTTGATTAAATTCAGTTAAATCCTGATACATACCGAGTGCCATATCGGCCGCAATGATTGCATGATCTGAGCGTGGTATTGGCAAGCCACCTACTGCCATATACGCATCGCCAATCGTTTTAATTTTCTCTAAACCCAATTCTTCTGCCCGTTTATCAAAACGCGTAAATAAATCATTTAATAATTTCACTAAATCGGCAGGTGACTTAGTTGAAGACATTTTCGTAAAGCCAACTAAGTCACTGAATAAAATAGTCACTTCAGGATAAGATCCGGAAATATTTTTCTCACCCTTCTTTAGGCGCTCAGCAATCGGCTTAGGCAATATATTAAGCATGAGTTTTTCAGTTTTCATTTGCTCAATATTGAGTAATTCTTTTTCGTGCTGCAAAAGGGCAATGTGTTCCCGATCTAAATCACGTAAACGTTTTTTTTCTAAGGAAGAAAAAACCCGCGCGCGTAATAAAACGGGATCGAATGGCTTTGGTAAATAATCTTCTGCGCCAATCTGAATGCACTCCACCGTTTTTTCAAACTGCTCAGCACCAGACACCACAATGACGGGTAGATAACTGAGGGCTGGATCAGACTTGACGATATTTAATACGCCTAAGCCGTCTAATTCAGGCATTTCCATATCCAATAGCATGAGATCAAACGATTCGGCCCGCACTTTTTCTAGCGCTTCGTTACCATCACCAGCTTCAGTAATATTGGTAATGCCAACATTATTCAGTTCCCGGATTAACAGACGTCTTAGGGTACGACTGTCGTCAACTACCAATACTTTCATGAGCTTAGTTTGCTCAAGCACCTCGGGTGAAATATTCTTAAACATCAGATCGGTACTCATTAGTTTTGCGTCTCCTTATTAAGGTCTTTGCAGTAATATGAAACACGATCTTCCTGTTGTACTTTGAAGGATTGATCATAGAGAATCGATTCCGATGAGCCAAGCAATAGGCAACCACCATCATCTGCTAGCTGAGAACGCAATTTCCGAAATACTTTTGCTTTCGTTTCAGCGTTAAAGTAAATCAGCACATTACGAATTAAGATTAAATCAAATTTGGGCATGACGGGCCACTCTTTAACGAGATTCAGACTCTCAAAACGAATCATTTGCTTGAGCTCACTGCTGATCTCATACTGACCACTTGGCAAAAGCTTAAAGTGCCGCTTAATTTGCTCTTCGCTTAAGCCCCGTTTGACTTCGGTTTCCGAATAAATACCGTTACGCGCTTGAGTTAAGGCTGGATCCGAAATGTCGGTAGCAATAAATTGAATTTTCCAAAAATAGAGTTCGGGAAAATGTTCACGCAAAAGAATGGCCAAACTAAACGGCTCTTGGCCAGTAGAGGCAGCTGCACACCAAATTGATAGGGTTTTCGTCTCGCGGCGCTTAGCAATTAACGCAGGAATAATCGTGGTCCGTAAGGTTTCAAAAGGATATTTATCCCGAAAGAACATCGTTTCATTCGTGGTCATGGCATGAAACGATTGATGGTGCAACACACTGAGTGGGTTGGCTAGGAGATACGCAATCAAGGCATGATGATCTTTAAAGTTATTAGCCCTGGCAATGACTGCTAAACGCGAGGCCACTAAGTATTCTTTGCTTTGATCTAGGGCTATTCCCAAATGTTCTTCTAGCATTTGGAAAAATAATTGAATATTATTTTGCAGGATGGTGAGCGCTTGAGCCATTATTTTCTTTGCGTCCGAAAGATAATTTCGTTCGGAATATCACCCAAGGGCAAAATCTTTTCAGCTAAATTGGCGTTGGCAATGGCACCAGGCATGCCCCAGATGACGCTCGTTTTTTCATCTTGCACTAGTACACTGCCATGCGCGTTGACGATATCAACCGCGCCTTTCAGTCCGTCGTATCCCATACCAGTTAACACTAAGGCTAATAGATGACTGCCATAGATTTTTGCTGCACTTCTAAAGAGTACATCCACCGCCGGACGACACGAGTTTTCAGGCGGGTCTTCATTGAGCATCATCACCACTTTGGCGCCTGATTTTCGTAATTCCAGGTGTTTGCCGCCGGGAGCAATATACGCCTTACCCGGAAATGCTTCTTGGCCGTGCTGCGCCTCTACAACCGGAATAACCCCAACACTGGTTAACCTCGAGGCTAAGAGCTCAGTAAATTTGGGCGGCATGTGTTGAACGATAAAAATAGGCACACTTAAGGGCGCTTTCCAGGCCTCAAATATTTCCATTAAGGCGGCTGGTCCCCCAGTAGATACACCGATACAAAGGGCTTCAATGCGGCTGGCGGGAAGTCCGCTTGGTTTAGCAAAGACTTGTTGCTTCACTTCAGCAATGAGTTCTTTTGGCGGAATGATTTTGCTAGGCTTGACTGGGGTGGGTTTGCATAGCTCACGAATTTTGGGGATTAATTCGTCTTCTAGTACCCGCATGGCTTCAGCCATATTGGTTTTATCGCTTGGCTTACCAACATAATCACTCGCGCCATTGGTTAATGCGGTAATGGTGGCTTCACCGCCACGTTGGGTTAGCGAGCTAAACATAATGATCGGTAACTCGCGATCCAGTTTACGAATTTCCTTAAGCGCTGTTAAGCCATCCATTTTTGGCATCTCAACATCGAGGGTGATTAAATCAGGCTTAATGCGCCCAATCATTTCAATGGCTTCCAGACCATCTTCAGCGGTGCCAACCACCTCAATATCAGCATGGCGCAGCAGGGTCGTCATGATGATACGGCGCATAACAGCCGAGTCATCGACAATCAGCACGCGAATTTTATCTTTTGGAGAAATCATTTGATTCATAAGGGTGGAATGAAAGCGGAATTATAGGCCTGCGAGCTTGAATTGCCTTTATCCAAGCTTCTTAAACGCTTAATAGTGCAGGCTTTCCTGAAAAGGCAATACCCTTAATGAGTTGTTTGGGGTCTAAAATTAACAGTAATTTTTCTGGTAATTTATGTACCCCTAAGACCAGCTCGCGCGACATTTTAGGAAAATTATTCGGTGGGGGCTCAAAGGTATCCTGCTCTAAAGGAATAATTTCCCCCACGTTATCCACCAAGAGGGCAATTAACATGCCTTCACATTGCAAAATAATACTAATTGTCTCTTGTTGATGAGAGGTATTTTCAAGTCCTAAGCGTTCATACATATCGATTGCAGGTACCAGTTGGCCGCGCAAATTCATAATACCGCGAACTGTTTTGGGACTTTTTGGGACGCGCGTTACGTCCAAGTTTTTGTTCAATTCAAGCACGTCGGTGGCAGTAATGCCAAAATACAGGCCACCCAAATAGAAGGTCGCAAAGTCAGTAGTGGAGCTCATCGCAAAACATCCATATCAATGACTTCGGGGTAGGTCTTTTGATGTTCTTGCAAATTACGCATCATCAAGATTTCTTGCAGATCGATGACATTAATCACTTTTTCGCCCATGAGTACACAGCCAGCTAAGCCACGCTGAGGTGGGTTAGCAGCTTGTAATTTCTTGGGTACATGAATAATGTCGTGTACTTGACTGACGACTAAGCCAATCGGCATTTGGTTAACATAATGAACGATGACAGACAAGGGCTGGGTAGTTGAATCAACCGAGGGTTGACCACCTTCAATATAGTCATTCATGCGGATTAAATGCATGATGTGGTCACCGTACTGCACTACCTCGCGACTACCATTGCGCTGCACCCGACTGAGCGCAAAATTTTCTAAGCGCTCGACATTATCAAGGGGAATGGCAATGCGTTCTAGACCAGCCAATTCAAACAATAACATCGCGACTTCTTCTTCGCGCACTTGATCGAAAACGGTGTCGGGGTTGAGTGGGCGCGCTTGAATTTTCGCAACTAAGCCAGAATGAATGGCCATGCCATCGACATCCAAAATCAAGGCTACTCGGCCATCTCCCAAAATAGTTGCGCCAGCAAAATCCGGAATTCCTTTGAGTAGGGCGCCTAGTGGCTTAACTACGACTTCTTGCATGTTCAGCACTTCATCAACTACGAGACCAAAAGAGATGCCTGAGGATTGCAAGATTGCGACATTAATCGCTTTTGTACTATCGGGACCATGTTCACTCAATTTTAGTTGTTGATTTAAAAATAGTAGTGGTACGAGTTTGCCGCGCAAGCGAAAGACGGGGGTGCCATAAAAATCTTCCAAGCCGGTTGAATTTGTAGGATCAATACGTACCATCTCGGAAATGCTATTTTGCGGAATTGCATAGCGCTCGCTTTCGCAGCGCACGAATAGCGCTGGCATGATCGCCAAAGTGAGCGGAATTTTTAAACGAATATTGGTGCCTTTGCCGCGATGGCTATCTATTTCAATTGAACCACCAATGGCCGAAATATTATTTTTCACCACATCCATGCCAACGCCACGGCCGGAGAGGTTGGTGACAACTTGGTTGGTAGAAAAACCAGGTAGGAAAATAAATTCCAGCAACTGCATATCACTCAGTTTTTTAGCATCCTCAAAACTCACTAATTTCTTATCAACCGCTTTTTGGCGTACCGCGTCAAATTTAATCCCACCGCCGTCATCCGCAATTTCGATTACTACCATGCCATTCTCATGAATCGCGCGGAGTAAGACCTTGCCATTTTCGGGTTTGCCTTTAGCTAAGCGCTCAGCAGGGAGTTCAATACCATGGTCAACGCTATTGCGAATAATATGAATAAGCGGATCACGAATGCCATCAAGTAAGGTGCGATCGAGTTCGGTTTCGGCACCCTCTTGAATGAGGGTGACCTTTTTATGGCAATCATTAGCGATATCACGGACTAAGCGGGGAAATTTTGCCCAAACCTGTGAGATAGGCTGCATGCGCGTTTTCATCATGCGCTCTTGTAGCTCTAAGGTGAGTAAATCAATCGATCTAACGGTATTCGAAAAATTGTGATCACCAAATTCGGCGGTAAAAGGTAGTAAACGGTTGCGTGCAAGTACCATTTCGCTGACTAAATTCATTAACTTGTCGAGCAACTCTAAGTTGACTTTTACTGGTGCCGCTACTTCAGTGGTGCGTGCATTACCAGTTGGCGCTGCAGCATCTACCGCCATTTCAGTATCCGTTGCAACTAGGCTATCACCCATTAAGGCTTCATCTGTAGCCTCTATATCTTCTGATTCAATTGCGTCAAGGACTAAGTCTTCAGTCGTTTGAGTAGTTTCCAAAGGGGGTGTAGAGGGCTGTGGCGAGGGGATGGCACCACGATTATTGTTACTGCTTACCTCGCCCCCATTCGCAAGGCTTAGCAAGTCGGCGATCAGGAGGGCATCGTCACCGGCTGGTTCTGTATTGGCGACTTCAATGCCACTAATAATTTCTCGCAAAGCATCAAGCGCCATGAGTAGGGTGCTGGTTTTTTGGGTATCAAGAGCTAAGTGGCCATCCCGAATTTTCCCTAACAGGCTTTCTCCTGCATGCGAAACTTTTTCTAGGCGCTTAAAGGCAAAAAATCCGCTACTTCCTTTTAGCGTATGCATGGCACGGAAGATATTACCAACGAGTTTTTTATCGTCGGGCGTTTCTTCAAGCTGGACAAAATCTAAATCGAGTTGGTCAAGAATTTCTCTTGCCTCGATAATAAATTCAGCCAGAATGTCGTCGTTATTGTCCATAGATAAAGTTTGGGTAGCCGATTAAACTTTAAATTTCATTACAAGATTTTGTAATTCCCCAGCAATTTGCGCTAACTGTGAAGCGGCTTGCTGCGAATTTGCCGCGCCTTCAGAGGTACTTTGTGCAGTCGTTGCAACACTATTAATGTTTGAGGCAATATCGGCGCTACTCGTGGCAGCTTCGGAGACGCTACGACCCATTTCACCTGTGGTTGCAGCTTGCTCTTCAACTGCGCTGGCAATTAAGCCGGAAATATCGTTAATCTTATTAATGATGGCGGAAATTTCTTCAATCGATACTAAGGCCCCTTGCGTATCAGATTGAATCGCCGTAATGTTGCCACCAATTTCTTCCGTGGCTTTAGCGGTTTGACGCGCTAACTCTTTAACTTCATTCGCTACCACTGCAAAACCTTTGCCTAACTCGCCAGCACGGGCTGCTTCAATCGTCGCATTTAAGGCTAAGAGATTCGTTTGTTCAGCAATACTTGAAATGACTTTTAAGACGTTACCAATTTCCAAACTACTCGTGCTTAATTTGGCCATGGTGGCATTGGTTTTTTGGGCCAACTCAACCGCCTTGTGGGCTACGGTTGACGCTTCCACCGTGTTAATCGAGATTTCTCGAATGCTGGCGCTCATTTCTTCGACGCCTGCTGCAACCGTTTGCGTATTAGCGCTAACTTGAACTGCTGAGTTTGAGACCACTTTAGCTTGAGCCGAGGTTTCTTCAGCGTTCGAGCTCATTTGCATACTCACGGCTGATAACTCTTCCGAAGAACTAGCAACGGCAGTAGCATTGCGCATAATGGCAATAAAAGCTTGGCGTGAAGTATCGATTAAGCGGTTAACCTGTTCACTGATATCTTTAAAGAAACCTTCCTTACCAGCCATCGGAACCTGGGCGGTAAAGTCACCACCTGCTGCAGCTGAAATTATCGAGCCAATTTGTTCGGTAGTTTCTTTGGCGCGAATATTGTTTTCGCGTTCAGCTTGTTGTAACTGATCGGCTTTCTGTAGGCCTACTTGTAGTACACCAACGGCTTTAGCCATTTCACCAATTTCATTGGGGTAGTCGGTGTTTTCAATTTTGTTATTCAGTTTGCCTTCAGCCAAATCAAGCACCGAGGTTTGTAGACTACTTAAGGGCTTATTAATCGATTGGTTGACTAAATAAATAATGACAATCGCAAGTAATATGCTCAAACCAAGTAAAACGGCGAGAAGTATTTTGGCAGAATTTCCTTGCTCCATCGCACCTTTAAAAATTTCCTCTGCACCCTTCGTTTTTAGTTCACTTATTTCCCTAATTGAGGCAGTGACAGTAGCGATTATGTCCTGATATTGCTTGGAGTTAATCACCTTGTATGCAGATAAAGCGGGGTCTTTACCTTGCGCTGCAGCTAAGACAGAATCCACCCCCATATAAAAATTCATGATGGTGGGTTTAACAAGATCCATTTTTTCTCTTAAGGCCGGCCTAATGATCGTTGCCCTGGCCTTTTCATAATTGCTGAGTAAATCTGCTTTCGTTTTTTCAATGGTTTCTTGCGCTTTTTTGGCACCTTCAATATCGCCGGCATTCATTGCCAGAGCGTAACGATTGGCTACACGACCAATCCCATTGACATCACGATTTAACTGCCTTAATAAGGAAATACCGATTAAATCTTTCTCATAGATTTTTTGAGTGGTATCAACTAGGTTCGACATAGACCAAAAGGAGGTGGCACTAATGACTACCATCAATATGAGCACGATAGTAAAACCGATGATCAGTTTGGAGCGGAGGGCTAGTTTTTCAAAGTTCTTCAGCATGATGAACAATCCAAATAATTAAAAAGAGTAAAAGAGATCAAGAAAGCGGGCTAAATTAAGGGGGTAAAAAGTAAAAAGGTCATCAATTTGCCAATTAAGTGACTTTTCATAATATAGTAGTTTAAGGGCAAAATAATCTGGTTTTCCCCAGTATTACCCTAGACGGCGCCCTGACTTGGGGCGCAAGCACCCAGAAACTTCTTGCGCCGCAACACTCCTGCTTAATTACCTAAATTTTTACGAATCTTGGCTACCATGTCAGGGGTGGCGTTGGCAGGGGCAGTATTACCCCAACTGGTACGCCCATAATTCGCGATTTCGGCAATTTCTTGATCGTTTAGGCGGCCTTTAAACGCAGGCATCGCAATGTAATTAGCTCGGGGATGTATGCCGCTTAGCACAACCTTAATAATATTTGCAGGGTCTGGAGCATTCACCACAGGATTGCCGGCAAGCGGTGGAATAACCCCGGAAACGCCAGCCCCTTTTGAGAGGTGACAGCCACTACAGTTATCGATATAAAGTTTGGCGCCGATAATTTTGCTTGGGTCCGGTCCAGACCTACCGGTGTACAAAGAGGAGTTGGGTGGCAAGGATTTTAGGTACTCGGCCATGGCATTTAAATCAGCGTCGGTCATGTATTGCATGCTGTTATGTACGACTTCTCCCATGGGGCCTAACACTGCTGTCTTGCCTTTGTAAGAGCCGGTTTTTAAGTATTTAGCAATATCTTCAGCCGTCCAAGCGCCCAGGCCGGTAGTGATATTGGAAGTTAGGTTGAGGGCAAACCAGCCATCAATTACTGCGCCGGTATACGCTTTTTTCTTCTCGATACCGCCGGCGATATCTCGTGGCGAATGACAATCGCTACAGTGACCAAAGCCCTCAACGAGATACGCACCGCGATTCCATGAGGCAGATTTACTGGGGTTGGGTTGATACGTACCCTCTTTAAAAAAGAGTTCCCGCCAACCAATCATCGACAGCCGAATATTGAAGGGAAAATCAAGGTGATTCACCTCCACTTGATTACTTACAGCCGGCACAGTGCGTAAATAAGCATAAATTGCATCAATATCTTCGCGCGTAGCCTTGGTATAAAAATCGTAAGGCATGGTGGGGTAGAGTTCTTGATGCTTTTTATTAATGCCATCATGCAGCGCACGATAAAAATCATTCGCTGACCAAGAGCCAATGCCAGTTTTTACGTCTGGGGTGAT
>Ga0209084_1000415_pt1 | contig 40112 bp, 16 predicted proteins | sample C_130820_MF_Meta_FD_187309 | JGI IMG/M metagenome (GOLD analysis project Ga0209084, IMG submission 187309) | Freshwater microbial communities from Lake Croche, Canada to study carbon cycling - C_130820_MF_MetaG (SPAdes) (version 2) | ecosystem: Environmental > Aquatic > Freshwater > Lake... | reverse complement strand
TTTAGTAATTTTACTTTTTCATTTTTTGTAGACCTAATTTTACCGTAATTACTAACTTCATATTTAGGTATTCTTTCAAGTGTTTTCCATTCTTCCATGATGTTTTCCTTATAGTTTTATTTATCTAAATATTTTATTTTTATTCCAAATACTGATATTTTGAAATGCTAAATAGTATATAAGGATAAGAATACTGTATGGCAACTACACCCGCAACCCCATCAAATGCAGGAGCAACTACGGCTGCTCAATGGAAAGCTGCCGCAGATAGTGCTTACACAGCATCGACACAAGCAAGTGTAGCACAACTACAAGCAAAAGATTCATTAAAATATGCTAATGGTCAAGTTGCATACGCAAACGAAATATTGAATGATCCAACTTCTACCGCGGCAGAAAAAGCAGATGCTCAAATTAGATTAAAAGAAAACACAGAAAAACAAACTCAAGCCCAAGTTGCATTAACCACAGCAACGGAACAAAAAGCAAAAGCACAACAATCTTATAATGAATCAACTGCTCTAGCAGCAAAAAATACTGACCCACAAGCAGCAAGCACCGCAGCACCTGCAAGTACTACCCCAGACCAACCGCCAACCGCATACACAGTTACACCACCTGATTCTCCGGTAGTAACATCCGATACAAAAAATGTTACACCGTCTGATGACCCGTCATGGGATTCTCCTGCTGAATTTTCAGGACCAACTAAAAGTACACCCGGAGATTCATCAGATTTTGCTGATCCACAACCATTCACTGAACCAACAAGAGGAACTACTAAAGTAGTTGAAAATACAACCGGTGGCAGTTCAACTACTATTGTTCATGGTCAACCAATAGAAACTCCTGCAAGCCAATCTGCACAGCAGCAATATCTAGAGGCAGAGAAAAGACAAGGTTTATATGCAGCAGATCCAAATACTTCTTTTGGACAAAAAACATTAACTAGTGCCCTTGACAGAGGTGAAATTACCCAAGCACAATATAATGAAATTAAAAACTTATCAGAAGAAGAAAGAGATGCAAGATATAGTCAATCACTTACAGATCAACAGACTGCACTAGCTGCTAAAAATGCTTCACAACTTCCTGGACCAACTACTGTAACAAGAACAGAAGAACCCAATACAACTGCAACAACGGTTACAGAAATACAACCCAAAACAGCAGCAGAAACAACTCCACTAAGTGGAGCAATACCTGGAACTAATGTTTCTACTGCTAATGTTGACGGAACAACTTATCAAACTGTTGCAAATGCAGACGGAACAACATCTTATACGAATGAAAACACTGGCACATCAACTACAATCAATGATGCAACTGCTTTAGATAAAAAAAATGTAGTCGTTGATCCTAATCTAGCACAAGCTGCGGCAACATCTAATGAAGCCGCCCAAGACAAAAAAATTCCTACTGAAACTTCGGCGGCTGCTCCTGCAGCAGCAATAGTACCAAAAGGTCAAAAATTAATCACTGAGGATTCGGCACAATTGGCGCAAGAAGCTGCGGTTGCAGCCGATGCTGAATTTGCAGCAATAGAAGCTGCTAATAATAATGCTAATACTAATAGAGGAACAACTTCTGCTTTAGCTAACGCACAATCTCAAGCGTCACAACAAGATATTACAAACTTTAACGCTAAAGAAGACTGGAGAGTTAAGTTAAGTCTAGCACCTAATGCAAACTATTTGTATAAGGTTGCAGCAGGTAAAGCCGGTATACTTAACCCATTACAAACTACTAAAGGTATTATATTTCCATACACTCCTGCGATATCAGTCGCATATGCTGCACAATATGACCCTACTACATTAACGCATACTAATTACAAATATTTTACCTACAATAGTAGTTCAGTTGATCAGATAACACTTAGCTGTGACTTTACTGCACAAGATGTGTTTGAAGCTAATTACTTACTAGCAGTTATTCATTTTTTTAGATCAGTGACAAAAATGTTTTATGGACAAGACCAAAATCCTAAACCCGGAACACCTCCGCCATTGTGTTATCTGACTGGATTGGGTGCATTTCAATTTGACAATCATCCTATCGCAATAACTAATTTTACATATTCATTACCTACTGATGTAGATTACATCAGGGCGGATAATACTAGTACAGTACAAACTAAGGTAAATACCTATTCAGCCAAAATCAATAGGTTAGGTAACAATAATTTGCAATCAGGTGCAGGATACGCCCCGCCAGTATGGACAGGAGCATACGTAGTTCAAGAACCAACTTATGTACCTACAAAAATACAAATATCTATAACAGCGGTTCCAATAGTAACTAGAAATGATATCAGTAATAGCTTTAGTTTTGACCGTTATGCAACCGGTGCATTGTTAAGAGGTAGTGAAAGATCAAGTGGAGGAATTTGGTAATGTCTATTGGTTTATATCCTGCATCAAGTCCGTATTACAATACGGATACTGTAAACAATCAGTTTTTAGATATAATGTCTAATAGACCTATACCAATGGATCCAACAGATGTCTATTGGGAAATAACAACGGTCTATCAATATAGACCTGATTTGTTAGCATATGATTTGTACAGCAATAGTTCATTATGGTGGGTTTTTGCGATGCGGAATCCTAACATGTTAAAAGACCCATATTTTGATTTTGTAACAGGTATTAGTATATATCTGCCTAAATCAAATGCTATAAATCAATCATTGGGATTATAATACATGGCAACTAGTGACGAAATAGCAAAAATTCGTGCCGAATTAGCAGTTGCTCAAGCGGCTTTAAAAAAAGCAACAAATGAATTTAATGCAGCAGTGGCCCCTAGAGTTAAAGACGGCTTAAGAAAAATAGTTACTGAAGCCGGAGCATTGGTGCGTCAGCTAGAAGCAAAACTTGCTGCTTTGTTAGCAGCAGCAACTCCTGCAGCAAATCCAAATGCCGCACAAAATGTTAATTATAATTTTACTAATACCGCAGGTGCTGGGCAAGGCAATCGTGGTGTTACTCAAAATAGAGCCAACGATGATAAAACAAACAAAAAGAAAACAGGTACTGTAAAACAGACACCTGCAAAACCTGCGGCAATACCCACTACTAATAACACAGTTAATGACTCTGCCGCAGATGGATACGATAATAGATTTGCAAGACAAGGAACAGCCGGGCCAACTCAAGCCGGTGCAGCAGATACACCCGCAGCAGAATCATCTCAAAATGAAAAACCGGGCAAAAGATTAAAAAATCCTTTAGCTAATTTTTCAAGTTACACTTATCAACTTTCTTTGTATATGATATCCCCAGATGCATATGAAGCATTTATTCTAAGTGGTAGGAAAAATTTAAATGCTATTAATAATATAACAGAAGGTGGAAAAGAATCTATAGCAGCAGCGAATGCAGCGAACGCACAAAATGCAGCTATCAGAGAAACTAATAGAGAAGCCGCAGTCGGGTATGGTTCGTTCACTCAAGGTGTAGGGGAAAGAGGAAGAAATATTTCACCACCTGCACCATCAAGTATAAAAACTATCAAAACAGGCGGTGCATATTTACTTGCTCAAAGTGGCGGAATTAACAACAGCGGCCCAAATCAACGGGCACCAGGATTCGATTTAGATTTTTATATAGATGATTTAGTGATAACTCAATCATTAACTCCGCAAGATTCACAATCTGCTACAAATGTTACTAACATTGAATTTAAAATAACGGAACCATATGGGTTCTCTTTTATAACAAGATTAAAACAAGCACAACAAGCACTACAAGATGTTTGTCCAACTGCCGGTTATATTGATATCAAAAATCCAATAAGACAATTCTTTATTTTAGGTATACGATTTTTAGGATATGATAAGGATGGTAATGTAATTGACACTGCTGAAATTAATAAAGACATTAGTGCTGATCTCGGGACCGGAGTTGGATTATATGAAAGATATTTTGATATCACAATGAGCAAAATAGATTTTAAAATTGGTGGAACTCCTGTAGTATACACATGTGAAGCTAAATGTATTCCAGGCTCATATGCATTTGATACTAAAAAAGGTATAGTTTGGTCAGGTGCATCGATAACCGGTAAAACTGTATATGATGCATTATTGGGAGGGTCTGAACCTTCTCCTTCCGCAGTCGATAGAATTACAGCAACCGCGGGGTTACAAAACGCAGGCTCTTGGGGATTATTATCTACGTTGAACAGGGAACAACAAAAAAGATTAGCTAACAAAGAGATAGAAATTGCTGCTGAATGGGATATTGATTGGAAAGGTGATTCTTTTGAGAGAATAGCAAAGGCTACAATAGTAGATCCAAAACAGATAGATAAAAGACGCATACCTACTACCTCTGCTACAAGTACAAAAGAATCCAATGCTGTAACTGCCCAGACAGATAAAACCCCTAACACAAATTTAACTACTATTACTTTGGGTAAAGGTATTCCTATAGTACAAGCATTTGACGAAATAATAAAACAAAGTTCATATTTAGAAGATACATTGAATTTATTGATAAAAGCTGAAACCGATAATAAGATTACATCTGATGACTCACCTGAAGTAATTAATAATAAAAATGATATCATAAGAGCAGTCAGTTGGTATAATCTTAGTGCTGAAATAAAAGTTCTTGGTTGGGATAACTCACAAAAAGATTTTGTTGTTAAGACTACATTCATCGTTCAACCATATACTACCCCGGTGACTCTTAGTGCCTATGCAGGAAAAGTTACTCCTTACCCCGGACCGCATAAAAGATACGAACATTGGTTTACAGGCAAAAATTCTGAAATAATGCGATATGAACAATCATTAAATAGTGCATTTTTTAATGTTGCAATACTTGGTGCTGGCGTAACAGACCCGCCTCCCGGTGGTAATAAAGATATTGCGACTGTAAGAAATCAACCAACTGGGCAATCAAAAACAGGTAAACCAAACTATAATATAGAAACTCAAAATTCATATATCTCTAGTTTGCATGATCCTGGTTCTTGGGCTGAAGTTAATCTTACTATTTTAGGTGACCCTGATTATCTAATGCAACCTGCAGCAAGTTCAATATCTACATTGTATAATAAATTTTACGGCACAGACGGGTACTCAATAAATCCAAATAGCGGACAAGTTTTTATTGAAATTAATTTCAAAGAACCCGTTGGTTATAACAATGATAATGGAATATTGAGCATCAATGATTCTATAAATATATACCCTCACCCAAAATGGGTACAAGATCAAATAGACAGTAGGGGAGGCGGCGTAGCGATGGTGCTAAAAACTATTGTAAGTAAATTTAGTAGAGGGTTATTTCAACAAGATTTGTCAGGTATACCCGGTATATTTAGTGAACTAGATAATCCAAAAGTTGAAGAAGCAAGAGAATCTCCCTTCGCTGCATTCAATCAAGTAAAAACAGTACCCACTACTAATGCTGGCACTGGATCTACAGCAACAGCCAGTGCTGCTAAAGCTAATCAAACTAAGGCTAAGACTGGATCACCGATCGCATTAAATGGATTATCTTATACTAAGAATGCACAATTAATGTCTGCTTATGTATCTAGGGCGCCGAGTGGTACAGCACCAACTACCACTGCTACTGCTACTACTGCAAAAAGTGTAGCTACCGCGGATGCATTGAATAAAGGAACTAACACTGGACTCAATAGAGGTAAACTTAATCCATGGGAACGTTTACAAATACCACCTACAACAAAACCAGTACAAGATCAAACAACACTTAATAAAAAAGGAAGTCAAGATGATGATTCCGGAATTATTAATAGGGGAATTAACACTGGACTCAATAGAGGTAAACTTAATCCATGGGATAGACGGGATTAATAAGATATGAAACACTCAAACAAAATAACGTTAAATAATTTATATGGCAGAAGATAATTTCAGTCCCAAAGGACAAAACAATAGAAGTAAACCAGATACCGGCGGCGGGGTATTACGTGATTTACCTGTAATTGGAATAGTCAAAAATAATATTGATACTACCCGCGCTGGTAGAATTGATGTTTATATTGAAGATTTTGGAGGTTCTGAACCGGACAATGATTCAAATTGGACTACTGTAAATTATATGAGTCCTTTCTTTGGTAGTACACCCGCAAGTGCTGGAAGTAAATCAGATGATTATGGTAGTTATGAAACGAACCCAAGTTCATACGGGATGTGGTTCAGCCCGCCTGACATTGGAAGTAGAGTAGTTTGTATATTCATTAACGGAGATTCAAACTATGGATATTACATTGGCGGAATACTAGAACCAGAATTATTACAAATGATTCCTGCGATAGGTTCTTCCGACCACATTGTACCAAACAAAGGGGAAGCAGAACAGACAGGTGGCTCACCTAAATTACCTGTAACTAATCTGAATACAAATAACAAAAGTATAACTGATAGTCAAGATTTTTTAAATGAATCTAAACCTATTCATAGTTATGCTGCTGGAATTTATCAACAACAAGGATTACTTAGAGATCCGATAAGAGGCCCAATATCATCTAGTGCATTGCGCGAATCTCCGTCGAGGGTTGGTTGGGGAGTTAGTACTCCCGGACGCCCTATATTTCAAGGAGGCTATACTGACCAAGATATATTAGATAAGGGAAGTCAAGGAAGTAAAGAATCATTGCAAGTGGTAGCACGCCGTGGCGGACACAGTATTGTTATGGACGACGGTGATGTAGATGGAAAAGATCAATTAATAAGGTTGAGAACAATTCAAGGTCATCAAATATTGATGAGTGATGATGGGCAAACATTACAGATTATTCATAGTAATGGACAAAGCTATGTTGAGTTAGGCACTGAAGGTACAGTTGATGTATATGCAATGAACAGTGTTAATGTTAGAACTCAGGGTGATTTGAATTTACATGCAGACAATAATATAAACATCAACGCTAAAAAAGATTTAAACATAGCAGCCAACAATATAAACATTAATGCTGCCACTAATATTGGATGGAGGGCCGGAAGTAATTTCAACGGATATGCATTAGGAACTTTTACTGTTAAAGTCGGTGGCTCAATGAGTATGGGTGCCGGTGGAGAAGGGTCATATGCATCCGGTGGAACTATGTTTGTTAATGGTGTTAAAGTTAATCTTAATACTGGTGCAACTTCAGTACCTCCCGTAGAAGTTCCATTGATAACTCAAATCGCACATACTGATACATTAAATGACCCTAAAGTAGGGTTTGCGGCTGCACCTGGATTATTAAAATCTATTGTCACCAGAGCACCAACACATATGCCTTGGGCAAATGCAGGGCAAGGGGTAGACGTAAGTGTATCATCTTCACCAGATGCTAATCTAGAATCACCCCCTCCTCCAGCAGTTGCAGAAACAAATAATACAGCAAGTACTGCACCTGCAAATAGAACTAACGCAGCATTAACATCAACAGTACCACCTGCCCCGGCAGTTAGTGCAAGTATAGATAAAAATGTTTCTACTGCAATTATTAGTTCCGCAGCAGTTAACGCAGCAGCAAACGCACCCGAAGTAGTAGCAACCGGAACCGGAGTAATACCAGATGCATCTGGTGTAACTAACGCCGCAGTAGGAAAAATGGCAATGACCCCACAACAAATGGAATCAGCGATGATTATAAAACCTGGATCCGCTGCACTCGTCACTAGTTTAGTTCAGGGTGGGGCAAATGTAGCATCTGCAATGCCTCCTAATATTTTTACTGGAAAACCCGGTGCAGAAGATTTGTCTACCTTTATTGATAACACCGGGGCGCAAGTAGTTGCTAAAGCTGAAAATCTTCAACAAGCACAAACAGCACTAACTACTGCTGGCATCATTACAGGAAAAGAAGCACCCGGCGATATTGCAGGATTAGTAAATGCTGCATCAGAAGTTGGTGTACAAACTACAATTGATTTTGTAAAAAATTCAAATGCAACAAATTTTGGAAGAGGATAAGTATGGCTGACAATTTAGCATCTACTATAACTAATCAAATAACAGGCGCTGGAAGTAATGTAGCAGCAGCTATATCTTCGGGTAATTTTGCATCAAATCTTGCCACTAACACCACCGGTGGATTAGGTTCTATAGGAGCCTCACTTGCTGGGTTAGGACCCCTAGGCAAACCTGGTGAAAGTTTAATGGCTCAAGCAGGGGCGGTAAAAAGTTTAACGGCATCTGCATTTGGTGCTATAACAAAATCTTTTAAACCATTGCAAGCAAATGTACCACAAAACTTAACAGCAATTGCTGCGAAAAATGCAGAAGATCAAGTAGCGGCTGAAGCAGTTGCAGCGTTGCCGGCATCACAAATAGCATCATTGCAAACAATGCCCGGCACAAATGCATTGACTTCAAGTTTAAATGCTGCAAAAGCTGCTGCTAGCGGAATGAGTCCTCAAACTAGTGCATTATTAATGTCAACTGTCAATGCTTTGGCAAGTGGTGGAAAAAACAGCATAATTAGTAATGCTACTGCCGGATTGTTAAGTCAAGGAATTGGAATAGCAAACACATTAACTAATGGTAAAAATCTTAGCCAAGGTCAAATAAGTTCAACAATCAATGCAATAGGAGCAGCAACTGGCGGCACTAGTAGTGCAGCAAGGCAATCCGCATCTTTAATAGGAGCAAGCATTGGCATAGGACAAGCATTATCTAGTGGTAAGAGTCTTAATCCTAGTCAAATAGGAAGTATTGTAGGGGCATTAAATACCACACAAGGTAAAAATGCAATTCCTACTTCAGCTATAACTCAAGGTATTGGGATAGCACAAACATTAGCTGCTGGAAAAAATCTCAATCAAAGTCAAATAAATGGATTAGTTGGTTCGGTAGCTCAAATTGGAGCAGCGACGGGTGGGGGTAAAATCAATTCTGCCACAGCATCATTGATAGCACAAAGTATTGGTTTAAGCACAGCAGCAGCTAGGGGCACTAAAATAACTCCCGGGCAGGTTAGTTCTTTGGTAACATCAAGCATAAATGCTTTAAAAGCCGGAAGTCCAACTAATAGAACCAGCGGCGGCGGGAGTGGTATAGGAGCATTACCGGGTGGACTATCCGCTATAGCTGCGGTAACAATCGGGGCGGTCGCAACGGGCACACCAGTAAATGTTAAAACTATTGGAAACATAGCAGTAAATTCAATAAGTTCAGTCCCAGGACTTGGTGCATGGGGAGCAGTAATTAGAAATGCATCTGCTGTTGCGATGAATAATATATCAAAACCAACTGCTGCGGCAAGCACACTTACTTCATTAAGTGCAGGACCAATAAGTAATGCAGTAAATAGTGATTTGGTACCTAAACTAAGTTCACAAAGCGCCTCGGCCTCAGTATCACGAAGTATAGAAGCAACTAAAAAAGTACCTTTATCTGCGCTAGCTACTAGTGGTTTACCGCCCTCAGCAGCCGCATCATTGACGGCTAGTATTAATGCTATGAATGCAGGCGGTTCTTCTCCGATAAAATTACCTACAGTCTCTACCGGAACAGTAGATAGAAGTCAATTAACATCTCAACTTGGTTCTATGTTGAGCAGTAATAAAATTCAAATGCCAAACTTCTCCGGAGTTCCACCAGTGCCTAACAATATTAAAACAGATAGCGCATCACTGGCAGAGCAAGATATAGTGATAAAAGAAATTGCAAAATTAAAAGATAAACGCTGGGATGTATCAAAAGCTGCCGGGAATGCAAGATATAAAGCATCAGAAGCTAAACAAAAATTACCACAAGGCGATCCTGAAATTGCAGCACTTGAAAGGGCTTCAGTATCAGCACAAAAAGAATTAGATGATTTAGAAAAGAAAATTGTAGAATTACAAAGAAAACAATATACTTTAGTGACCGGTGAACCTTATCCGGAACCTGCTACTAGTCAACCAATTAGTTTACAAGCATAAATATATCATGCCTTCATACGTTGGATTTAGCACGATATCAGCAAACAAACCTAGGTCAACTAATTTACCTACTGGCCCTGCGGGCGGAACAGGATCATTAATTGATCCAGTAAATATCGGCAATAAATTTATGGTAGTAGATACCCCACTGGTATTACAAGATTTCGTAAATTCACTAAATATCTCACAGGGTCAAAAAGTAGGTCAACCTGGATATGGAACTACACTCTGGTCTTTTGTTTTTGAGCCAAATACAGCAGATGTACAGTTTCAATTAGAAACTGAAATACGCAGAATGGCCGGACAAGATCCAAGACTAGCACTGAATTCAGTAAGGGCTTTCCCGCAAGAGAACGGAATATTACTAGAATTAGAAGTAGCAGTATCTCCCTTCAATCAAGCACAGTTGTTAAATGTATTTTTTAACAATGCGTCCGGCACAGCTTCTATTCAATAACCTAAAAAACTCATGTTCTCAGGTATGATAAATACTTAAAAGAGAATATTTATGGCTACAAGTTCAAGACAATCAGCAATATTTGGGGTAAATGACTGGAAAACCATTTACCAAACTTTCCAGCAAGCAGATTTCCGTAGTTATGATTATGAAACACTACGCAAGAGTTTCATAGATTATATAAGCATTTACTACCCTGAAACATTCAATGACTTTATTGAAAGTTCAGAATTTATCGCATTGCTTGATGTTATGGCGTTTATGGGGCAAGGTCTTGCTTTCCGTAATGACTTAAACACCCGTGAAAACTTTATTGATACGGCTGAACGTAGAGATAGCGTTATCAAATTAGCCAATCTTGTAAGCTATACTCCTAAAAGAAATTTAGCAGCGCAGGGTTATTTAAAAGTAACAAGTGTGCGAACTACTCAAAATCTTACTGATTTGAATGGATTTAACTTAGCTAATATCCCTATATTGTGGAACGATCCAGCTAATCCAAATTGGTTAGAACAATACAATACGATTATAAATGCAGCATTAGTAAACACACAACGTGTAGGTTTACCTGCGAATTCTGCACAGATTCTTGGGGTAAAGACAGACGAATATACATTACAAGTTCCACCTGGAACTAGTCCTGTAGTACCATTTTCTACAACAGTTAATGGGATGAACATGAATTTTGAATTATGTAGTGTAAGCACAGTTGGTGAAGATTATGTATATGAAATTCCTCCTGCTCCTACAAGTCAATTCAATATGTTATATCGTAACGACAAGTTAGGATACGGCAGCCCAAACACAGGATTTTTCTTCTACTTCAAACAAGGTACATTACAAAACTTTGATTTTGCATATCAAAATCAAATAGCTAATCAAGTACTTGACATTGGTGATATTCAAGGTGTTAATAATACTGACGCATGGTTATATCAAATAAGTCAAACTAACGGTACTTATGGACTATGGATTAAAGTAGATAATATCTATGCGAATGCATATCTTCAAACACAAAATAGTGTTAGGCAGATATATTCTGTGAACAGTAGATTCAACGACCAAGTAAGTTATGTGTTTGGTGACGGTGTATTCAGCGAGATACCAGTTGGTAATTTTAGAGCATATGTTCGTGCCGGTAATGGATTGACATATACTATCCAGCCCACACAGATTCAAAATCTTACTGTTACAATGAACTACGTCAGCAGAGTTGGTCGTGTCGAGACATTGACAATTGGTTTAAGTCTACAAACTCCGGTGACTAATGCACAAGCTAGAGAAACATTAGCTGACATTAAGCAAAGAGCACCAAGTCGTTATTATACACAAAATCGTATGGTTAACGGAGAAGATTACAATAACTTTCCATACACATTGTATAGTTCAATTATTAAAAGTAAAGCTATCAATCGTAGTAGCGTAGGTGTAAGTAAAAATTTAGACTTGCTTGACCCGACTGGTAAGTATAGTAGTTCTAATAGTTATGCAAATGACGGTGGCATATGGTTAGATGATACTGACGGGTACGCACTATTAAATATTACCAATCTTAGTGATATTCAAACTTTCTTAAACGATACATTAGCAAACATATTAGGTGATAACAAGTCATTGCAGTACTATGTTCAGAATTATCCTAGATACAACACCACTATTAGTTCCGATGATAATTTAGTATATTGGCACACTAGTACAGTAGATGCAAATAGTACATCTGGTTATTTTTATGATTTACTTAGTGGTAATGATAATCCTGTGCCCGTTGGAACTTATTCTACGTATAACTTAAAATATATTACTAAAGGTGCATTGATAAAATTCATAGCACCGGATAGTTACTATTTTGACAGTAACAACAGACTGGTATATGGTGTTGCTGGTCCATCAGACGTAACATATTTTTGGACAACTGTGTTGAATGTCATTGGTGACGGCTACAACAATGGATTGGGTGATTTTGCTAATGGAGCCGGACCGATAACTTTAAATAAGTATGTTCCATTAGGAGCAATTATTACTACAGTAATACCGGCGTTTCAAAATACATTGCCTAACACAGTTACAAATGAATGTATTATTAGATTAGAGTTACAACAAAATTTTACTTTAGTGTTTGACAATTCACTAACAATTGCACAAGATAGATGGAGTGTAGACCCTACTTCTCAAGCTGGGTATTTTGTCAAATTTACCAGTACTGGGTATAATAGATATACAGTTACGTATAAATCATTAAATTATTATTTTGGGAGTGTAGCTGATACTAGATTTACTTATGAAGCTGGTAAGTTAGTATACGATCCGTTCTCTGGGGTTATATTGCAAGATTTCGTTAAAGTATTAGAAACTAATACTCAACCAAATTCAAATTATCCATTGTCTAAAGCTGTCACTGGAAGTATCACTGGGCAAACAGTCGAAAGTGACGGTTATATAAATGATTTTGAAGTTCAAGTTGCTAGTATTGATGTTAATAATAGAACTATAGTAGATAACCCAGATTTCTTTTATGAGATTACCGGTTATGTAACCGGAAATACTAATATTGGAATATACGCTTTCTTTGAAGAAATTCAAGATGCTATTAATCTAACTAGAACCGAATTGATTCCAAGCAATATTGTTTCTTATCAGTATGCAACTATTACAGATGTAGATGTTGTAAAATATGATTATCCAGAAGGACAATTATTTTATGCATATACAGATAATCTATTTTACATAACAGTACAAGATCCAACTATAACTACGCCATACTATACTTTAGTTAAACAACCGCAGTATAGCATGAAGCCAGGGCGCCAAGGATTAGCGTTTCAATATAGACATAATAGTAATAATACTACACGCATTGATCCAGCTACAACTAATATCATTGATTTGTATGTGGTCACGCAAGCCTACTATACAGCATATCAAAATTGGATACAAGATACTACCGGTACAGTACCCATGCCAACTCGACCAACAATCAACGACTTGACTACTGAATATAGTAAGGTTCAAGATTACAAGATGTTAACTGATAATGCTATTATCAACAGCGTAGTGTTTAAACCATTGTTTGGGGCTAAAGCATCAGCCGCACTTAGGGGTACAATCAAAGTAATTAAAAACTCTGCAACTAACGCAAGTGATAGTGAAATACGTAGTGCGACATTGGCAGCTATGAATAATTATTTCAACATTAATAATTGGGACTTTGGGGATACGTTTTACTTCAGCGAATTGAGTGCATATATACACAATCAAATTGGTGAATTTGTAAGTTCATGCGTATTAGTACCCAATGACCCAACAATGAAATTTGGAGACTTATATGAGATTAAATGTTTACCTTACGAAATTTTCGTAAATGCAGCAACTTCAAATGATGTACTTGTCATTGCGGCTCTCACACCCGCCGAATTACAGATAGCATAAGTAATATATAACTAAAAGATTTTTAAAATGGCAACAAGAGTTAGAACACTAGATTTTCTACCAGAGATATTCAAAACCACAACCAACGCTCAGTTTTTGGCAGCAACCTTAGACCAGCTAGTTGCACAACCCAATACTGAAAGAATTGAAGGTTATATTGGTAGTAAGTTTGGGTATGGTGTTAATGCAAATGACTACTATGTAACTGAACCTACTAAAACTAGAACCGATTATCAATTGGATCCAGGTGTTGTGTTCTTAAAAGAAAATGACACTACCGCAAAAGATTTTATTAGCTATCCGGGTATAGTTGATGCACTAACATTACGCGGTGGAATAACCGATAACAATAGTAGATTGTTTAGTAGTCAAATTTATTCATGGGATTCTTTCACTGATCTAGATAAAATTATAAATTATAATCAATATTACTGGATACCAACCGGCCCCGAACGTGTAACCGTACAGCCTAGCGCAGTATATACTGAAGCTACTTATATAGTTGAATCACAACCTGCTGATTACTTAATAACATCTGAATCATTAGCTGATGCTGAAGCTAACCCAACATTAACTTTAATACGCGGCGGAACTTACAATTTTATCGTAAATCAAAATTCTAAATTTTGGATACAAGGCGCACCTGGTGTCACGGGGTATAGTCCAACGCAAACTAATCTTCAAACTCGTGATGTGTATGGTGTTACTAATAACGGTGCATCAACTGGTACTATTACATTTAATGTACCTCAAAAAAATGCATTAGCTGATTATATTTTCCCTGGTGATAACACAGTAGATGTTGTTTCTACCTTGCCATATAGTCAAGTAAACGGTGCATATGTAAATGATATAGGCGGCATTGATGGAATCACATCATTAGATGGACTCACATTAATGTTTTATAACACTGGTGAAAATGATTTAGGCACTGAAACTAATTTCTATCAAATAACATTAACCGGTGCGGCTAATAACCCTGTTATATCATTAGCTTTAGGCAATGCTATTCCAACTGAACAGCAGATAACTGCATTATATGGTGTAGAGTGGATCAACAGACTTTTCTATAGAAATAATACAGGTTACATACAATTAGAACCATATAATAGTCCAATATTAGATACATTGTATTATCAAGATGATACTGTTTCTACTAGAGTCGGTATTATTAAACTAGTTGAAAACAATACTACAAATCAAATTAATGTTATAACTGACATATTAGGTAAAAAACAATATACTTCTCCAAATGGAGTAGTTTTTACTAATGGATTAAAAGTTATTTTTCAAGGTAACGTATTCCCTAATACTTATAGTAATACAGAATACTATGTAGAAGGAGTTGGCACTAATATAGAATTACTAGCTGTAACTACTTTAGTGTCTCCTGGTTTATTTTCTTCAGGTGAATATACACCGTGGGACACGACTCCATATGATGTTGGAAACTATGACTCTAGCTTGTACGTACCTATCTATCCGGATTATATTACTATTGCTAGAAATTCAATTAATAGAAATGCTTGGTCAAGAAGTAATCGTTGGTTTCATATCGATGTAATTAATGCAACCGCTACATACAATAATACACCTGCATTATTAACTGAATATACTAGTGATGCCAATAAAGCAAAAAGACCAATTATTGAGTTTTATCCTAATCTGAGATTATTTAATTCTGGTGCAGTAGGCAAAAATCCAGTAGATTTTTTTGACACTAGAACCACAGATGCATTTACTTATGTAGCGGGACAAACTGGATATTACCCGGATGTAGCAGGTTGGACAACATATGATGCAGTGATAGCACCTGTTGCAGGTGCTATTACTAATAGAACAGCAACTACTACTTATGCAGTAACTAATCAGATTTTGTTGAGTAGTACATCTTCATTACACGTTAATGATACTATAAGTTTTGGTGGCACTGTATTCGGTGGAATAGTATCTGGTACTAATTATTTCATAACTGATATTAATAGCAATTTTATAACTATATCTACTATCAAAGGTGGCCCGTCGGTTATTCTTACTACAGCTAGTGGTACGATGACTACCTCTATATATCCATTTTCTACTACTATAACAGTTCCTACAACCGGGGTATCAGGATTATTTGAGGTCAATCAATATATAACTGATACAATTGGTGTATTACCTTCAATAACTTTAGTTAGTGATATTTCAGTTGTAGGAACAAATACAATTATAACTGTTACATGGTATAATCAATCTATAGTTAATGGAACCTCTGTTGCATCTGTTGTCACGGCAGATACTCCACTAGATAATTATGCACTTTTTGACGGTGCTAGAATAGTATTCTCCGCTGATACAAATGTAAATACAAAAAATAAAATTTATATAGTAAGATTTTCAACTACTACATTTTATGGAGTTCCATTGATTACTCTATTTGAAGCTGAAGATGGATTAGTATTACCCAATGAACAAACTGCGGTGTATCGCGGATACAATAATATAGGCAAAGACTTCTACTTTGATGGAACACAGTGGTATGCAGGTCAGCAAAAGACAACACTAAATCAATCACCAAAGTTTGATATATTTGATGACAATGGTGTAAGTTTTGGTGATCCTTTAGTATATACCAGCACATCGTTTACTGGCTCAACATTGTTTAGGTATGGGATAGGTAGTGGTACTGATGATATTTATTTAGGTTTTCCTATTCGTTATAGTTCAGTAGACAATATCGGAGACATTAGTTTTGATGTTTCTTTAAACATAGATACTTTTAATTATGTAGACCGTACTACCGCAATAACACAAAATGTTAATACTGGGTATGTATATAATTACACTGACCGTACTAATTACGTAAGGTCCTTGGGTTGGCAAACTGCAATCTCTCCTAGTGCTCAATATCAAATATTCGAATTTGATTGGTCAATTCTTGCACCAGTTTATACATTTACATGCGATATTTCTCCAATGAGTTCTACAAAAACTAATTGGCCTACTGTGCAGGTTTATATTAATAATCATTATGTACCTGTTACTGACTATATAGTAACAACCACTGATAATACTACCACAATTAATATTCCCGTTATTGATGCAGTAGAAACTGTAGTGCAAATTTTAGTATTAAGCGACCAAGTAAGTAATACTGCTTATTATCAAATACCAGATAATTTGAATAATAACCCATTCAATGAAGATATAACTACTGCTAACATCGGTGACATTCGCGGACAATATCAAAGTATTTTCTATAACAATCCAAATACAACCGGCAACGTATTTGGATCAAATAATTATCGTGATTTAGGTAATTTAGTCCCGTGGGGGAATCGAATAATACAGAATAGTGCCTCTCTTGTATTGCCAAGTGTATTTTTACGAAATCAAAAACACGATTTATTTGATGCGTTGCTGTACAATAGTAGACAATATATTAACTTTAAAAATCTATTGATTGATACAGTTAATAACTCTAGCTATAGCATAATGTTGACACCTGCTCAAATGTTAGATGATGCAATCATTCAAATGAATGCACCTCGTAATAATGAACAACCGTTTTTCTGGAGTGACATGCTTCCAGCTAAAGCACCGTATATTACTAACACTTACAGTTTTGCTAATTCGCTAGATACTAGTATCTATCCATTAAGTCAAATATACAATTTTGCCACATCAAACTATAATGGAGTATTAGTATATCTTACTCATAACGGAAAACAAACTCAGTTAATCAAAGGAGTGGACTACACAATAAGTGTTAATAGCCCTACATTAACTGTTACTACTGATTTACAACCAAACGACCAAATTACTGTAAATGAGTACAATCAAACTTACGGAAGTTATGCACCTAATACTCCTACTAAGTTAGGTTTATATCCAGCGACTATACCTGCTGTAGTATTAGATACTGCTTACAATCCTGAAACATATTTCATTGTAGGACATGATGGCTCATTTACTAAATTATATGGAAGTTATGATCCAACGACTGGTAAGTTAGTTGATTTCAGAGACCAAGTATTACTTGAGTATGAGACTCGTGTTTATAACAACTTAAAATTAAGTGAAACAGTTCCTGCAGGGTCTTATGAAGGTGTAATAATACCGGGATTCTTTAGAGATACTGATTACTCATATGATGAGTTCTTGCAAATATACAGTGAATCTTTCTTAGATTGGGTAGGACAAAATAGAATTGATTACAAGACACAATTCTACAATAAGAATAATCAATTTAGCTACAACTATGTTGACAGTGGTAACAAAATAAATCGTCAACCAATTGAACAAGGGTATTTCAGAGGATTGTATCTCTACTATTATGATACCTCAACCCCGGATCAAACTCCATGGGAAATGTTAGGTTTAGCTAATAAACCAACATGGTGGGAAACTAGATATGGAGCAGGTCCATATACTAGCGACAACTTAGTTCTTTGGACAGATTTAAGTGAAGGTTTAGTGTGGAACAATGGTAATTCTTATATAAGACCTAAGTACGCTCGTCCAGAATTATTAAACATCATTCCAGTGGACAGCAATGGAGATTTAGTTTCACCATTGATTTCTATTGTAGGCGCATATGATCAAAACGCATTTCAACGTGACTGGGTTGTAGGTGATGTTGGGCCTGCAGAGTTTAGTTATCGTAGAAGCAGTACATGGCCATTTGATTTGATGCGTATACTGGCAGTAACTAAACCGGCTGACTTCTTTAATTTAGGAGTAGATGTTGACAATTACAAATATAATATTGAATTCGATCAATACTTAGTAAACAACAGAGACCACTTAATCATAAGTGATGTGCCAATCTATGGTTCTGGAACACCTGCGACTAGCTATATCAACTGGATAGTTGACTATGAAAAGCAAGTTGGGGTCGATGCTACTACTAATATAAACACCTTATTAGATAACTTAGATGTACGATTGATATATCGTTTAGCTGGATTCAGCGACAAGAACCTATTGAAATTCTATGTAGAAAAGAGTTCTGCTAATAGTAACAACAGTTCACTATTGATTCCTGACGAAAGCTATCAAGTATTATTATACGAAAATCAACCGTTTGATAGAATAGTTTACAGTAGTGTAGTAATACAAATTACTGACCGAGGATATAAAGTTTTTGGCAATAGTCAGACGAATGCGTACTTCAAAGTATTAGCACCTAAACCAAATCCGGCAATTGAAACTATTACAGTTGATACTCTTACAGTAAAAGTAGCAACAGATTTTTATGATAAGACAGTTACAGTTCCATACGGAACTGAATTCTATACTGTTCAACAAATATCACAATTCTTAGTAAGCTACGGTGAATACTTGATACAAAAAGGCGTTGTCTTTGATGAGATAGAAAATGGTATTCCAATCAACTGGAATCAAATGGTTGCAGAGTTTCTATATTGGGCACAGACCGGGTGGGCGATTGGTAGTATAACTTCTATCAATCCTGCAGCAAAAATTCTTGCAATAAACAAAGACAGTTATATTGTTCAGCCATTAACATTGCAACAATTTAATTTTATATTAAATCAAAATCTATATCCTATATCAGGTACGGATATGTCTGTCATTCGTGACGGAACTGCATTTACAGTGACAGCATTGAATGAAGGTGATACTATATCATATGGACAATTTAACATTAGTAACATTGAGCATGGTATTGTATTCAATAATCTAACATTATTCAATGATGTAATCTATAATTTGATCACTGGATTAAGACAAAATCGTATTGTCGTCCGTGGTACAAAAACTGCTGAATGGAATGGAACTGTAGATGCATATGGATTCATACTTAATCAAGATAACATTCAAGAGTGGACTAGAGAAGTTAAATATACCCAAGGTTCAATCGTAAAATATAAAAATAGATATTGGACTGCTATAACAATTGTTCAAGCAAAGGAAACATTTGATGAACAAGATTGGTTACAAACAAATTATGACCAAATACAAAAAGGATTATTGCCTAACAGCCAAACTCGTTCATACGAAAGTACATTATATTACGATGTAAATAAAGCTAATTTAGAAAATGATGCTGACTTATTAAGTTTTAGTTTAATTGGATATCGTCCAAGAGACTACATGGCGTTAGCTGACCTAACCGACATAACACAAGTTAATGTTTATCAGAATATGATAAAAGATAAAGGTACATTGAATGCAGCAAGCGCATTCAAAGGTGCAACATTAGCACAAGGTGGCATTGACTATGACTTGTATGAAAACTGGGCTATTATGTCAGGTGAATTTGGTGGAGTATTGAATAATAACTTCATTCAGTTTAAGTTAAATCAAACTGATTTAACCGGTAACCCTAGCATTGTAGGTTTAATTAATGGTATTGCTATAAATGGCGTACAACAAGAAGTACCTATATACAGCGTATTCAATTACGGTAGACCAATAACTGACGTTGACATACTACCTACGATATCTAATACACAACCATCTGAATTGTATCCTACGGCAGGATATGTTAATTATGATGATGTCAAGATGGCTAGCTATTACTATTCTGGGTTGTCAACTGCACAAAATTCAGTTGGAACTACTATACCTATAACTGAGTTCTATGTACGTGATTATGCATGGTTAGCTAACTATCTATCAGATTGGAAAGTATATACTCCTGCAAGTTTAGGTTCTGTAATTTCAGCACAGAATAATCTTAATGGAACAGTAACAATTAGATTTAGTCAAGCACACAATCTAACAATCTATCAGATTTTTGCGGTAGTTAACTTTGATGTTGCTATAGACAATTACTATATCGTTGCAGCAGTAGTTGATCCGAATAGTGTTATTATCAATCTTTCATTAGACCCTAACATAACTAGTTTAACTGGACAAGGTGTTGGTTTCAGAATGCAGAATCAGCGTGTTGCTACTGCACCAGAGATCATAAACTTACCTTTACTAGACAATGAATTTAATAAATTAAAAGTATGGGTAGATACCAATAACGATGGTAGCTGGGCTGTTTACCGTAAGAGTTTAAATTACAAATATAGCAATGAGATTACTGAATTGGGTAGCGAAACTTTTGGTAGTGCGGTTGCTTATACTGACAATTTAGGATATATGGTAGCTGACAGTGATGCTGGAATAGTCTATAGATATAGATATTATTCCGATACAAATTCATATAGTGCTATTCAAGGTATAACACACGGGGCATCATTTGGTTCTAATATTTCATATATTGATGATTTGTTTGTAATTTCAGAACCAACGGGTTCACCTAATGTTTATATCTATCAATTAATAAACACTACTTTAGTAAATACTTTGCAATTGTATCAAACAATAGCTGCTCCGGCTGGGGTAACAACTTGGGGTACTTCAACTGCATTGTCTGGTGATCAAAATTGGTTATACATTTCCGACATAGATAACAATTATGTTTATGTTTATCGTAAATCTGCATTAACCGATTTATATGAATATTCTACTAAAATCACAGTAGCCGGTCTTGTTAGTGGAGATACATTTGGATACTCTATCGCAACTGATTATTACGGAGATACTGTAGTAGTGGGTACACCATATAAAGATTATAATGTGAATACTGCTAATTATGGTTATACTTATGTATTCTCTAGAACCGTACAAAATTCTATTGCAAGAACTAGTAATCAACCGTTTATTCCTGTGGTAATTCCTTTAGCATGGACACCAGCAACAGTAACACAAACCGCTACTGCTACTGATAGTACCACAGATAGAATTACTGTTACAAGTAGTGCTGGATTTAGTGTAAACGATCCGGTGGTATTCACCGGCACATTGATATCAGCAGGTGCAATTGCAGCAGCTACCGTTTATTATGTGTATGATAAACCAACTAGCACTACATTTAGAATTGCGTTAACTCGTAATGCAGCATCATACATTCAATTAGCAACAGGCACAGGTAGTATGACAGTTACTGTTCAAACTACTCCGTTGTTTGTGTCAGTCAATGGGACATCATTGAACGATAACACCTATTCAGTAATTGGTTCTTCGTTGTACATCTATAGTTCACAATCACCTACAATAAATGCAGGTGATTTAATTAATATCAGTGGTAGTAATTTCGTATTAACACAAACACTAACTAATGAAGAAACACCAAGAGTGGGTGTAGAGTTTGGCACTAGTGTAGATGTTAATCGTTATGCAAATGAGATATTGATTGGTGCACCTTACGAACTAAGTGATAAAAACTATGAAGGTGCAGTTCATAGATATACAAATGCTGGTGAAAAATATGGCATGATCGTAGGAGATACTACATGCACCATCACTACTCCTAGAACTATACTAATCAATGGTTTTGCTGTAGTATTACCAATTGGTGATGCAACTACATCAGCAACTAGCATTAATATAGTATCAATACCAAATGTTTATGCAACAACACTCAATGGCAAATTAGTCATATCACTTGTTGATACTACGATTGGAACAGCCGGAAACAAGTTATCATTGTCAGTAGTTAATACTGCTACCTTGAGTGAGATGGGTATTACTATTTACAGTCAAACCCAAAAGATAATGTGTCCTCACCCTGCAGGCAGAACTCAGTTTGGTACCGTAGTAAAATTTGACAAGTCATACAGTGGTTCATTCATTGCAAGTGCTCCAGTTGGTGAACGTTATTCAGCAACAACATTTGATTTTACTGATGACGAATTAGACAATGATACTGTATTTGACAATAACGCTACACAGTGGATAGATGTTTTCACTAACGCAGGTGCTGTTTATATGTTTGATTATTTGTCGGCATACAACGAAAATATAGATAATCCTGGTAACTTTGTATACGCACAAAGTACTAATTCGTTAGACGTAGAGTATGGAACTCAACCAAATTTTGGCACTGCATTAGATTTCAATAGCAATCACGTAACAATTGGTACACCTAACTTTGTTCCTAATACCGGATACAATGGTCAAGTTATTACTTATGTAAGTCAAAGTAGTACTCCAGACTGGGCAGTATATAGAAGTTCAGCACCAATTGTTGATGTTAATAGGATATTTAATATTCAATTGTTTAGTGCTTTAACTAATAACACTTTGGAAAATCTAGATTATATTGATCCGTTACAAGGAAAATTACTAGGTGCAGTAGCTGAGAACATCGATATTACATCAAATAATGATCCTGCAGGATACAACAGTCCAAATAACACACAAGGTGGAATTGTTTGGTCTAGTGATAAAGTAGGTCAATTGTGGTTCAATACTTCTAACACTAGATTTATGAACTATCATCAAAATGATTTAACATACAATAGTCAATGGTGGGGCCGTGTGTTTCCCGGAAGCGATGTAACAGTATATTCATGGATTAGTAGCAATGTACCCCCTTCACAATATACAGGTCCGGGATTTCCGTATAATATAGATAATTATTCAGTGGGAGGGGTTATCAATGCCGAAGGGTTGATATCTCCTATATATTATTTCTGGGCAAGAAACACAAATATAATATTTGAAATGTTAGGTAAAACATTATCTGACACTGTTTTAGAATACTATATAGCACAACCGCAATCAACTGGAATAACTTATTTTGCACCATTGTTACCGAGTGCTTATGCATTGTACAACGCATTTGCATATATTAATGCTAATGATACCGTTTTAAATATTGGGTATTCAACTGGAACTAATGATGACATTCCCCATAATCAATATAGTTTAATACGTGCTAATTATGCAGATGACTTCTTGCCAGGAACACCGGGCTCTGGTGCTGGATACCAATATCACGGCGCAGTGGGTATTGAACAACCAATTGGGTTGTATAATAGAATGCTAGATAGTATGTGCGGTGTTGATAATGCCGGCGGAGTTGTCCCTGACCCATTGTTACCAAAAGCAGTACAAACCGGTATATTATCTAGACCAAGGCAAGGTTTCTTCTATGATAGATTCGGTGCATTAAAGAATTATCTACAGTATGCTAATACTGTACTTGCACAGTTTCCAATTGCAGAAATCAGAAACCCAGTATTCCTAAAGAACACCGGTGAGTCCGTTGATACTACCCAATATTGGAGTTACATAAATTGGTGGGCAACTGGCTACGATAATAATACCAAAGCCTCAATACAAGTTCCTGTGTACGCAGATTTGTCTACATTGGTAGTATCGGCTGGTACTATTGTAAAAGTAATAGCTAATGGTTCCGGCAACGGTGAAACATATATCTATGGTGCAGACACATTTTGGACAAGAATAGGATTGGACAATGGCACAATAGAATTTTCATCTGTACTATGGGATTATCCTAGTGCTAGATTAGGGTTTGGAGACAACTTCTTTGATACTACTCCGTATGATTCATATCCTTCAACTGAAACAAGATATATCATCCGTTCATTAAATGAAGAAATTTATACGAATGAATTATTAATTTTCAGAAACAAGAGTTTAATACTATTATTTGAATATGTTCAAAGTGAAACAATCGAAAGTCAAAATTATTTAACTTGGTTAAATAAAACATCATTCTTGGATGTTTCACATACTATTCGTGAACTATTGCCAATCGAAGTATTCCGTTCTGATAATCAATTATTCTTAGAAGGTTACTTGAATGAAGTTAAACCTTATCATGTTGTAATTAAAGAGTTCTTGTTTAAGTATACCCGTACTGAAGTGTTTGAAGGAGATATTACTGATTTCGATTTACCGGCGCAATGGAATTCAAATATTGGTGAATTTGTGTCTCCGCAACTAGTTTATAACGGAGGTGATAATGTTTATCAATATCCACCTACAAGTGCTATCTGGAACAATAATGCATATACCGAATGGTTTAATAATTACGGATTAAGTATAGGTATATTTGTAGACGAAACACAATCGTATGTTGGTAAAAAAGATTTTCAAATTGGTGTACTAGAATCATATCTGTCATTGAACACGGTTTATTGTTATGTTGATAATGTCAACGGATTCCCAATAAATGGAATAATAAAAATCGGTGAAGAGCAAATAGGATATAGCGGAAAAGACTTATTAAACAACCAATTGACCGGCTTGTCAAGGGGAATGAATGGTACTACTATAACTCAACATTTACCCGAAGAATACATCTTTATGGATATTCCTCCTGTCATCATTCTTAATACAGGTAGAAACTATGTAAATCCTCCTATAATTACTGCATATATTGATACATCTATATATCCTGAACCAAGAGTTCCTGCTCAATTAGAACCAATAATGAGTTTAGGTAGTGTAATTGGAGTTAATGTTATTAATCCGGGTGCTGGCTATGCAGTTCTACCTACAATAGTAATTGATCCTGCTTATACTTTATCTATTGATAGTAGTCAAGTAAATGTATTAGATAATACTATTAACATAAACACTGCATATGATTTACAAACTGGTGATCTAGTAGTATATACAGTTGGTTCTAATTCAACTAGAATCAATGGCTTAATTGAAGGTCAATCATATTACGTAAATCTTTTAGAAATTACTCCGTCTCCTGTTTTTGCTCTTTACACTATGTATACTGAATCAATACAAGATACTAATAGGATAGTATTAGGTACTACTGGAACAGGAACTCAGAATTTTAGCATCGGTGCGATTGGATATTGTATAACAAATTCAATGCCAATAAGAGAAAATGCAATTACCTTGCGATTTGATAGAACAACTTACACTTCTCAAGTCATTGATTGGGAGTCAGGTGCATTATATGGTTCTTTCTACGCCGGTGATTTAAATAATAGCAATCAAGTAGCATCATCATCAATAAAATTATATGGAGAATATCCATCAATTGATTCTATTTTGGCTAGTGCTGCGGGCGCAACATTTGAAATTTTAGATGCAGAAAATCAACAAACATTGACTTGGTCATCTAGAACTAGAAACACAGTACAGACATATGGTTCTAGTTATACTACCACCGCATATCGTAATGCAATAAGAATTAATCCTAATGAGGGCGGAGCACCAGTAGCGGGAGATATAGGTTCTACTGTCGGTTTCTACATAGGGATGCCAGTCAAGTTTGTAGGTTCTACGATTGGCACTACATTAGTTGATAGTACTACTTACTATGTAAAATCACTAGTACAATTGCCAAACGCATCTAGTACAAGTTCTTCAAATCTTGAGATAGGATACAATTATGTAATTACCGTATTAGGTACTACCAATTGGAATAGTGTAGCTGACACCGTAGGCAAATCTTATGCAGTGGGTGATGTTGTTATTTCAAAATTCACAAGTAGTGGGACAGGTACTGCTGCGTTATTAGAAGATACTGGTTTTACTATTTCTGATACTGTTGATGTTAACGGTGTTCCTGGCACAGTTTTTGCTCAAAATACAGCTACTATTGTTACAGCAGGATTAATTTTATATGTCGGTCAACTAACAAATCAAGCTATACTTACTATCAACTACACTGGATTGAGAAATGCAGTCGCCACAACAAGAACAACAAATAATGTAACTGTATTACTAACACCTACGGGACAAAACGGTACGATTGGTTTTTACACAAAAATGCCATTATTCTTTGTGACAAATTCGGCTGGCAATAACAAAACATTTGGGAATATTGTAGAAAACAAAATATACTATGTATTGACAGTCATTGATTTAGAAACATTTACAATGTCCGCAACTCCTGAATTACCGTTGATGTTTGAAGTTACCTCTACTTCAAGTAGCAATTATTCTATAACATGTGAGACTACTCAAGGATTATCAATCAATGAACCTATTATATTCACAGGTACTACATTTGGTAATATAGTTGCAGGTGCAACATATTATGTAAGAGAGAAATTTACCAACGGAACTTCATTCTCTATATCAACCTCAGTTAATGGTGAAGCAGTGGTACTGTCTACAGCTACTGGTTCTTGTATGCTTAATAGTCAAGACATTGCAGTTCAACTAACTGAAGGATCCGGTTCAATGACAATGAATGTCAATTTACCAGTAAGCCCGGGACAAATTACGGGCCAACAATTCACATTATATCAAACTTCACAACAATATAGTGGATTGTCAGGTACAATTTCTAATCTATTAACTAGAAGTATATCAGCTACACTAGCATCTGTTAACAGGATTTGCATCTCTAATTTTAGCGGTGGATTAACTAACATATATAATGGTCTTAAGTTTAATGTAGAAAAAGATATAGGTAGTCTAACTACAACAGGTGGCCCATATACCGTTACAGGTACCGGTACTACTGCATTGACTGTAACTAGTACCAGTAATGTTGGCAATTGGTTAACTGTACCATTATCATCAAATCCTAATTTAACTAATGTATTATATGTTGGCATGCCAATATACTTCAGCGGAGAGTCAATTGGAACAGTATCAGTGAATCTAGTTTATTATGTATTTTCTATAGATTCTAATCCTCCGGCCGGCACTGGCAGATTCACTATATCAGAAGATCAATTGTTTGGTACAGTATATACTGTGACTACTGACAGCGGAATAATGACATTAAGTGGAGAAGGATATATAACTGTAGGAAACAGTTTATTAAATTCTACGCAAGCTGCGACAATTACTGATAGTTCAACTCCATCTGCTGCTACAATTACAGTAACAAATGGTTCAGCATTTCCTAATGGAACAGCGGTTGTACTAAGTAGCACTGGTACTCTTCCTGCACCATTCAATGTATATACTACTTACTATGTTGCTAATAAAGTTGGAAACACATTCAACTTAGTTTACGTAGTAGGTGGAACGACAATCAAAACTACTACTACTGGTTCTGGTACACATTATGTATTAGAATCACAAGTTACGATGATACAAGATGTTGTTACCGATCCTAACTTTGACGTAAGTTATATTTTAGGTGGGTATAGAATTGTAATTACTAGTGCTGGACAAGGTTATGCAGTTGACAATACAGTCACTATAGCGGGTTCTGATATTGGCGGAACAAGTCCAGCAAACGACTTAACACTAACAGCCTTGACGATTGATTCTATCGGTGGAATCACATCAGCAGTATGTGTTGGTACACCTGCAGGAACTGTTGAAAAATATTATCTTGATGTTATATCATCAAATCAGGTTGCGGTCTATTCTAACCCAGAATTAACTGCACCAGTAAGTGGACAAAATTTTGCATATAGTGGAATAACATCTACGACTGCAACACAGACAGTAGCATCATCTGACAGAATTACTGTTACAAGTTCTGCTAGTTTCAATATTAATGAACCGGTCGTGTTTACCGGAACAGTATTCGGAGGTGTAAGTTTAGGTCTTACATATTATATCTATGATAAACCAACATCAACTACAGTAAGAATATCTACATTACCGGCGCTACTAAGTTCATTAGTACAATTGAATGATGGAACAGGGTCAATGACAATGGCTTCTTCAGGTGATTATGCATTGTTACCAGAACCATTCTTCTTCAGTCCTAGTATAGTTAAGTTTAATAATCGGGTATATCAATGTGTTGTTAGTAACAATGACAATGAATTTATTATTGGTAAATGGGAATTATTATCTCCTGATAATAGAAACTTAAATGCATTAGATAGAATTATAGGTTATTATCACCCTACTGTTAATATGCCAGGTGTAGACCTTACTCAATTAGTAAGTGGAATAACATATCCAAACAGTACTTATTTAGGTAATGCATTTGCGCCAGCAGATGAATATACATTAGATACAGTATTGACTGATCAAACATTCTATCCAACTGGACTTAATGGACAATCAATAACCTTTAAAGGGTCAACATATTTTATAGCGTCAAACTCTAGTGATTATTCTTCAATCAATACTAGTACAGTATCTAATTGGACAATTAACAGGTTATCAAATACCCTAATTAATATAACTTTTATAATTTACACTGGCGGCACTAATGGTAAATTTATTCTTTCTTCAAATAATACTGCAACGCCTATATTAGTTAGTGATGACGGTATTAATTGGGCAGCAACTTCATTATATAACTCAAATGATCCAATATTGTTAGATTCTTCAGGTGTAACATTAAATTGTGTAACATATTCTAGTGTTGCTGAAGTTACTGTTGCAGTTGGAAGTAGTATTATTACTTCACTAACACAACCTAATGATAATGTGCCTTATTTATGGGACCAAACATTCGCGTTTACTAACGGATTTACTAATGAATTCAATAGTGTTGCGTATGCAAGTACAGCAGGTTTCACCGGTTTTATTGCAGTTGGATTAGGGCAAGCCTCAGCTAGCGGAACAGTTGCACCTACAAATTATGGAATAATTTATTCTAGTACTGACGGAATGTCATGGAATCAAGTTTCATTTAATGCTACTAATTTTTCACTAAACAGTGTTGTGGGTAATAGTCAGACTATTGTGATAGTAGGTGATAATGGAGTTATATACACTAGTTTTAATGGAACAATTTGGTTCCCTCAAACATCATCAGTTGCTACTAATTTGAATAATATTATTTGGAGTGAGTATTACCAACAATTTATAGCAGTGGGAGACAACGGTGTTATATTGACTGCCCCTATTAATGGTATCACGTGGACACAAAGAACCTCTAATGTTATAGAAAATCTACAAAGTAGTGTTTCTGAAAATGTTTCAGGAACATTAACTGTTGTAGGATACAATAACACTATGTTACGTAGTACTAATAGTACTACTTGGGTTCTTGATAATTATGTCAATACACCTGAACCAGTCTACAATGTACAAGGTGATTCTTTTGAAGCAGGATATGGTCCAGAAGAATTAGTTGCTGGTGTAGTAACCGACAACATTACCATGATTGTAAATACTAGACCTGGTACAAATTGGGATCAAACAATCTATCAAAATATTGGGTATAATGTAGTTTCATTAGAAATATCACCAACGTCTGGCACACAAACTCAATATAGTTTCTTAAACGGAGTAACTACTCCTATTCAACTAAGTGTATTCTTAATAGATTATACTACTGGATTGAGTACTACTATGATATTAGATTCAGACTATACAATAGATTGGGTTAATAAAATAGTCACAGTAGCTAAACCTATAACTTACGTCTCGTCAACTACACATGACACATTGAGAATTGATGTGTATGAAGTTGGAAACGGTGATCAATTAGTAAAAGCAAATACTGAAACTGATCCTATCAGATATAATGAAGTTACTGGATTTAATGAGATATATGTAAATGCAAATTATAGCGCAGGCATATATCAAGGTTCTGGATTAATCAAACCAACTACTAGTCCAGTAGCAGCTTATGCATTATCAACAAATGGTGTCAACAATACAATACAATATGATAATGTAGATAATTTTGTTCTTAACGGTGCAATAACATTTAGCGGAAATGTATTTGGAAATATAGTTGAAGATCAAACATACTATGTAAAATCTATTGGTTACGCGACCAATAGAATTACAATATCAGATACGTATAATTCATCAACCGGAACAGCAGGAACAATATTCTTCTTGTCTACAGCTTCTGGACTTATGGAAACGATTATACAAACAGGTTTAGGTGCAGCTTGGTCTCCACCTGCGGTATATCACAATGGTAATTTATTAGTATTGGGCTATAGTGCTACTGTATTGAGAACAAAAGCATCAACTGATACTATAACAACAATCACAACTAGCGGCCTGGTAGTAGATACTCCAATAGTGTTTAGTGCTACGATATTTGGTGGAATTGTTCATCATCAAACATATTACATCAAATCTATATATGATTCAAACGAATTTACTATAAGTGAAACAGTTGGCGGTCCGGTATTCCAGTTACAGAACGGCACAGGAAGTGCAGAATTCATTTCTAATGATTACTCAATTGGAATCGCAGATAATGGAATCACTGCATCAATAATATTTGCAGCGACTTATGATAATACAGTAGATTATCTAGCATATTCATTCTTAGGACAAACACAACCTACACAGTATGGCTATACACTACCACAGACTCAACAGTTTACTGGTAATGGATCTACTGCATCTTTTGCATTAGATTACTATGTTGGTGATGTTAATCCAATTAATGCTATCGTAGAAGTTAATGGATTACGTCAAACAAATGGTAAATACACTATAAGTAGTGATACTAATTCAATATTATTCTACAACCCGCCAGTAGCCAATACTACAGTAGCAGTTACTTCATATAATTCAACTGACCGTCAATATTTCAGTACACAATATGGTATTACCGGAACACCAGGCACTAATCTGTTTAGTGTAACAGTAACCAATACTACTGCTAGTGTAGCAAATTACGACCAAGTAGTAACTGCTGGTAATTTTGTAATAGGAGAACCGTATGTGATACAATCATTGGGAAATACCAATTGGACAAGTGTTGGAGCTACAAGTGTTACAGATGATGGTTTAGTAGCAGGTACTCAATATATTATTAGTAATCTTAGCACAGGTAATTGGAACAATTTAGGAGCAGGCGGAACTGTCACTGGAAGTATTGATAATCAAACCATCGATGGGGTATTAACCGGAGTATTAACTGTTACTGCTATGCTAACTCCTTCTGTATTATCAACTGCTTTGGTAGTTGGTCAGACTTATACAATACTAACATTGGGCACTACAAATTGGAATACTGTAGCAGGCACAACAGGTAAAACTTATACTGTAGGTAGTAGACTAGTTGCTCAGGCAACCGCTACAGGTACTGGTACGGCAGTGAAAGATGTAGTCGCAATTAACCAAGATGTAAGCGGAACAGGCGTTACTGCTGGTACAACAATAACCGGCTTTTTGACTGGTGCAGGGGGTGTAGGTACATATACATTAAGTGCTACTCAAACAGTTGCAAGCAGAACAATAACATTAGCAGCTAGAAATGGGGTAATATTTACTGCAACCGCAGGTGGAGTTCAACCAGGTTCAGGCTCTGCATATATTGCTAGTTTTACTGCAACTGCTGTAGGTAGTGGAACTGGAACTGCAATTGTTGGATATGATCAAAGTGACTTTGATGAAGCAAGATATTGGCTGACTACATCAAGTACTAGTGTTTTATTAATTAACTATCCATTAATCTTTAATAGTGTTATTTCAGGGTGCGGCCTATCAGCAGGTGCAACATATTATGTTACTTCAATTATTGATTCTACCACATTTACAGTTTCCGAAACGGTAGGAGGACCATCGCCGGTACTGGCTACTACTACTGGATCAATGGTAGCATCTGTAAATGGATTTACAGTAGCAAAGATAACAAACATAAACAATGTTATTACTCCAATGGCAGCAACGATAGGTATTACAAGCACACAGGCAGGTTCAGCAACTGTAGTAAATGCAGGGTCATTCACACCAACTAAACAATATATTATTGTAGCATTAGGTACTACAAATTGGAATACTGCGGCTGGAACATCTGGTGTGACTTATGCAGTTGGAAGTTTATTTACTGCTGCGGTTGTGGGTTCTGGTACCGGTACAGCAAAACTAGCAAACGCATTGATTAGCGCATCAGACCCATCACTTAACCTAAGTATTGGTGAATCTATACAATTTAAAACACTTAATCTAAATGCAGGTTCGTTCTCAATAGGAGAACAATATTGCATAACTAGTTTAGGTAATACTGATTGGCAATCAATTGCATCAACATATAACTGGATTTATGGAAGTCCTACTGTAGGTGGAATCTTTACCGCTAGTGGAGCAGGAGCAGGTAGCGGAACAGCAGTATCAACTACAGTAAATGGTATCAGTACTATTGGAACAAATTATACAGTTAGTGCAATAACCACTAACCCTAGTTCAGCGTTTGCCTTTACTATACAAGATGAGTTTAGTGCATCACCTACAGTCACTACCGCAGCAGTGGCTACTACCTTGTTTGGATATGCAGGTGGCTCTAGTGGTGTAATAGTAACTACTAACACAAATCCAAACTTTGTATTGAATTCATTGGTGCGTGTTGACGGTGTTAATGGTTCAGTGCAATTAAACAATAATTTATATTATGTTAGACCAATATCAACAACACAATATGAATTGTATACTCAACCATATAATCCGGCATTATATGCAGTTAACTATCCAGTAACTACTGTATCAGCATATGCAAGCGGTGGTTATATTTGGATAGATGGATTATTCACTATATCAAACACTTTTGCAACCGCTACAAATGACAATGGTAATAGAATAACTGTTGACAGTACTGACATCTTGATACCAAATACACCAGTATACTTTACTGAATATGCTGCGTCTGTGGGTACGAATATATTAGGTAATATTTTAGCTAAACACAAATATTATATATTTGCAGTTAGACCTGAAATATCAGCGGGTAACTTTATTGTTGGAAATGAGTATGAGATAACTTCATTGGGCAATACTGATTGGGAAGCAATCGCATCTTCATATGACTGGACTACTGGTAGTCCAGTAGTAGGTGGAATATTCACAGCTAGTGGCACAGGAACCGGAACAGGTACTGCTAGCGGATTACAAGAATTCACTATCAGTGAGACTCCGTTCCCCTTCCAAGAAGAAGTTCAATTGGTAAACGCAACAGGTTCTGTATATGTAACACAGTATGAACAAGTCAACGTAGATAGATTATGGGTAACTATCAATGGATACAGAGTACCTTCAAGTGCATTGAGACTAAACTCTTACAACAACTTAAGCATTCTTTCACAGATAGTTACAGGGGATGAAGTTATCATAACAAGCATGATGCCAACAGCATCTCCTAATGAAGAAACATATCTATTGAATGTTTCTCAGCAAGGTGATGGGGTAGTATACAGGGCAAATCATCAAACTAGAACATGGTTAATACAACCACTTGAAACTCTACAAGACACCATTTATCTAAATGATGTTACTAGGGTGACAAATTCTATAGTTCAGAATGTAACCGCCCCTGCATTATCAAATGGAACGTTTAATATTGGATTGACTTCTAACAAGAATGTTATCTGCCATATACAAGTCTACAACAATACTACTGGATTATCAGTAAGTAGTAGTAATTTTGCAGTAGTTATAGACAATACTGCTCCGGTATTACAGATTCAACCAGTTGGAGTTTCAGCAGGAAATTCACTAACCATCACTACTGTAGAGGGTAGATTATTGTACATAAACGGTGAACAAATTGGATTCAATGAGTGCGATTTAATTGAAAATACAGTATCACAATTGACCAGAGGAGCTAACGGAACTGGAATGCAAACATACATTCCTTTATATGCCGAAGCGTTTGGATTGATACCTAGCAATCAAATGACCAATGTTCTATACTCAGAAACATGGAATCCTATCCCCGGAATCTATAATACAGTTGACGGAGATCCACTACAGATTGCAGATACCCAAGGTGCAAGTTTCTTAAGGACGGATATAACTTAAAGATAAATAACATATGAACGAAAAAATGGAAGAAAATAGTGAAAATAAATCACCTGAAATTCAGGAAAGTAAACCCAACGAACACGGAGGTTTTTACTTTTCTTCCAGCGTAAAGATAACGGACCCTAATACAAAAGAAGTATTAGTACAAATAAGAGGCGATAATTAATGTCAGCAATAACACTAACATACAAGATAGAAGGATTTTTGAAAATCTATGATCCTAACAACGGGGAAATATTCGTAGATAAGAAAAATGCTATTAATTACGAGAATATGTCAATAGCTATCGCTGACACATTAAGCAGCCGTGGTTACGGGGAAATTTACGAAATGGCATTTGGTAACGGCGGAGCAAGTGTTTCTGATACTGGAATTATCACCTATCTTCCACCAAATGTCACAGGACAGAATGCTGCATTGTACAATCAGACATACGCTAAAATCGTAGACGATACTAGTGTTTTTAATTTGGATCCTACACGCAATAAAATGACAGTAAATCATACTACGGGTAAAGTTTATACTGATATATTAGTCCAATGTTTACTAGATTACGGCGAACCTGCAGGACAAGCTGCATTTGATAATAGTACCCAGACAGATAGTTCCTATGTTTTTGACGAATTGGGATTACTTGGGAACAACGGCACTGACGTTAATGGAAATATTCTTACTAGACTATTGACACACGTAGTATTTCACCCGGTGCAAAAGAGTTTAAACAGGCAGATTCAGATAGATTACACAGTCAGAATCCAAAGTTTGACAAACTTAGTAACAATTTAAGATAAATAACAGATAACGGAGCAATTTCAACATGGCATATACAATAGTAAAAAGTAATGGTCAAGTACTGACAACCATTGCTGATGGTACTATCAATACTAGCAGTACTTCATTGTCATTACCTGGCAGAAACTACGCTGGGTACGGTCAGTACGTGGACACAAACTTTGTTCACCAACTAGAAAATTATGCCAATGCTAGCCCTCCGGCTAACCCATTAGCTGGTCAACTATGGTGGAATACAAACAGTAACACAATGTATGTCTGCCCAGCAGACGGAACAACTACAGCGAGTAGCTGGTTAGCATTAACCTCAACTGCTAGCGGCGGAACAACGACTTTTGGTGCAATAACAGTTACTGGAAATGTAACAGCAAACAATATTACTGCTACCAATGCATTGGTCGGGGACACAATAACGGTACGTTTGGCTACTGTAACGGCCAACGCTACAATTGCTAACGCTAACGTAACAACTGGAAATATTGGTACATTAAACACGGCTAATATAACAACAGGTGCAGCAGCGACAGGTGGAAATATAACCGGCACTTGGACATTAAATGGTACAGGAACAGCCAATAGTATAGCAGGAACTGGACTTTATGTAAATGCCGGTAATATAGTAATCAATAACAACGGCAACACATATGGTATCAAAACAGACAGATACATGTACGCTAACGGTGTCGCAATTAGCTTTGCAGGTACTTACAACAATGCTAACGTATTCGACTATTTGACAGGGGCTAATGCAGTCACTCAATTCACCGGAGTTATTGCACCTTCAAGTGTCACCACAGCTAATATAACTACAGGTGGAAACACAGTTGCAGGACAACTTACAGGTAACTGGACATTGACTACTGGTAGTAGGTTACAAGCAACATACGCTGACTTGGCAGAAAGATTTGAAGCTGATGCATATTATGATGCAGGTACTGTAGTAGAATTAGGCGGCGAAAAAGAAATTACTAGTGTCAAGTACGAACTTAGTGAAGATATATTTGGGGTCATCTCAAACACTGCTGCATACTTGATGAACTCAGGTGCAGGCAATGATACTACACATCCCCCGGTGGCAATGACAGGTCGTGTTAAAGTCAAGGTTACAGGAACGATTAAAAAGAATGACCGTTTGGTTAGCGCAGGTGAGGGTATCGCACGAGCAGCTAAGCCGGGTGAAGCAACAGCATTTAATGTTATTGGGCGTTCTTTAGAAAACAAAACTGATTCAATTATTGGAACAGTATTAGCAATTGTTACTGTATCAAGATAAGGAATAAAAATGGCTTACGCACAATACGGAAACATAGCAGCAGCGGATTATAATGCATTAGTAGGTGGCAATCCAGTAACGGCTAACGGAACACTAAACACAGTCTGGGCTACTGGTGGAACAACTACTGGGTATGGTCAACCTGCACTAGGTAATGTAACAGTTGGTACACAGGTCTATGCAGCAGATTGGGCTAATTTGGTAAATAAAACGGCTAATGTTGCATCACACCAAGGTACTTCAATAACTACAGTTACAGCACCTGCAGCAGGTGGCACCATAACTTATCTATCAGCTATTCCTACAAATTTAGGAACTATCTATGCACCTAGATTAAATGCAGCAACACAAGGTAGTACTGTAGCCAATACTGCAACAGTAGCTACTACTTGGTCAGCGGGTGCGGTGTTTACTCATACTATATCTTTTGCAAATGGCGATGCAGCAAGATATTTTTTCAATTCAGGTGGACAATTAAAAGTAACATGCACTCATGCTAACAGTACCGCTGGTATTAACTTGTTGTTCAATAACTTAGCTAGTAATGTAGGGACAGTTGTATTAAGCGCACCGACAACCGGTACTATAACTATATCTAGTGTTTCATTTACTGGAATAACCAAAATAGGTGGTGGCGGTAATACACCAACCACATTACCAAATAATGGTTATTTTGCATTAAATACAAGTAATGCTAATGTGTTTACGCAATTAGCATCAACTGGTCCTTCTGGTTACTTAAGTACATTCATTCGTATAGTTGCTAAGAGTAACGGAACACAAGGTGTCAACGGTGATGCAGGTAGCGTTATCACATTGTACACAGTTTGGGATGAAATTCCAGATGGATTAACAGTAGGCACCGGTTCTAGTACTACTGTAACAGTACAAGCACCTGAAACTACTTATTTGGCTAATACTTGGGGAACTATTAGTGTTTCTGGTTCTGCGATAGCCGCATAATTTTTCACAATAACGTTGTATCTATCTAAATACTTTTAGGAGTATATATGGATACAACAACATTAATCAATGAAGCTAAAGCCCGCTTCAATCACAACTCGGCAAAAGCATATCTAAAAGACAAGTACGATAGTAAACTAATCGTAGCTGACCAAGGTGGTCTTTGGAGAGCCAATCTAGAAACTATTTCTTTTTTAAGTGCTATGGATGATAATTTTATCATTTTGATGGACACCTTTAATAATCCGGTGCAAGTAAATCGTGATAAACTACTTGTATTGCTGAAAGAAAAATATAATACCGTAATGCTAGAGTGGTATAAAGAATGGATTGATTTAGAGAAGAAAAGATGAGCAAGGGCGCATTACTTTTTGCATTCAACAGTCCAAAATATAATTATTATGAGATGGCAGTAGCAACTGCTAAACGTATAAATCACTTTTTGGGTCTACCTGTTACATTAGTAACAGATAGTGAGTCATTGCCAGTTAAACAGTCATATCAATTTGATAACATTGTAATGGCTCCGGCTGATAAATCTAATAAAAGAGATTGGGGACTATGGTATAACAAAGGTAGATACCGTGCATATCAGTTTAGCCCGTACGATGAGACTATCTTATTAGATACTGATTACATGGTAAACTCAGATAAACTATTAAAGACATTTGATTTGCCTACAGATTTTTGCTGTCACGATACCACTAGTTTTATTATGTATCCAAATGCTGTACAAGAGATGCTAAGTGTATATAGTTTTAATACATTGTGGGCAACGGTAGTCATGTTTAAGAAAACAAAAAGAGCAGAACAAATATTCAATTGCTTAGAAATGGTACAGGATAATTTTGACCATTATGCAAACATCCATGGATTCATATCTGCAACATTCAGAAATGATTATGGACTTACACTTGCAACTAGAATAGCTAATGGTCATACTACAATAAAAGAAGATGTTATACCATGGAACTTATTGCATGTAGGCAAAAACACCAGCGTCTATAGAAACACCGATACAGAATATAATACAGAATATACTGTGATGTTTGACAATTGGCAGAGAGGCAAGATTCGTAAAGAATATATCAATATAAAAGATATGGACTTTCATGTTATGAATAAAGAAAACTTTATGGAGCTGATAAGTGAATAAAGGTTTTGTAATAATGGCTCAGGATACTGAGAGTACTAGCTATACTAGTTGTGCTGTAACATTAAAGAAAAGCATACTCAGAGTAATACCCGATGCCAATGTAACTATCATAACTACTGATATGCTACCGTATGGTGATTTAGCAACTGATAGTGATTGGAAACTAATTAATGACTGGCAAGTATATGAAGCTAGTCCATATGATTACACAATCAAACTAGAAGCTGATATGTATATTCCGCGCAATATTGACCATTGGTGGGACGTTCTTAAAGATAGAGATATTGTAGTGTCTACAACGATACGCAATTTTAAGCAGGAGATATCTGATATACGATTCTATCGTAGATTCATCGATGACAATAAGTTACCAGATGTTTATAATGCCATAACTTATTTTAAGAAATCAGAAGTAGCAACACAATTCTTTATGTTAGTAAAAGAAATATTTAACAATTGGGAAGAATATAAAAAGATATTGAAATGCAATTCAAACGAATTAGCTACCACTGATTGGGTATATTCTATTGCTTGTCACATCATGGGAGTAGAAAATACTACACTACCATCGTTTACTGAAATGAGCATGGTGCATATGAAACAATATATCAATGGTACACCTACAGAAAATTGGACAGATACTTTTATCTATGAATGCTTACCTAATCAGATTAGAGTACAAACTGTACCACAACAGTATCCATTTCACTATCATGTGAAGAATTTTTGTGATAAGATAGTATTATGAGCGCAGAAGAACATGTAATAATATGGGAAGCACCCAAATTAGAAACACCTGAGTTCAGATTATATTATGACGAGCAAGGTAAAGTGTTATGCTATACCGGCGATAAGTCAGTAGAGGGAAATTACATCGTCATAGATGCAATGACTTTTGTTGAAGCTAGACCTGATGTTAGAGTCATCGATGGTAAAGTTTCAAGATTCAATGCAGAAGCAGTAGTGCATAAACTGATGCCAAGTGACGATGGTATTGCTTGTAGTATAGAAGATGTAAGCATCATTGTAGAACCCATAGAGCCTCATACTAAATGGAAGTTAAAAACTTATGAGTTATGATATTGTTGATGTAGCAGATTTAGATTGTATCTATCTAAGCTATGACGAACCACAGAAAGAAGAATTTTGGCTTAAGATCAAGAACATGGTGCCATGGGCTAAACGAGTAGATGGCGTAAAAGGTAGTGATGCTGCACACAAAGCAGCTGGAGAGGCTAGTGATACCGAACGATTCATTCTAATCGATGGTGATAACATGCCTGAAGAAAGTTTCTTTAATATTCAATTGGATTTTACTGACAAAGACGAACGATTCCATCAAGCACAGTTTCGATGGAAAGCAATCAATAACATAAATGGTCTACGCTATGGTAATGGTGGAATGAGTAGCTGGACAAAATCTTATGTGCGAGAGATGAAAACACATGAGAATCAAACTGACGGTGATATGTCACGTATTGCTGACTTCTGTTTAGATAGCACAGATAATTTATACTGGTCTATGCACGATTGTTATTCAACGACATATCCCAACTATACTCCATTTCAAGCCTGGCGTGCTGGATTCCGTGAAGGAGTCAAGATGTGTTTATACAAAGGCGAAAAACCTGATATACAAATGTTCAAAGAAATGGTAGCTATGCGTAACATGAACAACTTGACTATCTGGCACAACGTTGGTGCAGATGTTGAGAATGGTATGTGG
>Ga0209084_1000414_pt1 | contig 40116 bp, 64 predicted proteins | sample C_130820_MF_Meta_FD_187309 | JGI IMG/M metagenome (GOLD analysis project Ga0209084, IMG submission 187309) | Freshwater microbial communities from Lake Croche, Canada to study carbon cycling - C_130820_MF_MetaG (SPAdes) (version 2) | ecosystem: Environmental > Aquatic > Freshwater > Lake... | reverse complement strand
GGCGGCGGCGGTTCAGAAGCATTAGTTCCTTCTTTTGTCCCAAGCGTTACAACCCAAGCGTTAGGTTTGCTCAATTCTTTAGGAGATAATGTCTCTCCGAGAGTTAGCATGATAAAAGCATGGCTTCAAGCAAATGCAACTAATGGTGCTACTAGATGAGCATGGTAACTCCATTGCCAAGCGCTTCTCCAACCCCAGCAGAGCAATTAGCAACAAACATTGATGCTTTGCATAAAGCAGGACATAATAATTTAGAAATTCCAGTTCAAGTTGCTTTAGCTTCTACCCCACAGCCGACAAATGTTATTTTAGATATTGCCGATAAAATCAAACAAACTCTCAAAAACAACACAACAGCATTAGATCATTTTTTTTCTGATCCGCAGCAATCAAGTATTCCTTCTATGGCCCAACGTGCAACAAACACAGTTACGTCTCATTTTGGCAATCAAATTTTTATGGAAAACCATGTTTCAAAAATTCAACAAGATATGATTGATGCTGGTTATGCCCCAAAAAATTCTGTTGCTAATGGATTATGGGGGCCTGAATGGACTTCAGCAATATCCAATGCTCGTTATGCAAAACTTACAGCGCCGGGTTCAGGCAACGCACCTGCTAAATCTACAGTTCAACACGCTTTAGATGCTCTTACACTTTCACGTAATGCTAATGTTCTTATCGAAGTAGTAAAATCAATGCCACGTTCAGTTTTGCAACTTATGGGTGATGTTGTTTCAGGAAAATCTGTTCTTTCTTCCCCCCTAACAAGTTTTCTTGCCGGAGATAATTTAGTTGGTGCGGGAAAAGCTATTGCTCAATTTGGAGCCAAACCAGAAAATAGAACTTCTACAGCAACATTTGTAAAAAAAGCTCAAAGCAACGACCAAATATTCAATGACCTTATAACGGTTTTGACTTTTATTCCAGCGGGTAAGCTTGCTTTGGGAATCAAAGAAGGCGTAGTTGAAGCCAAGACAGGTAAAATTTTATCTGCTGAAATGGTAAAACCAAAATACACGCTTCTCAATTCAATTGTTGCTTCAAGTGAAGCCGGATCAAGAGGATTGCTTTCTCCATCTACAAAAGCAATTATCAACAAACCAATTTTGAAACAACTTTATTGGGGTATTGATAAAACAATAGTTCAAGGAATTGCTAAAACTGCGCCATTGCAAATAGCCATTAGAGATACCCTTGCCCAACGACTTCGGCTTCCCGTTATCCGCGCAGCAAACAAAATTGGATTTTCCGTCATGGGTGCTGGGTTGAAAGAACAAGTTCTTGCTGGGGCAGAAAGCAAAATAGGAGATAGGCAAGGACCTCTGGATACAACAGTTTATGGTGTTGCTCCTATTGCGGTTCCGATTGCGGCAGCCTTAGATTTATTTTCATTGCAAATGAACCCAACAATGGGTGCGGCCAAAAAAGCGACAACCGTAAAAGATATTATTGGCGATACATCTAAAACAGCTCAAGCCATTCGCAAAACTTTTGATGACACAGGTATTCTTCGCGCTTGGCAGAAAGCAAATCCAGATATTGATTATGCCGGTCTTGTTGCAGAACGTGTAGCGCAAGGCGGCCATGAATCAGATATTTTAGTTGAGATAGGGCAACAAGTAAATCAAATTGCTATTCAGCAAGCAATGAAAGAAATGCGGAACACACTTATTCTTGATGGTTCTTTTGCAAAAATGAACGCAACAGAAAAAGAATTATGGGCAAATGAAACAATTCAAGCAATTTATAAAGATGCAGACAACCCTCTTGGTTTGTTACAGACGGCTCGCCAAACTTTAGCAGCAGATCAAAATGCTCTTGAAACGGGTTTTCGTCAAGTTGGAGTTGCCGCAACATCCAAAACTACCGCTGCCGCAAAAACTCGTAGAGCAGGCTCTAACTTCAATCAAAAACTTCAAGCTAATGCAATTATGAACCAATTGCTCGACCCTGAAAATGTTCAGCATTTGATTACCCCAGATTTACTAACTCAATTTGGGCAAGCTAATAAAGCCGCAGCTAAAGCAGCAGGACAAGATTTTTGGGCTACTACCAAACCGGTCAAATTATATGGAACTGACTCAAAAGCCGTAACCGAAGCTAAGCAAATATTAGATGATGCTACAAAAGCAGAAGAAACTGCGAAAGCAAACGCAGCAAGTCTTGGTGTGGATACGCAAGGAATTTTCAAACCAATTACTAAACAAGATATTGCTAAAAAAATAGCTACAGAAGAACAACGCGCAGCTCAAGAAGCATGGAATAAAACTATTGGCGAAAAGCGTAAAGCAACTTTAGCGCTAAATAAAATTCAACCACAAGTAGAAGCTACTGAGGCAGTAGCGGCGCCTCTTACAACACCTACTGCTGAATTTGCCCAAGGAGCTAATATAGAAACTCCCGCTGGCGCTATTGGTTTAGCTGTTTTAGATACACTGACTAGCCAGAAAGCAAATAAACTTTATAATGAACTTAGCGATACATGGCTTGCAACAAAACTTCCATCCGAAAAAGCTGCAATAAAAACTAAAATTCTTCAAACGCTATTAGATGAATTTGGATACAACGTTTATAATCTTGGGGATTCAGAAGTACCAGAACTACTAAAGATTTTAGGCGATCAGGCAAGCAAGTTAGCTGCTGATTTATACGTTACACGTAATGCGCCAGAAGAAGTAAAGAACTTAGTAAAGCAACTTGCGGCTCTTGGCTATAAACCTGTTTATGGTACAGACATTGGACACGTGTTCAATCCTTCTGCGCAGTTTACGGACTTAGGTGCAGCTAATTTTACCAAAACGGCAAAGGTGGCACGTTCCCTTGGAATTAGTCCCCGTCTTTCTGACTCTCAAGCCGTATCTGCTAGAACGGCAGTTGAAACCCAACGATCACTTCAAGAAGCAATTGATGGTGGAAAAATAAAAGTTTTTCCCAGTTTCAACGCAGATCGTTTATTGACCTATATCCGCAACAATGTAGATAAAACAATTGATTTTACTTTTGGACAAATTGCCGTAATGGAGTCAAGTCGCAAAGCTGGGTTATATGACGTTCCAATCAAGCGCCTTATTGAACAAAGCAGAGTCGAGTCTCAAGGTAAGAATACCCTTACTGAAGCAGAAGCATGGGATGAAATAAGAAAAGCAAAACGCGGAGAATTGGGATTGCGCGAAATAAATTATAAAGATTTTATTGCAATCCTTACTCGTCCAATGGATAAAGATATTGTTGATGCAATGGGCTTGCCAAGTGGAACAAAATTTATGGATGAACAATCTGCTCGGAATACCGTGCAAGCAATTTGGAACGCTCGCACAAAAGTTCCCTTAGAAATGATTGGTGGCCCAGCCAAATTAGAAGATATTATGTATGCTGGTTTTGCAATAGGTAATAAAGAATTTGGAAAAAATGCGATGAAACTTGCATCCCTTCCTTCAACTTTATTCAATTTACGTACACGTGTTCGCTATCAAGAATCTATTGTTTTTGCTTTTCGTCGTATGTTCAAAACTGCCGCAAAAGGGATTACCGAAAATATCCCACCAGTAATGTACCCAGAAGCAAAAATGGAAGAAATGGGAATCGCTAACGAAGCTGCCAAAATACATGAAAGAATTTTTGAAAAGAACGCGGTGCAAAATGCTTTTCTTGACGATGCAGAACGTGTAATCAAACAAGCCGATTTTTACAACCTTTACAATCCAATTGCTTCCGAACAATGGGCTGGTTATTGGTTGTCAAAGCAAGGTTTTTCTGATGCAGAAATATTGAAAAAAGTAGAAAACATAATGGGGTATGGCGAGCGCACCGCTGCTGAACGTTCACTCAATGCAATATTCTTTCCTTTCTCTTTCAACAAAACAGTAATGCGTCAATTTGGTAAATTCTTTTTGACTAGCCCCGGTAAGTCTTTGATGGTTAGCGGCGTAATTGATTTATACGATCAAATCAATGGCCCAGAACTAAAGAAATGGCTAGAAGATAATGCCCCTCTTATCAAACAACTTGAATTACTCAACCCACTAGAACATGGAATTGGTCTTGGTGGTGCCGGTGGTATCAATGCTCCATACTTGCAAGGACTTTCTGCTCTAATGACAGTGTTAGGGCCAAAAAAAATTGACTATGGAAGTCAAGCTAAAAACGATGCAACTCTGACTGTTCTAAAACAATATGTCCCAATGATAAAAGAATTTAGTGACTTGTTTCTTGGTCCCCAAAGCCAAGGCCACATATTTGAGGGACAAGTTCAAAGCACTTTGAAAACTATTCTTGACCTTGGTTCCTCAATTGGTAAACCTAAAGAAACAGATTTAGCCCCACGCCAACATAAAAATATGCCTATACAAGCGCAGCAAACAGCAGCTTGGGAATATCGTACTAAGTTGATAACAGGACTTACTAAAATCCTAGATTACAATTATAAGAACCCAGACAATAGGGCGGTATGGCCAGATTGGATTCCTACAGAAACGGGTCTTGTGGGCTTACCAATCAATAAAGCAACCATCGGGCAACTTGTTCATTACAAGTATCCTGCTTGGGATAATGCTCTTTCAGCCGTAATTTCCCAACAAAAAGCAACAGAGGCAAATCGTTTTATTGGTGAGATAACTGCTCGCAATCCTAAAATGGGTGCTGATTACCGCATATTTGAAAATGCCGCCAAAAGAGTTAGCGACGCGGTTGCCAAAGATAGTGTGACTCCTGAGAATCTTGTCAAAATTACGGATGGATTCCGCGCAGTAGCGATAGACTTAGCAACTAAAGATTCTAATTTTGCTGATTTCTATAAAACGCATTACGAACGCTTGTTCGGACCATTGGAAGGATTGACTAAATGACAACCCCAAAAAACACTACACAACTTTCCGATCTCAGTTCCCTTATAGGAACAGGACTCAATGGTTCGGGCAAAGCGGGAAAAGTAGATATAACTAGCAATGAATATAATATTACTGGGTTAGGTTTACCGCTGAGCGTAACTAATGGTAAAACAACTATGAACGCAGATACCCTTATCAAGGCACTTCATGCTACGGCAATCAAAGACCCTCAAACATGGGCTGGGATTCAATACGCTATGTACCAAGCGCATTATTATGGCGATACTATGCCGAGTCTTGGCGTATGGGGAAGTTCCGATCCAACAAGCGTAAATCGTTTTTTAGAAGCCCTTACTATTACAAATCCAGATATAACTAAACCAGCTAATGTGACTTCTTTCCTAACTGAGCAACAGAATACTGCTATCAAAATTGGCGGCAATGGCGTTCGTCAACAAATTGCTAAAGTCACGGTTCCAAATGCTCTCGATCTCAATTACATTGCTGACAAAGCATTTCGTGCCGCACTTGGCCAAGCGCCAACACAAAAACAAAAAGATGATTTTACCAAATCTTATCAAGCAGATGTTATGGCTGTTGCTAGAGCCAATGCTGCTTCTACCGCTGCCCCTACACAGATTCCGGGTGCGATGCCTACGCCTTCTACATCTACTTCACCAATGGCGCCGCCTAATCCTGCGGCACCTGTTGCAAATACAATGCAACAGAATCTTGCGCAAGGTCTAAAGGCTCCAACTACAAAAGTTTCTGGTATGCAAGATGTTGCTAATGCAAATGTTGCAGCAATGGAATTTGCTCGTAAATCAGACCCAACTGGGGCTGGCGTTCAAGGTTTGAATACAGCGCTTAGCGATTGGTTCAAGTCTCTCGGTGGAGGTGGATTGGCATAATGGCAACTAAACCAAAAGTAAAAGGGCCGACAGATGCTCAGTTATTAGCAGATGCTAAGAAAAATAAACCTTGGCTCGTTCCATTACTTACCGACCCTGAACATGGAAAAACTTATTTAGGTTGGGCAAGAGATGCCGCCCTTGGAAAAGCTCCAACATCTACAGAAATTGCAGCAGCTACATACAACTGGGACATAACTCAATCATGGACCGCCAACCAAGCAAAATTATTCAATCTAAGTCTTACTGCTCCCGGAGAATATAAGTCACAACAACAAGCAACTGAAGCCATTGTTGATAAATATATCAAACAATCTGGAAACGTAGTACCTGCCGCAAAACGTCAAGAACTTATCAATGATTTATTTTTGAAAGGTTGGCAAGCTACAGACCCACGTATTCCACAACTTATTGCCGGAACCTATAATCCTAAAGAAGCGGTTTCTGGTACAGCTCTTACAGTTACCGACCAAATCAAACAAGCGGCAAGTGATTATATGATTCCTATAGATAATTCGATTCTTCAACAATGGGGATCGGCGCTGCAATCTGGCGATAAAACTATTGCTGACGTCAATAACTATTTCAAAAACCAAGCAGCAGGACTTTATTCATTTATGTCTGGGACTATTGACCATGTAACACCTGCTACTTATTTTGCTCCACTCAAAAGTCTTATTTCAACAAACCTTGGCATCCCAACAGACCAAATAGATTTCAACGAACCTAGTGGTAAATGGATGAATTTGGCAACCGCCAAAGACCCTAAAACTGGCGCTTATATTGCTCGGACAAATACTGAGGCAGTAAAAGAAATGCGTACAAATGCTATTTACGGTTATGACAAAACTCCGGGAGCGATACAATCTGCTTTCGATCTCGGTACGCAAATTCGTTCGATGATGGGATTCGGGGCATAATATGGCAGTTGATCCAGCATTTACAAGAAACACCGCGCAAGAAGCGTATGCCATATCCAGATTAGGTATGACCCAAGCGCAAATTGATGCTCGCGGCGGCATCAATGCTTCTGGTTATTACGGAGATTCTTGGAGTTCAGCAAAGAATCTTAGCGATGCTGAATATGCTGCCGCTGCCGCTAAAGGCGGAGGCGCCGCTGTCAACGCTGCAACTGCCGCCAAGGTCGCAGCTTCTACACCTGCTCCTGCTCAAAGTGCAGCCGCCCCTGCTGGTGCAGCAATCCCAATTTCTCAAGGTGGAGTAAACCAATCTGCCAAAGATGTTGTAAATTCATTTCTCAAAGATGCTGGCTTAGGTGCGCTATCTGATTCCGCTTGGTCGCAATGGACTTCAGGAGCAACGGCAGCACAAATTATTGATTACGTTCGCTCAACCCCAGAATATGCAACTCGTTTTCCGGCTATGGGCAATTTGAATAAAGCCGGACGTAATATTTCAGAAGCTCAGTATATTGCCAAAGAACAAGCAGACCTAGACATGATGAAACAATTTGGCGTAACTAGCCCTACATATACTTCACGCGCCTATCTTGGAAGTCTTATGACGAATAACGTCAACCTTACAGACCTCCAAGCGCGTCTTATCGCTGCGCAAGATTCAGTTCTTTCTAAAGACCCTGCCATCCTCAAATATGCACAAGATACTTTTGGTTTGACTCAAGGCGACCTTATGGCTTGGGCGCTTGATCCAACTGCTGCCCTTCCTGATATTCAACAAAAAGCAAAAGCATTTCAAATTGGTGGAGCTGCACTTCAAGCAGGTTATAGCGATACTGCTGCTGCTCAACTTAGCAAGGAAGAAGCAAACGCTTTGGCTGCTAGGGGAATCACTGCTGCTCAAGCGCAACAAGGGTTTACTAATCTTGCCCAAATGAATCAATATAGCCAAATGCTTCCGGGCGCTAACCCTGCGGAAACACTTACCCAACAAGAGCTTATCAATGCCCAATTTGGACTTAGCCCTGACGCTATTATGAAACTCAATCAAGCTAAACAATCCAAACTTTCTGAATTTGCCCAAGGTGGAGCATTTGCTGCAACTCAAGCAGGAATTACAGGGATTGGTTCTTCGCCAAGCGTTTGATAACTTGCACTAAGCATTACATAACTGTAATATCTATTTTACAAGGTCCAAGAAATTGTAGATAGTTTCCAAATCGTCTATCTAAGACCTATGAGATTTGATGAGAGTTGCCCCGTGTTTGGCTATGCGGTGTCAGTTCTGGGTTACGACCCAAACAATGTTTTATTAGCCCCGCCGTGCCACCCTCCAAGGTAGGTACGCGATACGGAATTTGGAGAAACAAATGGCAGAATACGATTTTGAAGATGATGGATTAGTAGAAGATTCAACTGAAGAAACGGGTAGCGAATCCAGCAAGGATTCACGTCAGTTTGTTCGTGATTTAGAGAAGCAAGCAAAAGCGGGCAAGATTGCAAAGCGCGAGGCTGATGAAGCCAGAGCTGAAGCCGATCATGCAAAGCGTGAACTTGCTTTGATGAAAGCGGGCATCGACATGGATTCTCCAACTGGAAAGTTATTTGTCAAGGCATACGATGGAGAAATCTCCGTAGATGCAATAAAAGCAGCGGCAACTGAGTACGGTCTAATCGCCACATCTCAGACACCAGAAATTCAAAATGACCTAGCGGGCATTGACAGAATTTCTCAGGCTTCTGCTGGTGCATCTGGTTCACTTACTACCAGCGCCCTTGATGACATTCGCAATTCGAAATCTCCTGAAGATGTTCTAAAAGTCCTTCAAGCTAACGGAATCTCTGTTTCTAATGAACAACCCGGCGGGTGGGTTTCACTCGTCTAAACCTTTAGCGAAAGAGAACTAACAAATGGCACTAACACAGGTCAGTTCGCTTGATCTCTCGAAGGCGGCGTATGAGCAACTTGCTTACTACGCACTCCGTCCAGAGCTTTACTACGATTCACTCGTAGAAATTCAAGCAACAAACGCAACAAATCGTGGTACTTCAATCACATTCACAATCGCTTCAGACCTTGCAGAAGCATCAACAGCACTTACAGAAACTTCAGATGTTACTCCAGTAGCAATGTCTGACTCCTATGTAACTGTTACACCACTTGAATACGGTAACGCAGTTCAGTTGACTTCAAAGCTAGGCGCAACAGCGTTCATGGAAGTAAACCCAATTGCAGCAAACGTGGTCGGTTGGAACGCTGGTATCTCAACAGATGCTATCGCTCGTACTGCTGCTGGCGCTGGAACAAATGTTGCTTACACATCAGGTACAACACGTGCTGGACTTGCAAAGACAAACACACTTGCAGGTAACGATGTTCGTAAGTCAGTTGCTAACCTTCGCAAGAACAACGTAGCAACATTCAATGGTATGTATAAGGGTCTAATTCACCCAGATGTTTCATACGATTTCCGTGGCGCAACTGGTGGAACAAACTGGTCAGACCCACACGTTTACAACGATCCATCAGGTATCTACAATGGTGTAATTGGTAACTTCCAAGGCGTTCAGTTCATGGAAACACCACGCGCACCATTCTTCTCTGACGGTGGAACAAACACATGGACAATCTCAACAATCACAGTTGCAACTAATACTGCATCTTTGACATCTTCAGCAGCTCACGGGCTTGCTGTTGGTGACACAGTAACAATTTCAGGCGGTACTGCTACTTCTGGTACTGGTTCAAGTTCACAAGTTGGATTCAATGCTCAGTTCACAGTTACGGGCATTACATCAACAACAATCTTTACAGTTGACATTACAGGCAAAACATCTACTTGCAATGCAGGTACTTCGCTTAGCCTTGTTGCTGCTTCTGTAGATGTTTATGGAACTTTGGTTATGGGCCGTCAGGGTCTTGCCAAGGCATATTCAACTGGTGGGGGATACGGAGAGCAGGCAATCATCGTTGATGTTCCTGTTATTGATACACTTCGTCGTTTCACTGGTGTTGGTTGGAAGCACTTTGTCGGTTACGGCATTTTGCGTCAGGCAGCTATGTACCGAATTGAGTCAGGTTCTTCAATCGGACAATAAATAAAGTTTGGGGGCAGGGCGGTTTCTCACCTTTCTCGCTCTGCCCCCTTCTTTACCCTTTGATAGTTAGGACTGGAAATGCCAACTTTTACCCCTCCGTCAAGGACATTGGTTCCAGTCATATCCCCTGTAGTTCCTAGATGGCAACAACGTCCATTTGCTTATTTCAAAGCATCTATCCCTAGGGGCGCAAATGTATGGGTTTACACAAACAATACAATTTCCGAAAATCAACCTCCCGTTTGGCTCGCAACCGAAACCCAGCCCGGAGTAAAAAAAGTTTATTACGGTGGACATTCTTACCAGATAACTAGCGACGAAGCGGTACAACTTACCGCTGCGGGTTATGGTGATAACATTGTTTATTGAACAAGGGGAGCAAATGGATCACAGGGAACACACCGAATACATTGAAGGTTGTTTTGTTTGCAAAGTGTCCACAGTTACTTTTGGTTCAGGAACAGCACCTACTCGCAGACCCGGTGCGGAGTCCGTAGAGGCGCGTGAAAAGCGTTGGAACAAAGATATGCCAGCATATAAAGAACTACGCGCACAGGGGCTACAACCGCCTCATATTGATGGTTCGGCAGAACTTGCAGCAAAGGCAGAGACTCGTTTTGAAATTGAGTCAGGCAAAGTTCTGGTAGGACAAGCTAAAAAAATTGAATCCACGGTAAATGCTATTGAATCCATAACTGGTACAAGCATTTATAAACCTAATACGACTCCGGTGAAACTATGACAACAGGGCAAGACTGGATTACAACTACTCGTTCATCTTTGATGAATGGCTATACAGAAAACCGTAATAAACTTTCAAGCCCTTATACGGCAGGAAGTGGGACTCTTACTTTTTCTTATGTTCCAGATGGGGTTCGTCAAGGCGCTCGTCTTTCCATTGACAGAAATACTTTTTATGTGTGGAGCGTAAACGGCCAAGTTGCAACCGTATCAGGCGGGGAAGATGGTTCAACTGATGTAAACGCAGCAACAGGAAGTTTGGTTCGTGTAGCCCCACGTTTTACGGATGATGAAATTTGGAAAGCCCTTGGTGCCGATCTTGGAGATTTATCTTCTCCATCAAATGCTCTTTTTGGTATTGGTACTATTGACCTTACTTATAACCCAATTGTCAATGGCTATGACCTTGGACCCGTATCAGATAATTTTCTTTCTGTTTATGAAGTCAAATATCTAACTCCCGGACCTCAAATGGATAATCCACGTATTCATACAAATGGATGGCGTTTGAATCGTAATGCCATTACTACACAATTTGCATCAGGAATGTCTATCCAACTTTTTGAACCAGCATATCCGGGATATAACATTCGTATTGTTTACCGTTCAATGTTTTCAATGCCTACGACTACTTATGCAAACGTAGGAAGCACTGGACTTCTTTCTAGCGCATTTGATTTACCTCCATTGGGCGCTGCAATTCGCCTTATGTCTGGACGAGAAATCAAACGTAATTTTACAGAAGCACAAGGCGATACTCGCAGAGCATCAGAAGTTCCACCCGGAGCAATTATGCAATCATCACGTAATTTGCAAATACTTCGCGGGCAACGTATTTCTGCTGAAGCTGCAAGACTGGATGCTCTCTACCCTAATTTCAAGGCGTAATAATGGCTAATGAGATAATTAGTTATAAAAGTCGTTATTTCAAACCTTCACCTGCTTTCTTTGCTGGTACAAGTTCTAGTTTATTAGTTCCATATCCATTTCCAATTGCTATTGGTGGGCGTCCTTATCAAATTCAATGGGATTCAACTGCAATTGGCGTTTGGGGTGCAAGATTCAAAAAAACTTCATTGCCCCTGCTTAGAACTCAAGCAGATAATTCTAATACCCCGGGCGAACAATCAATTTCCCCAGAACAATTTTGGCGCAGATCGCAAGATTCTTGGCAGTTTGGTGCAGGCCAAGTTCATTTAGATCGTAACAATAGCGAATTACGCAGATTCAATTTTAGCAACGGAATTGACCCTTGGAATCCTTGGGAACTCAAGCTACTCAATGACACGACTAATGTTTATTCCAGCGCTAATACGGGTTTGCAATGTGTGGTTGCAGGCACTTATGTTTATATGATTGATTCGACTGCGCTCAAATTTTCATCTGGAGCTTTATCTAGCTGGACTTCCGTTACTGGTATGACTGGATCGCCTTTGTCTGTAGATACAGATGGCAATACTGTTTATACAGCCAATGGAACTAATGGGATTTATAGCGGAACAGTTGGTGGCAGCTCTGTATCTAGTTACGCAACTCATTCAACATCTATAAATTTAGTACGCTTTACAAAATCTCGTTTGATGGCTGCTGGCGGCGGTTATCTTTTCAATGTAACTACTTCGGGAGCAATTAGCGGTTCTGAAATTTTACTCAATCTTTCTGCTCGTAATTTTACTTGGGTAGATATTGTTGGTGGTCAATCACAAATTTATGCAGCAGGATACGCGGGAGATAAATCTCTTATTTATCGAACAGCAATCAAACCTGATGGAACAGCCCTTGATGTTCCTACCGTTGCCGGTGAATTGCCCGATGGAGAAATTGTTCGTTCTCTTGGTTCTTATCTTGGTTTTATTCTTATTGGCACGGATTTAGGTGTTCGTTTTTGTTCTGTAAATTCTGACGGTTCGCTTACTATTGGTTCTTTGATTTCTACATATAGCCAAGAAGCAACATCAGCCAGCCCTGTCTATTGTTTTGAAGGACAAGATAGATTTGTATGGTTTGGTTGGTCAAATTACGATGAATATACAGGTTTAGGTCGAATGGATTTGACCACATTTACCTCAACGCTTACGCCAGCTTATGCCTCAGATTTGATGGTAAGGCCAACCGCGCCAGCAACTTCAATTACCGGAACTGTTCGCTCGGTTGCTACTTTTGGCACCAAACGCATATTTACCGTAGATGGCAAAGGACTTTATATTGAATCTTCCAGCGCTGTAACGGATGGTTATTTAGTAAGCGGGGTTATTTCTTATGGCATTTCTGATCCTAAAGTAGCAATGTATCTTGATGTAAAACATGAACCTTTGGTTGGCTCCATTACTGCCAGTATAGTTGCCGACCAATTTGATTCAGATGTAGATTTAGACGTTGCAACTACTATCGGGGTATCTAATGTAGCAGGCAGCGTTTCGCCAGCTAATGCTTTTTCTTGCGGTCAACTTGTAGGAGAAAATTTTCAAATTATCCTAACCCTTACTTCTGGTTCAGGCGTAAGCCCTACTTTGAGCCGCTATACTTTGCGTTCCTACCCAATCCCAATTCGTAGCGCGCAATGGGACGTACCGATTATTCTCCATTCAACAGTCAATACAGGGGATAAAGATTGGTCATTTGATGTTATGAAAGAAGTCGATTACCTAATAGGGCTTCACCAAAACCAAAGTATAGTAACTTACCAATTTTCCGATTCGGTTTCTCAGGTAGTGATGTATGATTACCAATGGCTACCTGAAGCGATAGATGCCCAAGGAAATTCACGGGGTATTTTTTACGCCCAACTAAGAGAGATAGTAGGTTAGATATGGCAAGACGTGAATATAAAGGTGCTGCTACACCATGCACACTCGTAACAACAATTACCAGTTCTTCAACTACCATCGTTATCAGCGATGCAACTAACTGGCCTACAGGTTCATTTTCTCTTGTTATTGATCCGGGTCTAGCTGGCGAAGAAAAGATACTCATTGCTTCTCGCACAGCCGCAACACTAACTGTCACCACTCGCGGATACGACAATACAACTGCTGCTGCCCACGTAACAGGTGCAGTAATGTACCCAGTTCCAACTGCAATTGATTTTGATGAAGCTAATAACCTTGTTAGTGGCATTACCGCTGGTACTGGTATTGCTATGGCTGGGTCAACTTCTGGTTCTACTCTTTTCAAATCAAGTGCTGTAGCAGGAACGACAACTGTAACCCTTCCTGCCGCAACGGACACTTTGGTAGGTTTAGCAACAACAGATACTCTCACAAATAAATCTTTATCTGATAGCACTACAGCTTTTATTGATGTTGCAGATGCAACCAAAAAATTAAAAATAGATGTAACTGGAACTACTGGAATAACTGGCACCCTTACTTCAGCTTTTACGACGGCAAAAACATTGACCTTTCCAGATGCAACAGATACCTTAGTAGGTAAAGCAACTACGGATACTTTGACTAATAAAACCCTTACTAGCCCAGTAATTACTACACCTAAAATTAGTTCTACCTACACCGCCAAGACTGCTGCTTACACATTTGCATCTGGTGATGAAGGCAATATTTTTTCAATGAATAATGCTGCAACTCAACAATTCAATATTCCAACAGATGCAACATTTGCTTTTGCGGTTGGAACCGAAATCAACGTATTTTGGATTACTGGTGCAGGACAACCTACTATTGGCGCTGTAACCCCCGGCACAACAACTGTTATCTCAACGGGTGCCACCAGTGCCACCCCTAAACTTCGTGTAGCCAATTCCGGTGCAACTTGTAAAAAATTAGCTACTGATAGCTGGATAGTGTTTGGCGATCTGTCCTAATGCCAATGCTAGGAATTATGGCTTCAGCAATATCTGGCAATCTGTGGGCGCCTGCTGGTGCCTATGACTCTATATCCACTGCTACGGTAACAACTGGTGGGCAAACAACCATTACATTTTCATCTATTCCTAGCACATATACGCATTTGCAATTGAGAATCTTAGGGCGTTCTAGTTTTGTTCGCGGTGCTGGAAGCGTAGTTCCTGTCAATATGTATATGAAAATAGGTAATGGTGGAACTATCCAATCAACTAACTACGCTTACCATTATTTACAAGGCGACGGCGCATCTGCAACAGCAGGTGGAGCTGGTTCTATGACAAGTATGCCAATTGGAGTTATTCCAGGAGCCAATGCAACAGCAAGTATTTTTAGCGCAACTATTGTAGATATTTTAGATTACACATCAACTACTAAAAACAAAACTGTTAGGGTGCTCGATGGCGTTGACCAAAATGGTTCTGGAATTATGCAATTAGGTTCTGCCGGCTATTTTGGTACGCCACTAGCAATCACAGATATTCAATTGACCAATGATGCAGACTGGACAGTCAACTCAGTCATTTCCCTCTACGGGATCAAGTAAGGACAGACAATGGGAGTCACATACACAACCGCAGCAGCAAACACATACGTTCCGATAAGTACATATACAGTTCCTTCGGCAACTACTTCTGTTGCTCTTACTTCTATTGTTGGTACTTATACAGATTTACGAGTTGTTATCAATGCAAAAGTATCAACAGTAGCAAATGCAAATATTCGTATGCAAGTAAATGGAGACACTGGTAATAGTTACTCAACAACACTTCTTGCTGGTACAGGTACAGTTGCTGAATCAGTTAGATATAGTAATTATTCTGCAAGCACATTTGTAAATATTGACGCTCCAATAAATAATACTACATTCAATCCTACATTGATTGATGTAATGAATTACAGTAATGCAACAACATATAAAACTTGGCTTACTCGCGCTTCTAATGCTGCTGCAGGTACTGATGCAATGGTTGGTTTATGGCGTTCAACTGCTGCTATAACAAGCCTTACGTTTACTTTGAGCAGTAGTCTTAGTTTTGATACTGGTAGCGTCTTTTCACTCTACGGAATCCTAGGAGCATAAACAATGGCTAATAAAAATTATGTACTCCTTGAACGCGTCGAAGTAGGCGAGGCTGGTGCATCCAGCATTACCTTCAACTCAATCCCTCAGACCGGCTATACCGATCTGAAGATTGTCGTGAGTGGTCGTGAAGCAACTGGAACATCATTACTTTTTACAATGCAAATCAATGGCGTTGCAACTAATCAATCAACACGTGAAGTACGTGGTAGCGGTTCTGCTGCATCGAGTGGAACAAATACAATTGCAACCATTGACCAAAATGGTTCAGGAACAACTGCATCTACTTTTGGTAATGCAGAAGTTTATATTCCTAATTATACATCAGCAAATTACAAATCATATTCAATAGATGCAGTATCAGAAAACAATGCTACTGCTGCTTATATGCGTTTGAGCGCTGGTCTTTGGTCTAGCACTGCTGCAATCACTTCACTTAGTTTTTTTCCTTCAAGCGGTAATCTTGCCCAATACTCAACCTTTTCCCTATACGGTCTTGCAGCCGTAGGCACTACACCAACCAAAGCACCAAAGGCTTCTGGCGGATCAATCATCCAGACCGACGGTACTTATTGGTACCACGCCTTCCTTGCCTCTGGCACATTTACTCCAGCCGTAGGGTTGAGTTGTGATGTGTTGGTAGTTGCAGGTGGTGGTGGTGGTGGTGGTGGTGGTACAAACTTTGGCGGCGGTGGCGGTGGTGGTGCAGGTGGATTATTAGGTTTTGCATCGCAATCAATATCAACTGCAACAAACGTAACTGTAGGCGCTGGCGGTGCAGGTGGTACAACTGCTGGAACTAATGGAACTGTTGGAGTAGATAGCCAAGTTGGTGCGCTCACGCTTGTCAAAGGTGGCGGTTATGGTGCTACTTACACAGGTGTTGGTGGTGCAGGTGGTTCAGGTGGCGGTTCATCTGGAACAGGCGCAGGTGGCGCTGCAACATCTGGACAAGGAAATACTGGCTCTAGTGGTACTCAATCAGGTTCTTATTGGGGTGGAGCAGGTGGTGGCGCAGGCAGTGCTGCAACAAATGCTTCTGGTTCCGTTGCCCCAACCGCAGGTGCGGGAACAAATACAAATGCTACATACGGTTCTTTTGCAGCAACAGTAAGTGCAACTGCTACTGGCGTTAGCGGTTATTTTGCTGGCGGTGGTGGTGGTGGAAATGGATTAGGAGCAACTGGTGGTACTGGTGGCTCTGGCGGTGGTGGTAATGCTGGTGTTTCAGGCGGTGCTGATGGTTCAGCAGGTACAGCAAACTCTGGTAGTGGTGGTGGCGGTTGTTCTATTTTGAGTGCAGCCAAAAATGGTGGTAAAGGTGGTTCAGGTATTGTCATTATTCGGTATGCGGTCTAAGGAGAAACGATGAGTCATTGGGCAGAGATAGATTCAAACAACATCGTCTTGCGTATACTCGTAGGCGATAACAACGAAGCAGATGAAGGCGAAGCTTTTATGAATAGCCTTGGTGGTACTTGGGTCAAGACAAGTTACAACGCAACCATCCGCAAAAACTATGCAGGTATTGGCTATTCGTATGACTTAGTACGTGATGCTTTTATCCCACCTAAAGCAAATTGCCATAGCGAAGAAATACTAAACGAGGAGACCTGTCAATGGGATTGTTCAAACGAAGCACACCTAATCAAGGAGATAATGTAATGTCAAAGCCAACAAGAATCGAAGTCAACTGCACAACTGGAGTTGTCTCAGAAATTGAACTCACTGATGAAGAAATTACACAACATGAGCAAGATGCTGTAATTGCAGAAATGGAACGCGCAGAGCGCGAGGCAGCAGCAGTTGCTCTAGCTGATCTAAAAGCATCAGCTAAAGCAAAGTTAGTTGCTGGCACACCACTCACCGCAGAAGAAGCAGAAACACTCGTAATCTAACCCACAACCGTAAGGCGCAAACAAATGAATACATCTGCTTATATCGTCACCGCACTTGCTTTTTGTAGCCTCTTAGGAGCGCTTGCAGGGGCGGTTAGGTGGATGGTCAAGTCATATTTAGCTGAACTAAAACCTAATGGTGGCAGTTCAATGAAAGATTCAATCAATCGTTTGGAAAAAAGGATTGATGATTTATTTATGTTGATTGCTGATAAATAATGGGCCAAAGAGAAGATTTTATAGCCAAGGCTAGGGCAGAAATTGGAACTGTAGAAGTTCCGGAAAACAAAACTAAATATGGCAAATTTACAGGTTACGATGGACAACCTTGGTGTGGAAGTTTTTGCATGTGGGTAGCCCACGAAAGTAATGTAAAAATTCCTAATACTGTTTCAACGGTTGCTGGCTCAAACGCTTTCAAAAAATTAGGGAATTGGCAAGATGCGGCAGTAGCAACTCCACAACCCGGGGATATTGTTTATTTTGATTTTGTAAAAGGCGGGGCAAGCGTAGAACACGTTGGGATTGTCGTAAAAGACAACCTTGATGGAAGCGTAGTGACCATTGAAGGAAATACAAGTTCAGACAAAAAACCTGCTGGATCACAAGCCAATGGCGGGGAAGTAGCTATGAAAGTTCGCGCTTACAAAACTGACAATAAACGCCATTTGCCTGTTTTCGTAGTAGGCTTTGGTAAAACAACTTTCAACTAAGGAGAAACTATGCTTGACAAATTATCACCTTCTAACCGTCACCTTGTTATTGCTCTTTTGGGATCAATTCTTGGCGAATTAGTCAATCAGCTTCCAAACATCAACCTTCCCGTAAGCATTGCTCCTTTTGCTGGCGCGCTTCTTACTTCAGCAGTTTTGCGTGTAAGCATTTTGACTAAGCAGTACGGAATCAAAGGGTAAGGTACAATAAATGTCTAAAGTTGTAATGGAGTTGGTCATTACCGCAGAAGCGGAAGTGACACACGCAGATGGAACAAAAGATAATAAGGAGTTAGAATGACTGTAGGATTAGCAACAACAACACTTGCAAATAACTGGCTCAATATGCTTCGCGCAGTTGCTTTTACGGCTCCTGCGGCCACTTATATCAAGCTCCATACTGCCGATCCGGGTGCTGCGGCAACTGCAAACGCATCAGCAGTAACAACTCGCCAGTCAGCAACATTTTCCGCTGCATCTACTGGCGCTATTGCTCTTTCGAACTCACCGTCATTTTCAATGACAACAACAGAAACAATTACACACATCTCCGTATGGGATGCTTCAACTGCTGGCAACCTTCTTTGGACTGCTGCGTTGACGGCATCAAAATCAGTAGTAAACACAGATACTCTTACATTTACAACTCTTGGAGTTTCACTCTCACCATTAGCGGCATAATTCATGGCAACTAATTACCCAACAAGTCTTGATACATTTGTCAATCCAGCTTCGACAGATACCCTTGATTCAGCTACCGTTCCTCACGCAGATCAACATGACAACATCAATGATGCTGTCCTTGCTGTTGAAACGGCTCTTGGGGCAAACCTTGCAAATGTTGTTCTTCCAGCGCGATCCATTTCAACGACTGCTCCACTTACAGGCGGTGGAGATTTATCCGCAAACAGAACTTTGGCAGTCTCGGCTGGAACAACTGCTGCTGCTGGAGTCTTGCAACTTACTGACTCAACATCATCAACATCAACAACAACGGCAGCAACGCCTAACTCAGTCAAGACTGCATACGACACAGGCGCAGCAAAGTTTCAATTCTTGCCATTTCGTTCGAGTAGTTATTACTCAAATATCAATGCTACGGCTTCAACAGCGGCAACTGTCAATCGCACTATTTATAACCCTATTTACATTCCTAACGCAATTACCATAGATAGATTACAGATTATTACAATCAATACATTTGTGGGAACAGCCGTAGTTAGATTAGGTATTTACAACGATAATGGTGGAGTGCCTTCAACAGTTTTGGTAGATGGTGGAACTGTATCTTGCACTGCTGCTACTACCGCGTACACAGTTACAATTTCTCAAGCAGTTACCGCTGGTTGGTACTGGTTGGCTTTCAATATGCAAACCGCAGCAACGACTCCTAACTTCTATGGAATTACAGACACCATTGGTGTAACAAATAACCTTTATCCAAGAGTAGCAGCAGGTGGTAACGGCTTGCCAGCGTATTCCCAAGACAGCGTAACTGGTGCATTCGCAACGGCTGGCACATTGGCTGATTCCCAAAAATCATTTCGAGTATCAATAAGGGTTGCCTAATGAGAGAAGTAATCTATGGACTCGGTGGTTATGACGAGTCAAAGCCAAATAATAATATCGTTGAAATAATTGACCACATTGATGAGGTATCGGAGTAAATAAATAATGGCAATCTATAACGCAAGTATTGCCTATAACCAAAAAAGTTATTTGTATAATGGAAATACATCTTATTTTGGTAAATGTTACGGTTTTATAAGTTACAAAACTCCGTTTTATGGACCTTCACCAAGTTTTTATTTAGGGCAAATTCAAAGCAATCTTGCTGGAACCAACCTCCTTTTACTCAGTTACCAATCAGGTTTTTATAGTTCTGCGCCGGCTTATTATATTGGGCCTAAAACAATTCAATCAACATCGGCATTTACTGCAATTGAAACTGCTGATGCCACAAAAACAACCAATGCTGATGAAGCATTTACTGTTACTGCATCCCTTACTGGGTCGGCATCTAACGCAAGCCTAATTTCAACATCTACAATAGTAAATCTGGGATTGACAACTTCAGCTCAAGTTATTCGCAACGCTGACGCTTCTCTTGTTGTCACAGCAACAGAAACAGGCAATACCGCCAAAGACCAAAAAGCGCAATCTTCTACAATAATAATTGTTACTGAAGTTGCTGATACATCTAAAACTCTCAATGGTAATTCATCTCTTTCTGTAACTACTTCTCTTACTGCTGCTATGTCAAGCGTCCAATTCCTTGCAGCACAAAATTCAATAACAACTTCGTTGACAGCCGATTCAACTAAAACTGAAATAACTCAATCAAATACTTTTGTATCAGTTGGACTAATTGCCGATATTCAACTTATCCAAAACGTCCAATCCAATTTGAATATTACAACAGGTCTAACAACAAGTGCTGCGAGAGTTTACCCAATTAGTTCTAATCTTGGCGTTACTGTTAGTTTTTCTACTAAAGCTAAAAAGTCCAATCAATATACAGATCACGATGTTGTATTTTTTGGGCAACTTCTTCCTCGTAGGTGGGATGCAAGCCTTGCGGATATGCGTTGGACTGCAATTATTGGCACCCGCAGGCCGTGGGCAACAGAACTAGGAACTGACCGTACAAATGGTATCCTTGTCGAGCATATCAATGCCGCAACCCTAAGCCAGCGACGCTGGGAAGGAAGCCTTCTATGACAAATATTTATCCACGCGAAAGCGTTGAGTTCCAACCCATTCTTATTACTTTAGATGGCGTTCTTATTACGGACTACACCATAGTTGAAACAAGTGTTGCGCTTCCAAACGCACGTCCTTACACTTGGATACCTGCCGTATCCCTTGGTAGCAATGTTGGTTTGATGATTCAAAATTTGAGTGTTGGAACATATAACGTTTGGGTGCGTATTACAGACTCGCCAGAGATACCTGTTATCAATTGTGGGTCTTTTGCAGTATCATAATTTTGCCTTCCTGTAGGCAGTAAACCCTCTTAGAACCGTTCTTCTAAGGGGGTTTATTTTTTGTGTCGTATATTCATAATTACACCATAATCTGTTAGGCTCTGCGCTATCCACCAGAAAGGGATAGCATGATTGATAAAATTCTTGCAGAACGGCAGGATCAACATGGAAGTGCTAATGTCAATTTTGAAACAACTGGGCGTATATGGGGTGCGATGCTTGGCATTGCTGACATTCCTAATTGGAAGGTAGCCCTGATGATGGATGCTTTCAAATCAGTACGCTGTATTGCAAATCCCACTATCGACGATAGCTGGAACGACAAACTTGGTTACACAAAACATGGGCATGACATTGTGAAAGGTAGAATCTAATGGGTTTACTTGACGATCTAAATAATGAGACTAATTTTGTGCATCCGCGCAGAGCTTGGTGTTCGGTTTGCAAATTGATTGAATCTTTACCTAAAGCAGAGGGTGAGGCTTTTGCTTCTAAACTCCTTGAACCTCATATTACAAACACTGCTCTTAGCCGTGTTCTCAAAGCCAATGGGCATGATATATCTGATGGCACCATAAGCCGCCATAGAAGAAACGAGTGCCACGGTGTCTCTTAGCGAGGACTTAGAGGAACTCAAGAAAGAATCTGATCCTCGAATAATCGAACTACAGAAAGCATTAGTCAATACTCAAAAGGCATTGGCTAAATCTAAGCAACGCATTGATGAACTTTCTTATGCAACGCATAGCGCAGCTTATGACGCAACCCTTTCAATGGGAGCAGTCAAACCTGTCCAACCGCCAGTTGCGGATAAACGCAAAGCCAAAACAGAAGTAGCGCTACTCCATGCAACTGATTGGCAAGGAGCTAAGGTAACAACTTCCTATAACTCCGAGGTAATGAAAAAGCGGGTAATGGAATTTGCTTACAAGTCAGTTCGTATTACCGAAATCCACCGCAACGACCATCCCGTAAAAGATTGCGTTGTTATGTTTGGTGGAGATATGGTTGAAGGGCTATTCAATTATCCCGCGCAGTTGTGGGAAATTGATAGTTCTATTTTTGAGCAATACACAACTGTTTCTCGGTTGATGGTTGACTTTGTTCGTTACTTACTTACTGCATTTGAAAACGTAAAAGTAGTAGCGGAATGGGGAAATCACGGACGCATTGGAAGCAAGAGAGATAACGTGCCAAAGGGAGATAACTTTGACCGTATGTGTTATGAACTTGCGAGACAATTACTTGAAAAAGAAAAGCGTTTGACTTGGGAAGATTGCCCAGAAGATATACAGAAAGTAGAAGTTGGTAACTACCGGGCGCTTCTCATGCACGGCGATGAAGTTGGGCGTTCAGGATTTGCTGCTCCTTCAGCTTGGCAAGCAGCAGGAAACCGTTGGAAAGCTGGCTCATTCAAATGGTCATTCCAAGATATTTACTTAGGGCATTATCACCGTTTTGCACAAGAACCAATGAGCGATCAAACAGGTTCTATTTATTGGACCGGTTCTACTGAATCAGATAACCGATATGCAAGAGATTCAATGGCGGTAAGCGGAGTTCCTTCTCAGCGACTTCATTTTATTGACCCAATCAAAGGTCGCGTTACTGCTCAATACCAAATCTGGTTAGATTGATATGGGAAATTTTTATGTAGCAGATGGAGCTGCGTTGACTTCTAATACCGATACTTGGACTACGCCACGTTCTTTTTTTGAAAAACTTGATAAAGAATTTCATTTTACTTTAGATGCTGCCGCATTAGAATCTTCAGCACTTGTAAATAATTATTTTGGGCCTGACCATAAATACAAATGGCGGCACGATGCTCTTACTGTTGAATGGGTTGGAGCTTCGGGGGGGGGGCAGTTTATTTGAATCCTCCTTACGGTAGAGGTATAGGTAAATTCATGAATAAAGCTAATGAAGAAAGCCAAAAAGGAATTACCATTGTTGCTTTAGTTCCTTCTCGTACTGATACCGCATGGTGGCATGATTATTGTATGAAACATGAAATAAGGTTTATTAGAGGCCGCCTAAAATTTGGCGATCAACCTAATTCTGCCCCTTTTCCGTCTGCTGTAATTGTTATGAAAGGCAAATAACTTTTATATTACTTTGGATATTGCCTCACTTGTAAAAACGGTGGGGCAGTATAAGCACTTAGTTTTGTGGCAACGTTCATGGCTTCTAATAATTTAGCACCAGCGTGAAGTGCGCCTAGTGCAAACTGCGCTCCTGATCCAACTCCATAAAATCCATCATCATTTTTCATCACCGCTAAATCTTGGTCAACGTCAAATATCTGCCCATTGACCGCGATCAAAAACTGAAACCGTAATCCATCTTTTGCTTTATCTTGGGCTTCGTCAAAGTTATACCCATTATCAGTTAGGCATTTGCGAAGCGAGGGCATAACTTTTGAAATCATAAAGTGGTAAATGTCTTTTTTATCTTTGACGGTTACGGCAGGTGGGTTCCATATATGTTGAGCAATATCGCAAGGAGAAACTTCCCCGGAACCTGCAATAAGAAAAGAGCCACGTTCATTTATTTTTGTCATTTTTGGATGGCTATAAATCCTGCCATTGTCATCCGTGACTTGGCTATCAGCTAACAATTCACAGTAATCTTTATATTCAATACCAATTATTGTTGTCAATCGTCAAAATCCTCTGGCAGCGTTGTGTGAAGCATCATAACGGTTACGTCAACATTATTAGCTTTGGCTGTATTCATACATTCTTTGAACACGGCCAATCCACGGGTACACAAATCATCAATCCCATCTGGGTAACTCAACTCAGTAGAAACGCTAACGGTCAAGCCGCCCAAGGTAATCTCAATTTGCGAATATGCCATGTCCCTATCCTCTCATGCGACACGCAAAAGGGAAAGGTTATTGACATACCATAATCAATGGATATACATTACGCGCAACGGGTTATTTGAAACCCCATTACGAAAGGTAGAACATGAGCGATCATGGCACGTTAGTAGTCAAGGAAGGTCAAAGTGAGTGGGATGCAAAGCAGATTGCAGCGCTTGCTCAATTAGGTTTATCTGGCGCTCCAAAGGGCGATCTTCAGGTATTTCTTCATTATGCTCAGCGAACAGGGTTAGACCCATTTGCTCGCCAGCTTTACATGATAAATCGTGGTGGTAAATACACCATTCAAGCCAGCATTGATGGACTTCGCATCGTTGCTCAACGTTCAGGAAAATATGGTGGGCAAACCCCTGCTTTTTGGTGTGGCGCAGATGGAGTTTGGAAAGATGTTTGGTTAGAAGCAACAGCTCCATTAGCAGCAAAGGTTGGCGTTTTTTATATTGACAACCCTAACCCTACATGGGCGGTTGCTAAGTGGGATTCCTATGCAGTTCTTTCAAGTCCTATCTGGAAGAAGATGCCAGATTTGATGCTTGCTAAATGCGCGGAAGCACTTGCATTGCGTAAAGCATTTCCAAACGACTTATCCGGGATTTATACAAATGATGAAATGGGACAAGCTGATGAAGCAACCAAGTCGTCACCTTCAAAAGAGTCAGCAGTAGCACCTGCCAAGATCATTGAAGCCCAAGTAGTAAAAGAAATAGCACCGCAAGAGTTTGCTCGCCTTAGCGCGTTATTAGATTCAATTGATGGAATCAAAGACCTTGAAGCATTACGCAAAATATGGTCAAACGAATCAGCGAATCTTGATGTTGATGTTGATGGAGTAACTCTCAAAGAAATTATTGGACTTCGAGTAAAGGAACTCAAGGGATGAACACTGGCGATATTCTCAAAGCAAACGGTATGAAAGCCGCCCTTCTTGCTAAACACGATTGGTCTATCGAAGCAGATAGATGGTTCCAATCATTACCAGATGGCGCGGAATTTACTTCCGAAGATTTGACTAATGCTATTGGGTTTCCTACTACTTCCTCGGCTAATGGCAACAACGCTATTGGCGCAAAGATTCGCACGTGGGCCGATAAGCGAACAGAAAAAGTTGGATATAAGAAAACTATTCGCACGATTTCTCATTCACGGATGATTGTGATTTGGAGGAAAAAGTGAGCGAAATTATTACCCCAGCAGCAGTTGAACAACGCCTGTTCAAGCTCTCCTTAGAGATTGATAAAGCCCAAGTTGAACTGGACAAAGCCGAAGAACAATATGTAATGACTAAAGCCAAGTATGAAATCTCTGTTGCTAAGGCTCGCATCGCATTGGCAAGCGTTGTGGGCAGCAATAACAAATTGTTATCAGCAACAGAGAAAGAAGATAAGGCTCTTATCGCTAACGAGGATATTCACTTGCTTATTGCATCGGCTGAAATTTTAGTCAAAGCTGCCAGAGCAAATGTTGCACGAATCAAAACACAAGTGGATATTACTCGCAGCATTGGTTCTTCTGTCCGTAGTTCAATGGAGTTGGGATGAACAAAGAAAAGAAAATTGGAAAGTATTGGTTCACTTGGGGTCGCAAAAGCGGCTTCGGTTTTGGTTTCAATATCAGTAAGTACGGTTGGGATATTGATTTAGGTCTCTGGTATTTTGGACAGGAGTTTTGATGATTCAGCAATTTCAAAGCGCACAACAAAAGGAAGATACTGTTACAAAAACTCTTACCGAATGGGGATTCCACGGATTACAAGCTCGCAAGCTTGCAAAAGAAATACTTACCAATTTGCGTAACCATTTATTAGAGCAAGACCAACGACATAAATTTATTGCTGAGTTCAATAGAAAGGCAAAACCATGACTGAGGATACAAATGTATATCTTTACAAATTACTAACCAGCGCCTTGCTTGCACAAGATGCAGGGCGTGACCGATCCAAACAAAAAGAAATTGGACCATCCCAGATAGGCGGTTGCCGGCGTCAAGTCTATTATCAATTGACGGACACTCCGGTTATCAATCAAACTGAATCGTTAGCTGCAATTCTTGGTACTGCGATTCACGCAATGATTGCGGAAGCAATAAAGCATGAGGACCCATTTGGCGATAACTTTCTCATTGAACAAGAGATGGATGCTTTTGGGATTCCTGCTCACACCGATCTTTATATTCGTGACAAGAGGTTAGTGGTGGACTGGAAAACTACGACGAAAGCCAGTCTGCGTTATTTTCCTAGCGAGCAACAGATAATGCAGGTTCAACTTTATGCTCATATTCTCAAGCGGTCTGGGGAGAATCCTGAAACTGTTTCCCTTGTAACCATTCCGCGTGATGGAAAAATGGAACATATTCTTGTTCACTCCGAACCGTACAACCCAGAGATAGCAGAAGCAGGATTGAAGTGGTTAGCTGAAGTTCGAGAGATGGCCAAGAAACAAGAAATACCTGCACCTGAAAAGCCAAAGCACTTTTGCGCGTCATACTGCGAATGGTATGACCCTACCGGGGAGGTTGGATGCAGTTCTTTACGTCGCGGGTAAATTGGGAACAAGCCAATTGTCTTGGGATGGACACTAATCAGTTTTATTTTGTTGAAGAAAAACGTCAATCGACGCAAGACAAAATGGAGATGATGGCTAAATTGCGCAAGATTTGTACGTCTTGCCCGATTTGGGAAAAGTGTTTAGAGTGGGGATTTGCCAACGAAACCAACGGCGTATGGGGTGGCTTATCTAGCATGGAACGTAATTCAATTGCCCGTGATAAGCATGATGAGCATTATGACACTGGCATTTATTCAATGAAAATGTACGGAATTACATTACGACAAATAAAGAAAGCAATAAAATGATTGACGATTTTGGTAAGTTTTGGAATGTCTATCCGCGCCGGGTCAGCGTGGCTAGTGCGAGACAGGCTTGGTCGGTGGCAATAACCAAAACCACCGCCCAAGTCCTGATCGAAGCTGCAACACGATTGGCACAAGACCCTAATAGAGAACCTCAATTTACCCCTTCTCCTGCCAATTGGCTTACTGGTGAACGCTGGTTAGATGATCCTCTTCCACCCCGTAAATTGACCCCTGACGAGGCCAAGAAGCAGGATGTGGAGATAGCAAGGAAGAAGGATGAGGCAGAGCGCCGCAGGGCGTTAGAACTAACTCGGGAGGCTGAGGAAGCCAAAGCTAATGCAGTGCCTATGCCACCTGAATTGAAGAAAAGATTACTTGCTCAATGGGCAGATTCGACGTATCCTAGACCGTAATGCTTACGCATAAGGAGTGATTATGACACTAACGATAGTGAAGCCATCCGCATTACTACCCGGCGACCCTGTAATTATCGACAATGTTCGATGGGTTATTCGTGCAATAGAAGGACCAGACCAATTAGAAACTTATGATTTGTACCTTACTGGCAATTCTGGCGACTGCCATAAAATTGTTCGTGAATCAGTGCAGATTGTAATAAGTGAGTAAATCAAAACAAAAAGGAACATCTGCTGAATCTGCATTTGTAAAAGCTGAGTGTGTTACCGAAATTTTTCCCCATGTCGAAAGGCGCACCCTTAGCGGATCAGCAGACCAAGGTGATGTATCCGGGATGTTGGGTATTGCAGTTGAGATAAAGAATCATGCCAGTTATAAGTTTCCTGAATGGTTACGCGAAACTGAGGTTGAACGCATCAATGCTAAAGCCGAGGTCGGTTTACTCGTAGTCAAACCTAACGGCGTAGGACTTGGATCAGTAAATCAATGGTGGGCAGTTATGCCAGTGGGCGCGATGATGAAACTTCTTAGCGATGCAGGATATGGAAACCCAAAGGTTGTTGACACTGATACTTGACGCACGATAGATTACGGTTATAAGAAAAACAAATTTTCTAGGAAGAAAAGGTGAAAGGTGACTTTAGTTGTTATGTGTTGGGGTTGCGCTTCAGAAAAGCGTATGCCATTAGAAGGATTGCCGATTGGCTGGCGCAGGGTTTCTACTTCCAATGGGGACGAATATCTTTGCCCGGAATGTATGGCGCTTCCAAAGAAAATACTTCGATGATTAGAGTATTTATTGCGTGTTCAAATAAAAATTGCGCCCGCGAACTTATGGGTTACTTCAAAATATATTTGACAAATGAATTGACAAACCCGTATTGCTCAAATTGTAATTCCGTTATTGAACGTGTGATAGTGAGAGAAAGGGAAAACGCATGATAATGAAACTTTATATTGCTGGAATAAATTTGGTTCCTGCATCTTTGATTGCTGCAATTTGGGGAGCCGATGAACGTTGGGTCTGGTCTGCAATTGTCGTAGCTTGTGTAAGTGCGATTGGATACGTTACGGAATTATCCGATGCCAACTTATAAATATAAATGTCAGTCCTGCGGGATTGAATACGAGCAAACTAAATCTATTCACGAAGAGTTACCTGATCCAAAATGCAATTGTGGAACCATGATGGCTCGGGTCTTTGAACCAGTAGCGACTCACTTTAGAGGAACAGGATGGGGCGGCCAATGACTTTGACGGATGAACAACTCAAACAGAATGAATCTTTGCAAGCAGTTATCGACATTATAGGACGATGGCAAGTAAGTGAATACGCTGGCAAAAGAGATAACCCTACCTACCATATTGGCTGGCAAGAAGGATTGAGACTATGCAGAGCTATTGCGATAAGGTCACTCCACGTTGAAGAATCCGAAGATGATGAAGAAGGGGATACAAATGCCTGAAAAAGAAAAAAGGCAATTCGATAAGCCAGATCAAATCAAAGCAAAAGCTGAAATGGATAAACTTATTCGAGGCGCAATGAATTATATGTGCATCTCTATATCCAAGGAAATTCTCAATATTGTAGCCGAATTAGAAAAGAATCCGGGCGAATTGGAGCAAGTGGAAGGCTTCAAGCGTGGATTGATTACGGCGCAACATATCGCAGAAGCGAAAATAATTACCGATTTGGTATAAAATTTATCTCTGTCCATAACCAACACCTCAAAGGGGGAAATCATGGATGATGCAAAAGTTATTTATTGCAAATGTGGTTCGCTAAGATGGGAAGATAATTCCTGCGAAGTCTGTAGAAAGGCGAGCAAAGGCTAAGCGGTTATTCGTGGTGCCAGAGTCCTCATAACAGCCTTATTGGTTGGACTCTGCAACATAATGCCAGCGCAAGCGGTAGCTCCAATGCAACACGTTATGAAACTTAGCCCGATGGCCTATGCCAAAAAAGTTGTTCATAACCCAACGCAATTTTCTTGCTTGAAAGAACTTTGGACACGCGAGAGCCATTGGAATTTCCTTGCCCGCAATAAGCAGCCTGTCTATCAAGTCAGAAATGGCAAGCGAGTAGCTCTCCATGCTTTCGGTATAGCTCAATTGTTAGGTGAGAAATCCCATGATCCGCAAGTCCAGATTGACAAAGGATTGCGTTATATTTCTCACCGTTATTCAAGCCCGTGCCATGCTCTCAATTGGCATAATCGGAGGAATTGGTACTAGAGTTACCCGTAATCTGAAAGGTAACAATTGAATAGCGGAATTATCGAAGCGGTCAAACTACGCGCTGGCGATTATTGCGAAGTGTGTGGCAAAGCTGCTTTAGCATCTATGGCAATGCACCATCGCAAATTGAAATCGCGTGGTGGAAAAGATTCTATTTCTAATGTAATTAGAATCCATCACAAGTGCCATAACTTAGGTAATAAATCTATTCACATGAACCCAATGGATGCAGAATCAAAAGGGTGGATGGTTTCTTCATGGCAAGAACCGTGCAAGACTCCATTCAAAAGACCCGATGGGTCAATGGTTTTACTCAACGAAGATGGAACAATAACTGAAATGGAAAGGTAGATAATGAATAATTTAGTAATCACTGGCAACCTTGGCAAAGACCCAAAACTTGCTTTTAGTAAAGACGGTAAAGCAGTTGTATCATTTTCGTTGGCAGTTGGACAACGCGCAAAGAAAGATGGCGAATGGGTAGATGTAGAGCCAATGTGGTTCCAAGTTACTTTTTTTGGAATACCGGGCGAAAAAGTTGTGGATCGTTACAAGTCTGGTGATACCGTCACCGTGTCCGGACGTTTAGGGCAGTCCTCATACGTCGATAAAGAGGGAGTAACGCGCAGTTCAATTGACATTGTTGGTTTTGATATTCTGAAAATTGAACGCCAGTCTAAAGGCGTACCAGTGGCAAATGAAAGCGCAGTACCCTTCTAATGGAACCTGAACTATGGACCTGCCCGCAGGTAATTGAATACCTCGGGATCAATCTCAATAATTTACGCCAGATACAACACCGTGGCACTATCAAATGGGCCAAGAAAATTGGTAAAGAAGTTTTTTATTTAGCTAACGACGTTCGAGCTTACAAAATAAAGCGGGAGGAACGTAATCAAGCGTAAGATTCTTCCATGTTCCTTATCGAAGAAGAAATAACTATCTCTGAACTTGATGAAGCGTTGGCATTTTTAGTTGAAAAGCTCAAGATTGACCAAGCTGGGAACCGTATGAATTGGCGTAAAAAAGAGTTGCTACTTTCAAGTGTTGATGATCTGCTGGACGCTAGATTGGAATTGCTGAGCAAAAACGTTTCGCCAAACAGATGAGCAGGGACGTGGCGCTTCAAAAAAAAATCTGAACGCTCGACATTCATTCTGGGCAAGGCCGATTAGTTTCTCGCTCCCGGCGACGTGTCAATAGCCGGGAGCGTTTAGCCTCTCATGCAGTAATCTCTAAGCATAAACTTTCATAGCTGCCACCTCGTCGGGCGTACCTCCTAACACTTGGCACAATTTCGACGCATGATCAGGGCATAAATACCGGGCGTATATGTAACCCTTTATTTCAATCGTTGCAGCAGCTTCGCACTTATCGCATTGTAGTTTCTTGGCGCTCATTCTAATTCTTCTCCATTTTCATCTTGATAAATAAGGGTAGATTCAGCACCAAAATCTTCAACCACCCAACCTTCTATGTAATTTAGTATTGTCTGCGTAGTAATTTCGCCTTCGTGACCTAACTCTTTCAAGTCACGTGCAATACGAGGTACATCATAAGATACTGTTTTTATTACATTTATTCTTTTAGGTAAATTACTCATTACTTGACCTCCTCTTTTATTATCCAACGAAGGGCATTTACCCAACCGTTTCTAACATCCCAAGCCTCGTCCTCTTCATTTATTTCTTGCATTTCAACAATAACCTTTTCAATTTCTAGTTCAATTTCTTCTTTAGTTTTCATTACTTGCCCATCCTCTTTCGCTTCCAACACTTTCCAAGGATGATTAGCGCCAAAGATTAGCGCACCATGCTGCCCTCTAACTAGATTCTCTAAAGTCCATTCACTCTCTACTTCTAGAGTTATTAGGTATTTCATTATTCTTCCTCCGTAATAATTGCAGGGAGTACGACGAATGACGCACCCGTAGGCTCGTCGTGTGAGTAACGAGATACTTTCATGGAGTCCCCGGCGAAAGTAAAGAGTAAAGTCCATTCCCCGTTTATTGTGAGAGCTTCGAATAAGTTTTTCCATGTCGCTTCGACGGTGCAGCTCCCGCTTGCGCGAGTCCAGCCCATAGCGCTACCAGTTATCTCGAAATGAGTAGGCAGTCCGTTAGCGTCGCAATATGCGGGAATGAGCTGATCTTCTAGCTCACTTATCTTGTAGTCATAGCAAAATTCATCGCAATAATCTTGCGCTCTCGTTTCACCGTTGCAATCTGCGCACTTACTACCGATTACCCCGACGTCACACGTAGGGCAGTAGGAACATTCGCAATTACTCGAAAGCTCTACCTTTATTTCTTGTATTGTGTCCATTAGTTCACCTTTTCTAATTTCTAGGATATTTATTATCTCTAGCCTCTAAGCAAGAGGCCCGGTATCACGGAATTTATTCGTGAGATCGAGTCCGTCGCTTATAGATGAGCAGCTACGTGGCGCTGTAAAAAAAAAATTCTACGCTCGGATTTACAATTGGACATATTGACCCCTATTTGTCTAGGGGTTAGGTTCCCCGGCTCTCGGGTAAGGTGAGAGCCGGGGAATATCTGGCCTATTTCGTGCGCATAGGCATAACTAACCCGCGCCACTGGATCACGTCATGAGCTATTGAAACCAAAGCCGGCTTACCGTCTCCCGTGAAAGTAATTAGTAAAGGTACTTTCGATTTTTTAGCTGCTGCACTGGCCGGGACTTTAGAAAATTCGCCTAGTAGCTTAGGATCGTAAGCTACGCTCTCCACTGGCGACGGCTTACCGTCCATTAGGTGAGCGTATGGCGGGAATTTACCATCTAATAGGTAGAGAGTAAGGGTATCGGCTCCGATAGTTACCGATAGAGCGCCACTATCTAGCGTTAGGGTTATTTCTTGCAAGGCTAGAGAGGCCTTTAGAGCTGATTTTAGAGCTGATATTAGGCGCTCGCTATCCTTACGAGAGATTATCGCGCTCCACTGGTTAGAGCTGCTCTCTAGCTCTATAGTGCCATTTATTAGCCGGTACCTGTCGGTACTGGTAGCGCTTAGGGAATTCTCGCCGCGCTCTAGATATATCGCCGCCAGTGTAGGCAGTGATTTATCCGTGCAGATTAGCGCGCCACTGATCAGGTCAAGAAATACCGGCGCGCTTAGGCTTAGAGTATCGCTTAGGGGTTTATTTAGAGTTTCCATTAGTTAGCTTTCTCCGGCCTAATCGTTTAGGCGACGGCCCTAACGCGCTCCCGGGATAGAGAGCGCGCTAGAGTCACCGTCTAAGCGTTACAGGATAGGAGAGTACCGACACAATAACCGCCGGGCGTGTACCAGACATGGCCGGCGATCCAGTAAATAGCTAGGAGACTAAGCAAGATTAGGAGAGAGCGCACTAGCCGCCCGCGTCGCGTTAGTTTCATAATTAGCGGCTCCAGAAATAGAAGCCGCCGGATTCGAAAGTGTCATGAGCTAAGTCTCTACCGTAAGCCGCATAATCGAAATACCCGCGCAATTTCTCCGGCATTTCGCTAAGTAGGCCGCACTCGTCGGCTATGTATTCGCCTAGCTCCGTATCACTGGCAAATTCACCTATGAAACACTCGCGCATTTGTTCAATATCGGCGGCCATGCCGTTACCTATCCATGCGGCGAATTTCTCTAGCTCGCTATCCTCTAGCTCACTGATCAGGAGCGCGGCCTCGTATGCCTCCACTGGCGAACATTCGCCAGAGATTAGGCCTAGAAAATTCTCATGGTCTAACGCTGCAAATTCATCACCGAAACACCTAACGCAACGGTTAGCAGTGTATTCTCCTACGGTTTCAATCGTAGTAAGGCCGGCGCTAACTAAGTCGTTACACTCTAGGCCGGCAATCCACTTACCGAATAAGCGGCCCGAATTATAGCAAGATAGGCAGCCGATCCAAGCGCTAGGCGTATCGGTATCTTTATCTTTCCCTATTGCAACGATTACGCCAGAATTTAGCTCGCTCATTAGTTAGCCTCGCAGTCATGGCCATAATACCATTCGGCCGCGTCGCTCTCGGTTAGCATATTGAATACGCGATTACATTCAATACATTTATATTGTGTCTTTATTCTAATATCGGGCATTTATTTCACCATTTCTTTTAGTAGAGATTTATAGGCTTTAGCACTTTCGCCGCGATATCCGCCGGCATTAGCTAGAAAATACATTACTACCGATTTAGCACTGTCGGCATAATAATTAGATTCTATGCTTTCGATTTGCTGCATAGCGTTTAGATATTCTTTCGCGTAGGGGTTTATTGTGGGCCAGTCTTTAGCGATAGCGTTAGCAATTTCGCGCACGGTGAAATTATTAGTAGTCATTAGTTATTCACCGTTACATTAGCGAATTTTATCGCCATGCACTCAGGATACGAGCCGGTGAAAATAATCGTGTAACTATTACGCGCTATTTCATCGCCGCACACGATCATATTTCCGAATTTATTTCTTTGTGTTGTGTAGATTTTATTAGACATTACTTACCCTTTCGTATCGGATAGCGCTCTCGCTATCTCGTTAGGGGTAATTCTAAACCCATAGATTACGGTTATGCAATAGGCGCGCATGATCGCCGGGCCATAATTTAGGGGTAGCTATCTGGTAGCGCGCTAGTGCTATAGGTAGACATTTAGGCGCCATCTGTCTAGGGTCTTAGCAGCTTATGATCTGGCCAGAATTTAGGCGTGAATATAGCCGGGAGAGGGAGAGAGAGGGAATACTCACAAGGTTTCGCCATGTTCCCGGGTCTTTATCCCCTACTTACCCCCAGAATTATCCCCAGAGTGTAGATATCTCCCTATTTATTAGCTATTAGTTATCAACACTTTATCAACACCTTATCCCTAGGCGCCTTACCCGTGACGCCTATTAGAAATTTCTCCCACTGGCCCGGCCTCGATACTGGCCTCCTCCTCTCTCTAGGGGTAGGGGTAGAGATATCGGGCTATAGATTCAAGGGATCGCGTCAAGGTTTGCAGCTATTGGCCCCGGCTCTGGCTCTGGTTTGCAAGGGTAGGGGTATCTCTCTAGGTCTGGCAGCTTTCAACCGGGGGTCTGCCTTCGAGGGGGGCGGCGCGGATTCTTTATATCACCGTATGACAAATATGTCATAAACATAATCTATGTGGGTTCAATCAAGCACATCATCATTTGATTATGCCTTATCGCTAAAAGATAAATCCGAACATCTGTACGAATCTATCGCTGGGCATAGATAGCCTTATTAGGACTATCTTTTAGATAGGGAGTTTCCTCCAACTGCGCTATACGATGAACTCCTTTGTGCGCTTTTCTTTCAGGCAGTTCGTGTTGAAAGAAAGAAGATCATCTCGCTGTTTGTATTGGTAGCTAACCAGATTGTCTAAGAAACATTTAGACATGAAAGACATACCCATCAAACGGGGTCACACTAGAGTCAGTAGTGTGCTTGGTTTTTTACATGGTTTGCCAAGCTGCCATTATGAAGTTTTTACGCAATTCCCCTACGTTGCACCTAAGATAGCACTTTATTTTCTTTATGCAAGTGATAGAGTGTAAGCATTACGAAAGGGTTTGAATGGCTGTAAATGGCGGTAACAAACGCATTGATGATGGGCGTTGGCGCAAGTATGCCAAAGCAATTAGCGAAGGACATTCCCAAAGAACTTCAGCTCAACTTGCAGGGATTTCTTATTCAGCCGTTATGCGTCAACTCAAAGTTCCAACTTCAAGACTCAATAGAGTCCTTGGCGAATTTGGTTTTGAGAAAGCAGGAGTCTTTGGCGTTGATCGCGTCAAAGGAGATTCAGCAAGAGCGTTAGAAGATTTTGGTTATTTTCGCCAACGTTACTTTGCTCGCTCAACTTCCCCGTGGGCAGAAGAAGCAGCTTACAAGATTTTAGATTTAGCCCAAAGCAATCAAAAAGAATATGTCGTAGTCAACTGTCCACCGGGTATTGGTAAATCGACATTCTTTACACATGACCTTCCAGTTTGGCTTGCGGTACGAGATCGTTCTCGTCGAACGATGATTGGGTCCCGTACCGCAGGTCAAGCCACAAAATACACTGGACGTATTCGTAGAACTTTTGAACGTGTTACACCAGTAAAAGCAGATGCAGAACTTATTGAAAGAGGATTGGCAAAAGATGCAATCGCAACCCTTATCACAGACTTTGGAAGATTCAAGCCATCTAACTCTGACCTTTGGAGATTGGAAGAATTTATTTTGGCTCAAGAAGGTGGAGTTGCGGTTGATGATAAAGAGCCTAACTTCGTGGCTTACGGCATGGACTCGGGTTTTCTCGGTGGCCGTTTTGATACTGTTATTTGGGACGATCTTGTTGATAAAACTAATATTCGCACTGTTGAAGCACGTGAAAATCTTATCAATTGGTGGGAGACGGAAGCTGAAACGCGTCTTGACCCGGGTGGTTTACTAATCCTTCAAGGACAAAGAATGGCATCTGATGACCTTTATCGTTATGCACTCAACCTTGTTGATTGGTCTGAAGAATTTGAAGAAAAACCAGAACTGGCTCCCAAAAAATACCATCACATTATTTACAAAGCGCACTACGACGATGTATGCCAAGCCGATAAAACTAACGGCGGCCATAAAGGAAATTACCCAGATGGGTGCTTGCTTGACGAATATCGTTTGCCGTGGAAAGAACTTGCACGTATCAAATCAAATCGCCTTGACCGCTACCAAACTCTTTACCAGCAAGAAGATGTTGATAAAGAAGCAAGCCTAATTCAACAGGCATGGATTGACGGAGGCATTGATATGTTGGGGGTTTCTCATCAAGGGTGTTGGGATGAAAATAGAACCATTGGCGTATTTCCTAAAAATGTTAGCGCTTATTCAGTTGTAACTGCTGACCCGTCCCCTACAAAATACTGGGCAGTTCAATGGTGGGGTTATGATGCCGAAACCCAAATACAGCACCTTGTTGATTTGGTGCGTTCGCCAATGGACGCCCCAGATTTTCTAGACTATAACCAAGATTTCAAAACTTATACAGGTTTGCTTGAGGAATGGTGGCAACGATCCAACGACCAAGGCCACCCATTTACTCATTTGATTGTAGAAGCAAATGCTGCTCAACGTTTCATGCTTCAATATGACCATTTCAAAAGATGGGCAGCTATTCGTAACGTCAACTTGATTCCTCACCAAACTAATCGAAACAAATCTGATGAAGGTTACGGAGTCCAAACTCTTGCTCCGCACTATAAAGCAGGTCGCGTTCGTTTTCCCGGCGCTGATTATCTTGGATCAAAGACAACAATAAAACCAATGATAAAAGAACTTATTCATTGGCCAGAAGGCTCAACTGATGACTGCGTTATGGCTCATTGGTTTTTGATTTGGAACGCCCCAAATATTTTTCATGCAGGAATGGATAAAGCTCCTACGTTTGCTCGACCTAGTTGGATGAGTGGTAGGGGAACTCGTTGGGGTAGATAAGACAAGATTATGCGTAAGGTGGTATATTTTACATAAATTCCGCGCCCACACAGAAATGAGACTAACATGGCAGCGAAGAAAAAAGCATCTAAAATAGAAATGTATGCGACTAAAGCCATTATGAAAAAACACGAAAATGGCGAAGGTAAAAAAATGGCCGCAATGGAAAAAAAGATGGGTGAAAAAAACGTAATTTCCCCAAAGAATAAAAAGAAGATTGCGAAATCCATCTAATGCCAAAAGTAGGAAAAAAAGAATTTCCATACACACCTAAAGGTGAAGCTATGGCAAAAGCGGAAGCCAAAAAAACTGGCAAAAAAATGGTAGTCAAAGCCACTGCTAAAAAAATGGGAAAGAAAAAATAATGGAAAAAGCATTTTGGGATAAAAAAAATCCTAAGAAAACTTCTACCAAACTAACGCCTGCGCAAAAAACAAAAGCAAAAGCTAGTGCTAAAGCAGCAGGGCGACCTTATCCAAATCTAGTAGATAATGCGGCAGCAGCAAGAAAGAAAAAGTAATGGCTAAGACTCCAGCATGGCAACGCAAAGAAGGGCAAAACCCCAAAGGCGGCCTCAATGCTAAAGGACGTGCCTCTGCTAAAGCGCAAGGTAGCAACCTCAAGCCACCAGTAAAATCTGGGAACAATCCACGCAGAGCAAGTTTTCTTGCTCGCATGGGTAGCGCTGCGGGACCTGAGCATAAACCAAATGGAGAACCAACTCGTTTGCTTTTATCTTTGCAAGCATGGGGAGCATCTAGCAAAGCAGATGCTAAGAAAAAAGCAGCAGCAATTTCAAAAAAGAATAGTGGTAAAAAATGAAGAAGCAAACAAAAACGGCCAAAAAAGTTGCTAAAGTCATGCACGAATATGGCTCAGGCAAATTACACTCAGGTTCTAAAAAAGGACCCGTGGTAAAATCTCAAAAGCAAGCCGTTGCTATTGCGCTTTCAGAAGCAGGAAAATCTAAAAAGAAATTAGGTAAATAATGCTCGGTCCATCAGTTGATGAAATTGCTTCGCTTCTTTCGGATCGCCAAGCGCTACAAGGTCCAGTTATTGAAAGTATGCGCCAGTTGCGTGATGCTTATAACGGCGACCTTGTTATTCCATTACCTGAATTAGACCGACGCGAAAAATCAGCCGTTGCCAACTTGATTACAACTGGCTTAGACCAGACCGCGATGCGTATTGCTTCAACAATGCCCAGCATTTATTATCCAGCGCTTGAAGAAGGAAACAATGCTTCAGAAAAACGCGCTCGCACTCGCAAAAGAGCAAATATGGGTTGGTGGGAAGCTAACAAAATGCCAATCAAAATGCGTCGTCGCGCACGTTGGCTTATTGGATATGCTTCATCTCCTGTAGTCCTACGCCCTGATACAAAATGGGGATGCGCACGTTGGGATATTCGTGATCCACTCAATACATTTCCCTCAACTGGCGAGGACCCAGACCAAATAACTCCTGAAAATTGTATTTTTACATATACACGTTCTCGCGCATGGATGCAAACAAACTATCCAGAAGCGCTTGCAAAGTTAGCGTCGCTCAAAGTTCAAAAGCCAAGTGACCTTATTCGTATTGCAGAATATACAGATGCAGAAGTAACTGTTCTTATGGCGAGCGCAACAATCAAACCTAATCCTTGGGATTCAGATATGCGCGGTATGCCAAACGTAGAACTAGAACGCATACATAACCGCACAGGAATGTGTTTAGCTGTTGTTCCGGGTCGGATTACTCTTGACCGCCCAATGGGTCAATTTGATTCACTTGTTGGAATGTATAATTTGCAATCTAAATTGATGGCTTTAGAAGTTATTGCAGTAGAGCGCGGAATTTTTCCAGATACTTACCTTGTTTCACGCCCCGGAGAAACTGCACGTTTTGTTGCAGGCCCTTACGATGGTCGCTCAGGTCAGGTCAACGTAGTGCAAGGTGGAGATATTCGTGAAATGGCTGCCAATCCGGGTTTTGCCACTAACGGTATGATGGACAGAATCGAACGCGCACAAAGAATTGCTTCAGGAACTCCTGCCGAATTTGGTGGAGAGTCAACATCTAACGTGCGTACAGGAAAACGTGGAGATGCAATCCTTTCAGCAGTAGTTGATTTTCCTATTCAAGAAGCACAGGAAATTTTTGCTTCTTCATTACAAGAAGAAAACAAACGTGCTATTGCTATTGCTAAAAATTATTTTGGTAATGAACGTAAATCATTTTTTGTTTCTAGTCGTGGTGCAAAAGGTCATGTTGATTATATTCCAAACAAAGATTTTGAAGATGATAATAATGTTGTTACATATTCACATTCAGGTGCAGATGCAAACTCACTTGTTGTAGGACTTGGACAACGTATTGGTATTGGAATCATGTCTAAGCAAACAGCCCAAGAAATTGATCCATTTATTTCTGATCCAGAAATGGAGAAAGATAGGGTTGTTAGTGAAAGTCTTGAACAAGCATTGTTGCAGTCCATTCAAACACAAGCATCGCAAGGTTCTATTCCTCCTAGCGATGTGGCCGCTATTGTGGCTTTGGTCGCAAGCGATAAAATGGACTTGGCAGCAGCGGTAACTAAAGTTCACGAAGATGCACAAAAGCGTCAAGCAACACCTGCACCAGCGGGTGCGCCTGAAACAATGGCGGGACTTGGAGCGCCGGGTATGGGAGCTGAACAACCAGCACAAGCACCTGCGGGTCCACCAGATGTAGGAGCATTTCTAGCCTCACTCGGGGCAGCAGGAGGTCAATAATGCCTAGAGGACGTGGAAAAGTAGGCAAAGCTTATGCCAACCGTACTGATATGCAAGGCGCGAATGTAGTTTCTGCGCAACCAGTAAATACTGCTAAAAAACTTCCAGTTGCAACAGCTACAGGTCAACCGTATGGCGCTGCAACAATTCAAAAAAATTCACAAGAAGCAGTTGCAATGGGTGGAACACAAGCGCCTCCACTTCCAACAACTGCACAAACACCAACGCAACCACCTCAAGCCCCATTGACGCCATTGAACGCGGCAACAGATCACGGTCTTTCAATGTTTCATGGAATGGATAATGTCGCAGGCGGCGGCGGTTCAGAAGCATTAGTTCCTTCTTTTGTCCCAAGCGTTACAACCCAAGCGTTAGGTTTGCTCAATTCTTTAGGAGATAATGTCTCTCCGGGAGTTAGCATGATAAAAGCATGGCTTCAAGCAAATGCAACTAATGGTGCTACT
>Ga0209084_1000413_pt1 | contig 40136 bp, 66 predicted proteins | sample C_130820_MF_Meta_FD_187309 | JGI IMG/M metagenome (GOLD analysis project Ga0209084, IMG submission 187309) | Freshwater microbial communities from Lake Croche, Canada to study carbon cycling - C_130820_MF_MetaG (SPAdes) (version 2) | ecosystem: Environmental > Aquatic > Freshwater > Lake... | reverse complement strand
ATGTCGCAAAACCTGCTTTCCTTTAACGTTAAAAAGATTCCTTGGCTGGGGGTGGGGTGTGCCTTATTCCTATACACTCTATCGTTAACGCACTAGGCAAGGCTTGCCTATATGTCTCGTTGTGTCCTGTTCCTGTCATCGCATCTCCCTTCCCTTAATCCCGAAATTCTCAGACCACTTGCTGATCTCTTTTTCCACTGCTTGCTTTGTAACGCCATGCTCCGTTGCTATTTCTTCCATCGTGATCTCGGATGTCGATAGGCAGTAGGCGATGACTTGCAACATCATCTTTGGGTGCTGCTGCTGCACACAATAGCCCAGCATAATCCAGACAGCGTGAGATATAACGGCCCGTGCCTCCGCTTGCACGTCTGCGGGTAGGTCGTCCAGCTCTCTCTCTACTTCCTCAAGGTCGAAGTCCGTGATAAGGATCGACTTGCTTTGGCCTTCACTGTCCGTCTCAAAGCCGATGTCGTGGCTCACAGCTCTACCCCTTGATGGGCGCACAATTCCACGATGCGCTTTAGCAGTCTCTTCACCATTAACGCTTGATGGTCGGCGAGGTTTGGCCACTTGCTTCGCACGCGCTCCAGCTGCACGCAGAGGTTTGCCCCGACGCGGTGTAGCTCCACGAACTCATCCCTAGCGTGCGCTTGCTTGGCTGTAGCTCCAGGCTCAGGGGCAGGCAGCAGGAGCTTCAATGCCGGCATCTCCAGCTGATCAGGATGTGAGGCGACGTAGCGTTTCGCGCTGTGGTAGTGGATCCGGCTCCGCTCAATCTCTGGATCGATGGTTGCGATCTGTTGGGGTGAGTAGCCGCTCTCATCAATCAGTCGCCCAACTTTCGCAAATGCAACCAGGGCATTTCCAGTCACGTGCCGCGCTCGAGCTAGGACCGTTTGCGCCTCCTCGTGCGCGCCCTTAATCCTTTCTTCCATGGTTTCCGCCATTTCAGATGTGCTTTTGTCCATGTTTCCTTTCGTTGTTATTGCCCTCCGTCGCTGAGCTTGGGTCGTTAGGCCGTTTCCACTGCTCGCTATGGAAGCTCCCAAAATAAAACACGTGCTCGATGATGACTCCACGGGGATGCGATTCATCGTGCTTGCGTATCGTGAGCTTACAGGGCGCGAGGTTCTTCGGGTGGTTCGCGTGTATCTTTCCAACACCAAGGGACGCAAGAAACCGGGCACAAGCGTCACTATTACGACCGTCATCCGTTAGCGTGACTGTGTATTTACAACGGCCTAACCATGCGCTGCATCGAACCCGGCCATTAGCCTTTGATTTCAAGGGTGAGTCTTTCATGGCCGGGTCGCTGAGCTTGGGTCGTTAGGCGATAGCGCGATAAACTCCGCACGTTGCAGGTTTTCTAGCCGGATGATTTTGCTATCCACTAGCCGTCTTGCCTTCCACGATGCATCGTTTGGAATGTTGCCTGTAAGTTCGCACAGGTGGATTGATCCGGTGCGCAAGCGCAGCAAAAACATCGCCCCATCTGGATATGCTCGGAGTTTGTCATGCGGGCGTGGCTTCCAATCCAGATTAGAACGCTTCAAGAAAGACAGTCTGCATTTGTCCACGGCCCATGATCATTCACAAAAAAACGACAAGCGCAATTCTTTTAATATTCAACGACTTACGCAACCCATGAACTGTTTCTTTTCTTTTCTGTTGCGCGAAATAGGAACAACCCCCATAACTAGTGCATCAGCAACGGGCCAGTAACCCGGAGCTGAGAAAACTAAAATGACTCTCACAACCTACGCCAACGGCAGAACGGTCCAGAATAGTAGCGCCGCAGACGCCTTTGCAGATCTACTAATGGAATTCCCGGAAATGATGATCTACAACGATGGTCAGCGAACTCTCATTTGGGCAGATGAAGCGAGCGCGGAGGACGACGATGGTAAAAATGCCGTAGCGCAAATCACCGTCGTTCCTTAACCCCTAACCCTTCACACTACCTATGCAAACAAACGAACAAAGCGACCCATACAAATACGAGGGCCAAGATGACGACGGTGAGCCCTGCGGTGGGCCGGTAGTCTGGCCGTCCCACGTAGAGACTGACGAAGAACGCCTCGAAGCCGCGCAAGTCGCGGCTGTGATCGAAACAGTCACCGCCATCGGCGGGCTGTTCAGGATATGGGACACTGGCACAGAGTCAGTAACAGAGTTCACGCTCACAACGCGATCAAATCAAAAAATCGCAGTCACGTCAAACGACGTGTCTAACTACCGATTGTACAAGGAGATGAAACCCATCACGTTGGAACAAGTTCTTTCGACCTGTCATCGGCACCAGAACTGGAAGCTGGTCACCTCCCCCGTTGGTTGAAACCCTGTCCCGGTTCGCCGGGGCAGACTTCAGTCAACACAACCACCCGGAAACCCCTTATCCTATGTCACCCGCTCTTCTAGCTAAAGTATTCCACTGCTCAGAATCCCAAATCATAGCTCAGCGTCAGAAAAACAGGACTCAACTCCTAGCTATGCGCGAGAAGGCAATTCGGACCAAAAAGAAAGTAAATGGCTACACTTCCGAACAACTTGAGAAACTAGCCAACAAGTAACCCCTAGAACCCTACCAATTGAATGAACCACACACCTAAACCACCCCACACTCCCGGACCATGGAATTACCGTGATGGCGTTCAAGCCACATGGGCTGTTTTTGCAGTCTTAGACCACAGCCGCTACATCACACGCTCACTGAATCCTCAACCAATCGCTGAGATACCTCGCCCGGATTACGATGAACGCGGAGTTATTGAGGCTGATGCCAACGCACGCCTCATCGCCTCCGCTCCTGATCTCCTCTCTGCCTTGGAGCTGGCCCTTGCGACAATCGAACGCCTGGTTCCTTCCCATGTCGGATTTGACAGCACGCGAAAAACTAAGGACGTGATTTGTGAAGCTATCGAAAAGGCGACAACCCAAAAGGCCACCGAATGAAACAGATCATCTTTGCCGCCGCAGTGAACTGGGAATATGTCGCCACGCACCACAACCGAGAGCGGGATGGGCTAGTGAAACCCGGCCCCTGGTGCAACCGCATCATTCAGCACGCTAGAAGCAATGGTTACAAGGGCAAGATTACCTCTGCCGGTGCCTGCCGGATCATTAACGCGCATACCCCATGAAAACCTTTACCTTTCTGGCCTTTTTGTTCCTCTCCCTTAGCTGTCACGCCCTGGACGCCGAGAAGCTCGCCAATGCCATCTACCGTGCCGAAGGCGGAGCCAAGGCCCGCGTTCCCTACGGAATCTTGTCGGTCAAAGTCTCCAGCGAAGCCGAAGCCCGTCGAGTCTGCTTGAACACGATCAAGAATAATCACACCCGCTGGATCAAGGCTGGAAAGCCTGGTTCCTATCTGTCTTGGTTAGCCAACCGTTATTGCCCGAAATCCGCCGATCCCGTTGGCCATCGAAATTGGCTTGCTAATGTCTCGCGTATCTATTCCGCATCATCCCCCACAAAATGAAAACCATCGATCCCACTATCCATCCCACCGTCTCCCGCATTTTCCGCGATGCTTTGCACTCCCGCATCTTGACCGACGCCGAGATATCTCGGCTCTCTGGACACCTCGCGGAACAGGCTGTCCGCAGCCACGAAGCCATTGCCGGTAAACTACATTACGAACCCCGCGAAGCGTTTCTTGAGACAGCCTTCATTGCCGCGACGGAGGCTAGCCTTGCCCTTCCACGTTACGAGGAAGGCCGATTCATCGTCACCCCGCAATTCGAGGAAGCAATGTCACTCGCCGCGACACGTGCGATAGTGGACAAGATCGATGAGATGGAAAAGGATTCCCGTGTCTAACTTTTTCCACAAAACACTTCGTCGCGATGTCGTGTCGACTAGCACGCGCACATCAACAATCCTGCGAGGTAAAACCTATCAGGAATACGCGCACAACTACTCACTGTTGACGTGCGGCCACGAAATAAAGCGAAATCTTAGCCAGAAACTCAGGCTCCGGTTGCGTTGTAAACGGTGCGAGGAGTCGGCAGGATGAAAAAGAAAAGCTATCCCCGATTGCTCCGCAAGTTTTGCGAGTGCGGGAATGTAGCGGGGACGAACCGCGTCGGTGGTGGCAACATCTGCGACCGCTGCTGGGTGCTGGACGGGAGCCGGAACAAGGATGAGCGCAGTTTGTCCAAGGCGATCAAGGATCGTGAGGCGGAGGCGTTGCGTGTGAGCGCGAGCCATTGTGCGAGAGTGTTTATTGGTAGGATTTAAAATACATATATATGAAAACCACACCCCATGGCCCACTGCACCATCTATTCGTTAAGCAACAGAATGACCGGCTGATCAGCGTGCCACGTGAAAACGGATTGACCAAGGCTCACGAGAAAGAGAGTGACGGGAGAGACTGCCTGTCAGACATGAGCCTAGCGCGTAACCATCCCGACTTCCTGCGGCGCTCACTGAGGGAGTTTGGATACCAGGGAGAAGAATAGAACAACTTAACCACTACAATAGATAACCTTATGACTACAACACCTAAACTTTCCACGCTCACAGTTGGCCAGTTGCTCGACGATGCCTTCCTGCTCACACGTTGTCAGTCCACTCGCCACCCTACTAACGTCGTCGAGATCCGGTTAACGACTCGCAGGCTGGAGGTTGAGACGACGCCGAACGAAAATCTGACTGACAAGGTTGAGAAGCTGGAGCGAGATCTGGAGCAGGCCGAGAAAGACTGGCAGATCATCGAGAAGGAAGCACTTCTTCTCGAAGAGGAGCGCGACGGACTTTTGAAGGATCACCGGACCCTGGAATTGAAGGTCAAGGAACTGGAGAAATCACTTTCTAATCTGACAGGCTCTAAAATCTCCTAGGAGACGCGGGACGTGTGCAACTACGATTCCAACCTCAAGATTCAATGGCAACCCCTTCCCGCTCGAAAGAATGACACTCAAGACTGTCTACGTGACTCTACTTTCACCCCAGGGGAAGGATTTACCCTCCCGCCGAGCTTGCGGGTGATCCGCAAGAGCAGAGGCGGGAAGGGTGAACGAAGTGAATCCTGACCTCCAAATGATATATAACTCTTAAACCAAGACTGAAAGGATGGTTTAAGAGTAAGCACTGGACCGGACACCACTTTAGCACCCCATGTTTTTGATCGTTTTTGCCCTTTCTAATGCCGATTTTGACTCCATGATACAACGCAACCAGTAATACACCGTTTTGGCACCCCTAGAAAACATGAGAGAAACCAATTTCAGTCAGATACTTACGGCGAAACATTGCGTCTTTAATTTTTGCACTTCCTGTTACCTATTATGCGCTCTATGACCCCCCTTGACCGAGCTTACAAATATGTGGCCAATATGCCGCCAGCAGTCTCAGGTTCTGGAGGCCACAATGCGACCTTCACGGTGGCTACGGTTCTGGTTCACGGATTCAGCCTTTCACAGTCCGATGCGATGATGGTCCTGTCGTCCTACAACCGCCGCTGCGACCCGCCGTGGAGCGAAAAGGAGTTAGCGCACAAACTTGATTCAGCGGCCTCGAGCACGCACGACAAACCCCGTGGATGGTTGTTAGAGGACGAGAAGCCGAAGCTAGTGTTCCGCAAGGTCTCAACTACGCCACTGGCGTATAGCCCGAAGGCCGCAAGCCCCGAGTCCACACGCTCATTCCTTGAATCCGTATTCCAGCCTAGCGATGTCGTCTGCATCGTTCAGACTAGCATCTGCGAAGCTGGGAAACATCGCCCTGACCACGGAGGTTCATTCCTAACCCGCGAGGAGTGGGCCACGAAACACTTCGCTGGAGAGGCTCACACGTCCTACTTCCGCGACCTCGACGGCGGAGCCTGGGTCCGAATTAATCCGATGAAGGCGGATGGTGACGGGAGCGACCAGAGCGTGACTAGCTTTCGCCATGTCCTAGTCGAGGGCGACGAGCTTCCACGGTCGGAGCAGGAGCGAATCCTCCGAGAGAGTGGCCTACCAATCGCTGCCCTCATCGACTCTGGTGGGAAGTCCATCCACGCATGGGTCAAGGTTGATGCGACCGACTACAACCAGTGGAAGGAGCGTCGGGATATAGTCTACGCTTCGCTTGAGGAACTTAAACCGTGCGCTCAGAATAAGAATCCTTCTCGCCTGTCCCGTCTCCCTGGTGTCAACCGCGGCGAGTCAACGCAGGCACTCCTAGGCCTATCCCTTGGCGCGAAGACATGGGACGACTGGAAAGATTTTCACGAATTGGGCGAGATACCTGAGCCGATTAGCTGGAAGTCCCTCATGGATTTCGACCGGAAGAACGACCCGAATAACCTAGTCGGTGATCGATTCTTGTGTCGTGGTGGCTCACTCATCATCTCGGGCGAGTCTGGAATCGGGAAGTCCTCGGCCTTGATGCAGCTTGCTCTATTGTGGGCCAGTGGTAAGGACTTCTTCGGGATAGATCCTCACAAGCCGCGTCGAATCGGCGTCATCCAGGCCGAGAACGACCTCGGGGATCTAGCAGAGGAGTTCCAGGACATCGTAGCGGGTGCGAATCTCAACGCGACAGACTGCGGGTGTGTCCAGTCCAACCTGTTTTTCTGGCGCGAGGTGATCAAGACCGGTCCGCAGTTCATCGCGCATTGCCGGCGGTTGATCAAGCGTCACAAGTTGGACTTCCTGATCGCGGACCCGATGTTCGCTTTCTGTGGGGGCGACTTAGCCGACAACTCTTTCCTCTCGACGTTCTTGAGAAACCAACTCAACCCTGTGATTGAAGAAACTGGCGTTTGCTGGGTCTGGCTGCACCACACAGGGAAGCCCAAGGTCGGCTCAGGCAATTCTCTCTCCGACTCGAAGTATTCGGCCTACGGTGGGTCTGAGATCATCAACTGGGCGCGTGCTACTATTGCGTTGTCCTCGACCGAGCAGGCTGGCCAGTTCGTTCTTACGATTCACAAGCGCGGGATGAGGGCAAGGTTGAAGGACGAGTTTGGGATTCGGTCCACAGCTATCCCGGTCCAGCACGCCCAGGATCGGATCTACTGGGAGCGCGGCCACGTAGTCACCCACAAGGTCGAGTCCGAGAAGTCGAAGTCTAGCGGAAAGTTCAAGATGTCAGGCGGTAAACTGAGGAGTGTGAAATGAGAATACTGATTGCCTGTGAATACAGCGGCGTGGTTCGGGATGCGTTTTCCGCTCTCGGACACGAAGTCTGGTCGTGCGACCTTTTGCCAACTGAGTCTCCTGGGTTGCACTATCAGGGCGACATTGGGCACTTGCTGGATGGCTGGACTCCAGTGAGACATCAATGCGAATGTGATCCAGAGGGCGATGGCCTGTGCCGATTAACTGGCGGAGACACATCGGAGTGCAAATGCATTGGTCCAACACAAGACGAAGTGGAATACCTGGAAACAGAGCATGGTCTTTTTGGAAGGTTAACGAGCAAGCCTAACTGGGACATGATGATCGCATTCCCTCCCTGCACAGACCTATGCGTTAGCGGCGCGAAGCATTTTGCAGCCAAGAGAGCAGATGGAAGACAGCAGCGCAGTGTCGATTTCTTCATGTCTCTTGCCAATGCTCCGATCCATCGGATTGCGCTTGAGAATCCAGTCGGGATCATGTCAACACAATGGAGGAAGCCGGACTGCATCATCCAGCCTTACGAGCACGGGCACGAAGCGACGAAGACAACGTGTCTATGGCTGAAGAATCTTCCCAAGATAACTCCAACAAACATCGTAGGAAAAGGTGCTCGGCACGTTACGAAGGGCGGCAACAGCCTGCCTGAATGGTATAACCTGCCACCGTCGAAGGATCGTTGGAAAATCAGGTCGGCTACCTTCTCTGGAATCGCCGCCGCAATGGCCCAACAATGGGGGACTCTGTGACCCCGCCCACCCAGCCCTACCGTCTCCACTTCGAGAAAATGGAGTGGAAGCACAAGTTCCACGTCATTCCTCACATCTGCCGGACTCTCGACATCAATCCTGACAAGGCTGAGTCGGTCTTCCACCAGCTACGGAACAAGGGAATCATCATCTACAACAAGCGACGTAACGCATGGCGCGGGACAGCGTATGCGTGGGACACCGATCCCAAGGACGCGGTTGGCCAACTATGGGCCGAGTCAAAGAGCCTTCGCCGCTACCTGAAGCAACTTCGCAAGAACGATCTCATTCTCCGAGATGAACTTGAAACCTCGAACAAAAGAATCTTAGCCCTAGAACAGAAACTTGGTTGACCTTTTAATAAATGACTGCTACAACTTCAACAGATCGAATGAACCCTCCCCCGACAGCGCACCACCGAGACAAATACCGTTTCTCCGACATCGTAGCTGGAGAGCCGAGAGTTGGCTGTGACCAGAAGCAAGCCCAGGCCGCGAACGTCTTCTCTAACCAGAACAAGCGCGGGATCAAGCTGTGCCGCAGAAAGCAGGAGGACGGCAGCTACACGATCTGGAGGTTGTCGTGATCTTCCTGTTAGGCTGCGCCGTCGGGGCCGTAGCCGCAACTTTAGCTCTGGCCCTTGTCAGAGCGAACGAAGAGTAGAGGAGATAAACAGAATGAATGCGAATTTCAGTGAATTGAAAGGAAAGACAGTCGTGTCAATCAATGGCATGGTCAAAGGAAGCGAACTTGTCACGATAATATGCGACGACAGGTCAGAGTATCTGATGCAGCATATTTCTGACTGCTGCGAGGATGTGCGGGTCGAAGATGTCTGCGGCGATGTCTCGGACCTGATTGGATCAGGTGTGATCCAAGCCGAGGAGAACTCGTCAAGCGACCAATTGGAAGGTAAGCCGATCGACGACAGCTACGGAACATTCACTTGGACGTTTTACCGCATCGCCACAGCCAAGGGCCAAGTCGTGATCCGATGGCTCGGTGAGTCTAACGGATACTACTCGGAGAGAGTTGATTTCAGTCGGTCAAAGTAAGGAGAGCAGAAACTATGAATGAAACAAACGCGCTAGTCGCGGCGGGGCAACCGTCGCTTGGTATCACGCAATCGGCCTACGACAAGATCGAAGATCCGGTTAGCTTCTGCAAATGGATGGGCGGGCTGATCCGCCAGTCAGGCACTTTTGGAACGGCTGACGGTCCTGGCGGTGTAGCCCAAGGCGAGTTGATCGCCATGCAGTGCTTGGTTGAGAAACTCCCGCCGCTGGAATTTGCCCGCACCTACCACATGATCGAAGGGAAGCAGGTCATGCGGGCCGATGCCATGCTTGCCAAGTTCCAGATGAGCGGTGGACGGGTGAAGTGGAACAAGCTCACGAATCAGGAGGTTTCAGCGACCTTCATCAGCGGGGATAACTCTTTGGAGTTCACCGCGACCTACGACGAGTTCGTGAAGAACGGCGTGGCGATGGGAGCAAAGGGAGTAAAGGACAACTGGCGCAAGTTTCCGAAGGCGATGCTCCGCGCCCGCGTGATCTCGGACGGCGTCCGGACTCTCAAACCCGAGATCATCTTCGGGTATTACACTCCCGAGGAGGTTGAGGACTTTACTCCACAGCTAGTGCGACAGGAGCAAGCTGCACCGTCAGGTAAAGTCTGGACACCGAGTCAGAGCGTGACTGATAAGCTTGACGCGAAGTTCGGGAACTCGGCCGACGCAGTGAACGGGTATCTCGTCGGGAAGGGGATATTGAAGGAAGGCCAGTCGTATAGAGACCTCCGTGGCCAACAAGCTAACACCGTCCTTGAGTCCGCTGATGAGATTATTTCCATTGCAAGCGCGATTGAGATTATGGAGGAAACCAAGTGAGCAAGAATTCAAACGACCCGGCGTTTCCGGTTTGCTACCAGCACAAAGGAGAAGATGGTGAGCTTGAATCGACGTGCGAACATTGGGGAATCACTATGCGCGACTGGTTTGCGGGACAGGCATTGGTTGGGTTGCTGGCTGCTTACGGACCGCACGCAATCATCGACCAAAAAGGTCTGGCAATTTCTCCAACTGTTGCGCCGTGTGCGTTTGCAATTGCCGACGCCATGCTCTCCGCCCGAGAGAAAGGAACACTGTGAGTGCCGAATCCTCCTTCGACGCGCACGACGCCGCCGAGCGTAAAGCTGAGCTTGAGAACGCGGTCTACACAGTCACGAACTCGGAAGGCCGGGTTAACATGATGCTTGAAGCGTTCGACACACTCGGGGACAGCTACCACCAGATGATCTGCGAGGAGTTGCTGGAGCGGATCAAGAAAATGAAAGGAGATTAATCCATGAAAGAAACACCAAAACCTGCTTACATCATCCGCTGTACTCAACTGTCCGTCTCACCTCCTGGAGAGTCCCTGTATTCCGAGCGATGCACCATCATCACCATCGTGGATGAGGGGGGCGGGGAGTCTGTTGAGGTGAAACAACAGTCTGGAGAGACAAAAGAAGAAGATCAATCGATCCGCATCGATTCCACGGAGTGGCTCACGCTGAAAGACGCCATCACAACGATGATAAACGCTTGCAAGCAGGACCAGGAATGACGCCATGGCCAATCATCCAGAAAAACCGGCGCAAGGCCCAGCTCTGCACGACCTGCGGCGACAAGGCTGAGGCGAGCCGCTGCGGGATATGCGCACACAAACACCGCGAGACGAACAGGGAACACATGCGGAGGAAGCGGATGAGGAACTCAACTTTGACAACCAATATAAATGAATGAGCTGGCATTATTCGCAGGCGCTGGTGGTGGCATACTCGGCGGCAAACTGCTTGGATGGAAAACCGTCTGCGCTGTTGAATGGGATGCCTACGCACGGGATGTCCTGGTCGCCAGACAAAACGACGGCTCCTTTGAAGCCTTCCCGATCTGGGATGACGTTCAATCCTTCGACGGGCGGCCTTGGCGCGGATCTGTTGACGTGGTGTCTGGCGGTTTCCCGTGTCAGGACATCAGCGCCGCCGGCAAGGGAGCCGGGATCGACGGAGCCCGGTCCGGGATGTGGTTCCACATGGCACGGATCATTGGCGAGGTGGGACCGCGCTACGTCCTCGTGGAAAACTCCCCAATGCTCACTTCTCGAGGGCTTGGACGAGTTCTCGGCGACTTGGCCGCGCTGGGGTATGATGCGCGATGGGGAGTGCTCGGTGCAGTCGATGCCGGTGCTCCACACAAGAGAGACCGAATCTGGATCGTCGGAACTCTGGCCGACGCCGTGTTTGCCAGGGAATGGCGGAAGCCATGGGAAAGCGAAGCTGAAGGAGATGCTTTGGCCGACGCCCAGATGCCAAATGACAAGGCCGGTGACAATTCGAGAAGGAGGGAACCGTGGGAACTTGGAGGAAGTAGTAGCCGAACGAATGTGGCCCACACCGGACACATGCGCGGGCGGGACTGGTCCGAGTCAACTGAAGCGCAACCAGCCACGGCTTCAGGATGCAGTTCTATTTGCGACACCCACCGCACGGGATGGCAAGGGCCACACGATAACGAAAAATCACCCGGATGGATTCAACAAGAGTCTAGCGAACCAAGTGAAGCTGTGGCCGACGCCAACAGCATCAGAGGACGCCGCGGGATCAGTGAACGGGAAAATGCAGTTCATGCTGACTCACGCAGCGAAGCTATCGGAGCCAGAACAGACGGCGGTTGGTGGGCAACTGAACCCGACCTGGGTCGAGTGGCTCATGGGGTGGCCGCTCGGATGGACCGACTGCGCTGCATCGGCAACGGACAAGTTCCAGCAGTGGTCCGCCTCGCATGGCGCGTGCTAAGTGAAGGCGCTCGGCTTCAAGGAATGTACCCGGCAGCGCGATGTTCCGCTTCGGATTCGGCTGCTATGACGGCTAAACCTTCTATTTAGAACATGAACCAATACCACAAGAAAGAAATAAGACCCGGTCGCTGGCACGTAATCGCTCCAGACGGGTTTCCTCTCTACGACGACACACCGCATGGGAAGGACAAGCCGATGGTCTTTACCGACGAGGGCAAGGCTGATATGTGCGTGAGCCAGTGCAACGAAGACCTAGAGCAGAACGAGTTTGTTGTCATGAAATCACTCCCATGAAATCACTCCCATGAAAATCATCCATGATCTTCCCGCCGAGACCTACCACGCGATGCCCGAGCTGTCGAACAGCGGGATGTCGAAGCTGAAGAAAAGCCCAGCTAACTTCAAGCACTACCTCGACCACGGGTCCGAGAGCACGGACGCGATGGAGTTCGGATCGATGTTCCACATGGCCATCCTTGAGCCGCACCTGTTCAACTCGACCTACGAGTCGACCAATTGCAACGACAAGCGCACGTCTGCCTACAAGAGCGCGGCGAAGGCGATTGAGGCTGCTGGCAGAATCCCGATTGAGGAGAAGACAGTCATTCAGTTGATGAAGATGAAGGATGCAATGCAGTCTTCATTCCCAGGATTCATCCCGTTGCGAGATGGCAGGCCAGAGGTGTCCGTGCTCTACGAAGACGATGGCGTGCAGTGCAAATGCCGGATCGACTACCTTGGCGATGACGCGATTATTGACCTGAAGACTACGACCGACGCGAGTGCGAACGGATTTCAAGACTCCGTGTTCAAGTTCGGCTACAACCGACAGCAAGCCCACTACCAGCGTCCGTTCGAGTTGGCTGGGACACCGAAGCGGTTCTACTTCTGGGCCGTCGAGAAAGAACCGCCCTTCCTCAACGCCATCTACGAACTCGACGAAGCCGCCCTAATCATGGGACGCGCCGAGCGCGAGAAGCTGATGGCCCTTTACAAGACCTGCAAAGCCCTCGACAAGTGGCCCGGTCTTCCCACAACAATCCAAACCATTTCCCTGCCCGCTTGGGCATTTAGGGATAAGTCAGACAACCAGTAAACAACAGAACCACTATGGCATTCAAGATCGACAGAAAATCAGCGGAACTTCCTCCCCTCGTATCGGCTCCCGGCAAATACCGTTCGGTAGTAACGCACGTCAAAGGCGAGTTAAAGAACGGGTCCGAGATCGCAGTGATCACGTTCCAGACCGAGAGCGGCGAGAGCCAGATTGAGCGTCTCTACAACAAGCGGCAGAGCGACTGGAAGCTCCAGCAGTTGATCGCGGCGACTCCTGAGTTCACGCTGGAAGAGGGAACTGAGATCGACTTCGACCAGAGCGACACGTTCGTCCCGTTCCTCCAGCAGTTCGTCGGGTTGAAGGTTGGGCTTGATGTCCAGCCTGACACGTTTGTTGGAAGTGATGGCACACCGCGCACGAACCACAAGGTCAAGCGGTTCATCAAGCCGGATTCGTTCTGATCACAACGTAAACCACCGATGAAGGTCCGACCCCTGATTCGGTCCAACGATAAGTCCAGCGAGGCTTGGTTAGAGTGCAAATTTTATGATACCCAAAACAATAATCCATCTCCTGTCTGGCGGACTTGACTCCGTGACGATGCTTTACGACCTGAAGGCTCGGGGCCACTCCGTCCACTGTCTGTTGTTCGACTATCGGCAACGCCACAAGCAGGAACTCCTGTGGGCTAAACAGCACGCGAGCAGATGTGGCGTGCTCTACACGACGATGGACCTTCCACAACTTGGCGGACTGACCGAGCAAAGCTGGATCGTCCCCAACCGCAACGCCATTTTTCTGAGCGTGGCCGTGAACGTAGCGTGCAAGGCTGGTGCGGACACTGTGACCATCGGATGCAACGCCGAAGACGCGGGATACTTCCCTGACTGCCGGAAGGCTTTTCTGGACGCGATGAACGCGGCGACCCGTGCCGCAGGCTATGACGTGGAAATCTGCGCTCCCTATCTCGACAAGTCGAAGGCGTGGATTGGCGGAATGGCGCAACAGATGGGCGTCCATCCGAACGAAATCTGGACCTGTTACCACGGTGGAGCAAAACCCTGCGGAGAGTGCCCAGCCTGCAAAAAACTGGAGGTCGCATGTGGACAGTAAGTAAAGAGTTCCACTTCGATTCGGCTCACTCACTGCCGCATCTTCCGCCGACGCATAAGTGCCACCACCTGCATGGGCACACCTACAAGGTCGTGGTCCATTGCGCTGGAGACCTGATTGCGGACAAGTCTTGGGTGGTGGACTACGCCGACATCAAGGCTGTTGTTCAGCCGCTCGTTGAATCTCTCGACCATAAGAACCTGAACGAGATTTTGAACACCCACACCACCGCCGAAAACATCGCTTTTTGGTTCTGGTGGAATCTAAGGGACAGGCTTCCGGTCTCGCGGATCGATGTCCATGAAACAACCGGGACTTGCTGCACCTACGAACCATGATGCTGGTGATGGGGCAATCCAACCGGGTATGGCACTACTGGGCAGGCCGGTATCCAGGATCCGTTGGAGTCCTCATCGGGCCAAGTTATGGGAAAAAGGTTCCCATCGACCCATGGATGCCGTTCGTGTTGGATAACGACGCCTTCACATCATGGCGAGATAACAAGCCGTGGGATGTGGAAGCGTGGCGGAAAATGATCCAATGGATTCGGATGACGGGCCAGAAGCCGCTATGGGCCGCGGTTCCCGACGTGGTGGCGGACAGGGAGGCGACGATGATGAACTGGCCTGTTTATAGGGATGAGATCAAGAGGATTGGCTGGCCTGCCGCGTTTGTGGTGCAGGACGGAATGAAGCCGGAGGATGTTCCTTCTGATGCCGATGTGGTGTGTGTTGGAGGAACAGACAGATGGAAGATGCCCAACCTTGGAATGTGGACAGCAAACTTCCCGAGGGTCCATTGCCTTCGGGTTAATTCGAAGCAGGACATTGAGGCTTGCGAACGGCTTGGGTGTGAATCGGTGGATGGAACGGGATGGTTTCGAGACCCTTCTAGGCCCGACAAAATACCAATGCTGAAGATGTTTATCGAAGGGCACCGAAACGGAACGCCCGAATTATTTAAGGCGTTCGATTTGCACTCTAACAACGCACTATCCAAACTTTCCGAGATATGACACTCCGACCCTACCAATCCGATTGCGTCGAGGCGTGCTTCGAGAGCTGGAAGAAGTTCCGAAAACTTCTCGCGGTGCTTCCCACAGCGGCTGGGAAAACAATAGTGTTCTCGAAGATCGCAGAACGGGCCGCTGGTTGCGTCCTCATCCTCGCCCACCGAGACGAGTTGATTCAACAGGCTATAGATAAGCTAGAGTTTGCAACTGGTATCAAGGCGGACCGCGAGCAGGCAGAACATCACTCGGAGATCTCGTCCCGAGTCGTCGTGGGATCTATACAGACCATGGCGGCTCGGGGGGGCAGATGGCCCACCAATCACTTTTCGACCATCATCATCGATGAGGCGCACCGGACGCTCGGTAATAGCTATCTCAATTTCTTGCATCAACATCCCGGCTCAAAAGTGCTGGGCGTGACAGCTACACCCGACCGCGCTGATAAACAGGAACTCGGGACATTCTACGAGGACGTGGCCTACGAGGTGAGCTTGGTCGAGATGATCAAGCAAGGCTACCTATGCAAGATCCGTGTACGGCAAGTCCCGCTTCAGATCGACGTGTCGGGAGTGCGGAAGGAGATGGGTGATTTCAACCAGGATGACATCGACGCGATCCTTGCACCGTATCTCCCGCAGATAGCGCAAGCAATTCCGCGAGATAGGAAAACACTTGTTTTCTTGCCATTGGTCAAGACAAGCCGATCTTTTACTTCCCAATGCATACTAGCAGGACATGACGCGGAGCATATCGATGGTGATTCAAGCGACAGGCGGGACATTCTAAAACGATTTCATGCAAAACAAACAGGCATCCTCTGCAACTCGTCGCTCCTCACCGAGGGATATGATGAGCCTGGCATTGACTGCGTGGTCTGTCTCCGACCTACAACCAGTCGCGGATTGTATTCCCAGATTATCGGACGAGGAACTCGGATTGCTGAAGGAAAGGACCACCTCCTTATTCTTGATTTCCTTTGGCTTACCGGAAAGCTCCCGCTCGTTAGGCCGAGTTCTCTTGTTACTGGAAGCCGAGAGGTCGGCGAGATCGCAGACAAGCTTGTAGAGGAACAGGGCGAACTAGACATCGAGAAGGCCGTGATCGACGCGACGGCGATACGGGAGCAGTCCCTACGCCGGGAGTTGGAACGACAAGCCATAGCAATCAAGTTCACGAAGCGGGCGAAGACAGTCATCGATCCGATAGAGTGGGCACTCGACCTTGGCGACACGATGCTGGCTGATTACCAGCCCACGATGGAGTGGCATAGCAAACCCATAACTGATGGCCAACGAGGAGTACTAACCAAGTTCCGCGTGGATCTTGACCGAGTGACTGGACGTGGGCACGCGAACTCAATCTTGAACAGGATCATGGACCGCTCAAAGCTCAATCTCGCCACGCCGGGGCAGTTGATCTGGCTGAAGAAGAAAGGTCATCCAGCCCCCGCGACGTGTAGCTTTGCAGACGCGACGAAGTTCCTAGCCTCAGTTTTCAAACAACGAACATGAACATCCTCACCCTGGACCTTGCTACACAAACGGGCTGGGCCTGCCACGCCAACGGAATCATTGACTGCGGTTCCGAGTCGTTCCACAGGAACTACGGCAAGAAGCGCACACCTGACGAGCATATCGGGACGGTCTATTTCAACTTCTACCACTGGCTGCTGAACCGTGTCCGCGACGGGAAGCTTGACAAGATCATCTTCGAAGAACCGATGGGGAACTTTAAGAACGCGGCTGGCAGGAATGTAGTCGTTGGCCTACGCGGCGTCTTGATGTGCGTTTGTGCGGCCTACGCAGTCCAGATTGACTCCATCCCGCAAACAAAGCTCAAGAAGCTCGCCACAGGGAGCGGAGGCGCAAAGAAGGACAAGATGATTGCGTCGGCCAAACTTGCGTTCCCTGATCACGACATCATTGACGATAACACGGCGGACGCATTGCTCCTGCTAAAAGTTTCCAAGGAATTAAAGATGTGGAGTTGACAATCAACCCAACATTTATTAAAAGTATAGCACTGCACAATTTGACTGATGAAGAAATCGAAGCCGAATGGAAATACAGGGTCGACAACCGACTTGGCAACTTGTGCCGTGGTAGATTCTTCACTCCAGCCCAGTTGCGAATCGCAGTTGATGAAGCAAACCACTGGAAATTTGCCGCCATCGAATTCCGAAAGTGCGTGCAATCCGACGATACGTCCCGAGTCCGATCTAGTGATGTTCACTTGCCAGATGCCTACACAGCTAAGGTCTGACATTACCAAGGCTCGTAAGCGCGAGAAGGTGAAGAACGACAGCGTGTGGGCCAGGGGAGTGTTGAAGCGGGCGACGGCAGTTTAGGCAACATCAGCCTGTCTTACAGATCGCAACTGTGGGCTTTAAGGATGTGACAGCGGGAAAGACCGCACAAATTTCTTCCCCGGCAATCAGTGTAGCACGTTAATAAACTCAATCAGCAGCTTCTGCTGACAAAGATTGGGATTTGAGGCGACCGTTAAGGGCCAGTCCAACCAAACAATACCAGTTGGGATTGAAACGCCGATTCGTCTGCACCCTTTGTGCAGTGTGACTGTGGGAGGATTCTATTTATGACAAACCTAATACTCATGGCCGAGATGATGCGGCTCATATCCACATCGCAAACTGCCGGAATGATCATAGCCACTAACAGCGTTCGTTTCGAGACGAACGTGACGACACACACGGACTCCGGTACTGCTGCACCAAGCAGCCAGTTCCGTGAACGCTGGATATCCTCAAACGTCTGGAGAATAACAACCCTCGACTTCCTATGGAATAATCGAGTTCGTCAGGTAGCAGACAGAGAGCTAGTTACAAATCACGTCTGGCATATAAAAGAAAAGTGGGAGGTAGTGAAGTGACTGTGGGATGATTACTTTTATGACACCAGAAATCGAAACGAAGGAGTTGGTGGAGTGGCTAAAAAGATTGGCCGGGACAGAAGTTTTGAAAGGCATTCAGTTTATGCTCTTAGAGTCCGCCGCCCGCCTTACCGAACTGGAGAAGGAACGGGAGCTACTACTCAACGCAATCACCGAAGCTGTGCGGGAGGTGGATAAGTGCCCGGAAGATTCGATTCAGGACATTTGGAACGAGTCATTGAAAAGTTGGAAGACCGGACTCCGCATGAACCATAGGTTGGAAGTGAACGCCGCAATGGAGGAAACGAAATGACCCCAACCCCACGAACGGACGCGGTGATCTACGAACCAGGGGAGTATTTTTCGGCGAGTGCAGCGGATTATAGACGCCTAGCCCGCCAGCTAGAAACCGAGTTGTCAGAACTACGCGAGCAGCTAGAACACGCTCTCAACCCGGTCCACTCCTGCGGTGTAGGCTGCCAGCGGGAGGCGTGTGTAGTGCGAAGGGAGTTGGAAGGGAAACTCCGCACCGCCCGCGCCGATGCGTTTGTTGAAGCGGCGGTGATCTGTGTGGAAGTGAGATTTTGTGACGCTGGCGTTGCTAAAATTTTCCTTGATAAAGCCGCAGCCATCAGGAAAGGCAGCTAGTCATCATCCGGTTCCACGTTGTCTTCAAACTCAATCTGTTCAAGCGCAATGTCCGCTTCCTGAAGTCGTGAAAGAATATCCGTGATGAACCTTAAAGCCTGAACGTCGGTCTTGTCTCCAATCTCAATTCGCAACGCGAGCACGGCGCAACGGTCGCGTGAGATGGATTTCATATCTTGTAGAAAGAAGTGAGACGACGGCCATCTCCTGTTTGAATTAGCAGTTTTACTTTCTCTACCTTGCCTGATGACGCGAGCTTGTTAAGCCTGTCCATAATACGCCTAGGAGAGCATCCTGCTTTTTTTGAAAGTTCTTCCGCGCTCTTGAATCCTTTTGGAACATTATCTGATTCATTTGCCATCAAAGAGCTTAACCGATCCGCGATCAGATTGGCAGATTCCAACTCTTCGACTCTCTTGGTTTTTCGCATAGGTTTGGGTAGAGAAATTCTTCGTCATATTCACCAAATACCATCCCTGAACTCCACGCCAAGGTGGCCCGCCTCTGGGCTGCGTAGTCCATGTTAGGGATGTCGGCCAGTGTCCCAACGCAGATCCCGGTCGGGTTATCCTCTCGGCGTCCCTTGGTCAGGCAGACCCGGTGCGTATGCGCGTGGATCACGTTCCCAAGTGCTTCAGCGTGGTCTCGGGTCGCGTTCTCAGAATACATGAACCCATGGCAGAGCTTGAAGTTTCCTAGGACTCTCCAGCCCCTGAACAGATCCCAATGTTCGACTAACTCTCCCTTGTTTAACGCAACCCGCGTCCTGATTTTGCGAATCAACTCTTCAGCGAGATCTCGGACGATTGCGTTCTGGTGACTAGTCATCCTCCACAGTCGCGCTTCATGGTTTCCACAGAAGACTAGATTGGCCCGTATCTCCTTTAGAAACGAAAGCCCCGCGTCAATGTCGGGGCCGTTAGGTCGAGATTCATCTGAGGTTCCTTTCGCTCCCGATCTCCAGCAAGCGAGATCCACGAAGTCGCCAAGGTGGATTACTTTGTCTGGCTTGAATCGCTGGACGAATCTGACAACTGCGTCGTGATTGATCGGGTCTATCAGGTTTCCGTGGGAGCAACCGACTACTACAAACCGTTTACGTTTTCGGCCCTGAGTGATTCGTTTGTTCATTTTGAATCGCCATCTCAGCTATAAGGTTGGCTGCGTAGGCTATACCATCTATAATGCTATCCTCTTTGTAGCCGCCTTCAAGCCTTGAGTATTTCACGTCAAACATCGCCGCCGCTCCGATGCGTCTGGCCTCGTTGTGTGACAGCGAAATGCCGATTGATTTTGCGACCGCGATCAAGGCAAGCCATCGCCCATTCTCCCAAGTATCGGCATACTCACCTCCACGTTGACTAAACACGGCCGCAACTTTCTTGAGCGACTCGGTTGCGTTCCGCTCAAACCGCATTTGCTTTTTACTCATTCAGCTTGTCTTTGCCAGTAGGGCATGGGCTTTAGACCTTTGGCTTCTCGTAGTCCTCGAGAGGCGTGTTCACCAACTTGAGCAGATCCTGCCAATCCGCGTCCGTCGGTTCGTGCTTGTCCTTCCAATCCGCCCAAATCTTGTAGGCGGCGGGGATGCCGTATTGAGCGATGAGCTGGACCCAGATCATGGTGTGGCCTTTCCGATGAAGGTGTTGATGGTGACGACGAGGGAAGTCGCTGCGGCCACCAGGTCAGCCGGGGCGGATCTCGACAAGTCGAGCTGGGCCGTGGCGATGGCCGTGTTCATCGCTACCTGATACTTGAGATGGGCGGCCTTGATCTTGGCGCGTTGGTCCGGGGTAATCTTACCGGCCTGGTAGGCGTCGTGATAGACCTTGAGCGCGGCATCCACCGCCGTGGCCACCGAGCGCAGTGTCTTATAGCTGGTCGTGCGGCAGGCCACCGCACTTGCTAGGCTTAGGACGAGGAGGAGTAGGAGGAATCGTTTCATTTCAGGTTGTCCTTCATGTGGTTCAATGTGGCGGTTTCTTCGATCGCGTTCGCCGGAGTCTGGCCCTGGGCGACGGAGAGAAGGGCCGTGAGTGTCTGATTGCGGCGCACGCGGTCCTCCCACCAGGACCAGCCGAAGGAGACGATGATCGTGGCCACGCCGGAAGCGAGCTGGGTGATGTCCACACCCGCGTCCTTGTTCGCGCCTGCGGCAATGGCACCGCCAAATGTGGCCAAACCATAGCGGATGCCCTTGGCGAAGATTCCCGTGAGCAGATTGATGATGAGTGCTTTGTTCATGCTTTGTCCTTGTTCTTCCTGAAGATCGACCACGCCGTCAGCAGCCCGACGAGGATTCCGATGCACAACGATGAGATCCGCAGCCAAAGTTCGACCTCTTGGATCGTGGAAACGCCTACTGATCCAAGTGTAGCCGACATCCCAACCGAGCCTTTGAGCAGTTGCGCGGAGTGGTCATCAAAAAAGTTTTTGATCATGGGATAATCCTTACCGGCCAAGCACGGATTTTAGGAGCAACCTCACCGCATCAGCCAACTGATCTGGAGTCTGAGTTTTTTCGTCGAGAGCTTTGAGTAGGCTTGTCAGCGCAGCATCGTCGGCATTGATTTTGTTCTCGGCCAGTTGTGCTTTCGCAGCCTGTTCAGCCAGCACAACAGATTCGTCCACGACAACGTGCTTGTTTGCGGCGGCGTCCCATTTTACCAAGCTAGTCATACCATCTGGTCCACCCCAGAACTGTTCTGCTTCTACGATTACCTCGTCATCCGCAAGAGCCTGGTCGGTGAAAGGGACAGAGGATTCGGAGCCGATTTTGAAGATGCGTTGTGACATAGTTTTAGCGGGAATACTTAGCTCCGTAAACATCGACGTAGGTGCTGACTCCAACGCCGGGAGCGTTGGTCGTGTTTTTGTAGTAGATTGTGTTGTTAGTGCTCAGAGGATGCCATCCAGAAGCCGCTACAAAGTTTCCAGCGACTGACACGTATCCACCAAAATTTGCAATTACGTTTGTTCCATCTAGGCTAACTCCAACCGTTAATGGAGCGGCTGCTACTGTAGTATAAGTATACTGGAAGCATGACCACATTTCTGTCGCGGCATACTTTGGGCATATTGCATCCGCCGTTAAAACAGTGAGGCTCGTCTGGGTTCCGGCGGATAGGATTCGGTTGAGGATCGTTCCCGGTGTCTGATACATGAACGAAACAGAATTGGCCGAGTCTTCCCTAGTTCGTGTTGGAGCAATGATCGAACCTGAATCGGTAATGAAATGGCCTATCCATCTGCCCAAAGTTCCGGACGCACGTTGTCGTGCAGATCCAAAATAATTTGTTGCCGGAGGATTCTCCGCGAAGGCTTCGAGCACGGGGAGCGAGTTGGACACGGAAGCGTAGACAGAATACATGGTTGAGGCCGCCAGCCCCGAGACGGTGAGTGTGCTTGCTGGTAGGGAGTAGACTTGATTACTGACATTGTGATACCACGATCCAGCGGATACGGCTATTGCTGCATTGCCTGATTTTGTGACCAGTAGCCCACGGATGAAAGCGGTGTCGACGTTTGGTACCGCACTATCCTCTATTGCACCTGTGCTGGCATTTCGAGTCAGCATAATCGACGGGCTGGCGTTAGTTGCATTGCCTAGCAGTGTGACAGTGCTGCTTGCCGTAACATTAGTTGCCCACACACCTCCACTGGCTCTGAAATTGCCAGCAAAGTAATTTGTTCCATATCTTCCAATAAAAATATTTTGGTTTGTCAAATTGTCGTAGATTCTAAAAGTAGAACCGTATGCATACACATCCCAGCTTTGGGTTGTAAGAGTTTGATCGGCCAGTCTTAGTGCGGAACCAGCCCCAGCTAGTGTCAAAGTGGGAACCACGCTGTTTGTGATATTTACTCTGCTAAGTCCGACAATTGTATTAGTGACAATTAAACTTCCAATGGTAGCAGAACCTGATGCAAGAGTGGTAAAGTTGGTGGAAACACTCGGAACCGCGCTATCCTCAATCGCACCCGTGGTAGTGTTACGCGAGAGCATGATCGACGGGCTGGAGTTGGTGGCGTTTCCAAGGAGTTTGACCGTGCTACTTGCCGTAACAGTCGGTGCCCAAACACCTCCAGCAGCTCTAACAGAACCGGAAAAATAGTTCGTGTTCTGAGAAATAATTGCAACGTCTCCAAGAAAAAGATCATCGTAAAGGTGTAAAATTTGATTGGTGTTATATAGGTATAATGTTTGCCCCGAAGCTGGATCACGATCAACAAACACAAGTCGAGAGCTAGGGTCCACGGTTAGGGTAACATTTGGCGCACCGATACCACCAGGAGTAAGTGATACCGATCCTGCAACTACTTGGCCTGTCACGCTCAGGCTTCCCAGTGTAGCAGAACCAGCCGCAAGGGTGGTGAGGTTGGTGGAGGCTGCAAACACGACCTGATTTACTCCATTAGTGGTCAACCTCATTTGCCCACCCGCAATCAATCCATTGGTCATGGCTCCAATGGCCGCGATGTTGGTTAAGATAGCGGAGCCGCCTTGACTCGCGTTGAAGAAGTTGCTAGCTGTGGTAAGCTGGTTGCTAACGACGAGCAGTTGTGCGGTGGAGGCACTACTCGCTACCGTAGCAGTTTCTACTATATCTCCAGAAGCCGTTTTCCCAAGAAACGAAACAACCGTGCCATTGGTTTTTAACGTATTTGCACTCACCGCACCAAAGATCGTGGTCACACCATCACCGATCAGTATTGCGTTTGTAGGGGTGTTTGCGCCTTGAAACTGTGAACGAAGCCAAAGATTACTGGTTGCTGATACAACCATGTCCTCATCTCTAGGCGATTGACCCTCATAGTTTGAAGCAAAGAATGGGTAGTTTGACGAGGAAAGAAACCCAACCGAGTTTCCGCTAACCGGAGAAACCAAAACATGCCCGCCAAACAAATTTGGAAATGTTATAACACTTGCACTTCCATACAGATAAACATTGGTCAGCTTTAACTGAGATGCAACAATCGTCGTCCCACGAAGAGTTGTGTTTGTCAATAGTGCCCCAGATTTGATCGTCAGCGTGGTATTGGTTGCAAACTGGTTTGTGTTGAACGATCCCGTCAGGTAGTTACTTCCAGCCAACCGTGCTTCACTGATGAAGTTCGACCCACCCGGTCCGGTCATTCCTGCGACGATGTTCGTGACCTGCGCGGATGTCTGTCCGTTGGTTGGACCACCCACTTGGGCAACCCAAAGACCGGACTGGTAGGACTGGACCTCGGCGGTGGAGACGTTCCAGATGGTCATGCCGTTGCTGACGACGTTCAGCGCGTCCCTCTGGGCCGTAGACAGGTAAGGAGGGACCACGCCGCCAGAAAGAGCACCGGCAAATCGGACGTTGCCGGACAGGTCGCCGCCTGTGACAGGAAGAAAAGGAGCGTCAGCAGGCACAACGCCACCATTCGCATCCTTGTAGAGCTGGGTGAGCGCATACGTTCCCGAGGTAGGAACCCAGATGATGAACGGGTCGCGTGGCGAGATGCGCACGTTGTAGCGTCCGCCAACCAGGTCGGTGGAGAACACGCCGTTGGTGGCGATGACTAGCTTGGAAGAACCAGCCACAACCGACCCGCCCGAAGTCCCAGGCAAAGGGCTTGGCGTAAACAGTATATTTGTCGTGGTCGCCGTGCCTGTGATGTTTACTACTAGGCCGGTGACGGTTGTGGCTGATAAGGAAAACCCCGCCAATAGCAGGGCCACTAGCGGGGCAATGAATTTCATGGTGTTGGAATCAGACTTGGTATGCAAAAACAGTGACTTCCTGACCCGACGAGCCGCCTAGAAGGTAGAAGCTTTCTCCAGCCTTGGGATGAATGACGGCAAACTCTCCAGCATCAAGCGAGTCGGTGTAATACTTTGTCCCGGCTTGGTCGGTCCCTACTTGCACCGTGTAAAGATTATCCGATGAAGCAAGGATGACGATGACCTTGGCCGTGGTGCTGGTAAGCGTGCCAAGCGAAAGTGCGGCGGCGGAGGTGCCAACGATTTGAGTGGTCGTCAAAACGTCATTGCCTGCGGGAGGTGTCGCAATGGACTTGGACCCAGCGATCTTGCCGCCGGTATCCATGGTCGCAGCGATGGAAAAAGAAAGGGAAGCGGTGTTCGCCATGCCAAGCGGCACGGGGTCAACTTACCACTTGGACATCGGGCAGAAGGGCAGTTTGCGCCAAGGCTCGCGCCTCATCGTTGACCGCAGGCAAAGTCCTTCATGCGGGCGAATGCAACGGTCCATGGTTCCGAACCAGTCGCAGCCTCGGCAGATGGCTTGCTTGTCCTCCTCGCTGATGACCTTGGCTGGCAGTCTAGATGTGGATTTGAAGCGCAGCGGTGTCACTCAGCGGTTAGAGGGATGGTGACGGCGAAGGCGTCGTCGGACGTGATGTCGATTTGGACCGTGGTTGAGTTGCCGCCAACGCAGGGAGAGTAGATGCCGGACCCTTGATAGGTCGCGATGCGGGTTGGCGGCGGGTTGGCTTCCAGTGTCGGTCCAGAGAAGTGGACGCACGACGTGACAACAACGGTAGTTGAAGTGGTGTCCGCGCAGGACGGGATTGCACCATGAGTCAGCGTCCCAGTCGTGTCGGTCCTCGAGGCCAGCATGATCAGGCCGCTCGCGCTGGTGATCATGTCACGCCACGCCGATGGGATTGCTTCCAGAGATCCAGCGCCGCCATCGCCCACCTCTAGGAACTCAACATCCTTCGTGCTGTATAATGGGGTGGGACTGGTGCTGTCGAAACCGTTCTGGGCATTGACGGCGAACGATGACGGGCCAATGGCGCGCACTCCGGTTTCGGACACGTAGAACTTGGTGGAATTTTCAGGCGCACCGATGGCCGGCCCGTCGTATTGACTCACGGACATGGCGTCTCCGATTCGTTTGAACGTCTTCCTGTTGCTATTAAGAACCAGTGGCAGCATGACGCGCGCGCTGGTCAGCAGGTTGATCGCGCTGGAAAACTGGTTGAAGATGTCGGCCTTCATCAACGTGTTCGGGATAGGCCCGAAGCCAGTGGGCCGGTCACTCCTATCAACCAGCGGCATGAAGGTAAAGGAACGCCCACCGAAAGCCTCGTAGCACATGGCCTCGTAGCTAAAATCAAAGTAGGCCGGGCTTGCCAAAGAACACGCGAGGTCGTTGGTTGTCTGGCCGTCGATGTAGCCCTCGCACATGGCGCGGATGTAAAGTTCCATCTGCGTGAACTGATCCACGATTACCTTTGTATCTACGCTGTTTTGCTTATCGTTTCCGTCGTCGTAGGGCAGCGGCACGAGCTTGGTGAGCGTGAACATTGGATAACACGTCCCGCGAACATGGCTCCAGTCGGTCCACACCTCAGTTTCAAGCGCGCCGTCGCCGATCTTATCACGGTCGCAGTCAGTCCCGTTGTATTGATGGAAGAGGTATTCCCGAAGCCCGTTCTCGTCGGTCCGGTAAGCCTCGGAACGGATGTCGGTCAATGACCACGAACTTGCAACACTGGACACCGAAGCGGGCGCGGTGGACGTGGATTGCATCCGTGTTTTCAACGTCACCTTTACAAGTCCATCGGTGTCGTATTCCGCCGACTCTATCTCGTAGGGCGCGGCGTATACTTGGCAGGACTTGTAAAAGTTGGAGAGGTCGCCTGAACTGGCCGACCTGTATGCGTTGTTGTTGCTGCCTCCGGCGTAGCGGTAGCCGGGAGGGGCTTCGGGCGCGAGCGAAAACTTGTCTCCATAATTAAAGTGGGCCACTAGGTCCGCTTTGCCAAGGTCGAATAGCTGGCGGTTGTAAAACTGGCAGCGTTCAACAAGTGGGAAATAATCCGAGTAGCTGTCAGGTTTCCAGATGCTTGAGTAGTTGTTCTGGTAGGCGCGGAAATTCACGCGGAGCAACCATTCATTCGTCCAGCCCTGCGCGGCTGCGGCGGGCGCGATCAGGCTAGCGATGGCTTCCCATGGGTTTGTGGATACGCCGGAGACGGTGTTGGTCGGGTTGAACCAGAGGACCGACTTGCCATTGATCACGGCATACTTGCGGAGCAACTGGCGCTTGATAAACCGGACGTGTTTGGAGAGCTGGCGTGCGGCCTCAAAGACGGCGTTCTGATTCGTGGCATCGTCAGCGGCGGGTAGGAGCGCGGAGCTGCGACCGACCACGCCGCATTTGCTAAAATAATCCTGACCGAGTTGTTTGCCCTGGCTGAAACTTGTGCCCGTCAGGTCGGATCCTTCGCTGGCCGCACCAAGTCGAGTCAGCAGGTAGGCGTCATGGACTCCCGGCTTGTAAGCGTAGGTCTCAGCAAGCTCGACACTGAAGCTGCCGGTGCCACGGAATGTAAGCGCGCTGGTGAGCTTGACCGAAACCACTGACCCCGCTGCGACGGGCGTGGCGAGTAGCGAGACGATGCGGCCAGCCTGGTCCGCTCCAAGCGTCGCCGACGCGATGACGATTCCGTCCGATAGGATTGAGACAGCGGTGTCATTGTGGTTGGTGCCGGAGATGTAACAGGACGTGACGACGAATGACGGATTAACCGGGTAATACGACTGCGATGAGGTGTTACACTGGAGCGTGTCACCGACCGCCTTGGCTGTGGTGGTGGAGAAGAGCGGATAGACCGCCTCGATGATGTTGTCCTCCGCGTTGGCGAGGAAGCCCCTGCAAGGCGCGAGGTGGTAGTAGGAGGTGAAGAAGTCCTGCCAGTCGGGTGTTCGGGTTCCGATGCGCTGGCTGGCCTGTTCCGGCGTGCCACGGAAGGTTTGCACCCAAGCGTTGAGGATGCGCGGGAGATGGTTGCCGAAACGTTTTGTCAGCTTCGCGCCTTCAGTCTTCGGGCCTGCTATCCAAGTAAAGTAAGGCAGGACAGTGACTCCGGACGCCTCGAAGACGTAGTATGCTTCCGGTCCTTCGACGTAACCAACAATGCACGAATTATAGGTCTTCGTGCTTGCATCGTTCAGGTTGGTGAACTTGATGTCATACTTGGGCGTGGCTTGGATGTCCGTGTCGCCATCGCCGCAGTCGCCATTCTGATGGAATAATGGTTGATATCCGCCGTAGCTGTTGCCATGCGGGGACTGGTTGCTTGACCGGATGTAATAGGCCGTGCGCGCGGCGTCCCATGAGACAGAGGAAATGAGTCCAGTGGCGATGTCCACGGAACCGCGTTGCATCTTGGTGTTCTCCCAGATGACACCATCGGACGCGGAGGCGAGGACAAGCGGAACGTCGGCCATGCGCGAGACCTCTGGGAACAGTCCTGTGGAATCAGACCCATGGACGAAGACAGGCGCGAGGCTGGAGAGGTTGGCGCCCTCGGGTTCACCAGGAGGCGTGGTGGGCCATTCACCATCGGTAGGAGAGACAGCTTGATACTCGGTAAAGAATTCTCCGAGCGACGGAAAGAGGTAGCCGGAGGCGTCGGGATTGCGAACCTGTTTGAACAGTGATAGCAGGTAGAACGTGATTCTCCAGTCGCCGTCGGCTATGCCAGAGCGGAGCCGGTCATTGAAGGCGAGGGCGAGCTTGCGAAGCTGGGTCGAGGTGATGGCCTCGCCAGCCTCGACCGTGGGGGCGCGTTGGAAGGTGATCGCCATGGATCAACCCCAGCGGGCGTCTTGCGTGGTTCCTGAGCCGAGCAAGTTTTTCTTCACCTCGACCGACGTTCCGCCATGGGTGGAAACAACATCAGTCGTCGCTGACGGCCTAAGCTGGATGGAATCGATCAACTCTAACAAGCGGTTGTAGTCGTCGCCTGTAACAAGTGAGCCATGAGATTTGCGAGGAGGAATTGTCACGACTCAAATTTGTAATAGACCTCAGACCACATGGCATAGACCCAGCCGGTGGTTTCTAGGAGCTTGTTGCCGCCGTCGTAATCAGTCCCGAAGTCACGACGACGCCAGCCCCACTTGGTAAACTCGGCAGCTACGGAAGGCTGGTCGGGAAGCGCGGCCTGAACGGTGGCAGGGATTGATTCGAGCGTGATTAGTGCCGTCGTGGTGTATACCTTAGACACGGCGTCGATCTTTACCCGTGGCGTGTATTTCGGGGAGAAGAACCGACGCCGCAACAGTGAGAAGTAAGACACTTCGTAGGACGTGAGCCCCATTGCCAACATCCGATAGAACTTCTCGTTGATGTTACCAGTTCCAAGACTGATCGGTAAGTCGGCCCACTTGGAGCCGTCACGGATGCCTTGATTGAAGACCGCTTGAAACTCAGCCGGATCACCGTAGACCTTCGCCGATTCCGCCACGTCCGGGTGACTGAATCCGTCGCGTGTGATGTTCTCTGTCTTCCAAGACCATTGGTCTGCCGGTTGCGCGGTGGGGTCGTCTGGATCTCCGGCGAAGGTTGCCTCCAGAACCCAGGCTCCGCCTCGCTCACCTTCTTCCACGGACCAGCCATCGACCACGAGGGCGTTGCGCTGGGTGCGGATCTCCGCCTTGCGGCCTTCCCATTTTTGGCGGGTGATGATGCCGCCTTGATCGGTCCGGCTGTAAAGCCGCTTACCGACTACTAGTGCGCTGCCTTTGAACGTGCTCATTCTTTTACCTGTCGCAGCACGACGCCGCTGGTGGTCATTACCCGCTGCAATTCTTTAAGGATAGTGAGTCCTTCCATGCTGGCATTGACGCCGTAAGCCGTGCCTGAGGCAGCGCCGCCTATCGCGCCTAGTGTATCAGACTGCGCCTGTGACACGGCCGCGTTCTGGAAGGAGGCGCTACTGCCCGCTCCGTTGTAGGTAGCCTGTAAATCCGCAGCAGCGGCTCGGAGCTTTGTGGCCTCTGTATCAGATGCCGCGCCCATGCCTGAAATTTGTTCGGCTGTAAAATTTAGCTCGTTGATCTTATCAAGAATCAATGCCCGCTTCTCCTCGGTAGTCAGGAGCGCTTCCTGCGCCCGCTGCTGGGCGAAGTATTCCTCAGTCTGAGCCGCGGCAAGATCGGCCTGCTGCTTCACGACAAACGGATCTTCAACCTTGGGCTTGTTGGACTTTTCGTTAGCCTTGTCGATTGCACCCTGGACGGAATTCGGAGTTTTCTTTTTCCCAAATGAACCAACGGTTGATGTATATATATCAGATGCAACACCGGCAGTTATGTGTGCTCCACTGATTTTTTGGCGGTAGTCGAGTGCTATTATGTCCTTCAGGTATCCAAGATTTTTAACTCCCATCGTCTCAAGGTTGTTGTCCCCGTAGTCTGTTTTATTTTGAGATGTAAGCGTCGCGGTTGTGAACGCTTTCGCTGCGCCCTTGCTGCCAAAGATGTCGCCTATCGCCCCGATGGACCCGGCTCGACCAAGTGTAAGCGACTTGGCTCCTATCTTCTCCAGTATCTTGTCCGCCTTGACTGACGGATCAAGGATGTCCTCCACCGATACACCAAGCCTTTCAAACGAGGCCCGCAGCTTCTCGTTGCCCGCCGCGGCATCGGATCGGCTGGACTCCAGCTTGTTGAACGAAACCTCTACGTCCTCAATCTTAATGCCCGTGCCAGCCAGTGCGCGCTCGACCCGTAGGATCGCTCCCACGGAAACGTCGAGACGGTCGGCCATGTCGGACACGTTATCCGCGACGTTCACTACGTCATAGCCGAACTTGAGCGCTGCCGCTCCTAATGCAGCCGGGCCGAACCTCGCCAACAGGCTCCCCTTTAGGGCGTCCTTCAGTCCGTCAAATCTGCCAGATGGAGCGGTCTTTTTCTCGAACCCGCCAAATGCTTCCATGCCCACCTTTTGTTTGCCGCCAGCATTGGAAACATAACGCTCGGAATCCTTGGAGAACTTCTTCGCGGACTGCGTGGCCTTCTTTAGGTTCTCCTCATACGCCGACGTGTCCAGGGAGAGAATGCCCTTGAGGTTAAAGCCCATCGTTCCCTCCCGCGTTTCTTAGGTGAGACTCCATCAAATCTTTTCCATCTTGGCTGGCAAAGAAATCATCCCCGGCCTGTTGCGCCGTGGCGTATTTTTCAGCGTGGTCATCTGGTAACAGACGGACAACGCCTAGCTGCTCATTCAGAACGGTGTAGTCCCACATGGAAACCAGCCATGGACGGTCAAGGAACTCGTCCTCCGTGATGTGTAGGTGGCGCATAAGCGACACCTTGACCGCTTGGATCTCCGGCACAGAGCTAGGCTCCACTTCCTTCGAGCTGAGAACCTGGAAGCCAGGGCATGAATTGGACGACTCAACATAGTCGCAGAACTGGACCCATTGAGATGCCCAATCAACCGGTGTTCTCGCCCAAAGCTTCCACCATCGGCCATGGGTTATCCTGAAACAGAAACGGTCAAGCAGGCCGGGAAGATTTCCGCCAGTGATGTCATCCAATGCCTCCGCGTAGGTCTGCGAGCAAATCACCACGGACAGCGCAAGGCTACCAGGCGTGCATTCGATGGGAACGAAACGCCTTAGCAATAGCTTATGGCCGGCTGACAGCGGCCTGAGCTTGACCCCTAGGATTCTCGGAGGCTCGCTGTAAACCGCCTCAATGAAGGCGGGTGAGTCCATGGATTAGCTGACGGCGGCGGTGATGTCGTTGGCTTCGGTGGTGAACAGTTCCAAAGCGATGCTGGCCAGCCCAGAGTTGGTCCTGCTGACACGGGCGGAGCGGACAAGATACTTGCCGGTGTTGGTGGACTCGTAAGGAGTCGCGGTGTCTCCGGCATCAGCGCAGGTAACGACGGTTCCAGGGGAGGGGACATACTTCCCGAGATTGGTGTAAGCGGCAGCAATGGTAGCGCCTGTCGGAATTACATTAAGCGAAAGCGTCTTCTTGAGATTGGAAAAGACAACGCCGGCCGAGTCGTCGCTTTCATCCATCAGCATCGTCTCGTTCGCGTCGCGTGTGAGGTCAATCGACTGGATCTTGCTCGTTGGTTCCGTGGCGTGGAATCCCGTGAATGTGAAACCTGCCACGCCGAAGACCACGCCGATGCCTTTGATTGTCGCCATGCTAGGCGACGCGGCGTCAACTTAATGACGAAGGACCGCAGTAGAGCATGAGGTCTGTGGTCTGTGACCAAACATCCTGCGACTGGCTAGCTGCGGCGCTACGATCTCTCCAGCCCATGCACGTCAAGCCGATGTCCTGTGAGGTGTCGGACGCGGTAAGAGCCGAGGCTGTCACGTCATCAACCAACGTGTCGGAATGGAGCGCATCGCCCACGGCAGATGCCAGATCAGCGAAGCCGTTTCTTGTTCCGATCAGTATCCCGTCTGCCGCTTCCGGCGATGCCTTTGACTCTACTGACACCTGCACCCAGTAGTTGCCGGAATCATATGGCTCCTCCTGGCTCGACACCGCGCTGACAACCACGCAGGGCGCGCTCTTCTCCACGCCAGATGTGCCGATATAGACCCGCTGGCAAGCCTCGGGGCCACCAAGCGAAATAAGGGCAGCGGACACGCCGGGAGAGGTAAGGATCAATCGCGTTAGCGCCTGCTCTACTTTCAATGAAACGTCGTTGTAGCTCATGTCAGTTTTTTGTTTTCCCGTTCGGCCATGGCTTCGAGAGCCTTGCCTAGGTCGTAACTCATCTTGGTGCGTTCCTCGGCAAACGCGGTCGAAAGAATTCTGCTGGCATTGGCCCATCGGTTCGCGTAGCCGACGTGGTTCTCGAAAATGATCTCAGACTTTCCGTCTCCGATTTTCTTGATGACCGAACCTGGGGCGTTGTGGTGGCGGGTGATCCATGATGGTGGCGCCTTATCAGCCCGCACTTTTCCTCCTAGCCGAGTCAGCGCCCTATTCCATGCCGCCTTAGCCCAGCCAATATGAGACTCAAGGAACGCGATGTAGGCTCGGGCCGCGCTCTTACTTACCACTAAACCAGGAACAAGAATTCCATCGGAGGAATGTTTGTAGCGCCTTGAAACCGTATTGCCGAGAGTGCTGACGAAATCCTTAAACTGTAGTCCGACTGGATTGCCACGTGATCCTCTGTGTTCCGCGTGAAAAGCACGGATTTCCGCGATGCCCGCGTTTGGCTTGTATTGTTCTCTACGGCAAAAGAAACCCTTACCGTCCGGTCCATTGAATAACCAGAGCCACGCCCGATTCGCCCGCTGTTTTCCGGACCTCTTCAGTCCTGCGGCGATGTCGCGGTTCACCACCATCAGCACGCCAGCTTTTGCGGCAGTCCCGAACACGTCGCGGCGGATTGCTTTCTTGCCGGAGTCGAGCTGCTGCTTGAAGTCGCCCGCCATGGCTCCGACGGTGGGAGGGGTTAGGACTATAGCGCGATGGACTATGCGCCTAGCGGATGTAGTCAATACTTGCTGGGTGCTTTTACCCAACTCGCGGACGTGACGCCGGGCGATGTCCCGATAGTCAATATCTCCAAAGAAAAGAACAGGCTTCATGCTCCCTTGCCGTAACGGCTGCACTCCAGCCGGTGGAACGATCCATCCGGTGAGGCGGACACGGAATCGATCACGTATTGTTTATCCTCGTAGGTGACGACGCTCTTCACGCGCGGGGGCGTGGCCATCACGTCGGTCTTGACGTAGAGCCTCAATCCCTGATCCATCCCTAGACCGCCCGTCTCCAGATTAGCTGAGAGCGAAGCCATGGACGCCACGCACGGGATCTGCGTGCCAGAGAAGGTAAAGTATGAGCCAAGCTCGCGGTGTAATCCTTCCAGCGCGCTGGCGATGTCGGAGGCGAATGGCATGAAATAAAAAGGGCCAGCCAGTAGATCCGGCTGGCCCTGTTGATTGTTATGAGTGAAGGAACTTAGCCGATAACAACGGCGAGGTGCTCGGGCTTGATAACTGAGAAGCCGTAGGCAATAGCGACTTCATACTTCACCATGCGCTGGCCAGGCCACATCGTCAGCTCAAAGCTAATGCCGCTGCGAGGGTCGGTGATGACCTGACGATCCGCGGCCAAGTCGCCCGCTTGGAACTTGGGCAAACGAGTGGCGAGCGTAATCGCGTTACGGGCGAGGGCCAAGTTGCGCGTAGAGGTGGCGAACACCGTGATAGCGCGGGTGGCGACGCCCTGAGCCTTCAAGAGACCGGGAGCGGCGAGGGTGATAGTGTCACCAGAAGCGGGGTTCGCACCGGCGAAAACAACGGACGCGACGATGTATTTGTTCGTGTCGTTGGCGAAGGTGATGATATCGCCCGCGGCCACGACGCCCGTGCCGGCGGTCGCCAGCGGAATGACAGTCTGTCCTACGGTGAAGGCGGCGCTGGTGCTGGTGGCGCTGGCCATGGCTCCGGCAGTCACGGGAAGGATCGCAGCGGATTCTCGGACATCGAAGCCATAGATGCGACCAAGGGTGCCCTCACGGAGCAGTCCGCTATCGCCAGCTTCGTTGACCTTGTAAAGGTTAGAGATACCACGGAACGCGGCACCGGCAGTCGTATCCATCACGATACTGCGGTCAGTCATCGGAGCGCCGTTGTCGTCGAGGATCTTCTTCGCGTTAGCCCAGTCGGCGAGCACGGGAGCAGTGCCGGCAGTCGCACCGAAAGCGCGGGAAGCGCCAGCGTATGCACCAGTCCAGACAGCCGATTCGATGGCGTTTACATGCGCTCGGAAACACTGCGAGAGCTGATCAACCATGATCTTCTCGAGTCGGGGGCCAGTGTTCAGGCCGAACTCTTCCTCAGCGGTCCAGTTGAACCCCTTCACCTTGTAATTCGTGATCGCGAGGGTCTTGCTGGAGATAGTCTGATCAACAGCTGCGGTGACGGCCATGGACGGCGCAATGTCGCCAATCGCTTCGCCGGACGGAGCGACGGGAGAATATACGGTCTGGCCCTTGGCGATCACATCGGACGCGGCGTCCAGATTGACAGCCGAGATAATTCCGACAAGTTCTCGGGAAACAATATCCAGCGCCTGATAGGCTGGAGCAATGAGGTTGGTGAGTGTATTAGCCATAGTGGGTCAGTGTGTGATTTAGGGTTAAACGATGCGGCCACCGGTCTTGATGAATCCCATTTGATCGATGGGTGTCATCGCGCTGAATTCAGAACGGGTCTTGGTCTTATCTCCAGACTTGGCGCTGTCGCCAGCTTGGAGGACAGGAGGAACACCAAGGCTGGCATTGATCTCTTGCGCCTTATGGGAACCAGCAGCCTTGACCTTAGCCTCAAAATCAGACGTGGCTTGCGCGATGGCTTGCGCGGCAGCTTTATCAGCCTCCGCCTTGGCGTTGTCGCGCTCCTCGGAAAGCTTGTCGTTGGCTTCCTTCAACTCCTCAACGCTGGCCTTGAGCGCGGAAATTGCGGAGGTGTTGGCTTCCTGCTCGGCTTTCAGCGCGAGATCAGCGGATCCTTTAGCTTCGATGGCGGATGCAAGCTGGCCTTGCAAGTCGCCGATAAGCTTCTTCGAGTCTCGAAGAGAAAATAGGTTCAACATTTACCTAGTCTACCCGAGTCAACTTAGCTTTCATGTAAGAGTTCAGGCTCACCACCACATCATCTACCATCCCGACAGCCATGGCTTCCTCGCCGTCAAAGGTCTGGCCTTGCATTACATCGTCGGCCACATTGCCAGATCGCCCTTCGTTAACTGCGTCCTTGAATTGCTGATAGGTGCGATCAACCCCGGCTTGGAACATGGCGCGCTCGTCATCAGAGAGCGGGCGGAAGTCGGATCCTGACAGCTTATACGTGCCGGCGGAGATAGCGTTGACCTTCACGCCTTCGTTCTCCAACTGGCGGGAACGGTCTAGGAGCAGGCAATAAACACCAATGGAACCGATGCACGCGCTAGGCGTAGCGATAACGTCGCCGCATTGGCTAGCCATCCAGTATGCGGCAGAGCAGCACTCGCCATCGACAAGGGCCGTGATCTTCTTGGTGGCGTTTACGCGGGCGATTAGAGATCCAGCCTCGGGAATGCCAGTGACGGTGCCGCCCGGAGAATTGAACCAGAGGAAAATTTCCAAGACGGCAGGATCTTGTTCGGCTTCCTCGATCTGTTCGCAGACCTCATCCACGGAGCAACCGCCACACTCCATCTCCATTCCTGAGAGGTGTTTGCCGAGGATACCGAAGACCTTGATCAGCCGGGCGCCGCCGTAGTCCTGGCACATGTCATCCTCCTCGTCTGGCATGACATCGGAAACCATGTCAGCACGGACGGTCAAGCGTGTCTCTAGCAGGTCAGCGATGGCGTTGAGCCGTTCAGGCCGAATCATCCACGGCTCACGATGAACTTTAGAGAGGATGCGCGGAAGGTTTCTCATGTGATTATTCCTCACTAGTGGCGGAGGTGTCAGGCGGTGGCTCGGTGAGGGTGAGTGAGGTATTATCCGCAGGGTCAGAGATAAGTGAGAGGGCTTGCTGGATGCTGATGCCGTGCTTCGAGGATAGACGGCCGGCGATGGTGAGAATCAGATCAGCCTCGCGCTCCTTCTCGGCGCGCACTTCGTCTATATCAAATCCGCGAGCGCCGCAGACTTGGCGAGCAGTGCGGACGCCAGCGCGCATTTCACCAAGGGCCACGTCGCTGCTATACTTCTCATCACTAGTCAGTTCCGCAGCGGTCTGGTAGGTCCATTTGAACCACTCGTCGGAGTAGGGGAGCAACCCGAGCTTGGCGGCTTTACTGAGCCGGAAACCATCGAAACGGCGGATAGCTGGAAGCAGCAGCATCTCCTGTAATTGCCTGATTCGTCGGTTGATCTTGGCAACAACCACACGACCGTTCTGTCCGCCCATGCCAGTTGGATTAAGGGAGAAATCATAAGACCATCCCAAGCCAGCGAGACCACGCCGAATCATCTCAGACTCGAACTCTCGTTCGTTTAGCGTGGGGTTGTTGTTGTCTAGAAACTCAAGGGACGATCCTGTTCCGGCCTTGTAATATCTGTTGGTTACGCCATCCGTGCGCTCAGTGCGATACTGGAGAAGCGCGTCGGTGTTTCGGTTGGAATCCAATCCAGTATCGTTGTAGATGCCATATCCGCTCTCAAGGGTGGTCCGCGTTTCGTCAACTGTGCCAGTCTCATTCTTCTCAATAAGACCGACGGACGCGGCGAGCTTGGCCCGCGCTAGTCGGAGTTCAGAAGATTCTTCAATGTCCTGCCAGAGGAACGTGGAGCAGGCGAGCTGTGAGAACCCGCGAAGCTGGCCGGAATACTCGGGTATAAAGCTAAGGAAGAGGGACGCGGCAGGGACATCACGGTAGAAGATAGCGGACGCCTCATCCTGGACACGGTAGCCAATCGCGGACCCGTAGTCGTTAATGATAACGCCATCAATAATCCGAGCTCCGTCGAATGTTCCACCGCTGACTATCTCAAACCCGGAGCTGTAACCGATGCCCAGCGTCGTCGATCCTCCGTAGGCGATGAACGAGTTTGCAATCCGGTGAGCGGGAACGGTCTGCAACTGAGGATAGCCGTCTGGCGTCTCAGTTAGAAGAGTGCCGAAGTCACCATCGCGCAAGACCGACAGGACAAGCTGTCGGCGATACTGACTCATGCTGTAATTCCAGCCTGCCACATCGCACACCTTGTCGTGCTCCATGAGCCATGACTCGGCCGTTGCCCCGTAGCCTTCACGGTCTACACCTGCAAACTGCGGAATGAAGACGGCGCCAGCGAGTAGTGACATCTCCTCGAGCGCTCCACGGACGACGGGGTTGTTGCTGTAAAGCCCACGCCCAGCAGTCATCATCTCAATGCGGCCGCGATTAGTGACGTTGCGGTGGACATCCCTATCCAGTCTCGGACTAGCGCGCCGGCCATCGGTGGGGGTGGCAGACTTGATCAGCGAGTTTGAACGGCCCGCCCAATACACGGAGTCTGTGCCACGGCGGACCGTCACTTTGTAAGCGGGTTCTGCCATGTCAGTAGATCTTGGGGATGAAGTTGCGCGTCGGTCCGAACGAAACGCGGGTGCGGGTCACTGGCACGTCATCGGCGGCGATGGGCCATGCGTCGGGGTTCAGGCGGTTGAGTGCGGAAAGGACGCGCCAGTGCGTCTGTTCTAGGGAATTGACGAGCTGCTTTGTCGCGGTGACATCGCCAGCGCCGACCGCGATGTTGCGGTTGCCAGCCACGATCTGGGACTCGATGTCCTTTAGATCCTGCTCAAGCTGTTGTTCGGAACGGGTGTAGAGGCGCACTTAGAAGTGCGGCCCGCGGCAACTTGGGTCAACCGGCGGAACTCCTGTTCGTCTATCAGCTCTTCTGAAGGGATTTGCATCGACATGAAGTAGGGTGACTTGGGTTGCCCCCACACATGGAAGGGAACCACTGTTATTAATTTAAGTGTCCGTCCGGTCATCTCGGACACATGGAAGGCTTCAAAACATTGGGCGGGTGAAGTCGATGGTAGACGATACACCCTCATCCCGTATGTGATCTCGGTTATCATTTAATTTACCGGCATGGTCTCTATCTCATCAGGCAAGATGCCGAGCATGGTCGCCGCGCCACACTGCATTTTTGCACAGTCGAAGTAGTGGTTGTCTCCACGGTGCAGCCAGATGGGCTTGCCGTTCTTGACAGTCTTGTATTCACTGGCCATCTGTTTGCGGTAGTCCTTCTCCTCGTCTTCCCGCGCATCGCCTGACGGTTCGACCCACAGGCCGCGTTTGATGAGGTGATGCACTCGCTCGGACATGACATCGCTAGCGAACAGGATCAGGCAGCGGGCTTTCCTGCGGCCTTGGTGCGCGGTGCCTTCTCCGGGGTCAACCTCGGTAGGCTCGCTGTAATACTTCTTCACGCGGCGCGGCTTGGGCGTTCCCTTTCCTATCGTGTGCCAGAACATGCAGTCATCTGTGTCCTTGCCCTTCAGCGCGATCCAACCATTCCTTATGCACATGGCGTAAACGCCGTTATCGCCCATGGCTTCGTAGCCGGAATCAACCAGCACCCAGGACGGAGGCACTTTGAATTCGAGCTGCTTTTCGATCAATGCGGCCTCGCCATAAACACGCCCACGGAACAGGCGGCGGCTCTCGCCATGACGGCTCCATGCACGGACGGTGACGTAGTAGAGACCTTCAGCCTGCTTGTCGGCTGTTAAGAATCGCGCAGCTTCTTCGGGCCACTTGTCCGTGGTGATATACTCCACGCGGCGGAAGGCGTGCTCCTCGAAGTCCAAAGACACGGGCGACTTGTGTTGCGCCATGCGCTTCTGCCAGAAGATAACCTTCAAGCCTGGGTCGCCCTTCTTCTCGGCGTTACACGCTACCAGCCATTCTTCAACCAGGTTCTCCCATGGCTGATCGATCACGGCGTTGAAGGTGGCCAGCTTCTTCTTGGTGTTCTCGTCGCCTACGCGCACGTATTCGCCGCCCGCGTTCCAGAAGCGTTTGGTTCGGTGCAGGTCGAGGTGTCCATGGTCGCAGTGCGGGCAATGATAGCGCACGGACGCGAGGCATTTATTAGGCAACCAGAAGCCACGGGAGTCTTTGTGCTCATCCCACTTCATCCCATAGCGCGTGCCGTCGGGCCGTTCACCGGTCCACCTAGTCGGGAACTTCTTCCCGCAAGATTCACAAGGCACGGTCCATTCATTGAACTCAGCACGGTCGCACTCGGTAGGCCAGTCGGGGTTGAGTAGCTCTCCGCCGCCTTGCGATATAGTGACCATCTTGCTTATTCCGATCTTCTCGAAGTCGCCCATGCGTCCGCGAGCTTCGCCAGCCATGCCGCGTTTCCAGCACCACACCTCGTCCCTAAACATCCACCTGATGCCTTTGCTCTGGAGTTTCCGCAGGGCTGGCCCTTTGAAATACACCGGCATATGCGGAAAGATAATCTCGGAGACGCGCTCCTTGTTCCGCTCCGCAGGCATCATAGCGCGGATGTGGCCGGAGCTTTTCAAGATCGGCCATGCGCGGCCTTCGATATGTTCGCGGCAAAGATCCTCGTCGTGAAAGACACACATGACAGGGCCAGGATCGTTTACTGTAATCCAAGGGACGCATATGTCAATCAAGAGCGTCTTACCAGAGCGGGGATGGGCCAGCACGATAACCTCGCGCACGTCGTCGGACTGAATCCATTCCAGCGGCTTGATGAAGTGGCGGCGGCTTTCTATGTCAAACCGCTTTTCACCCGCGAGGATTGGTGGCATCTCAAGCTCTGTTGTCGCCCATTCCCAGATATGCCTGCGGTCGGGCGGCTGGAATAAAGATGTCCAGTTTCTTTCTATCACGTCGCGTCCTGATTATCTTTAGGATGTATTTCCAACGGGCCAAACTCCACCGCCATCGCTCCAAAGACTTCGTAAATCCTATCTGCTACACGGCGGCACTCTGCACGGGCGGAAGATACATCGGTTAGCCCAGCAAGCTTGGCTGGCCACTTGGTCTCTAGTTCTACACGGAACTCATGGAGCCGGTGAGCGCATCGCGTATGGGCAGCGCAGACGGCGGACTTCTCGACCACCATATCGGCATTACTATCATTTAGATGCCGAAGCTTTCTTATCTCTTCGACTAGCTTTTGATCCTTTAGGGCAGATGATCCTTTGTTCGCGCTTACCGCAGACTGACCTGCAGTCTCAAGACATTTCAGCGACCACTCAGGACGGGCCGAGGTTCCACCCTCAAACGGCACCGCCTTGAGCAGCTTCACAATTGTCCGACGATCCATCTTTGTGATCTCGGAAAGCTTTGATACGGAAAATGTTTGATCCTTGCTCATTTTACTTTATCGATACAGTAAAGGCGGAACTTCAGGTATTCACAATACGTGGACAAATGTGCATGGATGTCGCAAAACC
>Ga0209084_1000412_pt1 | contig 40170 bp, 48 predicted proteins | sample C_130820_MF_Meta_FD_187309 | JGI IMG/M metagenome (GOLD analysis project Ga0209084, IMG submission 187309) | Freshwater microbial communities from Lake Croche, Canada to study carbon cycling - C_130820_MF_MetaG (SPAdes) (version 2) | ecosystem: Environmental > Aquatic > Freshwater > Lake... | reverse complement strand
CCTATCTAAGATATTCTCAGTAAAGAATCCAGCTCCTACTGACCAGATCTCGTTGGGTATGCCCGATGCCTCATCAAAGATCAACATCATACCATCGTGGTTGTGAACTCCAGCATAACTGTCTGGATTCTCAGCGCTCCACAGTTTCCCTTCAGCACCCCAATACCGCGTTCCTTTCTTGAGCTGTTGCTCAACCAGAGCCGTCAGCCAGACAGCAGGAGTCAACTTAGTAGCCGACAGTTCAAACCAGTGCGTGTTGATCAGCATCGCTGACCATCTACTCAACTCACCCCATGTCACCGACTTCAGCTGTGATTCAGAGTTAGCCGACACGATCACCGTTGAGCCTACCCTAGTGGACAACATCCATAATATCAACCATGACACCAGTGCAGATTTACCAATACCACGTCCACTACTGACAGCAGAACGCAAGGTTGACATATCTATCTTACCTTTATTATCTCTTATATGTTCTGCAATATCCCTTAACACTTCTCTCTGCCATTTTCTAGGCCCGTGAAAATGTTCTAAGGGAGTATTCTTTTTACCCCAGGGAAATACAAATAGAACAAACGCTTCAGGATCATCCGCTATCTTTGGCGACCATAACTCCACCATCAATGTTTGTTCTTCGTCCGGTCGGTATATCGGTTGTTGGGCCATCTAGTTTCTCCGCTACTATGTCTATGACAGTCTTTTCAATGACACGACTACGCGCTTCATCAAGAGCCATCTGTATATTTATAGTCTCAATTGACATTGAGATCTCTTGTTTGGCTGTCCATCCGTGTACATGTTGTAGTATGGATAGCGCAGCTTTAGCATCTCCGTTGCGTGCGGCTTCTCTTAACTGCCCTGATGCTTCCACTTCTGCATCAGCAGCACCTTTCAAAGCAGCCATTTCAGCAACAGGATCTAACTGACAAAGCTGTCGATATTCGGAGGGTAACATTCCTGCGGCTAAAGCAAGCTTATCACCTTTCAACCCTAATGCGGCAGCATCATATATTTGTTGTAAGCGCTTTTCTGTCGCTTGCACTTCTCTGGCGGAGTATGGGATTGATATCATCAGTTTTCCTAGTAAAGCTTTATCATACACCATTTTGTTTTAAAAAAAAATTTTAGTCTTGGCCACTCCTGTAAAAAATAAAAAATTTACTGTGGGGGCTGGCCAATACCAGCCGACGATTTAAATCCCCCTCATACCCCCCCCCCCCCGCCTTCAGCTTACTATGGGTTGTTAGTTGGAATTGCGCCGTAGTTACTTGGTGATGCTGACATGAAGTCAGTAACAACAGGATAAGAACGGACAATTTGAACTAAATATGTATCCGCAGCAGGCGTTTTAGTTGCTGCAGTTGGGTTTACATAAGTGATACTGATAGTGTTAGCAGATTTTACTCTTGCACCCGCTATAGCAACGCCAGCAGTTTGAGCTGCTGTAGTTGATACGGATACAAAATCACCTACCGCAACGCCAGCAAGAGTAAAATCTTGTTCAGCAGTTGTGATAGTTAAAACCGCAACAGGAGTTACTGCTAACGATACAATAGCTGTAGCACGAATTGACGTAACTGCAACTACATTAGGGCCTGGATTACTCATATTAAACTCCTATTAACCAGTGATACGGCAAGCCAGCTCAGGATAAACTGTGCTGAAACCATAAAGAACATCAAGACGAGTCGGCAATTGGTCAGAGTTAATATCGTATTGGCGAACCAAACGAATTGACATACCATCAGCAGACGCACGTCCAGCCATATCAACACCTTGTGGCAATAACAGATCAGCAGTACCAAGAGCAAAAGCATCGCGATGGAAAGCGATAGCGTTAGCATAGCTTGCACTAGCAGAACCAGAAATTACAGTAGCATTGCCAGAAGCAATAGTACCGCCAGTGCTAGTTACGTTTTGGAATTGACCGCTAAAGACAGGTGTTGGTGATACTTGAACAGTTTGTGAAGAACCAGTGCCAGTAGTCAACGCAGTTACTACGAAATTACGCAGTGTACCAGTTGATTGACGGTTTTGTGGGTTCACAGCATAAACGCCAGGTATTGTGAAAACAGTACCTTGAGTTAATGTTTTACCGTTTGAAATAGTAGCAGTTAAACCAAAAGTTGTTGCAGCGTTAGTTTGAACAGCGCCGCCAGCTTGTGCAGCTACAGCGATTGTATCAGTACCAACAATGAAAGTTCCTGAAGTAAAGTTACCTACGTTTTGATCCATTGCAAAGTTGAAGCCTAAAGTGCTGTCGCCCATTGCGCCTTTCTTGAATATTTCAGAAATAACACCTTGTGGGTTGAACAAGTTAGTCAAACCAGAAACTAGACCAACATCAATAGTAGGATCGACAACAATGTGACGGAGTTCATCAACAGGCGCAGCTTCTTGGTTCAATCTAGCACGAGCAGCTAAGATTGTAGCTAAAGACTGAGCTTGAGTTGGTGTACCGGACAATTGACCAGGAGTACCAACCATATTATATACGTTTAGAAATTGTTGTAGACCATCGTAATCGATCTTATTAGCAATTGCCGCAATAGCTGGTTTGATAAATCTGTCAGAGAAGTCAGAAATGTTTAAGCTCAAATCTTGAGTTGTAAACGCCATATCAACACCGAACTGAGTGTTCAGAGTTAATGGAACGTAAGTTTCAACAGAAGATTCAATTTGAAGTGCAGGGCCTGATCTACCAACATAACGAGGAGGTTTTCTCAAGTTAATGGTAGTACCGATTTTTGCGCCTTCAATAGCGAATTTGTCATCATATTGACGACTGATTGCACGAGTAAAAACTAAGCTGTTGGTCAAGACCCGCAATGCTTCGTTTGTAATCATGCTTATGGTAAGCAGCTGATTAGCCATTTATATACTCCAAATGAAAAGAAAAAGGTGTTTAGCCTGATTTTATTCCAGATGGGAGCCAATCCCTCGAATTATCTGTACTGAGGTTGCCTAACTATCTAAGCAGGCAAAAGCTTAAATAGACGTGGGGATATTATATACCATAAACTATTTAAGATGTACATAAAAAATACCGCCAATAAGTTTTATTGGCGGTGAGTGGGGTTATCGTTTCATGCGAGCAACTAATTTTGCTCTATCTTCAGCATTACGAGCAGCTATATATTCTGAAGTAGACATTTCAGCATAGGATTTAGCGTTATTCACAGTGCCACCCGTACCGTTAATCGGTCTGATAGGCTTAGGCGCTGTGCTTGATTTAGCGTCTTGTCTTATAATTGACGCTAACCTCATTCCAGCTTGTATAGGTGACATATTAGATATTTCATAGGCTACATCAAGATTACGACCTAATTGATAGGCTATATCAGGGCCGTTTTCCATTCCTAATATAGCTTCTCTAATAGTCTGATTTTGAGCCAGTATCGGATCTGAAGTGATTCTTTCAATAATTGAATCATAATCCGCATATCTAACACGAGCTGCGGCTTCCGCAGTTTCTAATTTCGCTTGTGCAACTTGCTGTGTTTGCGCTCTTGCTCTTTGCTCATATTCCTGCGCAACCGCTTGTTTAGCCTCCATAACCGCAGATTCACGGGTATATTGCATCATTGCGTCCATATACCGAGGATCGTACTGACCGCCTGCAAATTGCGATGGTTCAGGTGGTGCTAATGCTGATGGCTCTTGAATAGGTGAATACTGTCTAAGGATTTGCTCTTGTTTTTCAAGCATTTGTTCTAAGCGTTCAGCTTGCCTTCTGGCATCATGCTTATCTTTAGTCAGTTCATCAATCCGTTTTTTATACCAAGGATCAGCTTCGGCAACTTCTTCGGACGGCTCTACCGTTTCAGATTCAACTTCAGATTCAACTTCTTGAACCTCTACTGGACTTTCAATTTCAATTTCATCGCTCATATAGATTCTCCTGGTTTAGCTTCACTTGTTAATGCTGCAATATCGGGTTCCTTCCGCATAGCACCGGGTCGCATAGGCTGACCTTGTGGTGCGCCTTGAGGCATACCTTGAGGTTGCATAGGGGGCTGCATTTCTAATCGTTCAAATTCTGCATTATTTTCTACTAATTCTTGAGTTCCCATCCCCATCATCAATGTTAAATTCTCTCTAACCGCAGCCTGTAATTGGCTATCAGTCATCATAATTTTACCTTCCACATCCATACGTTTAGTTTGGGCTTCAAACCATTCACGTTCTTGTTTTTGAAGTTCAATCGAGCGTTGGTCACGGAGTTGAGCTATTTCTTGGCCCATGTGTTCCATTTGCCCTGCTAATTGATCCATCATTTGTTGAGCTTGTAAAACTTCAGGGCTGATTTTATCCCCGCTCTTAGCTTGAGCTTGCAATTGTGGAGGTAACATTGCTTGCAAACGCTTACTAATTTCTTCAGCTCCAGGCCAATCCATGTTTTTCAACATCAAATCGCCAATGATATTAAATAGCGCTGGATTTGCTTGGGTTAAAGTCAACATCATCGTGGCGGCTTCATCGCGTTTAGTTGCATAAGAAGGGCCAGCATCACAAACCACATCATAACGTCCAATAGTCGGATTAAATATAGAATCGATAGCGCTATTTTCAGTATTAGCAGACGGCGTTTGAATGTTAGGATTAAGCTGAACAGTTCTTGGCGTTCCATCTTCACCTAAAATACGTGCAACTCTAGGACGATCATAGACTTTAGGAATCATATCCAAGACGACTCGGCCTATTTGACGGACTGAACGTGATAAGTTGTCCTGATAATGGAACGTATTAATGTCAGCCTGTTTTTGCCTCAATAACAAGGCTCTACCGGACGTTTCGTTAGACTGAGCGCCTAGCGTTGGTTGGTAAATCCCCATGCTTTGCATGATGTCATTTTCAGCTAATTGAATAGCTTGCATGATCGCAGGGCTAGATTGCGGAGGCATCGCCCGTTGAGGTGAGCCAACAGGTGTTCCAGCTATCGATACGGGGTCATATTCAAGGTATGCAACTGATTCTTTGTTTACCCTTCCCCAATTAGGGTCAGTTTCAAATTGCCCTGCTACGCCTATAAATGGAGCTTTAGGAGATAAAGCGACATTTTCAGCATTAGCAGATAGATAATAGTTATATAAACGTTGAGCATCTTTAGCATTGCGGATTAATCCTGATAAATAGCGTCTACCTTGTAGCCATAATTCATGCCCGATAACCGGAACAATAGGGATATACTTTGTAGGAAGCTCACCACGCTCTAAAATAGTATCGCCAGTAGCCTTACACCACATACAGCGTTTTTTATCAGCTATACGCACTTGCGTTGGGTCTTGTGGGTCAGTTATCTCGACTTCTTCATGCTCTATATAATAGTATTCAGCAATACGAACGCTGTCCTTGGTAAACCAACCTTGAGCATCACCATTACCTGCATCATCAAAATGCGTTTCTTCAACACCTGGGTACAATCGCTCAAATTCATCTTTAGATATTTCTTCAGCTAAAATACACCATTCGGCATCAGAGCCATCCGGTGATTTGCTGTGCGGATCCATGTACACCTTAAAAGGGTCAGGTATCCGGTCAATGTAAATCTCTTGGTCAAATGAATCATCATTTGCCCAGTCGTTACGAATACGCACATAGCCAATACCCATATCCACTTGTGATTCAACAGCGGTATCGTAAGCCATCCCAGCATTGCTGTTGTCCTGAATGTGACGAATCAACCCTTGCAACACTTCCGCTGTTTCCTGATCGGCTTCATCGTTGACCGGACGAATACGAATACTCGGTGTGTTCTGACGAATCTCATTGACCACACGGTCACGATACTGAAGCAAGCGATTAATGACCAACATTGGTCTTTCTTTACCTGGGCGATTACGGTCATACTTTGCAGACTCAGGCCATTGATCGCCTAAGCGTGCAAAACGAATGTCATCCAACATTTCTTGTCTATTTGTAGCCGTAAACTCTATAGCTGAACTAAAGCGTTCGCGTATGTCCTTTAGCGTATCTTCATCCATTTGATCTTGGTCTGTTTCCACATCCGCATCTTCAAAGGACGCCATTATTGAATCTATATCTTTATTCATCATAATTCCTAAACTATTAAAATGTTAAGCGCCCATCCAAGAACCACCACTACCCCCGGATGAATTGTTTGGTCGTTGTTCGCGTTGCTCCCGTTGTTCGCGTTGAGCGACAGGGAAAGCAAAAGTAACCGCTAATGCATCCGCTGCGTCAGGTGAGGCTAGGCCCCTAGACCGCATTTCTTTCTTACCTTCTAAGAAGATTGTACCTGACGAATTAGGTTTCTTCATAGGCCCTATTAAATCTGACTTCAGTTGCCTATCCTCCTTAATGCTGGCAGTTTTCAACCAGTCCCTCATGGTTCCCCACATCTCAGCACGTTTGTTGCCCCACATGATAGCATTAGTCGCCTTCCAACCAAAATTCACGCCCCTGACCTTGTACCGTTGCTCCACCAAGCGATCAAGAATACCATACCCCAGCCCTCCTTCATCGATCACCGTCAGTGTGGGGCGGTACTGTTCAATCGCCTCAATCACTCGCCCAACAATCGCCATCGTATCCTCTCCGGAGTAGCGTTTAATGTTGATGATGTCACGCCCTTGCCTGACCACAATCACCGTTGAGTCAGCCCCGCCTCGTGCAGGATCAACACCGATAACAATAGGAGCAGTCGTATCCTTATATTGAGGACGCTGAAACGCATCTTCGATAATGTCAGGTGAAATGAACTGATCCTCTCCCGCTGACGGAAATTCACCGTACACTTCCACTCGTGCTTGGGAGGAATCTTCACCATATTCCGCAATGATTTGCTCATACACTTGCTTGTCGGTATCCTCGACAGTTCTTGCGTCCACTGTCCGACTTTTCCAAAACGCTCGTTTTCCATGAAAGCACTCAAAAAAGTACCCTTCATTCCGTCTAGGGTTACTAAAAGCAAACCAGTACCGATCAAGAATGTTTTCAGTAAAGAAACCAGCCCCTACCGACCATATCTCATTAGGTATACCTGATGCTTCGTCAAAGATCAGCATCATTCCGTCATGGTTGTGAACACCCGCATAACTGTCAGGGTTCTCAGCGCTCCACAATTTCCCTTCTGCGCCCCAATACCGTGTACCCTTCTTCAGTTGATTTTCAACCAGTGTGGTCAACCATGTAGCGGGAGCCATCTTAGTAGCAGACAGTTCAAACCAATGCGTGTTAATCGACATGGCGTACCACCGTGACAGTTCACCCCAGGTCACGGACTTTAGCTGACTCTCTGAGTTAGCCGACACGATCACCGTTGAGCCTACCCGTGTGGTCAACATCCACAATATTAGCCACGCCACTAACGCAGACTTACCAATCCCCCGTCCTGAGGAGACAGCAGAACGCAGAGTTGACATGTCGATTTCACCTTTATTCTCCTTAATATGGTTAGCAATATCCCTTAGCACTTCACGTTGCCATTTCCTCGGCCCGTGAAAGTGTTCTAGTGGGGTGTTCTTCTTCCCCCAAGGGAACACGAACAGCACAAACGCTTCGGGATCATCCGCTATCTTTGGCGACCATAACTCCACCATCAGCGTTTGTTCTTCGTCTGGTCGGTATATTGGTTGTTGTGCCATTAATGTCCTTGGTTGTAAGTGTAACGTGTGGAACATCAACAACCATCTTTTCCATGACGCGACTGCGTGCTTCATCTAGGGCAGATTGTATATTGATAGTTTCAATTGACATGGATATTTCTTGCTTGGCAGTCCAACCATGAGCGTGTTGCAGGATTGACAGCGCCGCTTTAGCGTCGCCGTTTCTGGCAGCTTCTCTTAACTGAGTTGACGCTTCCAATTCTCCATCGGCTGCGCCTTTCAACGCTGCCATTTCAGCAACAGGGTCGAGCTGACATAACTGTCGATATTCGGAAGGTAACATTCCTGCGGCTAAGGCAAGCTTGTCACCTTTTAGCCCCAAGGCGGCAGCGTCATATATTTGTTGTAAACGCCATTCGGTGGCTTGCACTTCTCTTGGAGTGAAGGGGATCGAAATCATCGTCTGTCCTTGTGTAAAGTTGTATTTAACATCATTTCCATTTAGTAGTAAAGTTTTTTACATCTTCACCATTTAATTTTTAAAAAATTTTTAAGCGGGTAGCTAAAACCAGAAAAAATAAAAAATTTACTGAGGTGCCTAATTATTTTTTAAAAAAATTTTACTGAGGGGGGTGGACATGGTCAACGGACGGTTCAAAATCCCCTTATATCCCCCCCATCAAACATACCGAGATATGTTATGCCATACCATTCTAGTCTAAGCTATTGAATCATATACAGTTTAGGGTTTGAGTATTGAGTCTGGTACCCATTCAAGACCGGAGACAGGACTTGAATAGCATCGCAAGTTATTGTTATCATTAATGTTTTGCATCGGTGCTTTATAAAATGCCACGATTTAGTACACGATTAAAAATGTATGCAATGTAAGCTATTTGTTTTTGATAGCTTACATTGCATACATTAGATGGGACCAGTAAGCGTGGCATTTTAAAATGTATGCAATGTAAGCAATGTTTGCATCAAAAAAAAGTCGGTGGCTGATAACATTTTTTTCCTGTAATAATAAAACTATTATATTATATTATTTTAAAAATTAAAGTATTAACTATCTACTTACATTATATACAATAGGTTTAAAGCCCCGCCAATAATGGGCGCGCGTGTATGCAATTACACCTATTTTGACTGCTTACATTTAACTTACATTGCATACACAAATATTTGTAAAAGATTTATTTACATTAAAACTAAATAGTTTTATTATTTAACCCACATCAACCAAAAAGAGAAAAACTATGAAATCATACAAAATTAACAAACTCTCATTGTCTTATTTACCAGGCAATCTGGTACTAATACCAGATTGTAACAATTACGGTGTCTACCTTGATGGCAGACATTATTCAACCGGAACCGTAAGAACCCGCAAAGGCTCATTTGTTGGCTACTATGCCAACTCAAACGGTAATATATCTATTACCATATAAGAGCTTAAAACAATGAAAAAATACATTATTAATAACGAAAGAATAACTTTAAAAGCAAACGCGATACCAACAATCGACTTAAAAATTTACATTTTAGCGGCAACAAGCGCGTTGATATTTATTGGCGGCATACGCCTAATCTGTAAATTGCTTGTTGCCTTATCTTAATCACTCACTAAACTAAACTAAAAGAGAAACTAAAATGAAAATTAAAGACTTAAGACTGGCACTAAGCGCAACACCTAAAAAACCGGATACAAGGTTTTATCTTAACGGATTAAACATCACTACAACACATATTACCGGATCAAATGGTCATATGCTATGCCATTTATACACCTATGCCAACAGTATTCCATCCGAGCATGAGCATCTTATCGTGCCAGGTGATACGATTAAAGCTTTATTAAAAAAAGTTGGAACAAAACATGAAAACATGGAATGTAACATCGCATTAATTAATAATCAATACCAGCTGCAATGTATGAACCAAGTCGAAGTATTTACGCCTATTGATCATGTATATCCGGGGTTTAAAAAGATAATTGACCCTATCAAGTTAAATGACCACGATAAAAATTTAAACTCTATCCAACATCAATTCGACTGGGCATATGTAGCCATTGCTAATGATGCGATAGGTAAATATTTTGATAATACCACGCCTAAAAGATTATATAGTTTTGAGCTGGCCGGTTATTTTATGCCTGCTAAAGCAAACGACATTATTTACGTAATCATGCCTTGTAGGTTATAAGATTATGTTTTATACAATTTATAAGAATTTTACTATTACACTAGAGTCTGATGGTTATTATTGTGCTAAAAATTATTTTAGTTCAATTTTTAATAAAGATATAAATAAAATTTATGAAATTATAGATAAAAGGAGATTTTAAAATGAAGTTACCAGGTAGACCATCAATACCAGATGATGAAAAAAACATACTTGCAACTTTTAGCTTAAAAAGGTGGCAAGTGCGGCGGTTAAAAGATATGAAAAATAAAAGTAAATTGATACAGTACCTTTTAACCAAACATTTTAACGATACACCTTAGACTAATTTAACTTAATAACTTAACACGGCCGCCTAATAAGCGGCCTTTTTTTTGTCTTGTGTTCCAGTATTCCAGTCTATAACCTAGCTATTAATCAAACAAGCTAACCTTAAAAAACACGTTTTAAGGCCCGATAATGTAAAAGTAATACTTACATAGCCTTAAAAAAGAACGCGCTTAAAATCGATTAAATTCCCGCTTGGATTTGATAGCGAATCGATACTAAAAAGCCACTGATAAAATCCGTAGGCTGAATGCTCCATCAAGCTAAAAGTTAAAATTCCCAACTATTTCTAGACCAAACCCAATTTAATCCGATTGGATTTGGTTTTCAAAAATTTCAGATTTCTAATTGACAAGTGTCAATTTTCTGTTTCTGTCCGGCTCAACCATTCTTCTAAGGTCTGACTTACTCAGCGCGTTAATTGCTTCGTCATTAGGGGCGGTGTAAATATGTTTTTGTGTGGTAAATTCCCTTGATGCAATACGGCCCATATCATTCCAGCCAGCCTCTTTAAGGGCGTGAAGTAGTGCAGCTTGAGGAACCTTAACATTACCTGGTGCGCTATTAGCTAAACGATCACAAAGCGCATGGAAGGGAGACGCTATCACTCCCGATGCAAACTCTCCGACACGCAAGCGCATCAAGTCAACTAGGTACGACTCGGCAGTTGACATGCCCTGCTCAACTAGGTTCAGTTTGAACTCCGTCATCATGGGTGTAGCACCAGGGTTGAACGCGCTAACGTCGCGCACCAGCAACCAAGACGCTATGGCTTCATAGCCGCCTCCGGTCTTGAACCAGTCCCACATAGACCGTGCTTCTTCCGGACACATGCGAGGGGCGTGTGACCAAACGCAGAACCATCGTCTGTCTTGTGACTCCAACTGAATAGGGACGGGATCATTAGAGAACGCTAGCACGAAGATACGATTGACCATATCATACGGGTGCAAGCCCTTCCTGTTGATCGTTAAGGTTTCTGGTGGCGCTGCAATGACTGGCTTGAGTTTGTTGGCTAACGAACGTCTTTCTTTAGCGTCCGGTTCTTTTAGTTCGTTAATGATAAGGATTTCTGACTCAAGGGCGTAACCAAACTGTGAAGCAATACCATCGTTATCAACCAAGCCTCGGTTCTTAAGGTGAGGGCCACACACCGCCCAAATGAACGGCGCGTACATGGTATCCTTTCCAGCTCCTTGATCGCCACCGTGCAGAATGGCGTGGTTGATCTTAACGTTAGGGTGCTGTACTTTATACGCCATGACGTTGAAGATATGCGCCAATTCAGCTTCATTAGGCACTAAGGTCTTGCAGTGGTCAAGCCAACGGGTGACATTGCCAGCTTTACCCGACACATCAGGACGTGCGTCACGCCAGCGATTACCGTACATGTCACCATCAAGCGCGGTCAGCATCGTATCGCCTGCCGCATAGGTGATGCCAACTAAAGCATGAGCGCCCATCGCTTGTCTGTTCTCGTCATAGCAAATAGACGCTTCTATCTTACGGCCTGAGTGTATGGACTTGCACTCAACATGACGAAACAAGGCGTTGAAAGTAGCCCTGCTGACTTCACGTCTAGCTTGCAAGTCAAAATAGGACTCATCCACTTGGATGTACGCAAACCTGCTAAACCAGTCTTTTTTTTCCAGTCTGCCTAACTCCTTACGATCTACTTCAGCGATGGCGGTAATTGCATCATTAGTGAACATGTCGGACGGTTCTAACTTGGCTAGGGTGTCATTCATAACTGACGCTAACAATTCTTCACGCAAGCCATGTGTATGCTTAGGCCCTCCTTCAGCCTGTACCCACTCAAGATAGGTCTTACTGTCAAGATGTTGGCAGGACTCATGGAAGCACATGTAAGAGCGATTAACCGGATGATACCGCGCCATAGGATTACCGTCCGAGTGAGCGCCAGCGTTGATGCACGTCACTCCAACCCAGCCTTCACCATTAGCACCCTCGATGACATCACCACGCCCAACAAGCCAAGTCAGCACGTCATCAGTGCCATCATCTAATAAGTCGATACGCTTCACGCTGGCGGTGTCTGCTTCCGCAGGAGTAACACCTAATGCGTCACAGATTTGCGGAAGGGTGAACTCTCTTTCAGGATTGAACGACACTAACCGAGAAAGAAAGCCGCCACGATCAGGCTTATGATTAACACTGTTTGGAAGCCGAAAATTACGCACAGCATTAATAGCCCCACCATCTGTATAGCCCGCACTAGCAATAGATTTAATAGCTGCACTGAAATTTCCTTTTGTCGGTTGATCTTCAAGGCTAAAGGTGTAGCCATATTGATAGTTGCCAGGCGAGGTTTCCATGATCCAAGTCGGTGCTAGATCAGGAATTTTTGATTTCGTACCAACATCGTCCAGCACCAAGAACGCCACCAACTCACAATTAGTTGCAGAAGCACTCGGTTTGCCGTCTTTAAAGCGTTTGAGGATGAAGCTGGCGGTGTTACAATACCAAGCACCTTTACCGTCATACTTAGAAGGAAGATAGGCAGGCCATGTGCATTTTTGCGCTCCATCTGCATGAAAAAGATCAGGTTTAGGAATTTGCTTAACGAATAATACTGTTTCTTCAGAAGGAGCTATACTAATTAGGTAGTCAATAAAGTTCATTTTATTTTCCATATCGATACATTGTTGCTATTTCGACATCCAGTGGTAGTCCTTCAGCCCAAACTGGCGCACTGCACATGCTGGATGTCATTCTTTTTGTTATGTTTTCAGCTTCATCTTCTCTACACTCGACAACGATTTCATCATGGATGTGCGCTATAACGCCATCCAACTGCCGAAGTGAATACCTTAATAAATCATTTGCAGTAGCTTGAGCGCAGTTTTCTTGTGCTATACCTTGCCATAGTCTAGCGCGAGGCCATTCAACAGCGTCAGAAGCAGGCTTGAACGCGGCTTTAAGGTAAGTGACAGCGCCATCTTCAATCCGAGCGAATGGGTAATTCAACACTCTCCTAGACGGAAGAATATACCACAGATGCTCACCATCAAACAAATACGTTACCCGACCAGCAGAGAACTCATGCCCTTTATGACGCATTGCGCTCATGTAAGCGCGCTCTAACTCTTGGCCATACGGGATACACCACGGATTAGCCACACGCCACCCATTAATCATGCGCTTGATTTGGTATTCGGGCATGTTAAGCCCATAGATTCTAGCCATTGACGCAAAAGCGCCAGTTCCACCGGAATAACCTAAAGCGAGTTCTTGCACCTTACCAATGAAACGTTGCTCTTTGGTGACTTCTTTCGTGTTGAAAGTTGACTTAGCGTTCTCGACATACACATCGCCACCGGATCGGAAGATGTCCAGCTTAGCTTCCGAGGCCACATGATTAGATAACCAAGGATTACACCGTGCTTCAATACCCGCCCAGTCAGCTACGATCAGAACATTGCCGAGTGCAGGGATGATAGCAGGACGTATCATGCCCTTCAGCACGTCTGTCACACGATTGCCGAACGCGCTTAAGGAATCACCAGCCATCATAGCTTTACGCACCGCAACAGGGTCTTTAGCACACACACGAGCCATGTTCTGAAGCTGAACGCCATACGATGAAGCACGGCCAGTAGCCGAGCCACCATTAAAAACAAACGCACCACGGACGCGGTGATCTTCAACGTCAGCCAGCTCACCCATACGCTTGAACTTAGCCACCGAGGAAGCACTAATGTCATCGATACATTGAACAACATCTAATACTTCATCAGGTAGATCAAGTTGCAGTAAGGCAGTACGAACATTTTTGTTGAGTGACAACTTATCCTCAACCATCATCAGTTCAGGATCCATACGGTCAGCTACCCACTGTTTAAGCTTTGGCGATCTAGCCGAGCTAATACCTGTAATATCTTTCACTAACGTCTGGATGTCCTCCAGTTCAGCCGTAGCGTAACCAATAGCAGCATGACATAACGGCACATCGATTAGCAAACCCCTATCGTTGATGCGCTCATTAATATGATAGTCAAGCAGTTCATCAGCATCTAACTGACGTAGCGCTAGACTAATCTCACGCATAGCCCGCACGTCTTGTTCACAGTAATGAATCAGCTCAGGCAATAACGCAGTATTATAAGGAGGAACGCAACACTGACGGATTAGCTGTTTGCCTCGATGATCTTTCTTCATCTTAGCGGACATAGCCCTACCAATATCTTCAAGACTACCGGGGAGGCAGTTAGCCCTAGCTTGGGTAGCCGTGCAGTAGAATTGTTCCAGCTTAAAGTTAATGCCTAACGCATACCAAAAAATTAGGCGCTCAAAGGTAGCGCTATGCGCGCGTATCTCACCTTTGTAATTTCTGACAGCCTCAGGAAATGGTTGATCCGGTGTCCAAGTTAGAACGTCATCATCAAATGCGTAAGACATGCACAGCACCTCAGTGCTTCTGTCTTGCGCGTAATTGTAAACCCCATGCTTCTTCAAGTCACAGGCGCTCTTTGTTTCAAAATCGATAAATAGCATAGTCATGCTACGCGCCTATAAGGATGTAATTGTTCTTCTGCTTGTTTTCTTGCTGCGACAGCATCATCTAAATTAGTAAAATAGCCTAAATAGATTTCCTTATAATTTAAATAAATCCTGGCGTACCATTTACGCTCCCGTTTATTCCAACTAACGCCTTTATAACCCGATGTATTGCGTGAAGTTAAAGACATATTTTGAAGGTTTTCAGAATTAGAAGCTTCTCTTAAATTATTAATCCGATTGTCATCTCTGATTCTATTGATATGGTCTAGCTGATCTTTAGGCCAAACTCCATACATATAAAGCCACGCTAAACGATGAGCGCGATAAAGCTTACGGTTAACCACAATTTTAACGTATCCCGTAGGGTGTAAATATCCTGCTTGATCGCCAATCAAAGCTCTTTTACCGCGATTAACTAAATTAGTGAATACGCCTGTATCAGGATCATAATGTAATAAATCTTTTAATAGCTGCTGAGTAAGCATTGAAAATCCCCTTAGTTAGGTTAGTGAAGGTTAAAGTGGCGGACTCTTACTAAAGGAGTTTTCGGGGATCAGCCTAGCCACTATAAAACTATACCATAAAAAAGCCCTTTCGAGAAAGGGCTTCTCCTTAACTAGACCGTCTACGTCTACCAGTCTCCGCTGGTACACCATCTTCATCCTTAGTTTCACCATCTAAGCCAACCCATTCAACTACATCAAACACTGGAGTGTAAATCTTACCGTACGCTTTATGCTGGTAAAATTCTTTCTTTAGATTTATCACTGGAACAGGTTTACCTTGATCTAGGTCAACTTGCGTAGCTATTTCAACTGCAAGAGTTTGTACTGAACGCTTACCACCTACCGAAGTAGTTGAGTAACGAACTTCCAAACCTTTATCTTCACCGGACAAGCATTTTAAGCTCATACCGACTTGAGTTTCCCATCCACGCTTACCGCCAGCAGGCGCAGCGTCAAGTTCAGGCAATGGTTGAGTGATGCCCACCATCTTTTCACCTAGAACTTCACCTTCACCCCAGCAAATAAAACCGTGTACGAAAGAGAACGGATTAACCGCCCATGTAGAGTCTGATTCTACTTCAGATTCGCCTGCACCAAACACCCAATGACCAGTACGATCCATTTTAAGAATCGCAGAGCCAGCAGAGCCACCAACTTCTGTTTCCAAAGAACGAAGTGCAGTAGATAGTGAAGTAACAGAAGGAAGGTTAGAACCAGAGAACGCAACTAAATTTGACATGCTAATATACCTTATTGAAGTTTAGTGAGGGCAGCCGTTAATTGCTGACCGATTAAAAGCACAGCAGGACGAGGATCGTCCACATGTGCCATAGTGCTACCTGACGAAATGGATACCGTTGATCCTTCTGGCAGGGGCTGCTTAAGCTTCTTGAGCTTTTTTTCAGCTTGGGCAGGAGAGATAAACGATGATTCCATCACATCAGATTCTGTTAAGCCAGTTGCAAGTAAAGCTTTCTTAGCTTCAACTTCATCTGACCATTTGCGTGTTGCACGTTTCGCAACAAGCTTGTAATTCGGTAAATCACGACCTGATTCAAGCATAGTGAACGCTAGAGCGCGTAAGTCTTTTATCCATTCTTCCAGAATTTCAGCGTTTTGAAGGTACGCATCTATAGCAGGCGCATCAATCGCATCAATCTTTACTTTCAGAGCGCGATCAACTGCACCTGTCATTAGTGGGCAAGTAGGCTTAGCGGCACACCATTTACAATGGTTACCCTCACGGAGGGGCGCGCCTATCTTCATTGAAGCATTAACAGCACTTAACAGTTGCTGTTCAAACGCTTTAATGCGTTCTATCGTAGTGACCCAACGCTTAATCATTGGCGGTTGTATAATGATTAGCTCGACTTCTTGTACATCCTTGAACGCCCACTGAGCCTTCTCAGTACGCATAGCCGCTGCCGCGTAGAACATTAGCTGTTCGTTTTCTATCGCATCAACCGCCACACCGTTACCGAACTTCCAATCCAGTACGATAGCACGATTACCCAGCCTGCCGAGTAGATCACAAGAACCAAATACATCAGGAATGAAATCGCCAAATCCGACTTCAACTTCCACCGCGTAGTCCATACCAAATTCGGGATCAATTTCATTAAGCAACTCCAGTGCGACAGAGTATTTGTCATCAATTAAGTCTTGCGTCAGTATATCACTAGCAATAGGTTTTTTTCCATCCGCAAGCCATTCAGCAATGGTGTTATGAAGAAGTGTACCTTCTTCAGCGTAACTAGAAGAAGGCTTTTCAGGTGCAGCATTACATAGTGCAACGCTACCGGGGCAGTTGATAACACGTTTAGCAGTAGAACCGCCAACAATCTTTGAGTGTGCCATTAATTTATTCTCGTTTCGTTTAAAGTGGGTACATTATTTCACAAAAAAATATATTGTACAAATCTTTTTTACAGTGGTAAGCTGTCACCTCACTAAACGAAACGAAACGAGAGTAAATGAAATGAACAATAAAACAGCAATCATATTAATCTTATCTGCTTTTACATTAGGTGGTTTTATCGGTGCAACCTTTACAAAAGAAGGACGAGTAATTCATAAAACTGGCAGCGGCATGTTTATCATCGACAAAGGTATAAAAGGTGATGAACGTATTTACCAGGTATTGGAACTGCCAACTAACGTCACTTCTTTTGTGACGCTGAGAGATTAAATGCTAGAGCGTGACATTGAAAAGCATTTCAAATGGGTAGTTGACGTAAATGGAGGCAAGACCTTCAAGTTTACTTCACCTCCCCAGCGAGGCGTAGCGGATCGGATCGCTTGCCTGGCAGATGGCACATGTTGGTTCGTAGAATTAAAAACAAAAGGTGGGCGCTTATCGGAATTACAAAAATTATTTGCACAAGAAATGATAAGGCTTAATCAAAACTACGCCTGTCTTTGGACAGTCGAACAGATTGATAACTGGGCTTTAGAGTATTTGGGGACTCACACTTAGGATATTGAAATGATAGATCAAGATATAGATTGGCTGTACGAACAAGTAGTAAAAGGAAAGCTTAAACGTCCAACTGACAAGCAGGAAGATGAATTTGATTACTTAGTCAGCCGCTACAAACGCATGAACGGCTTAACCACAGCTTCAGCTAGAACTAAAGCTTTTAAAGAGGTCATGGTATGAGCGCACAAGAACTACAACGGCAAAGAAGCTTTGCCTACTACGACAAGAATCGAATCGCTATCAATGAGCGTGTCCGCTTGAAACGCCTCAACAAGCGCTTAAGTGTAGATGGTATCCGACCTATCGCTCAATTTAACATCACCAAGAAAGAAATACTAACGCTAATAGGCATCAAAGCTTTAACGCTCGACAAGATCGTCAAAGACGCGCGCTATTGTATGCCTAAGCATACCAGCACTCACATGGATGGAACAGTCCTGTATAACCGCGCTGAGATCATGGATTGGCTACCGTACATAAGAGAAATGTGCGCGTTCATGTACAAACGTCCGGTCATTAAGATTACCGGAATGTCTGCACAGATCGTTCAGTTCATGCACCGCAGTAAGGACATGGAACTGTACTGCGATGAAGCCAGACGCAGAATGATGGACGGGAGGATTAACAGTGGTGCGAGATATTGATTACTCTTTAATTCTTCAGGTGCTTTACAGCAAAGGCTTTAGCCTTGCCGACATAGCAAGAAAAACAGGCACAACAAGGAGTACTTTATCCACGGTAAAGCAGGAAACTAAGCCTGTACCTGTCGGCTGGCATGATGGATGGGAGGGTATGGCAATGCAAGACTACTACCGTAAAGCGGTAGGTGAAACGCCTCCCAGAGTGGGAGATTATATTGGTATAGGAGATAACTGTGAAAATGAAAATACCCCTGAATACTGACACATCTAGGTGTGTAGGCAGTAAGTGCGATCAGAAGAACATATGCCAGCGATACCTGACCATCGAGTTAGATAGCAGTCCTTACCAGTTTTTTATGGACGCCAGTGTTGAGCTGAACTATACCAACGATGAAGCCTGTGATTTCCTTATACCGTTTGGAGGTGTGTGATGAGTGAAGAAAGAGAGTTGTTGAAAAAGATTTTAACTACAGGTTGGTTAAATCACGAGTTAAGTTGTGAAGTAGAAGCAGTCCTAACCCAACCTGAACAGAGCCGGTGTGAGCCTGTGGCTTGGATGTATGACTGGAATATTAAAGGAGAAGATGAATATGGAGAGACACGGTACGACTGTCTTACAAGAGCCGAATCGATAACTAGTAATCGTGCAATTACTAATATTATACCACTCTACACATCACCACCAAAACGTGAGCCTTTGAGTGATGAAGATGTACTAAAAATAGCGACAAAAGTATGCTTAGAAGATATGGGTTTAGAAATGAACCCGAAAGATTTTAAAGGTACAGGCGTATTTGAACTATCAAGAGCAATAGAAAAAGCACACGGTATAACTGGAGGTGGGGAATGAGTAACATAAAACACATAATAAGCTTTAGTGGCGGCATGGGTAGTTTTGCAGAAGCGAAAGCTTGTGTCGATAAGTTTGGCAAAGAAAATGTCACCTTGCTATTTGCTGACACCATGATGGAAGATGAGGACTTATACAGATTTAAATATGAGTGCGTTGCTTTTCTAGGCTGTGAATTAGTAACTATAGCAGATGGAAGAACTCCGTTTGAAGTATTTAAAGACGTAAAGTTTATGGGTAATTCAATGGTTGACCCTTGCAGTAAATTATTAAAACGTGAACCACTTAATAAGTGGTTTAAAAAGAATTATCAACCAGAAGAAGCAGAAATGCACTTAGGGATTGATTATTCCGAAGAACATCGCCTTGTCAATGTTCAGAAAAGAATGAAACCTTATGTTTACAGATCAACATTAATAGAAGATGGAAGGATAATACATAAAGACTTTTCAGAGCAATTTGGGATTAAACGACCAAGGCTTTATGAATGGAAACTAGGACATAATAACTGCGGTGGGTTTTGTATCAAGGCGGGATTAGGCCATTACAAAGCTTTATTTGAAGCAAACCCAGAAAGATATGCTGAATTTGAAGCTAAAGAAGCTGATGTTTATGAAACTATTGGTGCTGTATATCCCTTCCTTAAGAAAACAGAAGCTAAAGTATTAAGAAGATTAACTCTTAAGCAATATAGAGAAGAATATTTAGAACCTAATTTGGTATCGCCAGAAGATAGTCAAGAATATGGGGGGTGTGGATGTGCGATATGAATACAGTAAAGCCACACGGTATAACTGGAGGTGGGGAATGAGTAAAGAAAGAGATTTACTAATAAGAGTACGAGATATATTGCATGGATTAAAAGGCCCTTATTATGACTTATATTGGGACATACAGTCTGCACTAGACCAACCTGAGCAAGAGCCTGTTGGTATTGTAATAACTATTGGAGGCTACCCAGACGACTCTGCGCATACAGTTAAATTAACATGTAGACATAGAGACTTAAAGGATGGGGATTTGCTCTACACAGCACCACCAAAACGTGAGCCTTTGAGTGATGAAAGAGAGTTGTTGAAGCAATTACATGTCGGTCGTGTAGTAGAATACCATAGACCACATTACCCAAATAACATCTTGTATGTGCACGTAGTTAGATTTAAGGAAGCGTGTGGGTGGACATTAGGAACAGGAATTGTAGTTAATAATCTAGGTAGAGAACATACAATATCATTGGAGGAAATAAGATTATGAGCACTAGAATAAAAGAACTCCTCGCCCAACCTGAGTGTGAACCTGTGGCTTGGATGCAAGATAGTATTGAATTATATGTGCTAAAAGAAAAAAACATTTTAAGAGGTTATGTTATACCACTCTACACAGCACCACCAAAACCTGAACAAGAGCCTATCAACTTTGATTTAGAACGGATGAAGTTGGCTGTAGAGGCACCTGTGTCACATATTACAGGTGAAGAGTTAATGAAGCAGGTTAAAAGTAATCGAGTGTTTTACCAAGAAGGTTATGCACAAGCAGAGCTAGATTTGAAGCGTGAGCCTTTGAGTGATGATGATGAAATAATACTAGCGTATAGAGGGCTTGTAAAAAGATTTATTGGTAGATTACAAAAAACAAAACCAGCACACGGTATTGGAGGTGGGGAATGAAAATAAAACGCCCACTATCTGAAGAAACAGCACGTTGTCTTGGTAGCAACTGCGAGAAGAAGCAAGACTGTCAGCGTCATCTTACTATTGAGATAGACTCCAAAGATTACATGTGGCACATGGACGCAAAGAAAGAATTAAAAGAACTTGAGTGCACCCTATTTATAGATTGGCGCAACGCGCATGAATATGAACATTAAACCTAGAATTAAACGTGTAGGCAATATGAGGCTGTGCATTGGGCCTTATGAGATTAAAGGTTTTGGAAGCACTCCGTGTAAAGCTTACTTGAACTGGACAAGGCAATGGTATTAAGACCGTATCAGGATGAAGCTGCTGACTTCTTGTACAGCCGTGATCGAGCGATGATCCTTGCGCCTGTTGGTGCTGGCAAGACGGCCATCACTCTAACAGCTATGCAGGCGATGATACAGGATGGGCATGTTAAGCGATTCCTAGTGCTTGCGCCCAAGCGTGTGTGCACAGATGTTTGGAGGCAGGAAGGGCTTAAATGGGCTTCTAATCTATACATTGAAGTAGCTGTTGGTACAGCTAAGAACAGATTGGACGCTTTTAAATGCAGCTCCAATGTCATCGTAACGAATTACGATAATTTGCTATGGCTATGCCGTGAACATCCGGAACTGTTGAAATTCGATGGTATTGTTTTCGATGAACTGACACGCTTAAAGAACCCTTCTGGCTCACGCTTTAAAGCTTTGTTTAAAGTAATTGATCTGTTCAAGATACGTTGGGGTTTAACAGGGTCATTCACTAGCAATGGTTTAGAAGATGTGTTTGGGCAATGTAAAGTAGTAGACCAAACATTGCTAGGTAGAAGCAAAGGTGCTTTCTTAGAAAAGTATTTCGTACTGTTGAATCGTGATTATGGAGAATGGGCTGCACGTTCTGATTCCTTACCTAAGATTATGAAAGCGATACGTCCAGCGACTTATCTATTAGACGCAGGGGATTATACTGACTTAATGCCCCCTTTGCACATTGTTGAAGTAAAGTGCCAAATGGATTTGGAACTCTACAACACCATGAAGAAGGATTTTGTAGTGAAATTTCCTAGCGTGACGGCCGTTGCGGTTAATTCGGCAGTCGTGACAAGCAAACTGCAACAAATGAGTTCAGGCTTTGTTTATCATACGACTACTACGCCTGCTAAGACTCCAGGTAAGTATGATTCGTCAACTGAATCGATTTGGTTTTCCAGTCATAAATTCGATAGGTTAGAAGAATTGCTTGCAGAAAATCAGCGAGACTGTACAATGATTTTTTACACCTACAAGGAGGAGTTAGCTGAATTGAAGCGCAGATACCCCCATGCGCAAACTTTAGATGACCATAACGCTGTTGATCGTTGGAATACGGGGCAGATTGAGTTGTTATTGGCGCACCCTAAGAGCGCAGGGCATGGCCTAAATCTTCAGCATCATGGCAATAAGATAGTGTTCTTATCGCTCCCGTGGTCACTGGAGCTGTACGAACAGGCAATAGGGCGTATCCATAGGAGTGGTCAAAAGCGGGAAGTGTGGTGTTACGTCATGCTGACCGATAAAACGATAGACGAACGCATCTACTCTGTTTTGCAGGAGAAATGCACCTTATCAGAAATAGCTATTTTGGAGCTTCGATGAATTTGAGTTGGCGAAAGCTGAATGAAGTATTAATAGATTTAGATGAAAAAGAAGTCCTTTCCCTTCTTGAGAAAGAAAAAGTAGGTGCTAGACGTGCGATGGTATTGATACGACTACATCAACGCTTTTGCACCTTGAGAATGGCTAGGGAACGCAATCAATTATTTGGAGAACAATAATGATCTTTTACAACTGTGAAGAATTAGAAACTAAACTTTATAAAGCTAGAATGATTAATTTATACCTTACTATAGCGTTAATCATATCAATAATGGTTAATGTGGCATCAGCAGAAACAATTAACTGCACTACTTTTGGTACGCAAACTACCTGTACTAATGGGATGGTGATTAACCGCATGGCATTAGGAACTAATATCACTACACCTGAATCGATCTTACCACCGATGGAACAAATAGCGCCTGCTATGCTAGTTGTTCCTATCCCACCAATACCAGGAATTAAATAACTTCTTCTTCAGCAGGCATCGCAGCAACTTGTGGGCCTGCTTGTTCTTGAATCTTTTTGATAACGCCAGCTACTTGAACGAATTGGCCTACACCTAAAGCGTTCATAATGATGTTAATTTCTTCTAGTTCTAATTCTAAGTTAATCATAGGAGTATTAATTCTGCTTCTTTATTTCTACGAATAGTAAGACCTTTTAAGACCTTACCGCCTGCTTTATCCCATTTCTTTATTTCGGAGGAAGCCGCCAGCCAGTTACCCGCATCAACTTGTTTTTTTAACGTTGACTTGGCATAATTACCAACACCCAGATTATAAATGAAGTCAGCGATAGCAGCTAATTTTTCAATGTTAGCCGTTGCTAGGATGGGGGAATACTTTACCGCTCGGTTAAGTACTGCTAACGCTGTTTTAGCTACATCTTCATCCGCTTGCTGCTGTGTCCATGTCATACCTTGTTTTATTCCACAAGTTTGGCCATAACCCAGCGTCCAGATTCCTATACAATCCTTATATGAATTTAATTTGCACCCTTCACTAACTTTTATAAGATTAAGTAATATTTCTAACGCACTCATATATGTCCTTGTGATATAATGACCTAAACTAACTAACTAACATAGGTAAATTTATGGAAATTTGGAAAGCATGTTCAGGATTTGAAGAAATTATGCAAGTATCTAGTCATTCAAGAGTTAAAGTTCTTGAAAGAATATCACCATGCATTAGAAACGGTAAAGAAATAACTCAAATTCGCCCTGAAAAAATAATATCTCAATGTACCGCAAACAATGGATACCTTGAAGTTTGCGTAACAGTTGGCGCAAAAAGAAATAAATTTAGAGTCCATAGATTGGTTGCTAAAGAATTTGTATCTGGGTATTCAAAAGACCTTACAGTAAATCACATAGATGGAAACAAATTAAATAACGACATATCAAACTTAGAATGGGTAACTTTAGCCAGAAACTCAGAACTTCAATGGGAAACAGGGCTTGTTAATCTAAGAGGTGATAACCATCCATTAAAAAAACTATCTTCTGGAAAAGTAAGAATTATTCGAGATTTACTTGCGCTTGGAGCATCACCAAATAGTCTAAGCGTATTATTAGATTTATGCCCAAAAACAATATATTTAATACGTGATGGCAAAAGATGGTCTGAGCTTGATTAATATCTCTAATGCGCTCATTCAAATAAATCCGACAAACTATTTCTTCTTCGCAGTCCATCAGCTATTCTTTTTGAAATTGCTATTTGTTCTGGCGTAGCATTTGCAGTAGGGTCGCCTGAAAATATACGACCTAATATAGTTTGGCGCATATATTTTGCATTTTCAGGTTTTCCATATTCCATACCAGCAAAGTATTTGATTTGTTCTGGAGTTACTTGAAATTGGGGGTCAAGACCGTTTTCACGCATGTAAAGCCGCATTGCTTCATTTTGTGCCACCGCCGCTTTTCTTTCATTTGTTAAAGGTGAATAAGGGTTAAGCGTAATTTGATTATCTTCAGCCGCCATTCCTGCAACACTAGGGTTCCGCTTAAAAAATGTATTCTCGCTTTGATAGGGTTGTCGTACTTTATAACCATAAACATTATTATTAGGTATTAAATCAGATAAACTAGGCATATTAATTACCTCTTGAAGTTATATAAACGATAAAAGCAAAGATGGCGCTTACGCTGAAAACCACTCCCCCAAAAAAGCCTTTATTTGATTGAGAAGTTCTTTGCAATTCGTCAAGAGCCACAAAAATTCGGTCTGAACGTCTACGCGCATCTTCTCTATCACAATGCATATCTTTAACCAGCCCGTCTAATCTTTCTTCTATTTTAGCTACTCGGCAATTTAAGTCTGTCACGATTTAATCCTTTCAATAAACTTTTGGCACATTATAGCATACTGGGCTATTTGGTCTGCTCGGTAGGCTTCAGACTTGAGAAAGCTTGTAAGTTCGTCTGAAAGTTCGGTTCTATCTTCATTGGCTCTAGCAACTTCTGTGGTATTATCACCTTTTGTTGGGGTGCAACTACTACCTTTCCGGCTGTTGTCGTACATGCGCACAGACTTAAAACTATCGTGCTGGCTATTAATTGCGTTGATCGCTGAAACATTAGCGTCCTCCAGTTCTTTATTAAGCTTCAAGGCTTCTGTATGAGCCTTATCCACTTCTTCAGTAAGAGTAGCTAATTGTATCTCAGCTTCTCGGTTCATATCAGATATACTTTCTGACATTTCTCTAATTTCTGCTTGTGATACTTTATAGGCAAAGCCATATCCAGAGGCAAAACTTGCGATAATAATACCAACGAATAAGTATGGCATCAGTCTTTTAGTATCACGCCAAGCCCACCAGCAACACCACCAGCAAGTAATAGTAATTGATCCACAGGCTTACCCATAAAAATAAATACACTTCCTATTACAGCAGTTATGACCCAAATAACGCCTCGTTTAGTGGAAGCTTCAGACCATTCTATTTTCATGTTTTGATGATGTACATCATTGCTACGTTTTTAGGCCGGGTTTCAGCACCTGACGCAATCAGAATACCAGTTACGCTGGATTGAATATTGGCGACACCTGAACCTGTAGTTGCGCCAGTAGGCGATGCTGATCCTGACGAACCCCCATTTCCCCCACCCATATTATTAGTATATGAATGTGTATGCCCTGCATCAGTATGCGTATGCCCAGGATCGGTAATTGTAACTGGCCCAACTAAATCTGCTTGATAAGACCCTAATGCTCGTCCAACATCAACTCCCGCTGAATCATCCCATCCACGGATAAAACGTCCTCTTAAATCAGGAAGGTTAAAAGTCGTTGAACTGTCGCCTGCACCGTATAAGATGCCGCAGACACCAAACAGCTTAACATAAGTGGTTCTTGATACCGCAGCCCCATTACATTCTAAGTAACCTAAAGGTACTACATTACCAGCATAGGCAGCTACATGACCAATAGGGCCAGCAGCGCCTGTGATATTGATAGGCCAGTTAGCACCAAAATCGGTTGTTTCTTGTGAAGCTGTAAAATTAACACCGTTCCAACCCATGAAGATATTGGTGTTGGATTGTGAAGTTGATGTACCAGCAAACACATAAGGAGGTGCAAACGATGTCGGAGCGTTGACACCGTAAATGTTATCAAAGGTTGAGATAGCAGGCCCGTTAGTTTCACCGGCTAAAGGAGGGCCTTGCAATACCATCTTGTAGATGCCACCTAGCCAAAGTTCACCGCCTGTTTCACCTCTAGCGTTTAGCACTATAGGATTAGGCCAAGCGATTGTTCCTGCTGCATCTTGATAAGCAGTTAATGGCGTAGATGTACCCGCCGCGTAGAACCAAATAAGGCCTCCATTTAAGAAAGTACCGTCATCGCTAAACTGCGCGTTTTGTAAAATCGGTGATAAGTAAGCTTGAGTCATTTCAATTCCTAAAAATATAGTTATCTTTGTTGCGCTGCGCCTGCACCAATAGAACCTACATAAGGCCCCATTCGAGATAAGCCTTGACCAAATGCGCCTCTTATAGGCCCTGCTTCTTTTAACGATTGTTCAACCATCATTCTTTGAAACGCAGGAGAATAAAAATGCGCCCCTCCGAAATGTTTTATTAACGCACCAGGAACTGCACCAGCGACATCTCCTGCTAGTTCATTAAATCCTTTAGTTGCGTTTAATCGTTCTGCCGAGCCTGAAGAAGGAAGTTTGTTACCTATAATTTCTTGCGCCCTTCTAGCTTCAACTTGCATAGGCATTTCACCTTCAGCGTAACCTACACGATTTTTACCTCGCAAAGCTTGTAGAAGCGAAGCTGGCGTAGCCATTTCATGGCTTACGCTTGATGTCATTGCAGTTTCCATTCGTTTAGCATCACGATACGCATTATCTGCAGCGTTTAACGCTTCTGCATAACGTGGATTTTGCACTTCCATCATTTGCTTTAATTGACTTGCGGCTTCTTTAGCCGCATCGCCAACACGTCTTTCATCAACAATTGAACTTTTTCTATAATCTTCACTAATTAGACGCAATTCGGTTAGCATTTCTTTTAATGTAGTACCATTTAATCTTTGACCATCTTTAAAACGGCTAATTACGCTGTTTTCTAAAATATCATCAATTTGATTTCTAAATTCAAGACGTAGATTTTTTGATAAATCTTTAATACCTTGAAGCCCAGATGCAAGCTCAGGTGTCATTTCACCGCTAGTTTGTAGTGCTAAATTATCATAAGCTTTAATAGCCGCTTTTTTAACAGCCTTATATCCTGATGAATCAGGTTTAATTTTACCTAAGTCAACAAGCTCACGTTGAACAGCGGCTTGACCAGGTATTGCAACTTCTTGACCGGGAGCAGTTCGAATACCTTTATTTAAAGTGTCAACAATACCTTGAAGTGTAGAAGTGTTAAAACTTTCTAATGCTCTTTTTTGGGCTTCAGTAATATGACCCCCTAAAAAAGGTAATGACGTTAATTTTTCTTCAAAGGCTTTAGGTGTTCCACCTAATGCTTGACCAATGGTAGGTTCACCGCCAGCTTCAACAAATTCCCTAACGCCCGGTGCAGCAGAAGGGCCTCTAAACATTGCACCTAAACCTTTAGCCACACCTTCACCTACGCCTTGACCAGCAGCGCCATACATCCCCGCCTTTGCGCGATCTTCAGGTGATAATGCAGCAGCAGTACCGCCAGCGCCTAATACACGCATTAGGAATGGTAATTTACCCATAGGAGTCATAGCAGCTGCTTGTGCGGCTATATCAACGCCTAGCCCACCTACAGTAGCGGGAAGCCCTGCTTCTTGCATATAGGCTTCACCAGCTCTTAATTTAGCAATATCTTCTTCAGATAAATCAGCAAATAAGCCTTTCAGCCCTGTTCCAGCTTTAGTTAAGGCGACATTTGCACCGCGCCCCATTCGCATTAATGTACTTTCTTGAGCCGGATATTTAGGTACACCATAAGCTTCCCAAGGCGATACAGCTTGAGGCATCTGCTTAGACGTAGCCGTTCTAAAAGCTTTAGAAAACCCATCTTCAGCTTGAGGCGCATTAAACGCAGAAGTGAACTCGTCATCATTCATCGCTATTGTCCTTTCTTTCGGTTAGCCCTAACTTTCATCGCTGTGTCATGGGTAATTTTACCTTCTTTACCCAAGTCTAACAATTCAGCGTCTGAATATTTACCGTATTTTCCAATGTAACGTTGCTCTTTTTGATACCATTCTTCAAGTGCTGACATTTTTTGATCGATAGTCATTTTAGATTCAAGATTACCCACTTGTTTTAATCGTTGGGCTAACTCTTTATCTGATTGCGAACCTGGTGCAAAAGGTACAGTGTTAGCCATATCATTAGCTACAACAGCTAAGGCCGCTTGAATATCACCCGAAGCTAATGATTCACCGACAGTTTGACCTAATCTATTAGTCCAATATTCAATATCGCTTCCTATAGAGCCTTTAACCAAATCTCGGATATGGTTAATATCAGGAAGCGTTTCAAATGAATTAAGCGATTTATTAATAGTCTGCTGTTCTTCAGCTTGTTGTTTAGCTGTAATTACAGCAGCTTCTTCATTAGCTTTTTGCTCAACTCTTTTAGTTTGTAATTGTTCAGGGGTTGCAAATGGTGAAGGCGCTTTTTTTACTAGATTTTCAATTTGTTGAGTTGCAAAATCTTTTAATTCTTTAGGTGCAGTAGGAGAATTCATAATAGCTTCATAATCTGCTACAGGGTTAACTTCACCAGGAGCAACTGAAATTTCATGCTGAATTGGTGCAGAAAGCGCTGGTTTTTTAAATGGCAATCCTGTAAGGGGGTCTATTTCTACAGACCCATACTGTTGCTCCGAAGTCATTGGAACACCTGCCGTATTTTTCGCCTGTTGTTCAGCAGTTGTTTGGGAACTTTTCAGCATTGCTTGAAACTTTTGTGAAGGATAACCTAGCCCTGCCGCAGTGCGTTCAGCCATTTCTGGCGATATATTATTAGCATCGTAAGAAAAATTTTCAGGAATTAAGCCTTGTTGTTGAAGCCCAGCTATGGCTTGACCGCTTGTAGAATGAAACCATTGATCCGCTTGCTCTTTAGGCATACCAGAAGCTATCATTTCATTATACTTATCAACAATTGGAACTACTGCTTGCGCTCTTAGTTTTGATTGATCTTCATTAGCTTTACGTTGTATATCACCTGTCTGCGCTTGTTGATGTTGCATACCCATCATAGCTTGTTGCATCTCTAATTCATTTTTCCTTGCTGCTTGAGCGTATTCAGGGCTAACTGCACCTAATTGCGCCATTGAAGGTTGAGCTTGTTGAGCGTATAAGGCTTTCAAGTCCATACGCTCTTGTTGCGCTCTACGGGCGTTATCTAAAGCAATAGCGTTAGACTGGGCTTCTTGTCCAGTCTTTAAAGCGCCGGGAAATTTCTCACCGTAAAATTTGTATAATTCAGTTAAGTCGCTCATTTTATCCCCCTAATCCACTGCCAAATAAGCTACCTGCTGTGCCTGCCAAGCTAGAAATTTGTCCATAAGGCGCCATCGCTGAAGCTGAGTTTGCAGCGCCTAAAGCTGCATAAGCAGGCTGCATTGCTGTAGCCGCGCCTACACCGATTTGACCTAAACCTAGTACAGAATTTTGACCTAGCTTGGCAGGTTCTAAATACATATTACCAATTTGTGCTTTTTGGTTTAAATCTTGAGTAAATGCTGTACCGTACGCTTTTTGCGCTCTTTCCCAAGCCGATTGATAACCTTGAGCTGCTTGACCTTGCGCGTAATTGTTCATGGCTTGACCAGCCGCACCAGATAGCAAGCCACCTTTAGAGGCTGCACCTTGCTGAACCCCTTGCAGGCCTTGTTGCAATTGGAATTGGTATCCAGGCGTTGCTTGCAATTCAGCTAAGTTACTGACCATCGGTGTGTATAAAGGACTCTTTTTATAGTCCTCCATACCGTAACGCGAAGTTAAATATGGTAGATTAGCTTCATAACCTTTAGCACCTACTTCACCTAAATGCGTGTATGGTTGGAGGCCTTGTTGAGCGTTTCCATAGACTTGCTTTGTCCAAGCTATTTGCGCTGCTGCGTTCGCTGCTTGTGCTTTAGCCCCCGCTTTCTCGCCTTGACCTTGTGATATACCGCCTATTGCGGCTGATGCTGCTATTCCCCAAGGCATGAAAACCTCCTATCTGATTTAATACAGAAAATTAATGTGACCCGGTCAACCGGAGAATTATTACGCACCCAATGAACGGCTTGGTTATTAAACCAATAGACTTCACCTGGTGGAGATATATGCTCTCCTTCTTCAAAACAGAACGCTTGATCTGGATGGCTTTCTAACTGTACGGCATATTTGTCATAATACTTGGCGTGCCAAGTAGTATCAGTATGGGGTTTGCATAATCCACCGGGAGGGATTTTAGAAATTAAAATTCCCCCTAGTTCTTCACCTTTCATGGTAGCCATTAACTGAAAGGCTAAGTCTTTAATAGCTGGAAGACTATCCGCTTCTTTATACCAGCATGAACGATGTTCACCATTGAACTTAGTCCAATCACCACCGTCATACTCAGCAAGATCGCGGAATCTAACATGGATGTCCTCAAATCCATAATGAGGGCTAGAAGGTGTATTAGTCCTAATAGGATTTCTATTCCAAAGCTGAGGATTACGCTTCAACTGTAACAGTATCTGCGTAATATCTACCTTAGCAATAGCCATAATGTTGTTCATACTAACCCTCTGACACGTTCAATAGCTACGGTGTTTTCTATATTCATTTGGCATAACATCCGATGCCGTTCTTGGTTAAGCTCTTTACGCAGTAAATAATAATACGCTTCAGCCATAATATCGTAATTAAACAAGTCTTTATAAGCTATTCTATACCCTTTAAGTTGAATCATCAAATCAGCCGAATATGATGGCATCGCTTTAAAGCCTAGCTTTGCTATTGATTTATTTATTTCATCAAAAGGACGGCCTATAATTAGCTTTTTAGCAGAGTGTAGATTAAATTCGTCCACTCTAATAAATGCACTGGTTTCAGCAATCCCTAAAGTTCCTTTATACTCCATCGCATCTAAATCAGACGTATGATAATCCATTGCTGATTCATGAATACAAAGTGAAGTATCAGTTGTCAGCAAGTTAGAAACCCATGCTGTTCCTGATCTAGGAAGTGCTAAAACCATAAAATCTATCATAGCCAAGGAAGTTTAGGTGTTATGATAGTTGGGTTTATTTGTGCTTCAATTTGGTCGGCAACAGACTTTTCATAAGATGCTACTTGTTCTGCACCCAATGCTGTTTTAGTCCAAGCGACAACTTCATCCAAAGTTAAATCTTCGTAAGGGGTATAGTCAGGTTTGTCAGGATCAACTTCAAATGAGGCTGTTCCGTACACTGAGCCTGTGTAAGTACCATCTGTAGCGCTGAGAGTCCAGTGTGCTGTAACGACATAATCAAGCATGCCATTTACATCAGGTTTGCAGTTCATCGCTACGATGTTCCAAGTGTTTGTAATCATGTTATTACCCTACTATCCAATTTGTACCATTATAAAATACAGGTATGGTGACCGCGCCGCCTGTTACGACTGTTGATCCAAATACAGGAGTTAAAGCATTAGTTACATAGGCTCTTGCTCCCACAACTCCTGTGGGCAATGTAGCTACTGTATAACCTAAAGTTTTTATTGTTCCAGCTACGTCTAATTTTCCTGTTGGTGAGCTAGTCCCAATCCCCACGTTGCCGGAGGAGTCCACCCTCACTCTTTCTAAAGCAGAAGTCGTAAGCGTTATGGCTGAAGCTCCAGCACAATTTAAATCCATATTTCCTATGCCTGTCTGGGCAAAAGTAAATACGCCATTAGCTCCAGTACCTCTAATAATACGAGATTCATAATCAGTAGCAGGTATTGCTGAATGGAAATCAATAAAACTTGGCCCTGCTACTGTTCGTAATTGACCAAGCTCTATCGCAGCCCCTGTACTAACTTGTCCAGTAACATTAAAAGCACCATTAACATCTAATAGTGCAGCGGGACTACTCGTCCCAATCCCCACATTACCCGAGGCGTCTTTGTATATCTGGTTTGTGCCTATGGTTATTACACCTGTGCCGCCTGTGAGTGTGCCTGTGTATTCTAAAGTGGTAAATTTGCCCGTTGCTGCCGTTGTCGCACCAACAGTGCCATTAATGTTAATTGATGCTGTGCCAGTTAAATTAGTTACTGTACCGCTAGATGGAGTTCCTAACGCACCATTGAAAGTTACAAATGCGCCAGCAGAGCCTACATTCGTTCCAAGCGCAGTTACTACGCCAGTTCCAGTTGTAGTTGTGGCAGGAGCTAATCCTGCCCCTCCACCAATAACTAAAGAGTTTAATGCTAATGCTGTGGATGTAGCCCAAGTAGACGCTGAACTGAAATAAGGGATGCCGCCAGAAGTTCCCGCAACAGTAAATGCGGGCGTAGTAGTAGGTGTTGCAACTGTTATTAGCCCTCCGGTAAAACCTACTGAAGTAACTGTACCCGTTGTAAAAGTAGCCCAAGTTCCATCTCCTCGTAAATAATTAGATGCTGAAGGTGTACCAGTGATAGGGTTAGCGGCTGGCGCAGTAACAGAACTAATAACTGTACCACTATTAGGTAAAGTTAATGACGTATTAGCGGTAACTGTTAATGACGTAGTAAACGCGCCTGAAGTAGTAAAATTTCCACCTATCGTGAATGTCTTACCCGTATTAGCTACGCCTGTACCACCATTAGCGCCAACTAATATTCCCCCCAGAGTAATTGCACCTGATGTAGCGGTTGCAGGAGTTAATCCTGTAGAATTGCCCGCAAATGTTGTTACACCTGTGCTTGCAGTTAAATACGCTCCAGCAGGCTGTTTGTTATTAAAAGTAGTCCAGTCAGTTGAAGATAATGCCCCTCGGTTCGTAGCTGAGGCTGTAGGCACTTGCAAAGTAATAACTGGTGTTGTAGCGCCCGTTGCTACAGTTGAGCTTAAATCAGTACCAGTAGTGCCTAAAGTAATTGCGGCTACGCTTGTCACTGTGCCATTGGTATTAGATTTGTTATTAAAGGTAGTCCAGTCGGTTGAAGTAAGGTATCCATTAACTAATGCTGTAGCGGCGGCCATACTGATTGCAGGAGCTGTACCGCCAGAAGATACGACAGGTGCAGTTCCAGTAACGCCTGTAACTGTGCCTACTGATATTGCCCCGCCTAAGCTAGTAGAGGTTCCATTAATAGTAATGGATGAATTGGTCAATCCTGCATTAGGGATACCTGTAAAATTTGTGCCTGTAAAAGTAGGCGTTGCCCCACTATTAATACTTTGAGGTAAACTTAAAGTAACTGCGCCTGTAGATGCTGAAGCTATAACTTGGTTAACCGTTCCTGTAATTGATAAAACACCAGTATTTACAATCGTAACCGCAGACGAACCATTATAGGAAGTACCACTTAAACCTGTACCAATAGTCAGCGCGTTTGTAGCAGTAGCTGTAACTGTAGTTGATCCACCAAGGCTAACGGTAGACCCGTTAATCGTAACTGAAGAATTAGTTAATTGGCTATTACCAATACCGCCTAGCATTCCCCCTAGCGTCAAGCTTCCAGATGAAGTAACCGTTCCTGTTAAGGTGATGCCATTAACTGAACCTGTTCCACTAACAGAAGTTACTGAGCCTTTATTGTTAAAAGTTGTCCAGTCAATTGCGCTTAAATACCCATTTGTACTTATTCCAGCTTGACTAATACTGATCGCGGGGGTAGTTCCTCCAGATGATGCTATAGGTGCAGTTCCGCTTACAGAAGTAACTGTTCCACCTGATCCAGAAGCCGATAAAACACCGCCTGCAAAAGTAACGCCTGAACCAATAGCGACTGAACTAAAACCGCCAGCACCATTACCATAAAGAATAGCATTACCAGAAGTTGCAGGAGCAAAATCAATGCCAGCTATAGCGTTATTAAACCCACCTGTACCATTACCCTTTAAAATACTCGTTCCGGTAGTAGAGGGCGCATAAGTTACCCAAATGACACCATTCCAATAAACCATTTGGTCTAATGTTGTATCGAAATAAGGATACCCTATGAAAAGATTTTGAGTTGGTCTACCTGATGTAGGGCCACTAGCTACAACTGATTGTAAAATAGGCTGTAATTGACTAAACCATTGCGCCCAAGGAGTTTGCACCCGATCATCAGCATCAACTAAAGTAGACTGGAATGGGGGTTGGGAAATAGCCATTATTTAGATGCCTGTGTTGCGTAAGCCGCAGCACCAATTAAAACTGTCTTAATTGGATCAGTTATTCTAAATTTAAAAACGTAATTTCTTGAAACGCCTAATCTGCGCCATTCAGCTCGGCTTAAAAAATCACCTTGCGCACCGCAAGTCGCCCACATTTCATCACCCCAAGTATATCCCCCATCGCGGCTTACTTGTAACATAACTTGTGGAGTTTGACCTTGCCCGTCATTAAGACCGCCGCCCTGTTCCATATCTAATCTAAGCCGATAAATATGAAGGTTATTAAACGATGTGTTTGCAAAGAAATGAGGAGTGATTAATTCTCGTGCAATTAAATCACCATTGTCCGTATAAGATGCAGGATCAAGAATATACAAATTACCATTACGGTAGTCAGAAGTTATTACATGGAAATCAAACTGACAGCCAAAATTTGCGTAATGCCTTGTCGTAGCCCCTGACAATAATGTACTCCAAACTTCTGAAGTTGCATCGTAAAGCCAAGTAACGCCTTGTTGTTGAAAGCTTATCTGATAAAATTCATGCCCATTTTGACGATAGCTAAATGCTATAGCGTCACCTGGGTTTACATATTCATTGAATAGAAAATCTAAGTCGGGCGTTGATACTGTAACAGGGCGATAATTTCGGATCATTACAACTGATAAACCGCCCCGTCTTGCTCGGCCTAAATAGATTAATTCACCATTACATCGCGCAACGCTCCACCGTGCAGCCACGCCCATATCGGTAGGCGATCCAGGTATTCTTAATAATGGAAAAGGAAACGCGCCTATATCTTGCCAATATTCTTGTGAAATAAAACCTAATAAAACTAAACAGCTATTATCCACCGCAACAGCTTCTAAATTGTCGGTATAGGCTTCTTTACTAGCAAATGATAAAGCGTTCCAAGTAAATCCATCATATAGTTGGGATAAATAAAATTGACGTGTATTAGGCGCATTGACGATAAAATACCCATCTAAGAAAGTTACAGTATTGCCGTTAGGGAAACCTTCAGTAGTTATTTCTCTAAAGTTATTTATTACCTCTAATCCCCCTGCACCAGCAGGAGTAGTAATAGGAACATTAAACGTCCATTCATTAGCTAATGTACATGTGCCAGTTCCTGGTGTAGCTCCAGTAGCCGCAAAAGAAGTACCAACTTCATTATTTATAGCGCCAACTAATTGAAAATCAGAAGTGCCTACGCTATTGATAATGTATTGAGTGCTAACAACTAAAGCTGTAGCAGCTGTCAAAGGGAAATTAACAACATAGTTACCTGATGGTACAGGGCCAGCCGTTTTTAAAATTTCAATATTATCGTTAGAATGGCGATTAGTTGCAGTTTCAGTTACTGCAACAATACCGTTTTGTGTATATGTAAGCAATCCGGTAGCACTGTTATTGATGACTACGCCTGTACCAATAGGCGTTTTATAAGTTGTTCCCGTACCAATACCTACACCAGTTGCAGTAAATATAGTGCCTACAGTATTAGCCGCAGCGCCATAAAGTGTAAAGTCTGTAGTGCCTAAAGTTAGAATTTGATAAATTGTACTAGCTACTAAAGCTGTGGCATTAACGACTGGTAATGAGGTAGTAAATTCTAAGCCTACAGTATTGGTTGCAGCGCCATAAAGAGTAAAGTCTGTAGAGCCTACAATTAAAATTATATATTTCTGCCCTGCTATTAAAGATGTTGCTGGAACATTAACATCAATAGTGGCTGGAACCGCTGTGCCTGTACCAGTAGAGGCTTTAGTAGCTGTAAAAACAGCGCCTAATACGTTAGCTGCTGCGCCTGCAATAGTAAAATCTGATGTACCTAATGTTAAAACAACATATTTTGATCCTGCTACTAATGCAGTTGCTAGGATTGGGGTTTGCAATGAAGGTAAAACAACAGCAAAAGTCCAACTGCCTTGTGTAGCTGTAGCAATTGTATAGGCTCCTGAAAGTACATCCCCGCCATCAGTAGTAATGGTAGCAGTATCGCCAGCGATGCCAGCATTAACAATCCCTGATACAGTTATAGTTAGCCCTGTACGGCTATAAACATTTGAAACTGAATTGGCAGGATAGGTATAGCTTAATTGAAGCGTTTTAGGCTCATAAATATAGCCGTTTTCGCCATCGACAATTATGATTTGCTGAGCGTTATCCGAAATTGATACTGTGCCTTCAGCCGTTGAAAGCGTTCCTCTTTCAGTAACTACGCCATTTTTATCAATTTCTATTAGCTTATTAGCGTTTACTGAATAAAGTAAATTTAATGCTTGTAGCCACCATAACCCGCGTGAAGGATTTTTACCCGCATTAGCAAATAAAGTTAGTCCTGGTGTTGGATACGCAGCTAAATTTGTTTTATCTTTTTCAGGTTTAACTTCAAGAAAAAGATTCTGCCTTTTTTGAGCAGAAACAGCTTTAGACCGTCCAGCTATGCCAGCCCCTAATATAGGTAGTACAATGGCTTCTGGCATTATCGTCCATACCCATCACTATAAATATTATATCTCATTTGGCTGGTACTCATAAGCGCTACGTCCGTACTAAGGGTAGGAGTTCGTTGATTAATTCTCTTAATACGTTTAATAGCATTTTGAGCTAATGCAACAGTTGTTTGTCTAATATCAAATTGATATTCTTCAGCAATACGAATCGCTAAATTAAATACTATTGCTTCCCAATAGCCGGGAGGTAGGCTAATGTAAGCAGTAGGGTCATTAACAACTGTAAATGGCTTCCAAGATGTCAGGGTAATAGTTTCATTACTTGAAGAACATATAGGGTATATATAAGCATTTCCGATAGGAAAACCCCTATCGTAAAATAAATATCCTGGGAAATTAGTTTGTAAACTTTTAAGCCTTACAGCATTATAATCATCCCATTCCATAATTTGCATAGGATAATCAACAGGGATACTTCCGGTATAAATAGTAAAATACGCATCTATAATTCGGCTTGGCCTGATAGTATTCCACATAGCCCCAAGCCCTATAGTATAAGGGTTAGTACCTGAAGATAAAGGGAATGTTTCTCTAGTGATCTGATAAAGCATTAATTCATCAGCTGACCAAGAATCTAACATGCGATTAAGCGATTCTATGCCATCCTTAAGCTCGTTTGCGGTTAAATCAGTATCTACGGAAGATACTTGGATTAATCGCATTGCAGCGCGTACTAAATCATTCGCTGTATAAAGTTGACCGACATTACTGACCATTGAAACGGCAACAGTATAAGGAGTTATATAAGCCCAAACATTAGGTTGATTGCTCCAAAATACTGATAAATTACCCCAAATTGGCGCAGGAAGTGTCCAAATATCATTAATGAAACCAGTCGATATTAAATTGCCACCCTTTAACTGAATATCATAGTTCTGAGTACCATCTGCAACCCAAAAAGATATATTATACCCGCTAGTAATTACGGTAGGGTTAGCTATAGGCGTAGTCATCGCCTGATCTTCAAAGATCGCTACCGCAGAAGAAGTATTCGCATAGAATACGCCTGCGGAGATCAAACCTAATTGACCTCCTAACTGAGGAACTAAATCAAGAGTAAAATATCGGGCCATAAAAATAACCTTTTTTTAAAGCGCTGCGATTATAAAAGCTAATAATTCTTCATATCGAATACCATATCTATTTCCTGCTGGAGAATATGGGGTTTCAATTTTACCCTCTTCACTTATAACTTCTAAAGTTTCTTCCCATTCATCATAGCAAAATATACCATATTGAGTAGCATCAAGGCCGTTAGCTATAAACGCTGCTTCTACTTCTTGAGCTATAACCCCCACATGTATGCGAGCAGCAGTTCCTTTTTCAGCAACAGAATCGATATATTTGAATTTCTTGATTAGGCCTTTTAATGCTTTTGCGGTAGCTAATTCAGCAGCATCTAAAGATTCAATCTCTGTTTTTAATCTGCCATCAGAGGTATTGATAGTGCCAGTCGCTGCATAAACAGTAGTCCATCGGGATGATCCTCCACCTAAAGCGGTTGTATTATCAATTTGGGGTCTAAAAGATAATGCAGCTACTACCAATGCTCCTTGTCCTGCAGTTGGTACTGATCCACCTACGCTTGATAATCTGGAATCATAATCTACTGATCCAACTACAGAATGGAAATCTAATACACCGCCTGTACCTGTAGTCGGATCACCTAACTCTATTCCAGCGCGCGGATAAAGTAAGTTTTTTGAGTAAAGCGGATTATTAAATGTTGCTGATGAAGTTTCAAAAACTAAAGTGTTAGCTGATATACCAAAAGTAGTTGTAGAGACTCCACCTTGTTTTGCAAACCCTGAATATCTTGTAGTTGTTGAATTATCAATAATAGATGTTACCGCCTGATACATTCCTCCAATAATCATATTATCGGAAGCGCCAGTATCTATTTGCATCCCAATAAGACCGCCATCTAAAGCTAATGATGTAAATCTATTTTGAATTGCTGTTGATTTAACAAGAAACGTAGTTGCAGTTATATACGCTGCCCCTACAGCTTCAACTACCATGTTTGAAAATCCACAAGCTTGAGTATTATTTAACGTTATACCTACACCGTTAGCGCCAGTTACATAAAAAGTATTATTGGTAAAATTAGAGTGTGCAAGAAACCCATTAACTATAAGCGTATTTGTAACCCCTAAAATATGAGTGTCAGATACATTAACAAAAATAGCATGGCCTATTCGCATACCTATATTATTATTGTATATAGTACAATTACTAACAATAATACCTTCGCATTGATGTGTAGTATCTAAAGTTTCAAATCCTATATCCCAACCTTCAACTTGTACTCCTATAAATTGAGCTGTAATACATGAATCAACAATGACTCCTGTTCCAGCTGTTCCAGCTGCGCCACCTATAAAATCACAATTTGTTATATTTGCTTGAAAACAATTAACTATGCTTAATCCAATATCCCATGGTTTACCAGTTACACGAACATTATCCAAAACGCAGCTCATATAGGGCTGCGGTTGCCAAGGGTCCCATGATAATTTAAGCGCTGTTAAAGCGTTAGTGCTTGTAGTGACAATACCTATATTCTTTAAATCTAATGTTTGTGGGATATGTGTTACATTAGCTACTACAAAAGTAAAAGATAATCCATGTGAATTTGTAGTAAATTTTAAAATAGCTGAAAATGAACTTTCACCATACAGCACCACATTTTTATTTGCGCTAGTTAATGCTGAAGAACATATATAAGTCCCTGCTGGAACATATAGTGGTAGTCCACTATTTAATGCACGCTGGATGGCTGCAGTATCATCAGTTACGCCATCGCCAACAGCGCCGAAATCTTTAATTGAAGTATTTTTTCCAGTTACATTCTGAATTGTTGTAACTATACCTGTAACTATAGTCACTGTTCCAAAGCTATAAAAAGCCCCTGTAACAGTACCTGTAATCTTATAACTTCCTGCGGGGACGGCTACACCAGTAGGGCTTGCAGCAATAGCAGCAGTAAAAGCGGCAGTATCATCAGTTACCCCATTACCTACCGCACCAAAATCTTTAACAGTTGGAAGGTCTCCAAAACCATCGCTGATTAATCTAGGTAGCGCTCCAACTAACGTAGTGCCGTTTTTAGATGCTTGAAAAGTGCTTGATGTAGTTACTGAAGCCCCAGCAGAGCTTAAGCTTAAACCTGTGGCATTTCCATCGCCATCTTGAACTTGTTGTAAAGTAGTAGTAATGCCGCCAGGAACCTGCAATAAGCCTGGGAAGGATAGATTTTGTTGCTGATTCGCTAGGCTAGACATTCGTTATTCCTCAAATGGGGTATTTCTAATACGTTTTTTAGGGGCTTTACCCTGATCGTCCCATTCTTGGGAAGTAAGCCATCCATCCTTGGATAAAGCTTTATATTCTTGCTCATCAACGGCAATTGTTGAATTGGCGTATGAGTCTTTGTGCATCGAGCATGGATAATCGATTGCCATATTTCACCTTAAAGGAAAAGGCGGGAGATTTTACCCCC
>Ga0209084_1000411_pt1 | contig 40185 bp, 64 predicted proteins | sample C_130820_MF_Meta_FD_187309 | JGI IMG/M metagenome (GOLD analysis project Ga0209084, IMG submission 187309) | Freshwater microbial communities from Lake Croche, Canada to study carbon cycling - C_130820_MF_MetaG (SPAdes) (version 2) | ecosystem: Environmental > Aquatic > Freshwater > Lake... | reverse complement strand
TATGTTCTGGATACCAGGATATGATAAAAAAGTAGTATTCTGTGATAAAGAATCATTAGACCAATACATTACTTGTAACAATATAAAATTAAACTAATCTACGTAGCAGTAGTTGTAAGCGTGCAAAATCCGTACGTTTTTTTGACATTTGTTTGGTAGATACATATAAACTCCGTATATTTGTAGTGGATGACGGGCGATGTGTAACACCAACACAGGAAGAGTAGACTCCGCCCTATTTTTATATTTTTTCAATATTTATATTAAATATATAAGTTATAAAAAAAATATAGATTATATGAAATACATAAAATTATTTGAAAACTTCTCTGTAGAAGAGAATACTAATAAGTCATATACATTAGAAGTGTTACCTCACTTCTGGCAGGATTTTGATATTAAACGACCTGCATCTTCATTTGGTGATGAAGCTGGTATGAGTTTACTAAGTAGAGACAATACTATAACATTGTCCCCAGGTGCTGAGCCAGTGGAGATTTATAGAAAAGATACTCGTATGTACAATGATAAAGGTCAAAAGGCAGGTAGAGATGATGATAGTATATTCTATATGATAGAACTATACAAAACCAATTCACCAGATTATACCAAAGAAGATAATGATATAATAAGATATATTATTTATGCTCAACGTAATAAAGATGCTAAGTTGGGTAGTAATATGAATTTGATAAATTCCGGTGAAGGACATTTTAAGTCAGACAAAGTCGGTAGTATTGATAATGTTAATCGTTTTAAAATAGTAGCAGTTAAATAAAAAAAACCACTTACGAGTGGTTTTTTTAATACTCATATTTAATATATAGTATATAAAAAAAAATATAAACCAATGGGAATTACATATAGACAAGGTAACCAAGGAAGATTATCAGTTGCACAAATGGATAATAACTTTCATTACATAGAAGATCAGTTAGCTGGTTTAACATCTTCAAAGACTGATAGACTAGTAAGTCCTCATCAATCAAAAGGTGGTAATGATTTAGAAGTTGTTTTAGATAATAAAGGAACTTTAAGGACACCATTACTATTACCTACTGACATCTGGACTGCGACATGTGATTACTATCACAAGATTGGTACATATGACTTCGATAATACTAATCTTTGGGAATTTCACTTTAAGTTTGAAGTAAGTCAAGACGGAATAGTTTCAACTATGGTAGATAACCCATTTCCTATAGAAACAAACCCTGGATACCTTTCAGGAGACTCTTTTAGATTTACAGAAGCAGATCACGGTATTCCTGATTTTATTTTTGATGTTCAATTAGATGATGTGGTACATGATTATACCGGATGGACTGCAAACTTAGCAGTGACTGAAGCACCTGAATACCCAAGTACTATTAAATCATTAGGAGCGGTAAAAATTACGGCAAATGATAAGAGTTTAACTTTTGGTACAAATGGTAGTCTAACATTCCCGGATTATTCTGTTCAAACAACTGCTTATAAACCTACCTATAAAGTATTCACAGCTTTACTAACACAGAATGGTACATATAATAATATTGGATTATTTTATGGAACTACTACAATAGGTGTATCATATACTATTATTGAAGATGGCCCACTCGGAACAGGATATGACTTTACTGTAATAGGTGCACCAAATAATGATATAGGTACATCTTTTATAGCTACAGGTACTACTCCTGTCTGGGGAACTAATAGTGCTGTTGGGTTATCATATAATGCAGGAGCTCCAGTTGCAATAGTACTAGAAAACACTATTGGTAATATTTGGTTTACTTATAATACTGTTGGTACTTACAATATATATAGTGATAGTTTATTTATCATAAACAAAACTATAACTTTTACTACAACCTCTTCTAGGCCATCAGAGCCATATTGGATAACAACTAAAATTGGTAATTCTGAAGAAATATATTTATTTCAATTTGATGGTAATGGTAATTATCATAATGATTTACAATCCACATCAATAGAAATCAGAGTATATAACTAGTGCGAAGCAATCTCTGCATTCGCAGAGTAATATAAAAGATAATGTATAAAATCCGTACGTTTTTTATACATCACAACCCAAATATACTCTTTATCCTCGGTATCCTTTCCCTCAACAAAAAACCACCTGACAATGAAATTCCTGATGAATAAACAAACCTTATCTTAAATAAAGATAAACCAAACATCTTTTGAACCTTCACCATACGCTGAACCCTCCTAAATGGTTTAACTCTTGTCATTGTCTAAATTCCGGTCGTTTTTTTAACACTAAACAAATTCTTTATAACCTGCATCCTCCTTATCGTATTATATAACGAATAAGGACTTATCAAACCCTGATCCTTTAATTCCAATTTCCTCTCAATAGAGTCCACAATCCTTTCTTTTAAATCAATCATACCAATACTCCTATCCTTGTCATTAAACCACCATTAAACGTGTTCCTTGAAACATCTATAGCTCGTATAGTATAAGTTACACCTTCATATAAAATCGTGTCTCCCACGTGCACTTTCGGTAACTCTTTCTCCCATACCTCAGTACATAAACCAGACTTAATGAAATCTATAATCAGCACAACTCCACGACCAGTTATGTTAAACTTATCCGTAACAACCAAATTATTCCAATTTTTCATAATACTTTCCTCCTTCTATATATAATACGATCCTCAAAATCAATACCAAAGATCCTACTTATCGCAGCTTTCCTCATTAAAACACGTAAAAACTCATACTCATGATCATCTATATAAACTATCATAAACCAATCAGTATTCTTTCTATCACAACCGGTAAGAACCTATATTCCAACTCATGTATTTTATTAGCAATATCAACAGCTGAAAAACAATCATCAATCATAACACTTTGTTGAAAAATGAATTCACCATCATCATAATCATTATTCACATAATGAATAGTAATACCAGTTTGTTTCTCACAATTATCTAAAACAGATTGATGAACATTCATTCCATACATACCCTTTCCACCATATTTTGGTAATAAAGAAGGATGTATATTGATTATTCTATTAGTATAATAACTAATAATCGATTCAGGTATCTTCCAAAGAAATCCTGCCAAAACAATTAAATCCGGTCCAAACTCAATTATCTTATCTAAAACAAATCCCGATGTGAAATCTTCCCTATCGAAAATTACCGTTTGAATACCATACCTAGTAACCTTTTCTAAAACCTTAGCATTTGAGTTATTAGTAAAAACACTCACAACAGTAACTTCACTTTCTTTGAAATATTCAATGATATTCTCAACATTAGAACCATTACCTGAAGCAAAAAGTATAATCTTTTTCATAACTATCTAAAATGTAACTTAATGTATTTCCACTGTGCTTTCTGCGTTGAAGCAGCATTATAATCTATAATAGGTTCAATAGGTAAATGAAATAACCTCTCAACCTTCCTCAAACGAATCAATCGTTTCATCATATCCACTTCTTTATTCATGACCTACTAACCTAAAATCTTTTCTAATTTTACCTGCCTAACCTTTTGTGGTAAATCCTCAATACGCTCCGAACCAGTAACCGCAAAACCATCGTAATTACAACATATATGTATCTGATGATATTTCACCTCTTTCGGTAAAGAACCCTTCTCATCAAATCTCCAGAAACTTTCAATGATTCTTATTATCTTTATACTAGTGCAAAGCACTCTCTGCTTTAGCAGAGTATCATAATCATTCAAACCAGTCTTCTCGTTCATAAGTATATCAAATACATCCTTAACCATAAACTCACCAACCTTAGTATAGTGCGAAGCACTCTCTGCATTCGCAGAGTATAACGTAGGTCTAACTGCATTGTCTATAAGAACATCAACCAATTCGTCAAACGTATTTTCAAGAATCATATCCATGATGTTTTATTCGTTAAATAATAATACCAATCCACATTACTCATACCATCAGGTTTAAATAACCTGAAAATCTTTCCCAATCGATTCATTACAATCCTATGTTGCTTAGGTGTTCTAACAGGTCTATCCATATTATCTAAAATTTATCATAACATATCTCCATTCAGTACTTGGTGAAAGACCAGGTGTATTAGGTAAAGGAATTATGTGTTTTATTATAACCAAATCAAATATCCTCTCAACCTTTCTTACTCGCATCAATCTTGTAAACATCTTCATATACCATTCATATAAATATCCTTTTAATCTTTTTCATTTGTGAGTTCTTTCTTATCCACCTAAAGTTCGTCGGTCTATGAACTGTTTTAGACCATTCAGTATACCCCATACCATTAGGAATCATCGGAATCGCCATGACAGAATCCTTTTAATCTTATACTTCCTTGTTAGTATAACCGGTAACCTGGCTTTATCGAGCTTTTCAAGCTTATGTTTTTTCCACCACCTCAATTGAGTAAAATCATTATTCGCATTCATATAAAAATTCTTATTATCTTTCTCTTCCTAAGAGAGTTCTTTCTCCAATATGGTCTACGTTTAGTAAGTTTTGAAAATAATTTACTATTCATGAAATCTTGGTCATAAGTCGCTATTATATCGCCAATCATATTACTTCTTCTTGGTTCCATACTTATTCAAAAACTCCTCTAAGATACATTCGATCAATTCGTTTCTCTTATATTGGTTCACCTCACAGTACAACTCAAACTGGTCATACACCTCTTTGTTCATAAAGAAGTTTATCCTTTGCTTTTTCGGTTTAGGTGGTTTAAAACCTTTCTTCGCTCTTTCAAACATCGTCAACTATTTTCTTTCTATATATATTCTAAATAATGCGAAAAGTTATCCACAATCGCAAATAAATGTAATGACCTCGAAAAGGGTTTTGGGACAACCTTACAAGAGCGAATAGGATCAACTAAAAAATTGAGTAAAAAACGACCGGATTTTATACACTTTTGGTAGTTTCACATATTTTACGTATATTTACTGGTTCAGAAGAATTTGAAGTTTTCTATCTCTTATATTCTGTTTAGAGTTGAACTTATTATAGCATTTGATAGAGCAGCAATAGTCATAAGGTTGATTATCTTTCACCACTAATAACGTATCAAAAGGTTCATTACAAGTAAGACAATGCACTCTTAAAGGTTCACAGTCTTTATGAATTAAATAAGGCGAAGTTTTATCGTAGTGGTATGGTTCCATTATTCTAATATAAGTTTAAGTTTAAAGTCTCTTATTATATCTGCACTTTCGTGTGTATTTTGTAGTATATAGGTTAGAATACTTTCGTATGTATTGTAAATGATTTCATTATCTTTGCCATACCCACCACACATCACAGTTCCTTTTTTATGATTATGATTGATTTGACAAGAGTATCTATTATCTTTATGTATTATATCATAGAAACAGTTTATGTGTACAGTGGTAGAACCTATGTAAATAGTTTTGATTATGTTCTTAATATAATATTTTGATTTAGGCATTTTCATAATGACCAGTCAATAGGTGTTATCATATTATCTATCAGATATTGATTAGTTTTACTGAAATGTTTATTGTTGAACCATTTCCCTTGGTTCGCACTTAGAGGTGATGGATGGCCAGACTTTAATATAAGGTGTTTTGTACTATCGATTAGTTTCTCTGTTTTATGTGCGTTAGCACCCCATAGTATGAATACGAGATTATTCTTTGTTTTATTTAGTTCTGATATAATGTTATTGGTAAATTGTTCCCAGCCTTTATTCTTATGAGAGTTGGGTTGATTCTTTCTTACTGTTAGTATTGTATTGAGAAGAAGGACTCCTTGTGTGTGCCAATGAGTTAGGTTCCCGTGATTAGGTATTGTGATGTTTAAGTCGTTATTAAGCTCTTTAAAGATGTTTTTTAGAGAAGGTGGGATTGTGGTATCTAAGGTGGAGAAAGCTAAACCGTGAGCTTGGTTATCGTTATGGTAAGGGTCTTGACCTATTATTACAACTTTGGTGTTTTGTATGTTGGTAAGTGAATGGAGTATGAGGTGTTTTGGTGGGAAGCATTGGTGGTTTTGGTATTCATTATCGATAAAGTTTTTTAGTTCTGTGGTGAGTTTCATTATAAAAGATTTATATATATGTATATGATGGGATATTTAAAAAGTTTCAATGAAGGAAATATAACTGATGAGTTTTTATCTGGGTTGCAGGATTTCTGTGAGATGAATTTAGTTTATTTGATGGATGATGGTTTACAGGTTAGTGTTGTAAAGCATCCTATCTATAATGGTAGAAATATTTCGAGACCTGGTGATAATTTTGATTTTGTAACACATTTATCTGCGGTTACTTTAAGGTATCCGTTGGCTGCTGGTACTTTTGAGTTATTGGTTCAAAAGGATTTCAATGATATAAAGGATACGATTATACCTTTCTTTACTAGGTTGTCAAGGCAGTATAATGTTATTACGTTTGATCAGTTGCCTATAGCAAAGACTGCTTCTTTATTAGGAAAGGTAAATAATGGTCAGGTTCAATTTGGATTAAGGAGGAGGGTTTTAGTGAATCCTGTGTTATCTAATGGTGGATTTCGTAAGAACTTTACTGTGGATGATGTTATTTCGGATAGGTTAGATTTGGGTAATAATTTGATAGTTGAGATTAGGTTTTATGTTTCGTGTAATGATGAGGTTATTGTACCTAATAAGATGTCATTTAGTTCAAAGCTTAAGAAGTTTTTGGGTTTCAATGAGTCTGATTTTTATGTTAGGTTGAAAGGTGATGATTTGCAGGATGAATTGGATGATGTTTGTGAGCAATTTTTAGCACCATTAGCGGATGATGGATTTATGTATGAGGTTAGACCGGCTTGGAATGGTGAGTTTGATATAAGGTTAAGTTTTACTGATGGTTCTACGGTAAATAAGTTCTTTGATTATACTGATGTTATGGATAGGTTTATCCCGTTGGTTCGTATGTTATCTAGGAGGTATGATTTGTCTGAATGGATTCATTTTTATAGTTCAGTTCAGTGGGATATGAATAAAAAGGTTTTCTCTGTGGATCAGATATGTGATGATAAAGGACCGGATTATTTGGTTACTAAGGTTAAGTTGACGGTTAAAGGTAGGAAATAGGTGGTGGTTGTGGTGGGACCAATTGGGTCGGTTGGAGTCGTTGCCTTCGGCAAGAATAATCAGGGTCGTCGGAGTCGTAAACGTGCTGACGCACGTAGGGGTTTTGTGAATAATAAAATAAATTAGAATAATGAAATACATAAGAAGGTATAACGAAAGTAATTCAGAAGGTTTAACTGAGGAGCAGGTACAAGATTTCTGTGAGATCAATCTAGCTTATTTGATGGATGATGATTTAAGAGTTATTATTGATGATTACTACGAAGCTGATAATTACTTTCCGGTGATTTTATCTTTACGTAGTGTTGATAATAATAAGTGGGATGAGGTAAAGGATCATATTATACCGTTTTTAATTCGATTAAAATCACAGTTTAGTTTATTTTCAATTTTAAGGGATAATTTGTATTGTGATATAGAACTTGATGTTTTATTTCCTGATAAAGGAACTTATACTCATTACTTAACTACTGATGATTTAGTAAATGACCGTATTGATGATTGGATTAGGCGTAATTGTAAGATTAAATCTATTTCATTTTATGTTAAAAATAAAGAAAGGTAACAAATAGTATGAAGTATTTAAAGGTGAATGAAGCTTTCAATGAAGAATCTACTGATAAGAGGAGAGAGTTACAAGATTTTTCTAATGATTATTTAGCTTATCTTATAGATGATGAATGGTCGGTATCGGTGTGGGGATTCACTACATCGTTTAAGATTGTTTTGTTGTCACCTAGGTCGGTTAAGAGGAATAGAGTTCATCATGATGATGTTACTTGGTTATCGGTAAAGAATCATATTATTCCGTTTGTACAGATGTTATCTAATAGGTATCAGGTGGGTTATGAGGGTAGTTCAACGATTATTAGGATAGAGGCGACATATTCGGATGATATACATATTAGGAATGTAGAACAGTTAGAGGATTTATCGGATGATATGTTATTTTATAGTTTTTCGATTGTGGTTAAAAAAGATGATATGAAACATTTGAAGATGTTTAAAGAGAGTGTAGATGAGGTTGATGAGTTAAGAGACTTCTGTGAGGATCATTTAGCTTATTTGGTTGATGATAATTATGGTGTTAGTGTTCATGATTTATGGCAGGCTCCTTCATCTGATAATTCTGGTGTTTATCAGGTTTTATTGAATCCACCTAGGACTACGAAGATGCCGGTTGTTTCTAGGTATTCTGGGAAGACTGAGTTAAAAACAAGGATGGGAACTCCGTTTAGTCATTTTAAGGCAAGATTGATTCCATTTGTTTATATGTTATTAAAGGAGTATAATCTTTTGAATTATGATGAGATTCATCGTTTTAAGCTTGGTGATTCAGGTACAATGGGTATTACTTATGTAGGTCATAGACATACAGAGCAAATACTAGAGGTAGATTCTTTACAAGATTTAGATAATATTGATGATGATAAGATGGTTTTATCATTTTATATAAGAGTAAAAAAGAAAGATTCGTGATGAAACATTTAAGAAGATATAATGAGAGTTTAGATGATTATGAGGTTGATGAGTTGAAAGATTTCTGTGAGACTTCATTGGCTTATCTTATGGATGAGGGTTTTGAAATTTCTTGTACTGAAAATAAATATTTATATTTATCATTACCTGGAAAACAGCTTAGGTATAGTTTGGCTAAAGACCCATTTGATTGGAATGATATAAAGGATCATTTTATTCCATTTGTTCAATTATTATCAAGAAGATATGAATTAAAGCATTTTGGAGATAGACGATCGGATCATGTTGTACTTTTTCAAGGTGATAAAAATAAGTATGCTACAGTAGAACAAGTTATAAATGATGATCTTCCTACTGCGGTTTATCATAATCTTTGGTGTATAGTGATAGAAATAAGAAATAAGATATGAAACATTTAAGAAGATATAATGAGAGTTTAGATCATGATGAGTTAAAGGATTTCGTAGAGAGTTGTTTGGCTTATTTATTGGATGAGGGTTTTCATGTTTTTATTCCTAGAGGTTTATCAGGTGATTCTACTGCGATTTGGTTAGCTATTTCTAATCAATATTCTGCCAATACTGCCTCATTCACTTGGGATCAGATAAAGGATCATTACATACCGTTATTAAAGTTATTATCTAATAGGTATGATATTATTGGATTCGGTAATTCGAGTAGTAATGGTCGTTCTATTGAGATGGATTCAACTGCTCAGATAAGATTTAGATTACAACCGGAATATAGTAGTGATGCTTTTAGAGATTTCCCGTTATATAAGGTCCTGAATGATGATTTATTTGGTTCTTATTCGTATGAGCCAAGTTTATATTCGGTGGGTATTATGATTAAAGAAAAATAAGATTAGGTATGAAACATTTAAGAAAGTTTAATGAAGCCCAATTTGGTAATTCTTTTAAAACCGCAGCTTTGTCTTCTAATGAGTTTAATGAGTTAAAAGAGTTCAGTGAGAATTGTTTAGCTTATTTATTGGATGAGGGTTTTGAACTTGAGTTGGTAGATAGAAATGGACGTGAGTCAAATGATCCTTCATTTGATGAAGATGCAGAATATTTTTGGGTTGATCTTTATGGTCCTACTGAGAATGGAGATACTATTAGTTATAGTTGGGACCAGATAAAGGATTATTATATTCCATTTCTTAAGCTGGTTCAGAAAAGATATATATTGACAGATAGTGATTGGAATAAAGATTTGGTTTTATTTAAGATCGAACAAGGTGCTGATGTTGAAACCGCATTTAAAAGATTTGAGGTTGAAGACGTTATAGATGATAAGATTACATCGGATAGTATCTATTCGGTATCAATAAAAGTAAGTAGTAAGAAGATATGAAACATTTGAGAAAGTTTAATGAGAGTTTAAAAGCAGAGTTACAGGATTTCTGTGAGACTTACTTAGCTTATTTGATTGATGAGGGGTTTAAAGTAAGTATTTCAAAGTTTGAAGGAGATGACTACCATCAGATAATGTTAGGTACTTCTGAACAAGTCAATTTTTTATGGTCTGAAGTAAAGGATCAAGTTCTACCTTTCTTACATTTTTTATTTAAAGATTACGAATTGTATTGGGATAATGGTGCAGAAGCACCGATGGGTTGTGTTTATTATTTTATGGGTTCTATCAAACAAAAACCTTTAACATTAGATCAGATAAATAATTTACCGGATAATTATGAGATGGCCACTTTATACATTAGGGTTGTTAAAAAAGGAGAAAAGGTTGAAAAAGCGTGGTTTAGAAATTTTTAAATAATATATACATTATGAAGTATTTAAGAAGGATTTTTGAAGAGGTCAATCAAAATGAGTATGAGGAGTTAAAAGATTTCTGTGAGATGTATTTAGCTTACTTATTAGATGAAGGTGATTGGAAAATAAACATTGCTATGAGAACTTCGGTTTATCCAAATACTGGTTATTATGACTGTATGATTTGGAGAAGATATGAGACAAATGCTGATGGATCACATAGTTATCCAAATGCTACTTGGGATGATGTATCTGATTATTTTATACCATTCTTCAAGGTTTTAACAGATAATTATGAATTGATACCTAGTGTTGCTCGTAGTATGAAAACGGGAGAGCTTGTTGATAATTTAGTGGAGTTTTCAGGGGCGAATGTTCCAAAAGAGAAAATATTAGGTGATTTAATACCAGGTAATCAACCAGCAAGAAAGATAATTTTTAAGATAAAACGTAAGATATGAAATATTTAAAGAAGATTTTCGAGACTGATTTATATAGTCAGGTTGATGAAGTAGAGTTAAAAGATTTCTGTGAGACTTACTTGGCTTATTTATTGGATGATACTAATTTTAAGTTGGAAGTTATTGATACTGAAACGTGGGATTCATACATTATTTGGTTGGGTAAGACTTTAGTAGATCGTCGTATCCAGCCTTTTAATTGGGATGAGATTAAGGATTCTTATATTCCATTTGTTACTATGTTATCCAGAGAATATGATTTGAATGATGAGGTATTGGAACAGAGAGGTTATGGTTACAGTATTATTATCAATTTTTATTCGGGAAATCAATTATATGTGAAAGCAGATGAGATTGAAGATTGGGGTGGAAAACTTGGAGGTTATTTAGGTACTAAGTTTTTTAATGGTAATGGTATCAAAGAGATTGGTATTGTAGTAAAAAACACTGTTAAGCAATGAGATATTTAAAAACGTTTGAGTCTATTGATTTAGAGAAAGATTTAAGAGATTTCTGTGAGACTTATCTAGCTTACTTGTTGGATTCGGATTTTGAATTATCTGTTATTTGGAATGGACACGGTTATTTAGGAAGAGAAGAAGATGATTATAATATAAATCTGTGTAAATTAGATGATTATAGTAGTGCCACTGGTTTTACTTGGAATGAGGTTAAAGATTCTTATATTCCTTTTTTACATATGTTAGATAAGCAGTATGAGATAATGGATGAAGGTGAGGGTAGTAGAACATCGGGACAATGGGATGTGCCTTGTATTTGTTTATATAATGGTAGTCAAAACTTTTGTGTTTCGGTTAAAGATGTTTTATCTGGAGAACCGTTACCGAGTAGATATGATGATGTGGCTTTGTTAGAGATTACACTTCAGTGTGGAATGAAAAATAAATTAGTGGAATGAGATATTTAAAAAGATTTAATGAGTCTGTTGATTTAGAATCACAACTACGCGATTTTAGTGAAACTTATCTAGCTTATTTGTTGGATGATGGTTATAGAGTAGGAGTTTTACCTACAAATATTAAAACACAATTTGGGATAAGGTTAGATAAGATTGATGAATTAAACGACCAAGAATATGAAAGTAATGAATTCACTTGGTTAGATGTTAAGGATTCATATATTCCATTTTTACATATGTTAAATAGAGATTATGATATAATAGATGATGTTATAGAGTTTTATTCTGGTGGTGATGAAGAAACGGTAGAAGTTGATGTTGAAAAGGTTTTATCTGGTGATGTGCTACCACATGGACGAGATAATGAAACTTTATTAGAGATTCTAGTTTGGATCAATTTTGAACCTATTAAAGAGTCAGTTGAGTTACAGAAAGATGATGTAGAACATTATTTGGTTGAGTTATTGGATTCTGGATTTGAAGGGGTTAGGGTTACTAAAAGTCCTGGTGTTTTCTCTGATAGATATAAGGATGTTGAACCAATGACAGTAGTTTCTATGGAGAGAAAACTTACTGCTGATGAGTGGCAATCTATTTTAAGAACTGGTATTATATATGAGAATGTGATAATTGGTGTGAGATCTGAGCCGATGAAGGTATTTACTTCTAGTCAGTTTAAGCCACCAGTTCCGTTATCTAATTTTAGATCTGATATATTGAATCAGGTTGAGTTTTTCGCACAGGATGCTGCTGATAAGCTTCTATTAAGTTTATCTGATAAGTTTGTTAGTAAAAAGATTGTGATGTCTTTCAAGACAGTGACTAATTCAGTTGTGTTAAACGATACTGCGATTAGATTACAAATTATTTTAACAGAAAAAGAAGATAAGAAATGAAATATTTAAAAAGGATTTTTGAGAGTTTAGATAAGGATGAGTTGAGAGATTTCTGTGAGATGAACTTAGCTTACTTGTTGGATAATCCGGACTTTGAGATAAGAATTGAAGATACTGATTGGAAGAAACCTTCTCGATTCGTTTGTGTTATTTTATGTAAGACTGTCAATATGGGTCATGGAATATGTTCTATAACCAATTTTGAGTGGGGTGAAGTTAAAGATCATGTTATTCCATTTATTACTCAGTTACATAAGAATTATAAGTTTAATACTGATGGTTCTGATAATGGCTCAGTGATTGAGATTCGCCAGAGACATGAATCTAGAGAGTTTACTTATGAGAAGTTTATGAAAGTTGTAGATAATGATAATTATTATTATGATGATGATGAGATGCAATATATTGAAATAATGTTAGAAAACAAATGAGATACTTAAAAAAATATAATGAAGCAGTTGGTGATGGTGTCAATGATGTTAAAGAGTTCTGTGTGGGTTACTTAGCAAATCTTTTAGATGATGATTCTTATCAGTTTAATGTAACGTGGCAGATGTCTGGTCATAGAGTATCACCATCGTATTATTTTAGTTTATATAAAGTTTATAATGATGCACATGATATAATTCAGTGGAATAACATTAAGGATCAAGTTATACCTTTTTTGCATATGTTGATAAGAGAGTATAGTATTGAACCTATGAGACTTATAGATCAATCGAAGCTAACATATCAAACAAAGAACACTTATATAGATGATAATCCTAGAAATAGAACGATTCAGTTCAACAGGTATTTACCAGATACTTATAGTTCTGATCTTTATTATATGGATATAAGAAATGTTATAAAGGATGAGGGAGTTCCTGAGCAATTCTATCAATTACAATTACAATTTTACTAAAAAAATAGAATAGATATATGAAACATTTAAAAAGATTTAACGAAGCTTTAAATCGTCCAGAAAGAAAAGCATTAAAACAAGAGTTGGATGACTTTTGTTCTACCCATCTAGCTTATTTGGAAGATGATGGTTATTCATTTAGAAGTGATGTTTTTGTGAATTCAAATAATCAACTAGTTTCTACTTTTATCTTTCTTAAAAGAGAAGAAAGTGACCCTCATTATACATTTAATCCATTTAGTTTTGATGAGGTTAAAGATCAGTTCATTCCATTTGTTCATCATTTAAAGAAACAATATGATATTTTAGAGGTTTATAATCATAATGGTGATGATATAATCTTTACTTGTCGTGATGAAGATAATGTTCCATCGACTTTATATTATAAGATTGAAGATTTAGATGAAGTTTCATTGGATAATCTTGTTAGTATTTCTTTTTACATTTTACTTTACCAAGATCAAAAATAGAATTTAATATATAGTTCTATGAAATACTTAAAACCATTCAACGAAGCAGTAACACAAGACAACATTGAATTATGTTGTGTTGATTTATTTGATGATGGGTTTGAGTTAAAGGGGTTTACTAAGACTGGTGGCACTATAATTCAGTTAGTGAAAGATATTACTTCTTCATTATTAGACAATCAATCTAATATAGTTGTAATTGATGAACATACAAAGAATTATAGACAAGGTACAATAAGTATATCAGGTAGAAATTTTGATCGTGTTGTTACATCAGAAAGACCTAGTGATCTACCTTTTACTGACAAAGAAAATAAACTTATAAGTCAAGTTAGTGATACCGCCAATCTATTGAGACATTATAGTGATACTAATGGTAATGGTCTCGATCGTGTTGTTATTAAAATAACGAGTAGAGGATTACAGAATCCAATGAACTTTGAATATACTAGATACTCAACACAAATAAATATATTATTTTATTTATGAGATACTTAAAGAAATTTAATGAAGCAATTGAGCCAGATGAGATCAAAGACTTCTGTGAGATGTATCTAGCTTATTTGTTAGATGATGGGTATGCTTTGGCTTTTAGAGAATCTGGTAGAGTAACTCAAATAAACTTTGTTAAACCTAAAACAGATGTCGAACATATAGCAGTAGATTGGATGGATTGGAATCAGATAAAAGATAGTTTTATTCCATTTTTAAAGATGTTAGATAAACATTATGATGTTAAAGATAATAGGATTACGTTTCAAATTAGAGACGCCTCACAAATTAAGATGAGTTTTCAGGATGTTATTGATGACAAAGTAAAAGAAAAGATTTTCAGTGTAACTAAAGGTTATAAAAATCACGATTATGACCATGCTACAGTAATTAGTTCAATTACAATCCCTGTATTAGATCATAGTGTTGGTCAGTATGCTTGGCAACTGAAAACTAATGAAAGTGTAAAAGAAGATGAACTTCTTGAATTTACTGAGAATCACTTAGCTTATTTAATTGATGATGGTTTTGAGGTTATGACATATGGTGCGAACATTGACAGCCCAGGATATGGCAATTGTACAAAAATCAATATATCAAGACGTTCTGGTTTTACTTGGGAAGAAATTGTAGATAGATTTTCACCATTTATTTATATGTTAAATAAAGAGTATTATATTTTAGAAATAGTATTTCATCAACATGGTGGAAGACAATACCAATTTGATACTAACAGAGATATAGAAGGACTTATAAGTGGTGGTACAGAAAATTTAACTAATAAGTTTTTTTATCAGATAAGAATAATAGTAAGTAACTAACATGAGATATATAAAAATATTTGAAGATTTTAAGGATGATTTAGCGGACTTTGTAGAAGATCACTTAGCTTATTTAATTGATGACGGGTTCACAGTTAGAACAACTCAACGTCACCTATATGGTAGTGGTTATACAAAAATTGAAATAAAGTTAGCAGGAGCACATAGTGATATATATGATGAAGATTTTACTTGGCAACAAATTGAAGATAGGTTTCTACCTTTTATTTATATGTTAAATAAAGATTATACTATTTCTGAAGTTAAATTCTTTTATGAAGGATCAAGATCAATAAAATTTGATACTGATAAAGATATAAAAGAAATTTTAAGTGGAGCTGCTGATAAGTATTTGAAAAGCAATACTTTTTATCAAATAACAATAATGGTAAAAGAATAAAGATTATGAAGTATATAAAATTATTTGAAGCATTTGATAGATTGTCAAGAGATCAAAAATCTGAACTACAAGATTATTGTGAGACTAATCTAGCTTACCTTATGGACGAAGGTTTTAAAATAAGAATTGGTCAAAATCTTACACTCAACTCAAAAGAATATAATAATGTTTCAATTCAGATAACAAAAACTGAAAAAGCTGGTGATGTAGGTAGAGAAGACTTCTTTTGGAACGATGTTAAAGATCAGATTATTCCATTTATTTTAAGGTTAGAAAAGGAATACGATATTGAAAAGATTAGATTTTTAGGTGAGGATGATTTTCATTATATAAAAGATAGCTTTGACGAAGAATTAGATGAACAACCTATACGTAAAGTATCTTATATAGATATACATCTTTCTGGTGAGAAAGAACAAATCAATGAAAGTTTATCACCAAAAGAAGAACTTGAAGACTTCTGTGATACATATTTATCTTATCTTACTGATGAAGGATTCTATATTGAGTATGAAGAACTTTATGGTGGTCATTTCACAAATGTAACGATTAGACATTCAAACAGAGAAGATAGTAAATACTCTTATGATTTTAGTTGGGATGAAATTAAAGATCGTTTCATACCATTCTTACAAATGCTATCAAAAGAATATAAGTTATCTAACTTCCATCATGAAGATTTTAATTGTAAAAGTGACCAAGTGGTTTGTATGAGAAGATTAGATGATCTTTTATCTAGTGATTATTATAGTTATGAAGATGTTGTTGAAGATACTATAAATGCGGATTATCTATTCTATATAAAGTTGTTGGTAGAATTACCTAAGCCTGTTTATTAAACGAAAATAGTTTTCTACTTGCCACTTGTTCTAATGTAAGAAAATATAATTTCTTTATAATATAAATGTCGTGGTCAAATAAAAACATATAACAGTTATCATATTCAGATAGTGGTTCATAAACTTTACCTCTCTTAAATACAATTCTTACATTACCAGTCTCACAACGGTGAGTTGCTTCATATCCTATGTTACAAATTACTTTCATTTAATATTTTTTCAATTTCTTTATATTCGTCTTTAGATAAACCAATCCAGCTACGACACTTCACCACATTATTTATATGTCGCTCTATATCAGAAGTTTTATCATCTATGATAACAAAGTTATCAACAACATTATTACTTAACCATTCTTTTATTTCTATTCCTCTATCAGCTTGGTCGATATGAGGTGTAAAATCATAAATCTCAAAGTTTATTCCTTGTTGTTTGAAGATAGCATTTAACTGTTCTTTAGTGTGATTTAACCGCCAGGTAGAAGTAATTACTATCTTTAGATCAAACTGCTCACACAGTTGATTATATATGCTTATAGCGGGTTTACTCCACTTGGTTCGCCAGTGGGGATTTAGAACTCCGTCGATGTCTGTAAATAGGACTCTCATATTAGATACAAATATAGTGATAAAATTATAATATATATAATAAAAAATTATATTATTATGGCAACCGCGTCATTAACTACCACATCTTTTAGTGGTTACTTGTTGAGAAACGATGTATTATTAGTTGATCCTTCAACAGAGTGGTCGAATACCGTAAATGCTACTACTGCAACAACAGTTTATACATGGCAATCTAATGCTCAGGTAATGGCTGATACAAGTTTTAATTTACGTATAAATAGATTATATTTGGTTTTTGATACATCATCAATACCACCAAGTGCAGTAATAACATCAATATCATTAAAACTATATGTTACAACTAAGTTAGGTGATACAGATTTTAAAATATACAAAACTTCTTCGCCAACCTTATCAACAACTTTACAAGCATCTGATTATAATTTAACTAACTTTTCAACTGATTATGGTGATGGTAATGCATTTACTGTAACTTCTACAGGTGCTTATGATATTATACTGAGTCCAACCGGAAGTTTAGCAAGTGATGTGAAAAGTTTAAATGAACTTTCAATAGTTTTTAGAAATATATATGATTATGATAATACTGTACCACCAGGAACCTATAATGCAGTAAGTTTTAGATTGTCACAATCACCATCACCTTACATATCAGTTACATATACTACCGGATATGGAAATAAAGTAGATTCCATTTTAAATATGGCAAGTGTTAATGGTGTTAGTAAATCTAATATTAGTAAGATAGACGGAATATAAATATCATTTTTTTTGTGAGTATGTATATTTTTTCTTATATTTGTAAAACAAAACAAAAACATTATGGACTTATCTTTCTTCTTTTTATGTGCTGCTGCGGTAGCTATTGTTTATCTTAGACGTGACAAGTGTCTTCACAATTGGGAAGACAAGAGCGTGGAGAATACGGTTGGTTTAGGTGAATCAAAATATAAAGTCATTCGTCAGAAGTGTACTAAGTGTGGAAAAAATAACATTGAAAAGTTCCATATAAACTAAAAACATGTAACATCATGATATATAACTAATAAATATATAAATGACGGGTTTTCTCTCGACATTTATTGTTTAGTTAGTTGACTGATTTTTTTTTAAGTTTGTAACATATCGTGAATTTTATCAAAATTATATTCGTAATGATTTTCAAACTTTAAATCTTTACCGTGGTAAACTCTGATTGCCCAATCGTAGTCTTCATCATAAATTCTTATTAAAAGAACGAGTGGTCTACCGTATTGGTCTTTATAAATTTCACAATCTCTTGTTTCTTTACAGTAAGAAACTATTATTTCTTTATTATCATTTACCCAGTTATCTTTTTCAAGTTTTGTCATATTCCTAATAGTTTAAGTTTTCTTTCTCTTTCTAATTCTACGAAGCTCTTCAATAAGAAAGGATATTTTTTAATATATTTTGTTTCTAGAATCTCATTGGCTTCTATATCTTTATGAAGAAGTAGATTTAAAGATCTAGTTATTTCAGTTTTCCATTTTGGATCTCGTAGGTGACTCCACGGGTTATCACTAGTGAGTACTCTTCTTAAATATGTAAATCTTTTATTGGTACAACCAGGATAAGTAACTACACGAATATATTCCGCGATTTGAATACCAAATAGTAGTTTTATATTACGAGTATAGATTATATCTAAAGGGAATGCGGCCCTAGAGTCTGACTTTTTAGTTTTCCATTTTATCATAGTGTTATATTTATATTTCTAATATAGTTCACTAGATACCCAAGAATTTTAATTTTTTATCTCTTTCTTCTGATTTATTTACTCTTTTGAAACTATCACTATAGAAACATTCCGTGTAACCTAAATCATTCTCAATAATATAACTTTCTTCGGGAGAACCTTGTTCGATTATATCATAAATACCGACTTGATACTCTTTACCAGTGGTAAGAGTATCATAGTAGTCGTCGATATAAACAACGGTAAATGTTCCGTATGCTGATCTATTAGTCATTATGAATTTATCATATAGTTTGATAAGTCTTGCCAAGTATTTTTGTAAGAGTGTCTGATTTTAGACACCATTATCAATGTTCTAAGGTTCAAGTTATCACTTTCTTTATTCTCTGATAAGAATTTTAAAGCATCTTTCTTAACCGCTAACTCATAATCTGGTAAGATGTTAGGTAAGATATACTCCATTCTTTCGATTTTCTCGTCTGGTGTCATACTCAAATCAACAGTTAAACTTCTTGATAAAATAGCACCATCGATTTTAGATTTATCTTTATTAGAAATAAAGATAATTCTTCCAGTAAAGTCAAATGATTGTGGATAAACATCACTTTTATTCATACGAGCAGACCAAGATATTGTTCTTTTTTCGTAAGAGTCAAGAGCGGATTTTAAGATGTTTAAAGCGATTTTATCTTCTAATACAGAGTCACAGTCGTCAAACACGATTAGTTTTCCGTTATTATCATATAAAGTATTGTAAAGACCTCTCGCGGTTGAGTAACCTTTGATGAATAAGAAATTACTTTCATCAACATCATTGTCTTTGATAGTCTTGGTCACTGAAAACGTCTTTCCTAACCCTCCTGCACCACAACACACCAAAGAAGGTGTAATGTTATTTACCACCATAGTAGTTAGATCACTTAAAAATTCAAATTTTTGATTTACTGTATATTCCATTTCTTTTTGTTTCATATCTCTCTTATTTTGTTTTACAAAGATACAAAAAAATACTAATAATCACAGGAGAGGGAGTATTATATTTAATATATAATTTATGAAAAAAACATATATTTATTCACTGGTTTGTTAAATTGTTCAATAAGTAATATAGCATTGTGTGCGTCTGGTAAAAACAAGACTGCACGAGGATATAAATGGTTATATAATAAGTTATAAGTATTTGGTAAATATTTCAATAGGAATTCTATGTCCTATATTTTCTTTATTATACTCAAACTCACCTATACCATTTTTCATAAAGTAAGCAGTAGATTTAATTGGATCAATTACATCATCATTTATACCTAATATAACAGTGTGTTTTGTTGGTTTATTACCTAATTCAGTAACTGGGTCAAAAGAACGACCTATCACAGCAGGATTGAATAATAAAGTAGGTATTCCAGTCATTGTAGATAAACAATAGGCGAAGTAACCACCCATTGATGAACCAATAAGTAATTGTATATTTCTTTCTTTTATTTCTTTTAATATAGTATCGAACAACCAAGGGTCTCGATAATCCATAGCAGGTGAATAAACATTGGATTCACCAAAATGTTTTACTAATTCTATGTTCTTCTCACTAAATGGTTTCGACTCTAAGCCGTGAAAAAATGCTACTCTCATATATAATTTTATAATGCAAATATAAGTAAAAGTTTAGTAAAACAAAAATTATATTTTAAGTATAATTACTATGAAGAAAATCGTATTGATAAGTACTTTTTGTGATACACAGGAAAAGTTAGATATTTTAGAAAAGAATATAAAAACTATAAAGTCATATAATATGGATGTTATGGTTATAACCCCGTTCTATCTCGAACGAAATATAGTTGAATTATGTGATTACTTTTTCTTAACAAAAGATAATCCTGTATTAGACTGGCCACAAAAATCAATGTGTAGTTGGGTAATTAGATCATTTGATGATAAACCATATAAATTTACCAGGACTTATCCAGATTATGGATTCTCTGGTTTATCACAAGTTAAACAATTGAGTGAGATTGCTATCAATCTAAACTATGATCAGTATCATCATATAATCTATGATTTAATTATTGATAAGAACGTTATTGATGGATTTCTATCAGACAAGGTATGTAATGTTTATCCATCGAAAAGAGGTGATATGATATGGCCAGTTGGATTACATTATATGATTTATAATAAAGAGAAGTTGAGAGAGTTTACATCTCATATAACACTAGAGAACTATTTATCATCTAATGATGGGGACGCATTTATTTGGCTAAATCAGTTACAATCTATCATAGCTTATCAAATTGAAGAAACACCTGTCGAAGATGCTATTTACTTTTATCAAAACTTTGATTTCTTTAATTACTCTACAATTCCTGGTGTTAAAATGTTTGTGGATAAAAATGACTGGATGTTTAATGCAGATGTAGATACTATAAAGCTTGTATTTTATAACACATTTAAAGATGTCAAATTATTTATTGATGGTGTGCAAACAAATTATAATATAAATAATTTTCTAATTATTGATTTAAAATTTAATAAAACAAACTATAAGAATGTAGTAATTGAAGTTGATTCAACTAAATATGATATTACTAAAATAATTGTAGATATAAAACATAACGTTATAGAATATGATTGAGAATATACACTTATGGCACTCTGATCGAGGAACTTACTTTGATCGTAATGTCAATATAATTAGTTGGTCTGATGATTACCATATCAAAGTTGGTAAGTATTGCTCTATCGGAAGAGATTGTAATTTCTTTCTACATGCAAACCATCGACCTGATTGGATCACAACAAGTTCCCAATTATGGGGACCAGTTACACCAGAGATTGCAGATATGCACATGAGAATGGGTCATCCTTCTTGTAAAGGTGATATAATCATTGGTAACGATGTTTGGATTGGAGCTAAAGCTACCATAATGTCTGGTATTTCGATAGGTGATGGTGCTATTATAGCAGCTGGTTCAGTTGTAGTTAAAGATGTTGAACCTTACTCAATGGTTGGTGGTAACCCTGCTAAACATTTAAAGTTTAGATTCACTGAGCAACAAATTGATTCTTTGTTAAAGATTTCATGGTGGAATTGGACAGAAGATAGAATAAAATCAGATGCTATGATGATGTGGTCTGATAGTATAGATAAATTTATAGACAAAAACTTATGATAGACATAGATTATTCAAACGGAAAGATTAAAATAAATACTGGTGATTTAGGTGGGTTTAATAACTTACCTCTAAAATTTAAGATAAAGAAAGTTATTTCAAAAGAAATAGTTTGGGAAACTAATTTGTTAAGTTTTATGTGGGCTGAGTTTGGTACAAATGAGATCAATGATGTTGTAGTAGAAGATAGTTTAGGTAACTTTGTTTATCAATATCATTGGGACGTAATTCAACATGGTTCTATCTTTTATAAATCATTATGGTTATATTGTAAGTCATTGATAAATAAAGGTGTCAAACCACGTGGTGTTGTTGTTGGAACACATGATGGAGAGTTTGGTGAATGGGTACCATTAGTTAGAGACTTTATGTCTGATATGTTATTAGTAGAAGCATCACAGAAACAATTTGATAAACTTCATCAAAACTTTATTGGTAAACCAGGTATTACATTTTTAAATGATTTGATTACAACTGATGGTTCTGATGTCCAGTTCTTTGAGGGTGGTGCTGGTTATACGAATACTGTGGTTGAAAGAGTTATTAGACATTGGGAAACAGAAGAAGTTCATTCATCAAAAAGAACATCAACTAGTTTTAATACTTTGATTGAAGGTTATGGTAAGGTTGATTGGTTACACTTAGATGTTGAGGGATTAGATGCAAAGTTATTGATGTCATTAAAAGACGAACATATACCTAATTTTATAATTTTTGAAGATTACAATTTGGACCCGGAAGAGTTTATTAGAGTATCTACTTTTTTTAAGGATAGGGGTTTTAAATTACATTCAGAGGCTGGAATATGTATGGTTTTTAAATAGGAAACCATCCAGATGGATTATGTGACATATAAGATTCTGATATTGAAAGAGTAATTCTAACTCGATCTTCATGTGCACCAGTCATATCAGTTACTTTATGTTTCATTGTAGGGTATTCAATCTTTATTTTAGATAAAGATTCTTTAATTCTATTAAATAAATCAGTTCTCATTTCAGATCTCTTAATAAATTCATTTATTGAATTAGTAGAATAAGTACGTATAGAACTATCTTCCATATCAATGTCAATTTCACAAGTTTTATTATCCGTATGAAACTTAATTATAAAGTTATCTTCATCAATAAAATCAACGAAACACATTTCAATATAATCTTTGTCAATAGTTATATCTTCGTTATTTTCAAATAATTTTAAGTATCTCATATTATATTTCGTTTTTAACTATTGTAATTGCTATTGATATAAAGTCTCTACTCCATACTTTTTCATCTAACACATGAAAGTAAGTATCGTTTGCAGTAACTGCGTCTTGTCTAACAATCTTTTCAATCTTCGCACCATTCCATCTTCTGTCTAACAAAGAAAGAAGTGTTTCAAAACAATCAGTTATCTTATCTTTATATTGTTCTGATTTATTATTCTGTAGGTAATTTAGGTGGTATACTGTTCTTTGAAAATCTACGACATCTTCATCTTGTTCTTTATGTCTTATAAGTCTAATATAAACAACATTACATTTAGTATAACTTTCTGCTATACGAGTTGTATAATCATTTATACGTGACTTAACTCTTTGTTGTAATAGAATTTGTGGTGAAAAACCTTCATCAATCAAATCAACAAAAATCATTTTAATTGTTTCTCTGAACTGATCTAGTTCTTCTTTATTTTCTTTTAATGACTCTAATGTTTTTAAGTATCTCATATTACATATCCATTTCTAATTCATCATTGTCTTCTTCATATGGATCCCATCCATAGAGTTCACCTTGTTTATTCATCATTGACATAAGTGTTTCATTTTCTAAGTCAATCCCATATTCTTCAATTGTATCTTCAAGTTTTGTTATCTCATTATCTAATGATTCCCATTTATCTTTAAACATTTCTTGAGCTTCATCATCTTTCTCTTTAGACCATAAATCATCCAATCTTTTCTTAATTTTTCTCAATTCAACATTTAATTCGGCCATTCTATCGATTACATCTAAAATAGGTTCATCATCCATTGAGAAAAGGTCTAATCTTTTCTTTTCTATATCTGTTAGAGAAGTGATACCGGTATCATTTATCTTATCTAATAATTCATTAAACTCATCATCATCAACAAATTTACTTTTCTCAAAGATTTGATTGAATTGTGTAAAGTTTTGAATATTACTTTCAAAACTATATTTCTTATTAAGATTATCTAACATTCTTTTAGCAGCATTCAATTCATTTTGTAAAGCTTCTTTATCAGAACCAGTTGCTTTTTTAAGTTGTTCTTCTCTTAACTTAACAGTATCTTTTAAAGTTTGATACATTGTTCCTTTTGGATGACTTGCCCACTTTGGTGGTGTACTACTAGATCTTTGTCCAGAAGAACCACTTGATCTACCTGAACTACCAGACGAACCTGATTTACTACCGTAACTATCATATCTATCATAACCTGATCTACCACTAGCAGGTCTACTACCACCTTTCTTAATCATTTCATTTGCTAAATCTATGAATTTACCTGTCCATACAAGACCAAGTGTATAAATATGACCTTCCCATTCTAAACAATATCTATTATCATTTACATTTTTATACATTCTCATAATCTTACCATTCTCAAATGTATAGTAAAGAGCAGTTTTACCATTTCTTTGGGGTGTAGTAATCTTATCTGAGTAACGAGCAACACTAAAATCTGAAATCATTGATCGATAAAGAGTATTGATTTCTCTTTCAATTTGGTCTTGTTGTTCTTGTTTTCTTCTAACATCCTCTCTAGCTTGTTGTTCTCTTCTTATTTGATCTTGTTTCTCTCTAGCTTTTTGTCTTTCATCTGCTTGACGTTTAAGTTCAGATTGTTTCTGTTTTTCAAGTTCGGCTGCTCTTTTTTTAGAAGGCTCACCTTTAATGTCTTCTCCAGTATTGACTTCAAAGTCAACAAAGTTTCTTAGCCACTCTGGGCTTCTGTATTTAGCTTCATTCAATCTCATATTGTATATATTAAAGTTTTTAAACAAAAACCAATTTTTTTATATAAAAGAGAAAATACAATTATGGAAAAAGATAAATTATCAGGATACACAAGAAGTTTTGGTAGAAAAGAATGGACTATTATAGGTTCTATATTTTTAGTTTTATTACTATTAGTTACTAACCCTTCACAGGATAAACATAAACTAGCTTTAAAAGATAAGTTTATTAGTAGTATTACTACAGAATTAGATAAACAAAAACAAAAGACCGGTATGGAAGGTTTACAACTATCTGTTGCAACAATGTTTATAAATAATATGGTTGATAATACAGTAACATCAAGCAGTTATTTATTATTTTCTACTACAAAGATAAAAATTGATGGTGTTGAAAAGACAATAGGCTTTGGTATTCTAGGTCACGTTTATCTGTCAAGTAAAATTGATGAAGCACTTAACGAAGGATTAAAATAAAAAAAGAGAGCAATTGCTCTCTTTTTTGTGTCTAAACTGTACCAGGTATAAATCCTGTCTTTCGACCTCCCAGATAGTAACCCTATTTAGAACTTATTTTAGTTTAAATGTATTTTAGCATCATGTTTAAAAACTCTAGCAGGTTGTGATTTAGTAGGAGATTTCAATAAAAACTTATATTTAGTATCCTCTTGAAAGTTGACTTCTAAAATCATAACTGAATTTTCTGGAAATATTGAATAGTCTTCACTCTCTACTATTATAAGATTTACTAAAAATGGAGTTCTGTTTGGTGCGAAATCTATATCACCAACTTTTGCAATAACTTTTATTTCTTTTTCATCCTCTATAATACTAATATTAAGTGGTGTTCCTTGTTTGAAGTTTGTAAAATCTATCATAAACTATATATTATATTTCTATAGCAAAGATACGTACTTTTACTTAAAAAACAAACAAACTTTCTAGTTTATATTCTCTAATCTCTGTTCTAAAAAGTGCGTTTAAATCTAATTCTCCTAAGAAACAAAGGTCTCTATCATTAAGTGACAAAGAGAATGTAATACAATTATCAGAATGTATTTTAATGAATAGTGGTGTTGCTAATCTAACAACTGTATCTAATCTATCATTACCAGTTTGTAGTTTGTGATAATCTACTATTTTTTCATAACAAGGTTGCGTCTTACTAATAAAACCTTCATAACAAACTTTATACAAAGTGTTACCATTAGGTTCTAATCCTAAGTGTTTAAGTATTTTGCAATCTAACGCCTTTGTCAATCCTATCATTTGTTTAATCATTTTGTTTTTTTAACCAAGTACTATCAATCCAATCATTATAACCTTCTACTTTAATCCATTGACTTGAAGTGGCACCGGGTATATCAGATGTATCTTTTACATCTATAACAAGTTTCTCTCCACTTGTGAGAAAATCACCATCTTCAAAAGGATTTGATTGTAAGATAACTTTATCTCCGACTTCAAATTGTAGTGTCATATATATTATTTTAATTTTTCATTAAGTTTCATTTTTTCTAATTGTTCTTTAAACTGGTCAATAGTCCTAAATGAACTCATAGGTGCGGCAGAGATATTTTTATTATCATTGATCGCCCAATTATATCCAGTATCATACATATCGGGATCATCTATGAATTTATAAACTCTACCATAAGTGAAGTTGTGAACTTTACTACTGGTACAAACCATTAAACTTTTAATAACTCTTATTATCATATAGCAAATATAATAAAATAATTTTAGATATATTAAATAATTTACATTATATTTGCATATAATAATTATGAAACACATAACACAATTTTCTTCACTGACACCAACTGAAAGAGTTTCACTAATAGAAACTTTACATTTTTGGGGTTTAGTTGAACTTAAAAATACATTAGAACAAGCTTATCAAGAAAATGGTATGTGGGAAGCTTACATAATTCAATGTGTTAAAGAAATTGCAAAACGTAGAAATGATAAAATAGATAATATATTAGATGGTACAATTTGAAGATTTAAAAGAAGGATGGGTTAGGTTCTCACGAATACCGTGTGTTACAGGATGTATTGATGTTTGGTATGGTGACTGTGCTCATAATCCAAACAATGAGATTAAACCACAATGGAACTTAAATGGTTTTAGAACTTATATCAGATTAGATGGTAAAGGTGAGTGGTTTAGTAATGATTATAGAAGAGGTTTAAGGAGTTTTGTTGGTGATATGGCAGAAGAATTTACATCACAAGAAATATGGCAAGAAGTAAGTAAATATAATGAAAGATATGAATAGTAAGTTTAAGTTTGTTTTATTCCATTTTTTTGGAATTAGTTTGTTTTTATTAGGTCTATATTTTTGTATAGTTCTCGGTAAAATAAGTGTTGAGTATGATAAAACTCATAGTAATCCAGGTGCAGTTGGTGCAAGTTTCTTCTTTTTTGCGATATGGTGTTTACTATCAAATGGTCTTATAGGTGGTGCTATAATGGATGGAAAGAAAAGTATATTTAACTATCTTTGGAATTTTAAAAAATATAGAAATATAAAATGGATCTATCATTCTGAGTTAGGTTATTTCCCATCAGTAATTGGTAAGAAAAAACTTTACTTATATAGACAGAATATATTTACGATAGATGATATATTAGAAATAGATACTCCCAATCGTACTATAAAGTATATATCTGATAATGTTAAATCTCATTTAGATTGGGTTTATAAAAATCAATTAGCTGATAATAGAAACACGGAATTGATTAAAGCTAAGAATGATGAAATTAAAAAATGGGATGGATTTTTAGATGTTCCTTCACGAAGAGATAAAAAAATAGACGAACTACTTAAATAGTTCGTCTATTTTTTTTACCACTGAAATTTACCTTTACTTCTTGGTTCTTCTAATATATTTTCAAACAACTCAGACCATTCTTTTGTAAATTCAAATTCTTCTGTACCATTTAAAAGAAAATCAATCTTTAAATCTCTTTTTTGTGCTGTGTTTATGGGAACTTCCTTCCAACCTCTACTTTCTAATTTATCTTTTCTATATTGAGCTCTTTCATAAGAGTACATCTTTGCATGTAGATTCACGGCATATTGTTTATTTAAACAATGTAACACCGCAGACTCACAATTTTCATAGAGGACACCACTTGACCAAGAAACACCACACGCACTTAGATCTACATTCTCAATAAGAGTTTTAAAGTTTTTAGTATATTCTTCAAAATTCACATCTTTATTCATCGGTATAAGATTTCTAGGTTTAATCAGTTGGACTATTTTAGTTCCTTTTATCCACGTACGAGGTTCTGATATAACGTGAATGTTCGCATAAAGATTTATCATATCAACTGATGAAAACTTATCAAGAAATCTATAACCATTCTTAGTTAAGACATCCTCAACCATTCTAATAGACTTTGAACCACAAATTATATCAACATCATTGATTGGTTGGTCTGCGATACTATCACGAATAGCACCACCAAAGATTCTGACTAGTTTATCAATATAAAGATCATTGTTATCAAACTCTAAATACTCATTTAGTCGATCATTTATTTTTTGTATCATAAAGTATATTTTTGTTTATATAAAAACATGAATTAAAGGTTTTGACAAAAATAATTTAATATATAGTTTATGAATGAAATTATAAAATTTACAGACTATACAGAAATAAATGAGAATGTTATTATTCCTGTTGTCGATGCCGTTATTGATAATAATGGAAATCTTAGAGACAGGGATAGCATGAAAGAAATTAGTAAAATTCCATTAAAAGGTACTGTTGAACTTAAATCTGCGGAACGTAGAGATGTAAGTGGAAATCCTATTAAGACAATAAATAGAGACACTAATAAAGAAACTGAAAATAACTCGACCGAGAAAGTAGTCGATGTAATAAAAGGTCAAGATGGTGAGTATTATCCAGGTGGTTTAGATAAAAATGGTAAACTCCTTGGGAATTTTGATGATGATGGTAATTTAATAACAGTTGACATGATTAAGAAAACTGATAAAGACTATAGAAAAACTAATGGACAACTAGTAAAAGATGATAGAGTCTCAGATTATAAACATAATCCAGACTTTATAGGACAACCAATACTTATAGATAAAAGATATAAGTCAAATCTACCACCTGAAATTCAAAAAAAATATCCTTATTGGAATAAGTATGTTGATTATATAAAGTTAGTTCCTAAATCACCAACTGGTTGGGTAAATGTAAAAGTTGATATGGAAGTAATCAAAAGAGTTAGAAGATACTCTATTGGTTTGTTACCAGAAAAATCTTCTGAAAAAGATAGTTCTATATTTTTTGAGAAAATAAAAAGTTTAGATAGAATAAGTAATGGTGAATTTAATAAAGCTAGAAATACAAAACAATTACAGAAACAAATGTCTGCGATAATTCTATTACATTATATAAATGAAATTAAAACTTTTTTTTCACCTTCTACTTCGGGTTTACTATTTGAATCATTTTTAGGAGGTTTAATTCCAGATGCTAGAGTCACTGAAGATAATGGTAAGGCAGATATATCAGTTACTACTGATCAAGGAGTTGTTGAGTATCAAGTTAAGTTATACTCACAAGATACTTCAAATATTAGTATTACGTATAAAGATTCTAAGGAACCACTGGAATACTATTTAATATGTATTAAGAGAAGTGACTGTATTGATATTTATGTTCTTAATAGTCTAGATCCGGGATCAGATGGATATTATAAAAAATTTATGTCTGGTAAAGAAAGAGAGTCGGATAATTTTTCTATGTCTAAGATAAGTAAGGCTGGTTTAAGTATTAGTCAACTTACTAAATTTAGACTTTCTCTTACTAATATTGATAAGAGAATTGAAGAATTGGGTACTAACTTGAAAAGTAATTTAGATGATTTATATAACGAATTGAGTGATTTTCAATATAATGTTGAGACAATTATAACTGGTGTAAATGAAGAGACTAACAAGTTAATAAGTCCACAAGACTTTACTAATTACTCTAATAAAGCAACTTCAAATGTTGAGGCGATGTCTAGAAAGTTATCATCATTAGTAGATAGTGTCAAAGCTCCGAAATAATTGAGTTTATTTTATATTCTCTCATATCGATAAAGTATTCACTAAACTCACCTTCTGTGATATAAATCTTTTGATTCTCTGCAAAGACAACTAAGTTTTCATTTGGAAAAAATCCTTCTAGTTCACAATATAAATAAGTGATACTCGGGTAAAACTTCGCATTTGATTTTACCTGAAAGTATTTATTACAAACACAGAACTTTGTTGGATAAGATTTCCCATTATATTTAAACTCGAATACTTCTAACTTTCTTTTCTTTAGAACTTTTACACGATTGTAAACAATTACTTTGTTATGAATTTCCTTCTTATGTTTATCAAACTCTTTTACAATAGGTTCTCTTTGTAATCCTACTTGATCTGCAAACTTCTCAGGACTAAATTTTATGAAGTTATTGAGTAGTTCAATGTTATCATCATCAACATTTAAGTTTTTGATTTTTTCAACCCATTGATTTAATTCTTGTAAACTATTCATCATATATTTATATAAGTATATTACGATAAAGTTTTTTAAAAAATATTTGGTTATTAAAAATAATGTCGTATATTTGTACTCTAAATAAAAAACAAAAGCTATGATGTGGTTCAGAAATGACAAATTACCAAAAATGACAGAAGACGAGACTAAGATGTATAATGTCATTACTAACTTAGTTACACAACCTGACTGTATTATTGAGGTAAATCCTGATAATATGAATTATATGTTGTGTCTAGAAAAAGAACAATACTTCTTACTTATTGATAGTTGTGGTGTTCAGTTCAGCAATCACGGATTCGTTGTAATCCAAAGTTATAACCAAAATGTTCTTGATTCTTACAAGACTTTGGTAAAGACTGAAACTGTTCGTAGACGAAACAACCGTCAAAACGAAATCTTCAAAAACAAATGTAATTTGTTAGATGCTATCAATGATAAATTGATTAAAAGAACTCCTGTAATTACGGATGTTGAGACAGTAGAAACAGTATAATAAAAAACCCATCTTATGATGGGTTTTTTATTTCTTTAATTTTATCTATATAAATCTTATTTATCTTTTGTAATGTTTCTTCTTTTAATGATCCAACTGTGTTAAATGCTTCTAAGTAAGATTGTAATGTTTCAACTTTATTTACTGATTGTATTTTATTTTCTAACACTCCGATTAAAATCTCTTCATCATATTTTTCTAATAAACTTTTTACTTTATGAACTGTTTTGAATTTATCTCCAAGTAACTTCTCATTAAGATCTTCAATTTTATTATCAATCGCTTCCCAGTCTCTTACATCACTTTTTAAACTTTCTAATAGTTTTGCTTGTTCTTTGACTGTTTTCTCATCTAATAAGCTTAAAATTGCATCTGCGGCCATTTCTTTTCCTTTTATAGTTAGTGATCCTGCTCTCAAGTATCTATCAACAGGACCATAAGTCTCAATTGATAAAAATTGTTCTAATAGATTGATTACTTTCAATCTAAAAAGATCCGCTTCATCTATTTTGTGTTCTACTTCTGCTGGTTTCTCACCAACTGCGTAATTTGATATGTTACTAAATTTCTTCATAATTTATATTATTTTATTCTGACAAGAATGGTTTTCATCATCTTGTCATCTAACGATCATAACGGTGTCTGAACTCTGCTGCTATACGATCATCTAAACTTTCTCTCTCTTGAGGTAACCTAGAAACCTGATTAAGTCCAATTCTATATCCGGCTTTAAAAGAAGTATAATCCGCTTCTGTATAATCAATACTATCATACCAATTATTAAATTGATCTTCTATTTCTTTCTCATCTTCAACAGATTCACCTAACCAAGAAGGTTTTCCCATACCATCTTGCCATCCACCTTGGTGACTACTACTATCATCATAACGTTCGTCATCTCTTGGATACATTCCGTCTGGATCTTCTTTACGAGCTCTCTTTTCTTTTTTCTCTTTCTTCTTAGCATCTTCTTTAGCACTATGAGGGAAGTTAGAAATTTGATTTCTTTTAGCCTTTTCTTCATCTTGTTTATCAAGATCAGAATAATCTTCAAATGTTTTTAAGTTTTTCATAATGTATATATAAAAAAAATCAAGCTAAAAACTTGATTTTTTTATTTATTATATTTTACCCTTATAGTCTTGAACATCTGTTCTAACTTCTTGTGATAATCTTTTAAGTTCTTGCATAACCTTTCTTATACGAGTGCCTGCTGTTTTATTCCCACGAATGAAAAACTTCTCAAAGTCATCCTTCAAGTTAAATTTCTTTCCATCTACTTCTACTTCTTCAGTAAGAATTTTAACTAATTGGTCATATTTATCTAAATATTCCATAGTATTTTGTTATTTTTTATGTATTATATATTCTATTTTATCATCTCTCTATCAACCTACACCACCTGCACCTAATTTTCTAGGAGGCATATTTGTAAAAATCCAACCAGAACCTGCCCCACTAACAGCTTGATTATTCACACTATTAGTTCCTGCATACCAAGTTAAGGTAGAAGGTGATGCAACACAGTGTTGAATATTCAAGAAATCACAGTTTACAAAACCTGTTGGTGACTTTACTAAACTAAATGTTGCCAAAGTTGTACTATTCAAAGTTATTTGAACACTTGGACTACCATTTACTGCAAAATGTCCTATAGTTTGTGTACTGGCTGCAGTAAATATAATTGAATGTGTTGCTGTTCCTATATCTATAAAGTTAGTAAATGTATTATTATTTACTAAAGTTGTTGATGCTGTTGAACCTGCTCTATTTAGCTGAAGTCCATAGTATGTTAAGGAACCACCAGTAAAATTGACATTATTATTACTTGAATCTGTGATATTTATTAATGATGCATTAGCAGTAAATGTAGCTATATTAGTTGCAACAACATTCCAAATTGTATATGATGCAGTTGCACCTACAGTACCTGTCAATGTCCAAGTACCATTACCCATTGTTATTATTCTTGTGGTTGTACCTGATGACACAAAAGAACCTAAATTATAGTTACTAGAACCATTTACAACTATTTGACCTGTCGTCAAAGTAAGTGCACCAGTAACATTTAATGATGCCGTTCCAAAAGAATAAAAAATCCCATTTGTTATTGTAAGTATAGGAGTTGTCAATGTATTGTAATGTGCAACCGAAAGAAAACCAGAAGAATTATTTATAGTTGTAGATGTCGTTATACTTGTCGGAGCATTAATTGTTACTAAACCATATGCTAAGTGTGATAGTGTTGTAAAAGATGCAGTTCCATTTAATATTAAATTATTACTATATGCATTATTTGCAAGTGTAACTCCACCAGTTAGTGTAAGTGTTGAGTTAAATACTGTAGAGTTACACGCTGTTGAGACGAATGAAGTACCATTAAAAGACCCATCAAACTGCACATAGTTTGCACTTGTTATAGTAAATGTTGAATTTGTTGAAAATGCACTTGTAACTGTGAACACAACAGCACCTGCAGAATATGCTGTATCGTTTAGAGTTACTGCTCCTGTTACTAATGACTTTCCAGATAATGAAATAATACTTCCTAAACCGGACACCCCATTAAAAATTAAAGCAGGTGTTAAAGTTGGTGTACCCGCAGAATAAATTATCAGATTTGCTTGTATAGTAAGTGTTTGAGTAGCAGTATTCGTCCAAACTGCATTTGATCCAGTTGCAAATATTAAAGATTTAATCGTGGATGTTGCAAGTGAAATTACACAAGCACCAGTATTTGTAACTATAATATCAAATGAACCTAAAGTACCTGGTGTAATAGTTGTTGTTCCTGATGCGGTTCCTGCTATATAAACTGCATACAATGGATATATTGTTGCATTTAACGTTATAGATCTTGCTGATCCAGATGAATTAGTTAAGTACATATTATCACATTGCCAAGCTAGTCCTGCCACTGATGTGGAAGTTATGGCAGTTGTACCGCTAAAGTACATATTCTTGGCTACAAGTGTTCTTGCGGCAGATCCTGCTGCTGATGTAAAGTTACCTACATAAACATCTTCATATGCACTTTGTGAATAAGTTGGTCCTTGAAAACCTCTATCTATGCCGGAAAAAGTTCCACCATAAAGACCTGCATTATAAACATAAAAAGTACCTGATGTTAGAGTTAAAGTACCTGATACATATAAATCACCCGTTACAAAAAAAATATAATTTAATAAATTAGTATCATTCACAGTAAGATTTGTTATAGATTTTCCATAACATCTAATTTCACCTTGATATGACCCATTCCAAAGTAAAGTAGGACAAGCAGTTATCGTCATATTTGGAGATAAATATAAATTCCAAAATGTTACAGTAATTAAAGTTGTATTAGTCCATATACAACTTGAAGTCCCAAAATCTAATGTATATATATTAGTAGCTGCCGATATATTTACTACAGCACCACCTGTATTTGTAACATTAACTAAAAAAGCTTGTGGGGTTCCTGTACCTGGTGTATATGTTATTGGTCCTGATCCTGTACCACCAAGATAAATACCCGTAGAAGGATAAACAACTGACGAAAGTATTAAAGTTTTTGCACTAACACTACTATTAATAACATATATATTATTCACCGAAAAAGAAAGATTTGTTGATGTAGTAGTAGTTAAAACTGTACCTATACCAATAAGATATAAATCTACAAAACTTATAGTTCTTGTATTTGAATTACTTGAAGAAATAAGTCCTATATAAGCAGCATAACCACCACCTAAAAAGCCTGCCGTTAGTGTTACTGTACCAGTTGAGTAAAAGGTATCTACCGCATATAGTCCACTTTGGGCACCTGAACCATTTATTGTTATTGTGGCTGTTAAATATTTTCCAAAATTTTGAAAGTAAACAAACCCGAGACTACCAGGATTTGTTATAGATAATGCAGCAGATGTCGTTATAGTCATATTAGGACTCAATACTAAATTCGAAAGATCTGTGTTAAATGTTATTGTTGTTGCACCATTATTCCAATTCACATAAGATGATATGAAATTTAACGCATAATAAATTGTACTAGTACCAAATGAAACATTTGCCACACCAGTATTATTAAAATCTATTTCATAAAAGTTACCTGTTATCGTATAAGAACCTGTTCCTGATCCACTAATTACCATAACCGGTTGGAAATTCCAGGATGGATTTCCACTTGGTGGTGTTCCGGCTGGTGCAGTAGTTGCGGTATTAGTTATGGTTTTTGAAGAAGACGATGAATCTGTTATTTGTGGATATGGACTACTCGCTAAATCAATACCAAATAAAGTACCTGTCACATTCCAAACAGTACCAATACCATTTACATAAAAGGTTCCAGCACCAGTTATATATCTTGCTACTGCACCAGTAGATACAAATAACCCAATATTTAAGGTAATACTATTAATATACATATTACCTGATGTTAAAGTTAGTGTTGTAGTACTTAAAAATGTAGTATTATCATTAAAATAAAATGTATTAGCCGCACCGATATTTATTGTTATACTACTACCAATAGTTTTACCAGATGAGTACAAACCTGCCCCAGTACTAGTTGGAAATGTAATAGTTCCGGTATAAGTTAGTGTCATACTAGATCCAAATTGAAGAATATTTACAACTGATAGAGTAGAAGAAGTACCAGCTAGAGTACCAGTAAATCCCGCAAGAGTTAAACTTAAACACGTAGCAGCAGCGGCAATTGTCAAAGTACCTGAACCAGAATTACTATCTATAAAGACATCATCTGCTGCAGTAGGTACAGTAGTAGTTCCTCCTGTACCCGCAGAACCAAGATACCAGTTAGCGGCAGTTGCCCAGTTATCACTACCATTTGCAGCTTTATACCAATACTTAGTAGCCATATTTTCTTATTATACTTGTCTTGTTAAATTTAATTGTAATAAAACATAATCTTCTATAACACTATCATCAGTTCCCCAATCTAGAACCACTTCATGTGGAATTGTTATAAATCCTTCTCTTATAACATTATCACCAGTTAAAACCCATTTTACCTCTACAGTGTCAGGGAATAAAGGAAATGAACTTACAAATACTTGTAATGTATTTATTTCACTATCTAACGGATATTGAAATTTATTTGTTGCTTGTATTGTTACCATATTTTCTTATTTATTTTTTATTTATAAAATATATTTATTATTAAATCATTTGCTGCTACTACACCTGTGTCTGAATCGGCTAAACCAGTTACTGTAGTTATTCCTATTCCACTAGAAAAATTTATACCTGCTGGATAAGGACAGTTTGCGGCAGATAAAGGTGGAATTACAACAGAGAAATAAACTGATGTACCTGCCACTGGAGTAACGGATGTGTTATGAAAAGCCACTTTTCTTGCGGATCCATTTGAGTTATAAATATACCATCCAGTTACTTTTCCGGCACTTGATTTTATATTTGTTGCACTTGCTGTTGCATTTCCTGTTACTAAGTGATAAACTGAAGCACCACCAGTTGCCACTTCTTGTAAAGAAGTATTTAATGTTGATTGATCTGATGCAATTACTACTGGAGATGAGTTAGTCATAGTAGCTTGTCCGTTCTGATTAGTTGGTACGTATCCCATATTCTATTTATTATTTTTTATATTAGCCACCAGTTAGCATTATCTGATACCAGTGTGATTGACTCATAAACTCTAGTAATAACTGCAGTTGTTGAACCATCTATTACTTGTGATGCAGTTGCAGATACATTTATCGAATAAGTTCCTGCTATTTTCTTAAATACAAATGTTGATGTATTCGAAATTGCAGTTGGTAAATTAATTGTGAAAGATGCAGTTGTTCCATCACATTTAACTATTGTTGTTCCAGTTGTTTGTGTTAAACTATAAGTTGTATTGGTAGATACAATTGTATATGTACCACCTGCACCTGCCGGACCTGTTGCTCCTGTGGCACCAGAAGTTCCTGAAGAACCACTTGTACCAGAACTACCACTTGCTCCCGAAGAACCAGATGTACCTGAAGAACCACTTGTACCAGAACTACCACTTGCTCCCGAAGAACCAGATGTACCTGAAGAACCACTTGTTCCACTTGAACCTGATGAACCTGAAGATCCACTTGTTCCTGAACTACCGCTAGTTCCTGAAGATCCACTTGTTCCTGATGAACCACTAGATCCTGAAGATCCTGAACTACCCGATGTACCGGATGAACCTGATGAACCACTTGAACCGGAACTACCTGATGAACCAGAAGTTCCACTAGAACCACTACTACCACTTGAACCTGATGAACCTGAAGAACCACCTGTACCAGCATCTCCTTTAACACCAACTGCTCCTGATAAATTTACTTGCCAAGATGAATATGTTTCACCACTAACACCATTATTTTCAGTACAAATAACCATCATATAACCAGTTAGTCTAGTATAAGTATTTATAGTTGCATGAAAATGATCATCCGGATGAGATACTGGTGATACAATTACTGTTTGTGATGGTGTATATGCCAATCCGGATTCAACAAAAAATGATGTTGTTGCACCTACTATTGGAATACTAAATGTTGATGATGATATAGTAGAATACTTATCACCAGAAATACCACTTGTACCACTAGAACCAGAAGTCCCAGAACTACCTGATGTACCACTAGAACCAGAAGTCCCAGAACTACCTGATGTACCACTAGAACCAGAAGTCCCAGAACTACCTGATGTACCGCTAGAACCTGATTTTCCACTAGAACCAGAAGAACCGGATGTTCCACTAGATCCTGATGTTCCTGAAGAACCGCTTGAACCTGATGTACCCGAACTACCTGAAGAACCGCTTGTACCTGATGTACCTGACACACCAGAACTACCACTAGTTCCACTTGAACCATTAGATCCTGTACCACCACCTGTACCACTTATTGTAGTAATATCAACTTCAACAAATTTATTATTAGAAATACCAATTAAATAAGGAGCAGTGTTATCAATTTCATAGTTATTAGTTAGATATAAACCCGTTTCATCCCCTGTAATTGGATAGACATTCCTATTATAATCATAATTATTTATTGTTATGTTATCTTGTTTTATACCTGATACATTAACTTTACTTTGGATTCCGTTATTAAAATAGAATTTATTTTGTGATGATGCCTCATTTAATGAAACATTCTGTGATGAATCTATAAAATTTATATTTTCCTGATAACTTCTATTTACAAGATGTGGGTCTTCTTGGTAGGAATTTTCGAAATTAAGGTTACTTTGATATGACCTATCTAATCTAACAGAATTCTGATATGATTTATCTAGATTTATCGTATCTTGATATGAAGACAAAAAATAACCAATATCCTGGTAGGAACCATTATCAAATCTAAGATTGGTTTGATACGTTTTTAATAATACCTGAATAGTATAAACTTTATCATTAGTAATAAACTCTCTAATAACATTACCAAAATAATCAAACTCTATTAAATGACTATTAAAATCCTCTATCGAATAGCTAGGAAATGAACCCGCAACTAATATTTTATCATAATTTATTACTATTGAATAAACTGATCCATTGAAACCATTATAAGAAAATGTATAATCATAATCACCTTTAGTATTTAATCTTATTATGTATTTAGCAGTATCATTTTGATAATTATTAAAATCACCACCAATTAGGATCTTTCCATCTCTTTGAATTGTTATAACTCTAACTATGTCATCAAATCCATCATGAGAAGAGAAATCCAAATCTTGTGAACCATCTGAATTTAATCTTGCTATAAAATCCGCACTATAATACGAACCTGGTGGTTCAACACCTGATCGAAAAAAATCACCACCAACAAGTATTTTCCCATCAGTTTGTATTGCTATACAAGTAACAAACGTTCCATAAAATCCATCTCCTGTTGAAAAAGTAGTATCTACTGAACCATCTGAATTTAATCTTATTATTTTACGAGATAAATTTGTATTATAAGTACTAAATCCACCACCAACTAAAACTTTCCCATCCGGTTGTAATGTGATACAAGTAACAGGTTCATCAAAACCATCTCCAATATTAAAATCATCGATTGTACCATCTATATTTAGTCTAGTTATATAACCCTGTGATGTTCCATTATAAGTATTAAATTGACCACCAACTAAAACTTTCCCATCCGGTTGTAATGTGATACAAGTAACCAGTCCATCAAATCCATCTCCTACTACAAATGAATTATCAACTGAACCATCTGGATTTAATCTAATAATATTGTCATGTGAATGTGTAGGTTCTCCATTATAAGCACTAAATCTACCACCTAAAATTATTTTCCCATCAGTTTGTATTGCGGAAGTAATAACATAATCATCAAAGCCATCTACATAATGAAATGTATTATCTATTGTGGTATCTTTATTTATTTGAACTATTCTATTCGCAATATTGTTAAAGGCACCTGGTGGTTGATAAGTAGTAAATACACCTCCTATTAGAATAGGTGAGCCAATATTATCAATTTCAAAGTTTCTTTGATATGAAAGATTTGTAAATTTAAAATTTGTTTGATAGTATCCTCTAAAGTTAATGTTTTCATTATATGATTTCTCTATATACTGATTACCGATTCCATATTGACCATCAAATTTATTACCCCATTGAAAAGACTTTATTGGATTATAAAACATCATACTATCATTAAATGGTGAAATATAGGTTCCGAATAGATTTTCCCAGTACAGAATATTTTCATTGTTCGTACTAACTATATTACTATTTCCCTCATTTCTGTATATGATCCTATCATTTATATAATCATACTTAACCTCGTCTAAGTTTTTGTTATAATAGTCTGGATAATCCTTAGGGTAAAGTATATCCCAATAATTTTGATCTAAAAGAAAAGGATTTATTGGAGCTGATACTCCTGGATTATTTGTACAAGTCCAAACATATCCACCCCATATAACTTTATCATTTGGATGATATATTTTCTTACTATCATAGATAAAAATTTGATCATATTTAGGTGTATAGAAAATGGCTGTACCTACCTCTGATAATTTATTACTATCTAATGCTAATAGAAATACAGTTGTTGCATCTTCTGAACCGTACCAATAATCAAGATTTATATCACAATTGATTACTTTATAAATACAACCCACTTGTAAGGTTTCAGTGTTAATAATTTCAACAAGTAAAG
>Ga0209084_1000410_pt1 | contig 40187 bp, 28 predicted proteins | sample C_130820_MF_Meta_FD_187309 | JGI IMG/M metagenome (GOLD analysis project Ga0209084, IMG submission 187309) | Freshwater microbial communities from Lake Croche, Canada to study carbon cycling - C_130820_MF_MetaG (SPAdes) (version 2) | ecosystem: Environmental > Aquatic > Freshwater > Lake... | reverse complement strand
AACCAAAGGTGGGGCGATGCCCTTCAAAACGGACTCGATACTGCTCTGGAGTACCATCACGACCGCATCGAGGAACTCAAGAATATCACCCAGTCGCCACTGATTCCCGATATTGTTCGGCGCGCTCTGCCCAGCCGCGACGCGGCACTTTTGGCTGGCGGTTTGGAGGCTTCCAACCTGAAGCCCGACGGCCTTCAAGTGTTCGATCCTGCGGGACAGCAGGTGCTCTCTCTGGGCGAAAAGGGGGCCTTGCTGACTCGATCTGCCAATCTGCCCAGACTAGATGGCCCGCTTCCCAAAGAAACCACGGGCACTACCACCCTACTGAGGCAGATCCTTCACCTTGACTCCGGGGGGGTTGAATATGCCGTGGTGCTGTCTTTGATTCTTCCCAAGGGCTTCGAGGAAGCCACACAGAGTCTCACCGAGGCGGTTGAAACGTTCAGGGATCTTCAGACCTCCAACCAAACCTTTCGCGGACTTTTGGCATTGTTCTACCTTTTGTTTGCCTTTCCCACCCTTTTGATTGCGCTGCTGATCAGCTTCACTCAGGCTGACGACCTGATTCGTCCGCTGGTCAACCTCGAATCGGCCACGAAGCGAATTGCCTCTGGTGACTACACCACCAAGATCCTCACGCCAGAACGAGACGAGTTGTCCTTCCTCGCCGAAAGCTTCAATGCCATGACTTCGGAGCTCGCTGTAAGCCGCACCAAGCTGCTGCAAACCGAAAAGGTGACCGCTTGGCAGGAAATTGCCCGTCAGTTGGCCCACGAACTGCGAAATCCGCTGACTCCCATCCGCCTTTCGGCAGAGCGGATTCTCCGAATAAGTCAGTCCGACCCGGCTCGCCTCCCGCAGATCATTGAACCGGCCGTGCAGGCTATTGTCACCGAAGTTGTCCGCCTCGACACTCTGCTCAAGGAGTTTGCCGGATTCGCGCGCCTACCCGCGCCTCAGAAAACTGTGGTAGACCTCAAGCCCTTGGTGGAGAACCTCTTAGGCACGTACGCGGCTTCTCATGGAAACCTAAAAGTGGATCATGCTGGGCTGATGGAAGGGATCACCATCCTCGCCGACCCGAGGCAAATCGAGCAGGTGTTCACCAACCTGATTAAGAATGCGGTTGATGCGATGCATGGGGAAGGCGAAATCACTGTTGTTTCGAATCTTGTCAAAAAAGGCAACGTTTCCTATTGTAGGGTTCAACTGCACGACAACGGTCCCGGTATTCCCGAAGACCTTCGTGCCAGGGTGTTCCATCCCTACGTGACCTCCAAAGCCGATGGTACGGGGTTGGGCCTTGCCATTGTTGAGCGTATCGTTTTTGACCATCAGGGTAGGGTTTGGTTTGAATCCCAACTGGGTTTCGGAACCACCTTCTTCCTGGATTTGCCTCTGGAGGAACCGGCGTGAACCAGATCCTGATCATCGACGACGAAGACGGCATCCGCAACGTGCTGGCAGACATTCTTACCGACGAACATTACCAGGTTCACAAAGCGGCCAATGGACAAGAGGGGCTCAGGCTGCTGGCCTCCGAACTGATTGACTTGGTGTACTTAGATGTTTGGATGCCTGGCATGGGGGGACTCGACGTCCTGAGAGCTATTCGTGAGACCTACCCCGAAATCCCCGTAATTATGATTTCGGGTCATGCCAATATCGAGATGGCGGTGAAAGCTGTCAGGCAAGGCGCATGGGACTTCATAGAGAAACCCCTGTCGATAGACAAGACCCTTTCCCTCACCCAAAACGCCCTGAAGGTGATCGAACTCAAACGTGAAAACCGGGCGCTCAAAAACGCACTCGCGTCCGAAGATCAGATGATAGGCTCTGCACCCTCCATGAAGCACGTGCTGGAACTCATTTCGCAGAGTGCGGGGGTCAATACCCGGGTGATGATTCTCGGTGAAAACGGCACGGGAAAGGAACTGGTCGCTCGGGAGATTCATCGCCAAAGCCCCAGGGCGCGACGGGCTTTTATCGAAGTCAATTGCGCAGCCATCCCCGATGCTTTGTTTGAGAGCGAGCTTTTCGGACACGAAAAAGGCGCCTTCACCAGCGCGGTTGCCCGGCGCAAGGGAAAGTTCGAACTCGCCGATACAGGAACTCTCTTCCTCGACGAAGTGGCCGACCTCTCCTTGCCTGCACAGGCCAAGCTTTTGCGTGCCTTGCAGGAAATGCGCTTTGAGCGGGTTGGAGGCGAGCAAACCCTTCACGTGGACGTTCGGGTCATCTGTGCCACAAACAAGGATATCCTTGCCGAAGTCGCGGCCGGCCGGTTCCGGGAAGATTTATTTTACCGGCTCAATGTTGTACCGATTTCGGTGCCGGCCCTTCGCGAACGGGTGGAAGACTTACCGCAACTGGTCGATTATTTCTTCAGAAAGTTCCTCAAAGCCAAGGGGTCCGACGGCCCTCCCCCGGTCTTTTCCGAACAGGCCATGAAACTACTCCAACAGTACCCTTGGCCGGGGAATATACGCGAGTTGCGCAACTACCTTGAACGAGTCTCGCTGATGGTGGACGAGCAGATCATTGACCCCGAAACAGCGGTTCTTTTCCTAGGTCCGACAACTCCCGGGCACACCGAGGCTCCCAACCCCTTGGCACCATGGGAACATCTAGGCCTCAATAGTGCCAAAGATGCTTTCGAAAAAGCCTTTATCGAAGATCGACTTAAGAAAAATCAGTATAATGTTTCCAAGACGGCCCAGTCGTTGGGACTCTACGCTAGTAACCTGCACACCAAACTGAAGAAGTTTGCTATTGAGGGAGAAAAATGAAGGCTGCGACCCGGCGCCAGGAAGAAGTCCTCGACTTTGTCAAAGAGTTCCTCCTCATCAATAAATACCCGCCCACCATCCGTGAGATTGCCGACCATTTTGAGCTTTCGGTAATGGGAGCGTACAACCACGTCAAAGCCCTCTCCAAGAAAGGCCTCATCCGAAGCAACAGCAACAAGTCGAGGTCCATTGAGGTCATTCAAGATTCCGACGACGAAAGTCCGGTGATTTCGGTGCCCATCCTCGGTCGCGTGGCAGCGGGAGCCCCCATCATGGCCGAAGAGAACTTCGAGGGCAATCTGTTGCTGACCCCCGAGTTTCTCGACCGCGGCAACCATTTTGCGTTGCGGGTAAGGGGCGATAGCATGACGGGAGCAGGAATCCTCGACGGAGACATGGCGGTGATCAAATCGCAGTCCACGGCCGAAAACGGCGAAATTGTGGTGGCCATGACCAACGATGACGCGGTCACCTTGAAACGTTATTTTCAGGAACGTACCCGAATCAAACTGCAGGCCGAGAACCCAGCCTATAACCCGATCTTCACTCAGAGTGTGCGCATCCTAGGCAAGTTGGTCACGGTAATTCGGAAGTACTGATGGCTTCCGCTTCCCAACGCGTATGCCTGTTGATGGGCCCCGAACATGGGCGTCGCCAAGATCACGTGATGGCCCTTCGCGACAAACTGACCAAGCAATACAAGGAAGCTCCCGAACAACATAAGTTCTATGCCTTCGAGGCACCCTTCACAAACATCCTTTCGCTTTTGCAAAACGGTGACCTTTTCTGTGCCCACAAGCTTGTCATCGTCAACAACGTCGAGGACTACAAGAAAAGCGACCTTGACCTCATCAAGGGGTACCTCAAACACCCCTCGGAGGACGCAACCTTGGTGCTGGTAAGCGATGAAACCAAGCTCGATTCCCTGACACGTGTGATGGCCAAAGATCAAGTCCACGTGTTTTGGGAAATGTTCGAAAAGGAGAAGAAGGGGTGGGTTATTCACCATTTCAAAGAAATCGGGCTGGGGTTGACCCCCGATGCCGCTGAGTTCTTCCTCGAGATGATCGATAACAGCACCGACCAACTGCGCATGGAGGCTCAAAAACTGCTCCTGTTTTTTGAGAGGGGCGCCACCATTAGCCTTGATGACCTAGAACACTACTTAGTGCATTCACGCGAGGAAAACGTGTTTACCCTGTTTGAGAAGATCACCGAAGCGCAGTTTTCTAAGGCACTGGAAGTGCTCAAGAAAATGGTGGCTTCGAAAGAAACTGAAGGCATCGGCCTGCTCGGAGGCCTGACTTGGCAGTTTAAAAACTTGTTGGCCTTCCAAATCAAACTCATGGAACGCAACCCGGCCGAGGAAGCCTTTACCCAGCTCAGGGTATTTGGTAAAAAAGCGCAGGGCAACCTCCGCAGCGGCGCCCGCCACTACAGCCTGAGCGACCTACAAAACATCCTGGTTCTGACCGCAGAGTTCGACCAACGCCTGCGGCAGTTCAAAGGTGAGCACCACGGACAGTTGCTCGAACTCTACTTGTACTATGTCATCAAGAGGAAAGGTCGCTTGCCCGAAACTGCCGAGTTGTAGCCCTTCAGTGGTAGCGAGCCTGAAGAAAGGCCCCACCAAGGTTGAGTTTTCTTTCCTTCCGCCATTGGGAATGTTTTTCCCGCATCGGGCCCAAAACGGAAAACATTTCACAAACACCGCCGCAATAGCGGTTGATGATTGAACTTATCTCGGCGATTAAGCGTCAATATTGGCACGCTCCTTGCTAAATCAATATTGTGCCCGAGGGCATGGAGGTAATCATGAAGCAACAATTTCTGGCAGTTCTTCTGCTGGCTGGTGCCGTGGGTCTGTTCGCCCAAAATGGTCCTGATCCTTTCGGGGGCGGCGGGGGTGAACGTGGGCAAGGGGGGCCAGGCGGCTTCGGCCCGCAGGTAACTTGGAAGCAGGGTGTAAGCGTACTGCAGGAGTTCAAGGCCGGAACCGGTAGTTTGACCGCGGGGGCCAACAATGCTTGGGTACTGAAACTCGGCAACACGGAATATCAGCTGTTTTTCCCTGCGACTGCGGAACAATCGGGCATGAAGAGCGGCGACAAGGTAACCGTAGAAGGGATAGCCACCACGGTGAAGGGCCAAGACGTGAAGCCGACCTACCGCATCTTGAAATTGACGGTTAACGGCAAGGCTGTGGATTTAACTCAGTTTATGCGCCGAAGGGGAGACGACTGAAGAAACGGCGGATGACGCTGGTGAAATGGAGCGATCAAGACTGACAAACAGGCGAGAAGGGATCATCATGGGAACCATGAAACCGCTGAAACACATGCCTTGGGTGATCCTCTTCCTTCTTTTTGCCGTAGGCACTGTCTTGTGGCTTCTGTTCGTAAATGAGCAGCGCGTCCACCTTGACCAGGTGTTTCAGTTCCAAACCGAGCGGGTGGCAGATGAGTTGGTCCGCGTTACCCTTCAAGATCAATTCCCCGCAACCTTGCCCGATGATGTGGTCGGCTTTGGACTTTATGGCCGGGGTGGAGCTCCGATCAGCCGCTACGGTGTCGTACCCAAGACCCTGATGATACCGCCAGGACTGGGTCGCGCCGAGCGCATCTTTCAGCGGCTTGAGGGGGGGCAGGTAGTTTTTGTCAAACGTTTGGACCGACTGGAAGAGCGCATGTCTTCCGACGATGATAATCGGCCTGCTCACCGGGTGGGTGGAACTGTCCTGTATTTGGGCCTCAAAGACGATGCTTTCCGCTCACAAGTGGTCATCTGGACCGCGGGTGCGGTAGCCGGACCACTGGTTTGGGCTGCTTTCCTTGTTTTTGTTGGTTGGCTTTGGCACCGGAGCCGACAATACCAAGCTGCCCTCAACAACAACCGCGAGTTACTGCAATTTGCCGAGGCAGCTCGGACTCTTTCCCACGAAATCAAGAATCCTCTGGCCGCCATACTACTACAGACCGCCCTTCTCAAGCGGAGCGCAGGCGGCGACCCACCGCAGGAAGTCAAGCTGATCGAGGAAGAAGCCCAGCGCATCAACCAACTCGTGAGCCGAGTGCGTGACTTCTTGAAAGACCCCATCGGCCAGCCCGAGACCCATGACCTGTGTCTGGTAGTTACCGCCCTACTCGGGAGGTTTGCCGAGCCCATCCAAGTGTCGGGAAACGAACAGGGGCCCTTCCGCGTTTCGTTTGACCCCCACCGCCTACGTTCGGTACTTGAAAATCTCTTGCGCAATGCCATCGAGAGTGGCAGCGAAACGCCGACCGAAGTTCGTCTTTCCCGGCCCAAAAGTGGCTGGAATCGCCTTGAAGTGCTCGACCGGGGAGCAGGATTCACGGAAACCAGCCTCAAACAAGCGTCCACACCGTTCTTTACCACCAAGACACAGGGTTCGGGCATTGGACTCTCGATCACGGAGAGTTTTGTGAACGCCGCCGGGGGAAGCCTAAAATGGGAAAACCGCAGTGAGGGCGGGGCGCGGGTTTGGATCGATCTGCCAGAAAGTAAGGAAGCCTCATGAAGATTCTCGTGGCCGATGACGAAAAGAATATCCGGGAAGCCTTGGTCAAACTGCTCAAGGCTTCGGGCTGGGAAGCGGAAGCCGCCGAGAACGGGCTAGCTGCCCAACGACGTCTTCAGGAACAAGCCTTCGCCGGGGTGATTGCCGATCTGAAAATGCCCGGCATGGATGGATTAGAATTGCTCACCTGGTGCCGCGCTTACGGGCCCGACGTCCCTTTCGTCATGATTTCGGCTCACGGGGAAATCGCGGATGCAGTAGAAGCCATGAAACGGGGCGCCCACGACTACATCACCAAACCCTTTGACCCCGACGAGTTGGACTTTCGCCTACGCCAGGCCCTCGAAGCTCACCGGGATCACCGCATAGCCCGCAGTGTCCAGCCACTAGCGGCTGAATCGGGTCCTGGTCCTCAATCCCCGGCTTGGAAACGAATCGATGCCTTGGTCCGCAAAGCGGCACCCACCACCTCGCTCATCCTGATCACCGGCGAAAGTGGCACGGGAAAGGAAGTTCTGGCCCGTCGCATTCATGCTGACTCCGCTTTCGCCTCGGGTCCATTTCTGGCCATCAACATCGGAGGAATCCCCGAAAACCTTTTGGAAAGCGAGCTATTTGGTTTTGAGAAAGGCTCGTTTACGGGTGCCGACAAGCGCAAAAACGGACTTTTCGAGCTCGCCTCGGAGGGGACCCTTTTCCTCGACGAGATTGGCGAAATGCCGATGCCCCTGCAGGTGAAACTTCTTCGAGTGTTGCAAGAACGCAAAATCCAGCGAATTGGCGGTACGGTGCAGATTCCAGTCGAGTCGCGCATTTTGGCGGCCACGAATCGCAATCTTTCCGAGGAAGTCAAAGCCGGTCGGTTCCGCGAAGACCTGTTCTACCGCTTGAACGTCGTCCCCATTCTCGTCCCACCCTTGCGCGAGCGGGCGGAGGATTTGCCCTGGTTGTGCTCGCGACTCTTGGAAAAACTCGCAAAGTCCATGGGTAAAAAAGTCACCGGACTGACAACACTGGCGATGAATCGCCTTCGAGGGTATTCATTTCCAGGCAACATCCGTGAGCTGGAAAACCTTCTCGAAAGAGCCCTGATTTTTGCAGAAGGTGAAGTTATCACGGAGGAAGATCTCGATCTGCCAAAGACGTCTTCCACAGTCGTCTCTACCGAGGAAATCCTCTCCGCACCCTCCTTGGGGTCAACCTTGTGGGAACTGGAGCGCCGAGCCATTACCGAGTGCCTCCTCAAGTGGGAAGGTAACCAAACTAAAGCCGCCGAGGAGCTTGGGATCACCCGTCGAACCATGTTCAACAAGATCAAAGAGTATGGGTTGGCAATTTCCGGCTGAAGCTACGAGAATGACGATTAATGGAAATCTCCGTCGCCGCTTTTTCTGCCCGGTTCACGGCTTGGTTGCGTGAAACCAACCTTTTTCCCGACCAAAGTCTGCACATTGACCTGCTCATCAATCCCTACGCAGGTGCGTTCCGAAACCGGTCCCGCCTCGCTAACCTGATTCGTGCCCTCGACCAGTGGCCTAAACCAACTTCTGAGACAGGTCGCAGAGTCACAGTAAAGACCCGACTCACCAGCCCAGAGCTTCCGCCATTGGTGCCACATCCCGTAGGCCCCGATCTTCACCTTGTGGTTGTCGCCGGCGGTGACGGCACCTCCCGTGCCGCTCTTATTTCTGCGCTGGGCATGAGTGCCGAAGAAAAGGCAAAACTTCTGTTCTTCCGCCTGCCTTTAGGTACGGGAAACGATGCCGCCGATGCGGATGACTGGGCCACCTGCCTAGAAGTCTTGTCAGGTCGGCCCGTCCCAGGATTCCAGCCGAGGAGCCTTGCCATGCTTGAGGTGACCTCTCCTAGCTTGGGTCTGAATTACAGTTTCAACATTGGAAGTGTCGGTCTTGACGCCTGGGTGGTCTCTCTCACCAACCGATTTCGAAAACTGATGCCAGGCAATACCTACAGCCTGATGGTCGATGCCGCAACCGTTTTTTATGAATGGGCAACCAAAATGGTGCCTATGCAAGTCAAGCTCACCCGAGAGGGCCAAGTTGTCAGCGAGTGGGATGAGCAATTGCTATTGGTGGCCGTGGGAACCTCCGGCCACCGCACTTACGGTGCCGGAAAACATATACTTCCCGACGACGACAATGTGGTGCTCGCCCACCGGGTGAACCTTCTCACAAAGCTGGCCTACCGGGGGCCGATTTATCGGGGCACCCACCGGGGCCTGCCTGGTATCGAGTTCGCCTCAGGAGACGCGATTAGCATTACCCAAGCGGAGCGCTTGCCCATGCAACTTGATGGAGAGGAATATTGGCTAGAGGCCGGAGACTATCCCTTGGAAATAAGGCGCTGTGACAGTGGCTTGCAGACATTGTCTGCGCAGACTTTGTCTGCAGCGCTTTAAGCTGGGACTGATGGTGAAAACTTGTTCGCCGGTGTGGTAAGTTCGCACCCTAACCCCAAGGCCTGTTTGTTGACTCACTGGTGGCATTGGTCGTAGTTTGACTTTAAAATGAACCAAACCACCGTGGATCGATACCTTTCTGTGTTTGAAAGCATCGTGAAGTCCCGGGAGGTCGACCTCCTTGAACAGGACTACACTCAGCGCGGCGAAGCATTTTTTCATGTCTCGGGTTCCGGCCACGAGAACATCGCGTTCCTCAACCACTACCTGACCGAAAATGACTACCTGCACTGCCATTACCGCGACAAGTCACTCTTGATTGCGCGCGGGGTGAGTCCCCGGCAGTTTTTCCTGAGCCTGTTCTGCAAAGACCAAAGCCACAGCCGTGGGAGACAGATGTCGGCGCACCTCAGCGATCCCCGCCTCAAGGTGCTGAGCCTTGTAGGGCCGGTGGGAAACAACGCGCTCCAAGCTGTCGGAGTGGCTTCGGTTATCAAGGAACAGCTCAGCCGTCCTTTGGTGGTTTGCGCCCTCGGCGATGGCACAACCCAACAGGGCGAGGTACTGGAAGCGATTGCGCACGCCGTACGCGAAACCCTTCCGGTGTTGTTCGTGGTGGAAGATAACACCTGGGCCATCAGCACAAAGACTAAGGGTCAGACCTTCCTCAGCCTACCCGCCGGGGATGCCTCTGAATATTACGGCATTCCTTTAGTGCGGGTAGACGGCCGAGATCCGGTTGCCAGCGACACCGCTTTTCAGGCCGCCGTGGAAGACATCCGCCGCACCCGCGGTCCTGGAATCGTCGTCTTTCAGGTGAGCCGGCTGAACAGCCACACCAATGCCGACGATCACCGCAGCTACCGCACCCTCGAGGAAATCGAAGAAACCCGACGCCGTGACGATCCGATTCCCCGGCTGGAGGCACTTCTTATCCAGAATGATGTTGATCTTGCCCGCCTTAGGAAACTCAAAGTCGAAATCAAAGCCCAGGTGCTCGCCGAAAGCATCGAGGCGCAAGACAGCCCGGATCCCAAGCCGATCTTTACGGCCAAGGCTGAGCTTTCGTCGCGTCTGAGCAACCCTGCCGAAGAGAAAACCGGTATCGAGGGCGGCGAACAGATCGTGATGCTGGAGGCCCTGCGTGAGGTGTTGCGCCACCAGTTGGAAACCAATTCCGCTGTCACCCTATTCGGCGAGGACATAGAAGACCCCAAGGGTGATGTGTTCGGGGTCACCAAGGGACTGAGCCAAGCATTCCCGGGCCGGGTCAAAAACTCGCCCCTGGCTGAATCCACAATTGTGGGCGTCAGTGTGGGACAAGCTCTGGCCGGTCGCCGCCCGGTCGGTTTTTTACAGTTTGCAGACTTCTTCGCTATTGCCTACAACCAAATCTTTGCGGAGATGGGCTCCATGCAATGGCGCACCGATGGGGGCTGGACGGCGCCCCTGATTCTCATGGTGAGCTGCGGTGGCTACAAGCCCGGTTTGGGTCCATTTCACGCCAGCAGCATGGAGTCGATAGCCGCCCACACCCCGGGTATCGACGTGTTCCTGCCTGCTACGGCCGGCGACGCTGCTGGGCTGCTCAACGCCGCGTTTGAATCCAAGCGTCCCACAATTTTCTTTTACCCCAAGAGCTGCCTTAACGACCGGACCCAGACCACCAGCAAAGACATCCGCGAGCATCTGGTACCCATAGGTCGGGGTCGGCTCCACCGTCACGGAGACGCACTGACCTTAGTAGGCTGGGGTAACACCCTAAACCTCTGCCTTAGGGCAGCCGACTCCTTGCGCGCCGCGGGCAGAACCTGCGACGTCATCGACCTCCGCTCGCTTTCGCCCTGGGACCAGCCGCTCGTGCTGGAGTCGGTACGCAAGACCGGCCGCCTTCTCATCGCCCAAGAGGATTCCCATTCCGCTTCGATGGCGAGTGAAATCAGCGCCACGATTGCGGAAACAGCCGGTGTCTCGGTGCAAATCCGCAGGGTGACCCGGCCCGACACCTACGTGCCCTGCAACTTCGGCAACCAACTCGAAGTACTCCCCTCCTACAAGAAAATCCTTGCCACGGCCGTAGACATGCTGGAGGGTGAATTATTTTGGGAACCCCAGCCCCATGACGAGGAAGGGTTCTCCTTCGTCGAAGCCACTGGCTCCAGTCCCTCGGATGAATCGGTCACCGTGTTGGAGTGGCTGGTGAAAGCCGGACAAGTCATCAAGACCGGCCAAAAGCTTGCCGAACTCGAAGCGGATAAGGCTGCTTTCGACCTCTCCAGTCCTCTCGAGGGTACCCTGGTCGAGCTCCTCGTCGCCGAGGGGGAACAAGTCAAAGTCGGAACTCACCTGTTAAAGGTTGCCACCGGAAAGGCGAGGGTGTCCAGGAAGCCAATTATCATGGAAAATCCCGGAACGCCCCGCATCACGTGGAATCCTTTGGCGCCCACCTCCTCACGCAAGGCCGGTCGCGTCATTCAAGTGGGCATCGCCGGCATCCGTATCGCTCCCGGATCTCGGCGGGTCACCAACGAGGAAATCTCCCAGAATTGCCCTGATTGGAGCCCTGCCGGAATCGTCAAGCGAATAGGCATAGTGACCCGTCAGTGGGCGACTGAAGAAGAGACGGCCTTGAGTCTGGCGGTACGGGCCAGCAGCGAGCTTTTAAACTCACATCAGCTGAATCCCGAGGACTTGACGGCGGTTTTCTGCACTTCGGGTACCCCGGCAAGTTTCACTCCGTCGATGGCGTGTCTGATTATGGCAGAGCTGACCAAAGGGAGAGAAAACGGTCCTTTGTTGCAGTTAAACGACATCAACGCGGCCTGTTCCGGCTACCTCTACAGCCTACAAGCGGCCTGGGATCATTTGGCACACAACCCTTCTGGCCGAGTGCTGGTGGTGACCACCGAGGTCCTGAGCCGACGAACCGACCCGACCGACGTCCAGACGGCGCCAGTTTTTGGTGATGCAGCCACGGCTACCCTTGTCGTAGGCTCCGACCGGGTTCAAGAGTTTATCACCGAGTTCGACCGTCCGCTGCTTTCCGGGAGGGGTGAAAACGGAAGTAGCCTCAAAGTTCCCTTGTCGGCAGAAGAGTTTATCACGATGGACGGTCCCAAAGTTTACCTGGAAGCGGTGAAGCATATGGTGCTACTTCTCGAACAAGCCTGCCATGCCAGCGGTCTTTCGCCGAGCGAACTCGACCTGGTGGTTGCCCATCAAGCCAACCAACGCATCCTCAATGCCGTTCGGCAGAAGACCAAGTTGCCTGCGGAAAAGATTTTCTCCAACATTGCCCACTATGGCAACACGTCGTCAAACTCGATACCATTGGCCCTGTTTGAGTTGACGCCCCAATTAGTCCCGGGCAAGTTCCTAGGCCTTTGTGCGTTTGGTGGCGGATTCACTTTCGGTGGTGCCGTGATGCGGACCAAGTAACAAGGAGCTTCCGATGAGACTTCGCTTGTGCGCAGCCCTGGCCCTGATTGTTCCCGCGCTTTGGGCACAATCTCCGGCTCCCCAACTCACCCTAAAGGCCGGTGATGTCAGGGTGGAGTCGCGGGATGACGGGTTTCATCTTTTCGTCCGGCAGCTTGCCGGGGTCAAATCGGTGATGCTGGTTGAGGCCTTTGAACTCCCCGATCACAAGCTGGCCACCTATTCCTGGAAAGCTCTGGGGGATTACCCCTCGGGCGCCAAGGAAAAGCGACTGCTCAATGGGAAGGCCCTCAAAGGCCCTAATCAGTTTCTGATATCTTCCACCGCCAAGACCGATGAGAGGTTTGGTTCTTCTTTTGAAATCGTGATTCCACCGGTGATCGAGTGGGGCAACACCGCTCCTGGATCCCGCTACGGCAAGGTGAATGTCACCGAAGAACTGGCCAAGGCTGGCGGCAAAGTGTGGTTTTCCATCCGGCTGTTTGCCAAACCTTATGAAGACTACAGGGGAGCCTATAAAGACAACGCTTTTGAGTTGTCTACCATGTTGGTGGTGGCCGACTTGGCTCCCGACCACGGTAAGTATGTGAAAGGAGCAGAAGACCTGTTTCGTCGCCTAGGACCTACCGAAAAAGCCCTCGACCCGACAGATGGCATCAAGCGGTTGAAGGCAACACTTTCAGACGATCTCGACCTCGTGTGGGCCATCGACCTCACCAAGAGCATGAAGCAAAACATCCTTGCCCTTAACGAACTTCTGGTGCCTCAACTCGATACCTTGACCGCGGGCTTTTCTCACTTTCGGCTTGGTTTCGTCTTTTACCGGGACTACCAGGAGAAGTTTCTGACGCGGCCGGTGCCCTTGACCGCCAACCGGGAAACTTGGAAGCGCGAACTTCTTGCGGCGACTACCGACGCGGGAGGAGACATACCAGAAGCGGTCATCGAGGCGATGGATGCGGGTCTTGACCTGTTTGATGTAGCGACGGTCAACCGCAAGCTTGTAATCTACGCCGACGCTCCCCAACACGACGTAGCCCGCGGTAAGGTGCTTGAAACTACGGTGCTTGAGCGGGCGAAAGCGGCAGGAGTGTCCCTGCAGTTTCTACTCTTGCCCCTGACGACGTTCTAGAGCCCCAAAGAGGTCCGCACAACTCGGAAGCCCAAGTCGCTGTCCTTGGAGTCGGGTCCATCGTCGGCACGAAAATAGGGGCGCATGGAGTCGACGAAGTCGTCGTTCCAGCCTCCGCCCCGGTTGATCCTATCGGTGCCAACCTGCGGCCCGGAGGGGTCCATCGAGGGCATTGCAGATCTGTCGAAGGCGTACCAGTCCCAGCACCATTCCCATACGTTTCCGGCCAAACCGTAGAGGCCCAATTCGTTTGGCTTCAGCGAACGTACAGGCCGGGTTTGTTTGCCCGAGGTGCTGAAACTCCAGCCTACGTCGTCAGCGGTATTGCTTCCGGGAAAGTCAAAATCATGGCCTTGCGCACCACCGCGCGCTGCAAACTCAAACTCGGCCTCGGTGGGAAGCCGCCAGCCATCCGAAGTGCGGTCCCAAGTCACGTTGCTTCCCTCGATGAGGTAGGCAGCTTTCAGTCCATCGAGGGCCGAGAGCTTATTGCAAAAGCCCACCGCGTCGTACCAGCTCACTCGCTCCACTGGGTTTTCAGAGCTATGAAACAAACTTGGTTCGAGGCCCGTGACGGTTTTATATTGTCCTTGGGTAATCTCGGTTTCTGACATGTAGTAAGGGGAGACAGTAACACGACGGCCAGGGCTGACCGGCTCCAAGGTTCTTTTTCCCTGCAGGAACGATCCTGCGTCGACAAGTACAGCTTTCACAACTCCTGTGGTTTGACCTTCTGCGCTGGTAACTGCGGCAAAGAGGACTGCAAGGGTGGCGAAAACAAGGGCAGACTGACTGTTGGGCAACTTCATATGGTAATATCCAAAGTGGTTCCGGGTTCAGGAACGGACTTTTCCTTGTTTTTTTTATAGGCTTCCACGCGAGCCTGCGCCTCGATTTGTGTGGCTGCGGCAGCAACAGAACGGTCTGCAGAGCTTGGTTCACCTGGAGCCAAAGCAGCCGCTTTGACCAGTGCCATTTTGCTGAGCGTCGCTTGGGGGTTTCCCGAGACAGGACTGGCGTCAATTCCGACTTCACCACCAATGGCATAGTTTCTACCGTCGGGCCCTTTTTGGTAGGTATAATGGGCACCTCCAGTGATCACCCCACCTCCGGCGCCTATGTGGGCCGCTTCATGGTTGCGAACTGTGCTGTCGCGGGACTGGAGTTGGCGAATCATCGCCATCATGGCGTCGTTGTTAGAGGCGCCTATATTCAAGGCCATGGCAGAAGTGTAAACTGGAATAGGGTTCACGACAATGGAGGATCAGGATTTACAACTCGTGGACTCGACTCGCTGTGTTAGAGTAGGAAAAGGAAGGCGCCGTGGAACTGGTTCTCGATGACGACACGTGGAAGCGGGGTCTAATGGAATTGCGGGAGCGTGACCCGCAGGTGGGAACACTTTTTGATCGGTTCCCTGGGGAACGTATTCAGAGTAGCGGAGATCCTTTTCAGGTCCTTGCCAAAGCCATCGTGGGTCAGCAGATTTCTGTGGCTGCGGCCGCTGCCATCTTTGGTCGATTAGAAAAACTCTTGGGCTCTTGGGATCCCGTGGCCGTGGAGCGGGTGTCAGAGGCGGAATTGCGGCAGGCTGGGCTTTCTGCGCGAAAAGTCGAGTACCTCCGGGTACTCGCCAGAGCTTTCGCAGGTGGCGAGTTAGATCCAACTTCGTGGCCTTCCCGCCCGGATGCCGAAATTATGACCTCACTGACCAACCTGCGGGGCATTGGGCGCTGGACTGCCGAGATGTTTCTGATCTTTCAGTTAAGGCGCCCCGACGTCTTGCCCTTGGGTGATCTGGGCCTCCTCAAGTCGGCCTCGCGCGAGTTTGGATGGGCCTACCCCCTAGAAACGGGGCTGCTCGCGTCTCGGGCGGAGCAATGGAGGCCCTGGCGCACCATTGTCGTCTGGCATCTTTGGTGTGCCATAGACCGCGAACCGGTCATCTATTAAATACCCAGACGTTTGTCTTTCAATCATGAACCAGCAACCCCCCGGCGAAATACAGGCCCGGAACCGCCAAATCTAGGTTGAAAAGCCGAAGGTTTGCAGGGTACTGCCGTCGGGCCGTCAGAACAGCCGTTTGGAGCTTCGTTTCCCGCAGGGCCATCAAATCCTCCTGTTGCAGGTTCGATACCTGCACAAGAGCGCCCGTGGCTGAAGCCACCCAGAGGTTTGCACTCGTCCGCAAGGTTCCCTGAGCCGTTCTGACCGCCCAATAGGCGTTGAAGTAGTTGCCAACAACCGCCTTTACAGCCACCGGTACAAGCCCTTTTTCTGGATTCCAGCCTTGCACCACATCACCCTTCTTCAGGTCGGAGAGGTTTTTTGAGCTCCCATCAGCCATCAGCACGGGAGTGTCCCCCGCTAGGGCGCCCTCACCCTGAGGCCCCGGAGCAGGGGCCACAAACGAAAGAAGATTCAACAGCATAAGGGGAAGGGCAAACAAAGTCATGAGGTTCCTCGGGTCAAAATATATGCTGGTATTGAGCTTTTTCATACCCACAGGGCAAACTCTTGCCTGTGAATCAGCCCTCTCAGCCTGTCACGAGCCGCCAGACCGATCCTCATCCCCGCCTCGAAGAAACGGTTCTCAAGCATCTGGCTTATCCGTGGCGCAAACCTGTGGCGGCACACAACCTCGAGGCCTTCCGAAAGCTTGAACGGGTTGTCGAGGGCTGGAAAGGTCAACTTGTTCTCGATACCGGTTGTGGCACCGGTCTGAGCTCGATTGCCTTGGCCCACAGGCATCCTGAGGCTCTTGTTTTGGGGCTGGACAAATCCCTGTTGCGCCTTGAAAAACACACCGCGAGCATCGGCCGTTATCACCTGGAGCGCATTGATCTCGAGGATTTTTGGCCTTTGGCGAGACAGGCCGGTTGGAAGTTTGCCGTGCAGGCATTCTTCTATCCAAATCCATGGCCAAAACCCGAACAAAGGCTAAGGCGCTGGGCCTTTCATCCAGTGTTTCCCGACGCTCTGGCCTGCGGTGGCCTGTGGGAACTGCGCACAAATTGGGAGGTGTACGCACTAGAAATGGCCCGCGCCTTTGCCATAGCCACCGGCGTTTCCTCCAAAGTCACGCCATGGTGTCCACACGAGCCCGAAACCTTGTTTGAGGCCAAGTACCTTGCCAATTCGCAAAGCCTTTACCGTTGGACCGGCGAAGTGCCCGAACATTAGTATCCGCAGCGACCTCTTCGTGGACACTACAAAAAGAATCACCAGTGTACGCAAAAATAGACACTTTAGGACTAAAAACTTGAGAATCGGGTGCCGAGTCAGTGTCCAGATTCTCCATTTTGTTGTATGAGATGACCTTATAAAGATTAATGCCCAATGGCTTTTGCTGGCACGAATCTTGCTTGAAAGTTCCCGAGGTTTCAATGACTGCCGTTTCAAGCCGAACTACCAGCAGATCCGACGAGATTCGAACTGAGGTCTTGCGCAAAAGTATCCACTTAATGATCGGCATGACCCCTTTGATGGCCAACGTGAATCTTTATGCAACCATGGCTCTTCTTGCCTCCGGAATAGTGGTTTACAGCTGGGCCGAGTCTGTGAGGCTTCGGGGCAAATCGCTCGGTTTTGTCACGGCAATCACCCAACTAGCATCTCGCGACCGCGACAGAAATAGAGCGGTTTTGGGCCCCGTGACGCTTGGCCTTGGGGCGCTCTTGTGTCTGATGCTCTACCCCGAGCCCGCTGCAACCGTTGGCATCTACGCCTTGGCCTTCGGTGATGGACTTTCCAGTCTGGTGGGCAAGCTTTTTGGCCGCATCGATATCCCGTTTACCGGAGGCAAGACGCTGGAAGGCAGCCTTACAGCCTTTCTAGCCATCTGGTTTGCCGCTTACTCTGCCTACCCGAACCCCTCAGTCGCCCTTACCGTTGCTTTGGCCGGGACCGCCTTAGAGGCTCTTCCCTTAGACGATCTGGACAATCTGGTCATTCCGCTGGGAACGGCCCTCGTGTTTTCGCTCCTGTATCCTCACTAGAAGAGAGTGTCGCGGGGCCGACGGACCAAAAGGGCTACTGCTGGAATCATGAGAAGTTCCCACCAAGGATTAAGCCACAGACCGAGCCCCCAGCCGACAGAAATCAGAAGCCAAATACCCAACAGTAGTGGTGCCTTTCGCCGATTTATTTGTTCAGTGGCTGCAACCTTCTCCTCGTTCCACCACGCTATCAGATAATTGGCGGTGGTCAGGGCCAGAATCAAGGCAAAGAGTACCGTTAGCCCAAGAGGGTCTCCCAGAGGGTAAAGTCCTCGGGAATCCGGGCGTGTCGTTTGCAGGGGAAGCCCGCTCACAAGTGCGATGCTGGACAAGGTCGCCACTGCGAGCAAAGTGCCGTATTTCTCGTAGCTGAAATCCAGGAGGAATAGACTCCCCAGGAGGAGGCATACCAACCCTCCAATGCGAAAGCCCCATACGGTCCGCGTCAACGCCACACCGAAGGCGAAGGGCTCATTGGTCACGAGGAAGTATGCTTGAAGGGCACTCAAGGTGTCGGCGCCCACGCAAAAAACAAACACAGCCAAGAAAAACACAGGGGGGGCATTGCTCTTGCGGTACAAGCCCCTGAGCCAGAGGATGCCTGCCAAGCCTACCAGCAAGGGTGGGCCGGCTTGGATCAAAAGGGCTCCTTCCGGCTCACCAAACACAAGAAAAAGGGCCGCCCCGTAGCCTGCCGCTAAGACCGCCATCACCGCCAAAAGCAGTGTGAGCAGTCCATTTCGGAACGTGAGTGTCATGACAACAGTAGAAATCATTTCAGGAATAAAAAAAAGGCTACGATACTAGGTAGTAGACTCGGAGGGACATTGATGAAGAAACACGTGAAGGTGATCATGAGCGCCACCCTGCTTTTGTGGGGCGCAGCGTCCCTTTGGGCCGGCGATGTCGCTGTGTTCCGGAACCTCGGATTCTCACCCGATAGCCGCTACTTTCAGTTTGCCCAATACGGAATTGACGGCACGACCCAAACTCCTTGGGTGCAAGTTGATACGGTTGATGTTCCCCGCAACCTTTTTACTCCCTCAGGAATGTCTAAGGTGGAGTATTCTGTTCCCGCTACCTTGGGTGATGACGGTCTGAAGGCTCTCATGGCTCATCTCGATTCGATCAGTGTACAGCGAAAGGGTCTCAAGCTCGATTTCCTTCAGCAGGGGCGTCCCATTTATTTCCGAGTTACCGGTGAGGCCACGGGCACTGATTACGACAATTTCTCGGTTCTCGACTATAAGACTGGTCGTACGGCTGCAGTGAGCTTAAAGAAGACCATCAACACGAAGGGCACCATCAAGTCCTCCTCGTTCTTCATCAACCTCGAAATCAAAGACAAGACCGGTAAAGCTGTGGGAACCTACAAGGTGGGGCATCCGGACGTCGTGCGCAAAGGCGTCCAGAATTACACCGTTGTGCAGATCATCCTCACCCCTAACGAACGGGCCCTGGTGTTTGTCATCGAAAGGGAAGAAAGTGACGGGAAGGGCGGCATCAACCTGCGGAATATGGTCGAAACTCTCACATTCTGATACGATCCGGCCATTATGGCCGAAAAAATCACGCCCCGTGCCACCGATTATTCGCAGTGGTACATTGATATTGTCATCAACGCCAAGCTAGCAGACTACTCTCCCGTCAAGGGGTGCATGGTCATCCGTCCCCGGGGTTACGCCCTGTGGGAAAACATTCAGCAGGTGCTCGATGGCATGTTCAAAGCTACAGGGCATTCCAACGCCTATTTTCCCCTCCTGATTCCCGAAAGTTTTCTCAAAAAAGAGGCCGAACACGTGGTTGGCTTCAGCCCCGAATTGGCGGTGGTCACCATTGCCGGCGGCGAGAAACTCGAAGAGCCTTTGGTCATTCGCCCTACCAGCGAAACGATTATTTGGTCGATGTACAAAAAATGGATTCAGAGTTATCGGGACTTACCCCTGCTGATTAATCAGTGGGCCAACGTGCTGCGCTGGGAAAAACGGACCCGACTGTTTCTGCGCACTACCGAGTTCCTATGGCAGGAAGGCCACACGGCTCATGCCACCTCGCAGGAAGCCCAAGAAGAAACCCTCAAAATGCTTCAGGTCTATAAGACCTTTGCGGAGGACTACATGGCTCTTCCTGTCATCGATGGCGAGAAGACTCAAAGTGAAAAGTTTGCCGGGGCGGTAAAAACCTACTCCATCGAAGCGATGATGCAGGACCGCAAGGCACTTCAGGCCGGTACAAGCCACAATTTGGGCCAAAACTTCGCTAAGGCTTTCGACGTGACCTTTCAAACCAAGGAAGGTGGCCTCGACCACGTGTGGGCTTCCAGTTGGGGTGTTTCGACCCGCCTCATTGGAGCGCTGATCATGACCCACTCCGACGACAAGGGCCTGGTGATTCCCCCCAAACTTGCGCCCATCGAGGCTGTTATCGTGCCAATTTTCCGGAAGGAGACGGTTGCGGAAGTTTCGGATTACGCCAAGAGCCTTGCCTCGGATCTTCGAGCCGCGGGAATCAAGGTAGAGACCGACCTCGACGAGACGGCTAGTTCGGGCTGGAAGTTCGCCGAATGGGAGATGGTCGGAGTGCCGGTTCGCATTGAGGCAGGTCCCAAAGACATGCAGAACAATCAGGCGGTGTTGGTGCGCCGTGATACGGGTGAGAAGTTTTTTGTTGCCAAGGTCGACGTTCCTGCCAAGGTTAAAGAGTTGCTGGCGCTTATCCAGACCAATCTCTACGATAAGGCTCTCCAGAACCGCACGGAGCACACCTACCTGCCCGACTCTTGGACCGATTTCACCAAGCTCATGGAGGGTGACGGTGGCTTCGCCGAAGCGGCTTGGTGTGGCAGCGCGAAGTGCGAGGCACAGGTCAAGGAAGCCACCAAGGCCACCATAAGAAACCTACCTTTCGCACTCATGGACAAACCAGTGGACAAGCCCTGCCTGAAGTGCGGTCAAAAGGGCCAGCACTGGGCGGTGTGGGCCAAATCGTACTAGACTTCCCTTATGTGGAACCTGAGGCTCACTGTAGCGGTTCTTGTTCTTGGCGGAATTTTGTCCTGTGCGGACGAAAAGGCTGTTAATGCCGCCTTTTTTCAGAGTCGCGTGTCTTGGTATGTCTTCGATGCCGCCTCGGCAACGGGAGTTCAGAGCATCACCGGGTTTGAGCAGCCGCTCAAAGTCGTTTGGAAGCCTGCGAGCGAAGCCGTTTTCGCCTCAGACCTAGCGCCCAGCGAAGGGGGTCTGGGTGCCGCGGCTGTTTCCGGCTTGGGTCTCCTGATTCTCGACGACAGCACCGGTCTTTTGCAGGTTCAACGTCCCAAATCTGAGCCGGCGCTCACCGCCTATCGAACCTCCCGATTGTTCCGCTGGAACAAGAAAACCTTTTTAGGACTTTACCGCGAGATGACTGCGTCCGCAGAGGACGGTACCGACCCCGAGGCCGTGACTTTGGCATGGTGGGCGGAGGGCAATCCCCGATTAACGTTTTACCCGCTGATTTCGCAGACCCGCGATAAAACCCGCCAAGCGATCGGGCTCGACCCGGAGCTTGTCAACGCCAAGCCCGCCACCATCGACCTCCACTGGCGGTTTCTGAGCGACCAAGGTTGGCAGTCGGCCGACACCCGCTTGGATTTGGCCACGGGGAACGAACAGTCGGTGACTTTGACTGAAATGGACAAACCGGTTCCGCCCTCTTTAGAGTTGGACCCGTTAGTTCAACGCCTAACTGCACGCCTTGGCGGCGAGGTGTCCACTTTTTCAGCTACCGAGGGAGGGCATTTGCTTTTGGCCACCCGCGAGGGTTGGGTGGCGGTTGGCCAGAAGGGAAGTTCCGAGTCGCGGCTTTATCGTCTGCCAGAAATCGGCACCGCCGGTGAGTACACGCATGCGGTTGCGCTCACCCACGGGTTTGTGCTCACTTGGAACACCCGATGGCGCGGGTACGCTGGCGCCGCCGGGCTTGTCTATGTGCCCTACGGGGTCCTTGCCCCCTGATGTGTACCGAGGGCGCCTGCAAAACAATCGTGTTGCTGGCCCTAGGCCTCAATTTGGCGATGCCCCTGCAGGCTGCCAACCTGCTGGGTGTTGAAGTGCCAGGGTTGGAACTCCAGTTTGGTTATGACTTTATTCTGAACTCTGTGGACGACAGTGCCCCGAATCCCGTAATCAGCAACTCCTTTGGGGCCTCTGTGCCCCTTGTCGTGTCGCCCAATTTGGTGTTCCGGCCCGAGGTGTCGGCCTTTTTCCAATCCATGCAATACCTGATAGACCGACCGGTACCGGTCGAGGCCATGTACGACAACGTGTCCGTGATGGTGTTGGTCGCCAGTGCCAACCTCGGCTATGAGTTCCCAGTTCTCAAAACTCTTACTGTGGTACCGGAGGTTGGTGTTGCCTTCGCCTTACGGCTACCCGTTGGAACCGCCGGGACCGGCGCCACGGAAATGGTATTGCCGCTGACCGCTTGGTATCTCGCCGGACGTTTTTTATACCCCGAGTTTGGATTGGGCATGCTTTACCAATTTTCAGACCGCTACACCCTTTTTGTGCGGGTGCAGGGAATGGAGCCTGTGTTTAACCTTTGGAGTAACCTGTTGTGGTGGGACCAACTGGTGTTAACGGTGAATCTTGGATTGAGATTTGCACTGTGAGGATGGCCGGAGAAACCGGCCACCCTCACAGACTAAACTTTTTCCGCCCTACTCAGTTGCTGCGAACAGGGGCCTCGTTTGCACAAGCTCGCCAACAATTTGCAGGTCTGTGTGAGAGTTTCCTGACAAGTCTTTCCACCGGTTCTGGTGGAGCCGACCTATGATGCGCACTCCCCGTCCCTTGGTCAGTTGCTTGCGGCAGGCGGCCAACTGAGGCTCCCGCACTTCGACAGTAAAGACCGACAGGTCCTGTTCTTGAAGGTGCCAACGCGAGGTGGCAACCTCAAAACGGCAGGCAGGCCGCTCTCTGTCGCTGACATCGGTGGGCTCCCCCAGCACGGTACCTTCCAGCCAGATCGAGTTCAGCTCGACCGGCGGTTCAAAAGACAGGCTCTTTTTCCGCATCTTCGGGCTCTTTCACTTCAGAGGGCTTCTTGTCGAACTGAGTCTTGAACTCGACTGTTTCTCCCACCACCTTGACCTTTGAGTGGTTTTTGCCGTCTTTGTCGGCCCAGCGGTCCTGCTTGAGCCGCCCGACAACACGGACACCACGCCCCTTCGCCAAGGTTTTGAGGCAGCTTTCGGCTACCTTGTTCCAAACCTCGATGTCGAAATAGCTCACTTCGGTCTTCTTCTCGTTGTCTTGGCTGAACCAACGGTTCGAAGCCATGGTAAACCGGCAGAGTTTTGAGCCACTGTCGAACTCCTGCTTTTCGGGATCGCGCACGAGGTTGCCCTCGATCAGCACACTGTTGAGACTGTTCATACCCGTTTTCCTCCTAAGGGGTGATGTACCTAAACAGACGGGGAAACCTGGTCTGTTGCTTCAGAAAAAAACTGTTTTTTTTGCTGAGACAGACGAAAGTTCTCGTACGATAGCGATTCCCTTGGGGCCTGTTTTTTTTGTTTCGCACACCGTATAGTGATGGTATGGATCTCCTTGATAAACGAATTACCAGTGACTGGATTGAGATCCGAGAAAAGCTTTTGCTGCCTCAGCGACTCAAGCAGTACCTGAAAATCGATGATCAGCGGTTGTCGCCTCTCCCCCAAGCCCTACGAATGGCCGGAATGGAGGGTGTAGTCGAAGTTAAGAGGAAGCTTGCCAACAGCGTTTTTACTTTTCTCACCCGGCTATCGTTCACCACCCCCGATCAGGCGGAGATTCTTGACATCGAAGGCGAGTTGAGGGTTCTGGTGTATTTTCTTTCGGTAGAAGTACTTTTTGCCCATGGCTCCCTCAAGCCGGCCAAGGAAGCCGAAGACGATCTGGCTGGGAACAGCGGCTCCGGCCGTCTGCCTGTAGAACAGGTCATGTTGGAGGTGAAAAATCGGGTGGCGGCCAACCCGGAACTCGTCAAGAACTCCCATGTGAAGAACATCTTCATGGCAATACAGATGTACCAGAAGGAGTTCGGGAACTTCTCCCAAATGTCGCTCTCGATTCCAGACGACCGTGCCGCCACTTTTTTCATGAACTTTAAAAAGCGGCTTGACGGCATCCTAGAAAACATCCAATCCCACTACCGGGTGATCCAGCAGGCAGAGGACGAAGAACTGAGAAAAGAGTTCCGTCGGCAGGAGGAAGCCCAGTTCGCCTTTCCCGATCTCGTAAAGTTGTTGCAGTCGCAGGCTCATGAGATTTCCCGGGTGAGGTCGACGATTTTTCATGCCCTTCAGGATGGTTCACAAGTTCGCAAAGTGCTTCTGAAACTTGTGGAACTTCAAGCTCCATTCATCACCTTACTGGAACAGGAGCTTCGCATGCTCGACGCAAGGCAGGACGCCGGAACCAGGGGTCATCCCTCGGCAGTGAAGCTGGCCCGCAGCATAGCCAACAGTATGGAGTCCAACGTTTTGAAGAAGTTTGCCTAAACTCTGGAAGTGACTTAGAATATCCCCCATAGGAGACTGAGATGGATAAGAAAGCCGATATTGGCCTGATAGGATTGGCCGTCATGGGCCAGAACCTCGTACTTAACATGTGTGACCACGGCTACACCGTGGCGGTGTTCAACCGGACCGTCAGCAAGGTCGACGAGTTCATGAATGACGCAGGAAAAGGTTTCACCAACCTACTTCCCTCGCACTCCATCGAACAGTTCGTAGGTCTCCTGAAGAGCCCTCGTAAGGTCATGCTCATGGTCAAAGCCGGGGAAGTTGTTGACCAGTTTATCGACTTGGTGGCGCCCCACCTGGAAAAAGGTGACATCATCATTGACGGAGGGAACAGCCATTTCCCCGACTCCAACCGTCGTACAAAGGCCTTGGCCGACAAAGGAATCCTTTTTGTGGGATCGGGAGTTTCGGGTGGCGAAGAGGGCGCGCGAAACGGCCCGAGTATCATGCCCGGTGGCAATGCCCAAGCTTGGCCTTCGGTGAAGCCGATATTTCAGGCTATCGCAGCAAAGACAGACAAGGGCGAGCCCTGTTGCGACTGGGTGGGTGGCACCGGTTCTGGCCACTACGTGAAAATGGTTCACAACGGCATCGAGTATGGCGATATGCAGCTCATCAGCGAGGCGTACCATCTGATGAAGAACTACGCTGGCCTGAGCTATGAGGAAATGACAGCCGCCCTAAAAGAGTGGAACAAGGGCGAGCTCAACAGTTACCTGATCGAAATTGCGGCGAGCGTCATGGCGTACAAAGACACTGACGGAGGCCCCCTGCTGGAAAAGATTCTTGATACTGCTGGACAGAAAGGCACAGGAAAATGGACCGCTGTTGACGCCTTAGATATGGGCATTCCGGTGACACTTATCGGTGAAGCGGTGTTTGCGCGTTGCCTCTCGGCACTGAAAGACGAGCGGGTACGGGCTTCAGCGGTACTTGGTGGTGGTAATCGCCAGAAGTTCACCGGTGATAAAGCGGCTTTTCTGAAGGACTTGGGAGAAGCTCTCCTGGCCAGCAAGCTGGTCAGTTATGCTCAAGGCTACATGTTGATGCGGGAAGCCGCCAAGGAATACGGCTGGGAACTTAACTACGGAGGCATTGCGCTGATGTGGCGGGGCGGGTGCATCATCCGGTCTGTGTTCCTCGACAAAATCAAGGCTGCCTACGATAAGAACCCCAAACTTGACAACCTCTTGATGGACGACTGGTTCAAGAACGTGATGTTGCGAGCTCAAGATTCGTGGCGGCGCGTCATTGGAGCCGGTGTGATGGCTGGTGTCCCTCTTCCGGCTATGAGCACGGCGCTGTCGTTCTTCGATGGTTACCGAACCGCCCAGTTGCCAGCGAATATGCTCCAGGGGCTTCGTGACTACTTTGGAGCCCACACGTACGAACGAACCGACAAACCGCGTGGTCAGGTGTTCCATACCAACTGGACCGGAACCGGTGGCAACGTCAGTTCGTCGACCTACAACGCCTAGTTTTTTTCTTCCTTGACTCGTGAAAAAGGCGTCCTTCGGGACGCCTTTTTCGTGGATAGAGTCTCGTTGACGGCTCCCGTTGGCCGTGCGAGACTATCGCCATCTGCCAGAAGTCAGGCGACCAGAGGACCCCTCGATGAGCACCCCAAGCCAAGTCTACCACTTCCCCGTGCAGATCTATTACGAAGATACAGATCATTCGGGGGTGGTCTACCATCCCAATTTCCTGAAGTACTTCGAGAGGGCACGCGAACACGTGATCGACAGCGAGCGCCTTGCGCGCCTTTGGAACGAAAAGGGACTCGGCTTTGCCGTCTACAAGGCTTCACTGGTGTTTCAAGATGGTGTTCTTTTCTCGGAAGTCTGTGACATCCGAACTTCCTATCAACTGGAAGGCAAGTACAAAACCCTTTGGCGGCAGGAGGTCTGGAGACCACATGCATCCAAGGCCGCCGTGGTTGCTGACATCGAAATGGTCTGTCTCGATCGGGAAAAGCGCCTTCAGCCCATTCCGGGGGAAGTCCTTGAGGCCATGAGCCTGCCACCACTTCCATGACGGAAGCGACGTTGGTTTGGTGCGATGCAAATCAACTTTCTGGGGATCTGGGGCCCGCCCTCCAGTTGTGTTTGCCCGAGGCAGAGCTCCGAGCGTGGAGGAATCTGCGACATCCAGACCGCGCATGGGAGTTCTTAGTGGGCAGGGTCCTTCTGCGAAATCACCTTTCCCGGGCAACAAACTGTACCCCCCGGGAACTTCCAATATCCATCGCTGAAGGCGGGAAGCCATTCCTCGATGGAGAACTAGCGTCTACCGGTCTTGAGTTCAGTCTTTCCCACTCGCACGGGCTGATTGTTGTCGGCTGGAGCTATGGCGCTCCCCTTGGGGTAGACGTCGTTCGCTCGGGTCTCGTGCCTTTAGACGCCCGGCTTCTGGCACGCCGGTACTTACTTTCAGAGGAGGCTGCTTGGGTGTTGGCAGTTCCCGAGGAAACTGAACTGCGGTTCCAGTCGCTCTTTGCTCAGAAAGAGGCTTTTTTAAAATGCAGCGGTTCAGGACTGAGGGTTGAACTTTCGACCGCCCATGCGGAGCTTGGCTTCGGTCCAGCGTTGGATAAACGTTGCTTTCTGACAAAACTACAAACGCTTAACGGACCAGCGATTGTTGCTGCGGCGAGTGCCCAGAGGATCTCGAGTTGGAAATTGATCCAGACTTTGAATCCGCTAAGACCTTAGAAACTTGACAATTAACAGTTTTTAATGAGATAAAGGGAAACTTTGAAACACCTTGAAGACCGGTCTGAAATGAACTCTAGGTTGCAACAGCATCCGATTGCAATTGTTGGCATGGCCAGTATTTTTGCCAATTCGAGAAACCTGGAGCAGTACTGGGAAAATATCACCACAAAGCTCGACGCCATCATGGACGTGCCGCTTTCCCGATGGAATATCGATGACCACTACTCTCCCGACAAAAAAAGCCCCGACAAGACCTATTGCCGGCGCGGCGGCTTCATCCCCGACATCGACTTTGACCCGATGGAGTTCGGACTTCCACCGAACATTCTGGAAGTCACCGACGTAGCACAATTGATGGCCCTTGTGGTGGCTAGAGACGTCCTCGACGATGCAGGTATAGGGGAGTCCTCCGGCTACGACCGCGACAAAGTGGGAATTGTGTTGGGAGTTGGCGGCGGTCAACAGCAGATTGTGCCGCTTTCCGCCCGCCTGCAAGGACCGGTCCTTGAGAAAGTCCTTGCTTCCTGTGGCATCGATGAGGCAGACCGGGGCCATATCATCGAGAAGTTCAAGAAAGCCTACGTAGGGTGGGAAGAAAACTCCTTTCCCGGAATGTTGGGAAATGTCATTGCCGGGCGGGTTGCCAACCGGTTTGATTTTGGGGGAACCAATTGCGTCGTCGATGCCGCCTGTGCAGGCTCGCTTGCGGCGATGAAGTTGGCTATCAGCGATCTTCTCGAGTTCCGTAGCGAAGTGATGATCTCCGGCGGGATCTGTTGCGACAACTCGCCGTTCATGTACATGTCCTTTTCTAAAACCCCTGCATTTACCACCAACGAAAATGTCCGTTCGTTTGATGAGAACTCTAAAGGCATGATGGTTGGGGAAGGAATTGGCATGGTTGCCCTCAAGCGCCTAGCCGATGCCGAGCGCGACGGCGACAAAATCTATGCGGTGATCCATGGAATCGGCTCGTCAAGCGACGGACGCTTCAAGTCGATCTACGCTCCGCGGCCCGATGGTCAGGCCAAGGCCCTGATGCGGGCCTATTCAGACGCAGGTTTTGATCCCGCCTCCGTGGGCCTTATCGAGGCCCACGGTACCGGAACCATTGCTGGTGATGCTGCCGAGTTTGAGGGTCTCACCAAATTTTTTGGTGCAGACAACAAGAAAACTCAACACATCGGCCTTGGTACGGTGAAGTCGCAAATTGGTCACACCAAGGCCGCGGCAGGAACAGCGGGAATAATTAAGGCGGCACTGGCCCTTCATCACAAGGTGTTACCCGCGACGATCAATGTGACCCGCCCTAATGCTCAACTGAAGATTGAAAACTCGCCTTTTTACCTCAATACAGAAACGCGGCCTTGGATTCCGAGGGTCGATGGTGTTCCCAGGCGTGCGGGCGTAAGCTCCTTCGGCTTTGGTGGTTCGAACTTTCATTTTGTCCTGCAGGAGTATTCTCCGAAGCCGAGTGGGTCGTATCGGTTAAATGAAGTGCCTCAGTCAATCCTTTTGTCGGCTCCGGATGTGAGCTCGCTCAAGAGTTTGGCTAGCAACTGGATTTCAAAGCTTGCCGTAGCGGAAGCCGAACAACCCTTCGTGTTCAATCAATTGGTTCTTGAGGCGCCTGCGGCGACACCAGCTCTGCAGAATGCCCGAATTGGCTTCTTGGCCCAAAATGGTGCTGAAGCCCTCGTACAACTTTCCTTGGCGAGCAAGACTTGGGCTTCACAGCCGGAAGCTTTGAACTGGGCTCTATCGGGGGTCTACTTCCGCGCTACGGGGGTGGCAACTCACGGCAAAGTGGCGGCGGTATTCTCCGGTCAAGGTTCACAGTTTGTGGACATGGGCATTGAGGCTGTTTGTAATTTCCCTCCGCTCATGGACGCCACTACCGCGATGGACAGGGAGTTTTCGCACAATGGGTTGCCTGCCCTGTCGACCATCACCTATCCGGTTCCTGTGTTTTCTTCCGATGAGGCCCTGAAAAACGAGCAGAGGTTGCAACAGACCCAGTATGCCCAGCCTGCCATAGGCGCTGTGAGCATGGGATTATATGAGACCTTTCGCCAAGCGGGACTCGCACCTGATTTTGCTGCCGGACATAGTTTCGGCGAGTGGACGGCACTTTGGGCTGCCGGAGTGTTGTCGGATGACGACTACCGGCACGTTGCCAACGCCCGTGGTCAAGCGATGGCCAGTCAACCCCGGCCCGGTTTCGACCCCGGAACGATGTTTGCAGTGGTTGGCAAGACCGAAGAAGTTGCCCAGCATTTGGAAAGGTTCGAGGGTGTAGTCATCGCCAATGACAACTCGGCAACCCAGGTCGTCATCGCGGGGCCAACCTCGCAAGTAGAGGCCGCGACTCAGGCTCTCAAAACCCACGGCTTTCAAGTCGTTCCTCTGCCTGTATCGGCGGCTTTCCATACACCCCTTGTCGGGCATGCCCAGCTCCCACTGGCAGAAGTCATCGACAAAGTCGCCTTCAGGGTTCCCCAATTGCCGGTGTACTCCAACCTGAGCGGTGAACTTCATTCGAAGAAGCCTGAGCTCATCAAGCAAGCGATGAAGCGACACATGGTAGAACCTGTGCGGTTCCGTCAAGAAATAGAAGCACTGTACAAGGCAGGAGCTCGGGTTTTTGTCGAGTTTGGGCCCAAAAACGTTCTTGCAAAGTTGCTCGAAGGCCTTTTGGGAAACAAGGGTGACGTCTTGGTTGTGGCCACCGGTGCTTCACCCAAGAAATCGTCGGACCGACAGCTTCGACTGGCCGCCATCGAACTGGCCGTGTATGGCGTGGAGTTAAAGCCCGTTGATCCTTACTCGGCTGTTCTGCGCCCAACGCAAGGACGCAAGAAATCGCCAACATCGATCAAGCTCAATGCGGCTCCCTATGTGAGCCCTAAGACCCGAGAGGCTTTTGAAAGTGCGCTTACCGATGGGTATCGCCTCAAGAGCACTTCCCCGGTTGTTAACGTGAGCCCGCCAGTCGCTCCCGTACAGCAAGTCGTTCCTGACCAACAATTTGTACCTTCCCCGAGCTTTCTTGAGGAAAGTGTGACCCAGTTGCTGGAAACGCAAAATCGCCTCTTGGCAATCCACGAACAATTTCTCAAGGGTCCGGAAGAATACTCCCGCGTGGTCCAAAATGTGATGGCCTCACAAGCCTCTGGCGTAAGTGCTCCCGAGGCCTTGGGCCGATCTTTGGCTATGTACCACGAGTTTCAGCTGGAGACGATGCGCCTTCACGAGCAGTTTCTTGCCAGCCAGAGCAACGCCTTCGGAGTTGCCTCCGGGGCCGTCGGAACCCCACGAGTTTCTTCTCCCAAGACCCCAGCGCTTCCCCTCGGGGCACCTCAGGTGGCTGTGAAGGCGCCCCTGCCCGCACCCGTGCCTGTGGCTCCCGTCGCGCAGGCAGTGGCTAGGCCCGTTGCGGTGGTGGCTCCGGTTGCGCACGAAGTCGCTGGCCCAGACCTGCAGGCCGTGAAGGCTACCATGATGAAGGTGGTCGCCGATAAAACCGGTTATCCCTCGGAAATGCTGGAACTTTCGATGGACATGGAAGCCGACCTGGGAATTGACTCGATTAAAAGAGTGGAGATTCTCGGAGCGGTGCAAGAGGCGATTCCCGGGTTGCCTGAGCTTAACCCCGCCGACTTGGCCGAACTGCGCACACTGGGCCAAATCGTGGACTACATGAACGCTCAGGCCGGGGCGCCTCAAGCGTCGCCAAAGCAAAATAGTGTAATACCGAGCTATACCGTGATTGCACGGAGGCTCTCGACACCAACAGTGAGGCCGTCAACCGCCAAGGGTCACATCTTGGTGGTGGATGACGGAGTCCTAGGTGTGTCCTTGTCAGCAAGACTCTTGGCCGAGGGCGAAAAAATCACGTTGGTACGCCCAACCTGGCTTGCGTCCACTTCCGCAGATTCGCCGTCAGGGGTGACCGAGTTGGAATTGTCGGAAGTCACCGACGCTTCCGTCAAGAACTTAATTTCTCACTCAGGCCCTGTCTCGGGCGTTCTGTATTTGCAGGCCCGAGCAGAGGCTCAAACCTTGAGTTTCTCTGGCGGTTCCAAGCGCGGGGTGTTGTTGGCTTTCTTGTTGGCCAAGTACTGCTCGGTCAAGACCTCCACAAGCGGAAGGCCTTCCTTCTTGGCTGTGACAGCCCAAGATGGCCGCTTTGGCTGGGTATCGCCCTCTTCAGACGCTGTACAGGGTGGACTCAGTGGACTGATCAAGACCCTTTCCCACGAATGGCCGGGTGTGTTTTGTCGTACAGTAGATTTGTCTCCCGGGCTCGACCAAGCAACCACCGTTGACCTAGTTGTCGATGAATACCGAGATGCCGAAATGGGCGTAACTGAGGTCGGGCATGACCTTCAGGGAAGATGGACTTTGTCTGCCGAGCCCGTCGACGGTACCGACCTTGGCTCGGGAGCCCCGATTACTTCCAAGGAAGTTTTCTTGGTCAGTGGTGGGGCCAAAGGGGTTACCGCCCACTGCGTCGTTCGACTGGCAGAAGAATATCATTCTGGCTTCATACTTCTCGGTCGTTCCGCGTTGGCACCGGAGCCCGCTTGGGCGAAGGGCAAGTACACTGACCAAGATTTGAAGTCTGCCGCGCTCCAGCACCTGAGTGAAGCCGGTGAAAAACCAACCCCCGTCAAGATTCAAGAAGCGCTTCGACCTATCCATTCCAGTCGTGAAATCGCGGCATCACTGGCAGCCATCGAAGGCGCTGGTGGTCGGGCGGTGTACGTTAGTTGCGACGTAACTCGGAGCAAGGAAGTTCGGTCGGCGGTTGCCTCTGCGGCTGCGGTGTTCGGTAAAGTCACAGGCCTTATTCATGGAGCGGGTGTGTTAGCAGACAGGCTAATCGAGCAGAAAACTGTGGGTGACTTCGAAGCAGTCTACTCTACGAAGGTAGATGGGCTCGAAGCTCTGCTCTCAGCGGTGGATGCTAAGGCCATCAAACACTATGTGCTGTTCTCTTCCGCGGCTGCCTACTTTGGCAACCCAGGACAAGCCGATTACGCCATCGCAAACGAGATTCTTAACAAGGTGGCACTTCGACTCAAGTCGGAGGCTCCCGCAGCTCAGGTTTTGAGTTTGAATTGGGGGCCTTGGGACGGCGGGATGGTGACTCCCGAGCTCAAGCGTCTGTTCGAGGCGCGGGGGGCAACCATTATCCCCTTGGATGGTGGCGCTGACCTCTTGCTCCGGGAACTTTCGGCTTCGACCAATCGGTGCACGCAAATCTTGGTAGGCGGCAATCTGAACGGGCCTGACGAAAAAAAAAAGCCCCGGCCTGAGAGGCTAAGCAAGCGTCTGCCCGACGAAAGCAATTCGTTGTTGCGCGACCACGTTTTGGGAGCGAGTTCTGTATTGCCTACCGTTTGTGCCATGGCTTGGATGGCGGACGCTGTAGAAACGGCCTATCCGGGTTGGGCTTATCAGGGGGTTGAAAACTATCAACTTCTCAAGGGTATTGTGTTCGATGGCTCGCAGTTGGAGTTCTACCAACTTGAGCTACAGCCCGAAGAGGAAATCGACGGTGTCCTGAGGGTGGCTGTTTCGGTTGTGGGCCAGACCCCCGAACAAAAATCTGTGAGGCACTACAAAGCAGTGGTGCTGGCCTCGCAGAAGGCAGTCGTTTTGGGCTCAACGACCCTAGACCTTTCGAAAGCGGACGGTCGCGAAGCCAAGGTCTTCTATGCTAATCGCACGCTCTTCCATGGACCTTCCCTTCACGGACTCAAATCTCTTCTCAGTTGCGGTCCTTCTGGACTTCTGTTCTCGTGCCACGTCGACCCTTCGGTGGTGGAAAATCTCGAGTTTCCAGCGAGCATCAGGAACGTTTGGGCGAATGACCTGGTTTATCAGGCGATGCTGGTTTGGGTGCGGGAACAGTCTGGGTCGTGGAGCTTGCCCTCGTCCACGGGGAGTTGGGTCGTGTTCCGCGAGGTTCTTCCCGGAGAGACGTTCTACCTGCGACTCACAGTCAAGAAAGCGGAAAAGACCAAAATGGTTGCCGATATCAGCCTCGTAGACGAACGTTTCCAGGTTCTGACCGAAGTCCAAGATGCAGCGGTGACGATTAGCGATAGTCTCAAGGATGCTTTCGCACACCCATGAAGGGCCTTGTGGTGGTGGGAATCCATACCCAATATGCCGGCTCCGGTTCTATCGACCGTTTCGACAGGCGGATTTACTTGAGCGAAGCGGTGACCTCTTACGAATCCACCAACGGACATGAGCTTGAAGAACGGTGCTTGGAAGCCGTGGAAAGCTGGTCGGAACTTTGCGAGTTTTCGCCGTCAGAGCTTTCTCTGGCCTTGGTTCATGAAGGATCATTATCCACCAGCGAACGGTTGGTTACTGCAAGGAGCTTCGCCTCCTTGGCCCAGGTTTGGGTCGATATCGAGTCTCTGGGGCTGCCCGCACCCCTGTTGGGAGTTTTCGGGCTTGCCGTATCGCCGCCGTCCACCTTGACCAACAACACCCTCAGCTTTGACCAAGCCTTCGAGGGTTACGGCAGCGCCGAAGGGCTCGCTGGTATCCTTCTCTGCGAAAAAGCCACTGCCGTTGACCGCGGTTGGCACATCTACGCCGAAATTGAAGGCTCCGTCGGAACCGGGGTGGCTGAGACCTGTGCGCGCGCGCAAAGGCAGGCGGGAATCAGTCCCGAACGAGTCTACTATGTGGAATGCTCGAGTCTGGCACAAGAGCCGTTCAGGTCTGAAGAAGCACGCGGTCTTGCACAGGGCTATCGGACCGATGGCCCTCTGCGAATTGCACTGGGAGGACTCCGTTCGGTTACGGGGGAGGGTGGAAGTTTCTCCCAAGTGGCTGGGCTGGTCAAGACCATACTCGCTGCGTATCAGCACTATGTTCCTGGAACCGCCGGTTGGAATAGGCCCCAGTTCGGTTTATGGGAAGACACGGGTTTCTACGTGCCCATGGACTCCCGTCCCGCCTATTCGCCTCAGGAAAAACACCTTCTGGCGGCCTACAGTTGTCAGACGGAGTTTGACTACGTTCATTTTGTGGTCCAGGGCCCCGAGTTTTCCAGGAAAAGACCCAACGGTTTTCTGGCCTGCAGCGATTGGAAACTGGTGGTTTTTAAGGGCCACAACCCTGCCGAGTTAAAAGGTGAACTCCAAGCACTCGCCCGGGCTTTACGTGCAAACGCCGACTGGAAGGTACTCGCCCAAGAGGCCTGGGAAAAGGCTAAGGCCTTTTCAGGAGCTGTATCGACGCTGTGTTTAGTGGCCGACTCGGCGGAGCATATGCTTCAAGAAATTGACCAAGCTTCCTTGGCCGTCGATAACCCCGAAGGCGAAGAGTGGAAAACCCCTCGCGGTAGTTATTTTACGACCAAGCCGGCAGGCGGTGCCGTCACCTTTGTCTACCCCGGAATTGGCGCCACCTACGTTGGGTTGGGCCGCGACCTATTTCACCTCTTCCCTGAAATCTATCCGCTGATTTCGGCCCTCACCGACAATTTGGGGTCTAGTCTCAAAGAGTCGGTGCTGAACCCACGGTCGCTTTCGAGGCTTTCACCTTCGGATCTGAAACTTCGGGAGCATGAGTTCCGAAACCACTTGCCCACAATAGCCGAAGCCGGAGTTGGCTATGCCTGCGTCTACACTAAGCTCTTCGAGCACGTGTTTGGTTTGAAGGCCGACTATGCGTTCGGCTACAGCATGGGCGAAATCAGCATGTTTGCCGCTTTGGGAAGCTGGGTGAGGCCCGGAGAAATGAGCGAGACACTGGCCCACTCAGACACCTTCAATCGGCGGCTCAACGGAGAATTGCTGGCGCTCCAAGAGCAATGGTCTCTCGAAGACCACGTCGAGGGACCGCTTTGGGAAACCTATACGCTCAAGACCACACCCGAGCGCTTTCTGCAAGCCGCGGCCGGCGAGCAGCGGGTTTATTGCACTCTCATCAACACTCCAGACAACATTGTCGTTGGGGGGTATCCGCCGGACTGTCTCAGAGTATTTGAAAAACTTGGTGTCCGTGCCTTCCCCATGGACATGCAGAATGCCATCCATAGCCCACCGGCAACAGCGGACAAAGAAGCCATGGAAAAGCTCTTCCACATGCCTGTCGAGAAAAAAACGCAAACCAAAATCTATTCCAGCTCGTGCTACCTTCCGATTCCTCAATTCACTAAGTCAGTTGCGGTCAGTATTGCTAAGTGCCTTACCGAACAGGTGGATTTCCCGAAGCTGGTCGAGGCCGTGTACCGAGAGGGCGCCAGGGTTTTTCTAGAAATGGGGCCTGGCGGTAACCTGTGCCACTGGATCGATAAGATCTTGAAGTCGACCCACCAGAGCGGGCCTAGTGTGACGGCTGTTTTGAATGCCCGTGGAGCGCGGGATGAAATAGTTCTCCTTCGGGCCCTCGCCAAACTCGTCAGCCACGGAGTCAACCTAGACCTGAGCCGACTGTTTACTTCGTCATTAATTGTCGCCAACCAGAGAGGATAAACGTGGACCAAATTGCAATCATCGGCATGGCCAACCTGTTTCCGGGTTCAAAAACGCCTGCCGAGTTCTGGGACAACCTCTTGTCGGCGAAAGACCTGCGAGAGGGGGTTACGGGAGCCCGGTTGGGTGTGGATCCGCAATACTACCTCGGGAAAAAGGGTGAAATAGACCGTTACTATTGCCTTCAGGGTGGTTACGTTACCGATTATCAGTTTGATGCAACGGGCTTTCTCGCCGACCCGGCCTACTTGGAGGGCCTCGACGATGTGTTCCAGTTTACGTTGGGGGTGGCCCGGGAGGCGCTTCGTGATGGCGGGTACTGGAGCTCCCCGGCTCTCGAACGTTGCGGTATCATCCTAGGTAATTTGTCATTTCCTACGAAGTCTTCGAACCATCTCTTCGTGCCGTTTTACCATCAGGCCGTAGAAGATGCCCTGCGTGGCCATTGGGGTGATGGTTTTCGTCTCACCCACTTCACCGATTACAAGGAAGTCCACCCAGACAACGCTCTTATCGCGGGTTTACCCTCTGCTCTGGTAGCCCAAGCCACGGGGTTGGGTGGGGCACACCTCTCGCTCGATGCGGCCTGCGCTTCCTCTTGCTATGCGCTCAAACTGGCCTGTGACTATTTGGCAACCGGTAAAGCCGACCTGATGTTGGCCGGTGCTGTGAGTGCCGCCGACCCGTTGTTCGTGCAGATGGGCTTTTCCATCTTTCAGGCCTACCCGGGTAACTCGGTCAGCGCGCCGCTGGACGCGAGGTCTGGGGGGCTTTTTGCCGGTGAGGGTGCCGGTATGATGCTACTCAAACGCTATGAAGAAGCCGTGCGCGACGGAGACAAGATTCTCGCGGTCGTCCGGGGTGGTGGACTTTCCAACGATGGTAAGGGCGAGTTTGTGCTAAGCCCCAACACCAAGGGCCAAGTGCTAGCGTTTGAACGGGCGTATGCAGACGCTGGCGTTGTGCCGAGCGAAGTGGCCTATGTGGAGTGCCACGCCACGGGAACCCCAAAAGGCGACCGGGTAGAGCTTACCTCGCTGGAAACTTTTTTTGGCCCCACGGGTCATAAGCCGCTTTTAGGTTCGGTGAAGGCCAACCTTGGGCACTTGCTTACTGCTGCAGGAATGCCCGGTCTGATGAAAGTCGTGTTTTCTTTGAACAAAGCCCAGATTCCGGCAACCCCTCACGTGGTTGAGCCAATGAACTCGCCCACCGGATACTTTGGAGGCGGGCAGATCCCGGTTCATACCACCGCTTGGCCTGCGACGCATCCAACCCGGCTGGCAGGTGTCAGCGTGTTTGGTTTTGGTGGCGCCAACGCCCACGTGGTTTTGCAGGAACCGACCTCGGTGAAGCCTCGAGCTACCAAACCCCTTGCCCCTTCACAGCCCTTGGCTATCGTCGGCATGGACGCTCACTTTGGCGCTGCCGCAGACCTGCCTTCTTTCGCCCGCCTTGTGAACGAACAGCAAAATGTGTTTCGAGACCTCCCGGCCTGGCGTTGGAAGGGACTGGAAACAAACTCTCAAGTTATGGCGGCCCTTGGGCTCGACCGGGCACCCCGGGCGGCCTATGTTGAGGCCTTCGAGGTGGACGTGATGCGTTTCAAGGTGCCACCCACCGAGAAAGACGCCCTCATAGCTCAGCAATTGCTTCTGATGCAAGTTGCCGACAGGGCTGCCCGGGATGCTGGACTAAAAGAGGGCTCAAACGTTGCCGTTTTGGTGGCCATGGGAATCGAGCTGGAACTCCACCAGTATCGTGGCCGGGTCAACCTCGACGTCCAGCTCGATGCGAGCTTCGATGAGGCTGGTACTGGGCTGGGTGTGGAAGAGCGCCGGGCTGCCAAGTCAGCGGCCAAGGACAGCATGGCTCCGGCCGCCGAACTCAACCAATACACGAGCTTCATCGGTAACATCATGGCCTCGCGAATCTCGGCCCTCTGGGACTTCACAGGTCCGTCTCTGACGGTTTCCGACGAAGAAAACTCGGTGTTCAGGTGTCTGGAGTTGGCTGACAATCTTTTGAGAACCAGTGACGTAGACGCCGTGATTGTAGCCGCGGTTGATTTGGCCGGTAGCTTTGAAAACCTTGTGTTGCGTCGGCATTATGGAACGGGCTGGACAGCCGGGGACGGTGCAGGGGCCTTGGTTGTCCGTCCTGTTTCGCGAACTCTGCCCGGAACAGCGTATGCCACCCTCGAGGGCCTTGGCTTTGCCTCGGGCCGCGATGAGGCCGCCGTGGATCAGGCCATTTCTGCCGCCTGGGCGCTGGCACATGTTTCCCCCGGGCAAATCCGAGAAGTGGAAACTTCGTCTTCGGGGTTTGGGGAAGAGGACCACGCCGAAGCGGCCACCTTGCTTCAGCGTTACCCTGGGGCGAAACTCTCCTCTGTGAAGTCGATGGTGGGCCACACCTTTTCAGCTGCCGGAATGCCTGCGTTGTTGCGCACCATATTGGAGTTGGGCGCTGGGAAAGGAAAGTCTGGTCAGTTGGCTGCGGTGAACAGCCTCGGTCGCGGTGGGGCGGGTCACGCCATCCTTCGGGGTGTCGAGTCCCCCCGACCGGTAAAACCTCTTTCGCCGGGCAAGATTGGCCTCCTCAAGACCTTTGTTCTCGGCGGCGCCCCCATCGAAGCGGGAATAGCCCAGAGAATAACCCAACTTTCGTCCTCGGTATGGCGTCGGGTCAGTCGACCGCTTCGCCTGAACAAAATCCCTTTATCTCCTTCGAGAAGGACTTCCATGCCCGTTCCTCCACTCAACTTGAGTTTGCCCGACACCTTCCGCGCCCACCAAGCTTTTCTGGAACTGCGACAAGCAGCCCAAGTCAAAATTGCCGAGCTCTTTGAGCTACAAATTGCGCATCCCGGCGTCAGTGACGCCCTCGTTCACCTGCCAAGCCCACCGGTACAAGTTATTGCCCCGCCAGTTCGCGTCAGCAGCCCGCCACTTCGGGTAATGGCCCCGCCGTCCCCCGCGCCTGGTCTTTCCGACTCGCCCGTCTTGAAAGAAGCTTTCACCCAGCCAAAAAAGGTGATTTTCACCACAGAGGACCTTGTCGAGTTTGCCGAAGGGAAAATTGCCAACGTGTTTGGCCCCGAGTACGCGGTGATCGACACCTACCCGCGCCGGGTGCGGCTGCCAACGACCGACTACCTTCTGGTTACCCGCGTCACCGACCTCGAGGCCAAGGTCAACGAGTACAAGAAATCGTATATGGCCACCGAGTACGATATCCCCGTCGACGCACCGTTCCTCATTGAGGGGCAGATTCCCTGGTCGGTCGCCGTGGAGTCGGGCCAGTGTGACCTGATGCTGATTTCGTACATTGGCATCGACTTTCTTTCGAAAGGCGTGCGCGTTTATCGGCTTCTCGACTGCCAACTGACCTTCCTCGAGGATATGGCCCTCGGGGGGCAAACCCTTCGCTATGAGATCCACATCGATTCCTACGCCAAGAACGGAGACCAACTACTATTTTTCTTCCACTACGACTGCTACGTCGGCGGGAAAAAGGTCCTCATTATGCGAGGGGGTTGCGCAGGGTTTTTCACCGACGAGGAACTCGCCGATGGCAAGGGAGTCATTCATAACGACAAAGACAAGGCTGAGCTCGCCGGTGCGGTCAAGTCGTCGTTTGTTCCTTTGATGGCGAACTCTCGCACCGAGTTTGACGGCAATGTCATCCTGAAGCTGCTCAGCGGCGATTTGGTAGGTTGTTTTGGCCCCTCTTACGAACAAGGGAACCGCAACCCGTCGCTCAAGTTCTCGTCGCGTAAGTTCCTGATGATTGAAAGGGTGACAAAAGTAGACTCCAAGGCCGGCCACTGGGGCTTGGGTGTCTTGGAGGGTCAGAAACAACTGGAACCCAATCATTGGTACTTCCCCTGCCACTTCAAAGACGACCAGGTGATGGCCGGCTCTCTGATGTCGGAGGGTTGCGGCCAGCTGGCGATGTTCTACATGCTGTGGCTCGGCATGCATACAAAAAGCCAGAACGCTCGGTTTCAGCCGATTCCTGGGGAATGCCAGACCGTCCGATGCCGGGGACAGGTTTCTCCGCAGTCCAACGTTCTGACCTACCGCATGGAAGTCACCGCTCTTGGAATGGAACCCTACCCCTACCTGAAGGCCAACATCGATATCATCCTCGACGGAAGAGTTGTAGTCGACTTCAAGAACCTGAGCCTCATGATCAAGGAGACTCAGACGCCTGAGCCCCCCCTGATGCGCATTGAAACCGACACCGAAAGCCCCAAGATCAAGGGTGTCTCACCGATAAGGCACTTTGAGGCACCGTTTGTGGCCGGTCAAAACCGCGTTCCCAACCAGGTGCCTTTTACGCCCTGGCACTTGTTTGAGTTCGCAACCGGCGACATTTCTAAGTGTTTTGGTCCAGCGTTTGACGTGTACCGCAACCGCATTCCCCCGCGAACACCCTGTGGAGACCTCCAGTTGGTAACGCAGGTGGTCGACGTGCAGGGCACTCCCATGAACTGGAAACAGGCCTCCTCCTGCAGGGCAGAATACCAGGTACCCCGGGAAGCCTGGTATTTCAAGAAGAACTCCCATCCAGGGTGGATGCCTTACTCCATCATTATGGAAATCGCCCTCCAGCCTAACGGTTTTTTGTCGGGTTACATGGGCACAACGCTCGCCTACCCCGACAAGGATCTCTTTTTCCGGAACTTGGACGGTAACGGTGTGCTCCACCGCCAACTCGACTTGCGCGGAAAAACCATAGTCAACGATTCGGTACTTGAGAGTACCAGCATGGCCGGTGGAGCGATCATTCAGAGCTTCCGGTTCCGACTTAGTGTCGACACAGAGATGTTTTTCGAGGGGAAGGCCGTGTTTGGGTACTTCTCTGGTGAATCGCTGGTGAATCAGCTAGGCATCGACAACGGCAAAAAATCCGACCCGTGGTTCACCCAACAGAATACCCCGAAGAGCGACTTGCGGACCTTTGACCTCACTGGCAAGCACCCCTTCTTTGAAGCAACCCCGGAGCGACCTCACTACCGGCTCGCAGGCGGGCAAATGCACTTTGTAGACCAAGTGACCATCGTGGAGGGGGGAGGGAAGGCCGGCAAGGGTTAC
>Ga0209084_1000409_pt1 | contig 40208 bp, 34 predicted proteins | sample C_130820_MF_Meta_FD_187309 | JGI IMG/M metagenome (GOLD analysis project Ga0209084, IMG submission 187309) | Freshwater microbial communities from Lake Croche, Canada to study carbon cycling - C_130820_MF_MetaG (SPAdes) (version 2) | ecosystem: Environmental > Aquatic > Freshwater > Lake... | reverse complement strand
TGGGGGTGTGAGTTCTGTGGTAGCTCAGCTCAAACTCGATCGGTTGTATACGGAATCGCCGCGACGCAAAGCCACTTCCGGCGAGCGGTTTGTGGTGATGAGCGACCTTCATTTAGGAAGAGGCGATTCGAACGACGACTTCCTGCGAAATAGCAAACTCTGCCTTGACGCCCTTGAGCATTTTTACCTGGCACGCGACTATACCCTCATTCTCAACGGCGATATCGAGGAACTCCTTCGCGTCCCCCGGGAGTCTGTCGTCGCTTACTGGACCTCGTTTTACGAACTTTTGTCTCGTTTTAGGGCCCGCGGCAACCTCATCTGGCTGATCGGAAACCATGAGATAGTTCCCGGACGCAAGAACGATCCGTTTTATACGAGTCACCTCGACGGCGAGAGCATGGTTCTGGAAATAGGCGGGAGGGAACTTTTTATTTTTCACGGGCATCAGGCCGGCGTTGCCAATTCGGGTCGCTTCAACAAGGCCATCGCGTGGAGCCTGAAACTCTTTGCCAACACCTTGGGAATAGGCAACAAATCCGTGGCACACCACAGCGTGAAGAAGTTTAAGCTCGAGAAAGCCGCTTACGAGTTCTCCCGAAGACGGGGGTTGTTGTCGATCATGGGGCATACCCACCGGCCTTTATTTGAATCCCGTTCCAAGCAGGAATCGCTGAACTTAGAAATCGACCGCTTATGCCGGGCCTATTCCCGTGTCGACGAAGGACGTCGTGCCTCGATACGACGCACAGTTCGAAACCTGAAACAGCAGTACCTCTCTTACTCCCACAAAGGCCATCCGGTTAGTAACGTCTACGGCAACATTCTGGTCCCCTGCCTCTTCAATTCGGGTTGCGCCGTGGGAAAGCGTGGCTTTACCGCTCTGGAAATCAAAAACGGCCACCTAGGACTCATTTTCTGGACCTCGCCAGAAAGGTCACCCTCCACCAACGACTACAACGCCTACAAGCCTTCCCGTCGTTTTGGGAACCTTGCCTATAGAACTATCTTGCGACGCGAGTCGCTCGATTACATTTACGCCCGCATTGAACTGCTGTCGCGGGGGTAGGCTTTCCAGAAGACGAACCAAAGTAGTGAGTTCACCAGGTAGGGAAAGGTTCCCACCCAAAACATTACCGTGGGCAACCCTGCCGAGGACGACCAGTAGCCTACTAGCAAGCTCAGCCCGGCAGTGGCGCCGCCCTGAACAAACGAAAGGAGAAACCCGAAGACGCTGGTGCGGACCTCAGGAGGACTAACTTTGGAGATCATCGGAAGCACGCAACCCGAATAGCCGATGGCGCTCACCAGGCCCAGCACGCCAAAGGCCACATAGGTCATCCACAACTCAGGCCAGGCGATTTGGAGTGCCAGGGCGCTGGTAACTGCATAAGCCAAAAGAAACAGTTGCATCAGCCAAACCCTCCCCCGCTGGGGCCAAGTCCGTTCGAATCGGTCACCTAGCCAGCCACCGGCAAGCGAGCTGAAAACAAATCCAACCGCTGTGGCTGCCAAGGCCCACGTCCCTTCTGAGTTGGTCAACCCCCTGACATCCACAAGGTAGGTGACGAGGAATGAGACCAGAACAAGGCTAGTCGACAACGCCACCGAAGGTATAAGCCAAAGCAGGGTCTTATTTCCGCGCAGAGCCATCAGATTCGACCACTGAACTGGAAATGACTCCTGTCGTTGGGCCAACTGTACCGGTTCTTTTACAAACAACAGGATGAGGACTCCAGACACTGAACCTAGGCCACCCATGAGCCACATTCCCCACCTCCAACCCTCCGGACTCCCAGTCAGAAGTCCGATAAGCGGCGTGGAAGCAACAAGAACCAAGGCTCCAAGGCTACGCAAGGTCCCGAAAGCTCTGCCTCTTTCTTGGTCACTGTAGAGGTCGGCTATCAAGGAGTTCACCAAGGGTTCCGCCGCTACCGTACCAAGCGCTCCAATGCCATACAGCCAAATGAGTTGTTCTCCGGTAGCTGCGAAGCCGCTAGCAACCGTCCAGAGGCTCCACAAGCCGGTGGCAACAAAAAGGAGAGTTTTCCGGCTGAAGTGGTCCCCGGCCAAAGCCCATAAAGGAGCGATTAGCATCCTTGAGAAACGGCCGATACTGGTGAGCAAGCCTAGGCTTTCCAGCCCCAGACCAAGTGCGGTACGTATCATGGGGAACAGGGCATTCACCAGTCCACCCTCAGCGTTGTCGAGAGAGTTACCCAAGGCAAGTAGGATAAGCGAGACTTTCCGGTGGTCGGGCCTCTTCAATTTGTGCATTTTTAGATTTTGACCGTCTTGGCATCGACCCGGGTTTGATTAGGGTCAGAACTCTGTCAGGAAACCGTGAAACGGCAGCCTTTGACTCGACACAACCTCACCGAGCCGGAAAATGAACCGGGGGGGAACGATGAAGATTGCCTACTCGTGTGCAGGTGAGGGTTTTGGTCACGTTTCGCGTCTTGTCGTGTTACTTCCCCATTTGGAGAAAACGCACGCAGTGGGTCTTTTTCTCCCCAAAAGCATTGTTGGGTACCTGAACTCCCGTTTGGGACCGCGGACCACGAGCCCCATTCCGGGAATCCACTACGTGCAACGCCACGACCGAGTCCTGTTGGCAGCCTCCTTGCTCAGCCTTTTGCCGGTGATCTTTCAGTTTCCTATCGTGCTTTTCCGATTGGCTCGTACCTTAAAGTCGCAAGGCTACCAAGCCGTAATTTCCGACTACGAGCCCCATTTGGCCTGGGCGGCGTATTTCGCAGGGATTCCGGTTCTTCAGTTGAACCATCCCGGCGTCCTCACACGGGTCGCCGCGCAGGGCATACTGGGGTACTTAGGTGCCCTCGGTTCCCGGCTGATGGAAGGCCCTTGGCAAAGGCGCATTCTTGTTTCTTTTTTTCAGGGCGACGTTGGGCCTTTGCTCCGACCTAGCCTCCAACAAAGGGCACCAAAACGAGGGGCACACCTGGTGGTAAACCTTAAAGACTCTTATCGAACCCGCGCCTTGGCAGTACTCACCAAGTTCCCCGGACTGGACTACAAACTCTTTCCCAGCAAAGTTGAAAGCTTTGACGAGGCCTTGCTCGATTGCGCAGCCGTAATCACCCCAGCAGGCCATCAGGTGATTGCCGAGGCCCTTTCATTGAACAAGCCAGTACTGGCTCTTCCGCAGGCGGGTCAACCCGAACAGCTTCTCAATGCCCAGCAGTTGGTGGCCACGGGACGGGGAAAGATCGGGTCGCTGGATTCGTTGGAACTCGACTTGCGGGCCTTTCTGGCCGCCTTGCCGGAACTCTCTTCGCCGCAGCCGCTCCCGAGGGGTTTCAACCTTTCAGACGGAACTCTGGTACTTTTGGCGCGGATCGAGAGGTTTCTCCTAGAGCGGGTCGTAGGTTGACTCCCGAGAAAAGGCCCCCAGCTCGCTACCGGGTCACCCCTAATCCGGTCATCCTGCACACACTTGGCCCAAACTACTTGTCATTAACCATCGACACTTCGGTACTCATTGGTGGTCACTGGTGGGGCGAAAGCCGCGGAACCAAGGAAGGGCTTTCTCGAGACACGACCCTACCTCTCGACCTCGAAAACCACGAACTGGCGAAGTGGTCGGCCCCACTGGCGCCTTGTCTGATTCGCGTTGGGGGAACCGAGGCCGATCGAATTGGGTATGGGTTTCATCATGATGCGGAGGCTGGAGAAGTGCCGGTTCCGCCTGCCAGCGGTGAGCCTTTTGTGCTCAAGGGAAAACTTTGGGAGCAGTTCAACCTTTGGGCCAAGAAACTCGCCTTCGAGGTGCTCTTTACCGTGTCCGCAGGGCCTGAAACCCGGAATCCCGATGGCAGTTGGGACTCCACAGGCGCCCAGAGGCTCATACGAAATACAGTGCGAAAGGGCTACCCCGTGGTAGCCTGGGAGTTTGGCAATGAGTTCAATGCTTACCCTTTTCTTTATGGACTTCAAAGGTCGGTACCGAACCGGCAGTACCTCAAGGACTTTGCCGTGTTCGCCAATCTGGTACGCCTTCTGGCTCCAGGGACCCTGACGGTTGGCCCTGCGTCCGCCATCTGGCCGCTGATTGGTGAACCGAATCCTATAATTCCAGCGTTGGGTCGAAGCCCCGCGGCGGCCTTTTTGGATGTGCTGAGCTTTCATTATTACCCACAACAGTCTAGCCGGGGGGCAGTTGCGATACGCCGGGCTAAGGAGACGACTCTTTTGAACGCCCGAAACCTCAATGGGGCTGCTCGGTGGATGCGTTATTCGAAAAGGTCACTCAGCCGCGGGCCTGCCAGAGACGCGGAAATTTGGCTCACCGAGGCCGGACACGCGCTCTATGGGGGGCAGCCGGGAGTCTCTGATACTTGGCTTTCCACGCCGTGGTGGCTCGATCAGTTGGGACTCTTGGCTCAGTCTGGGGCGTCCGGGGTGTTCCGCCAGTCGCTAGTCGGTGGGGACTATGGGCTGCTCGATCCCAAGGATTTTTCTCCCCGACCCGACTACTTCGCCTCCTTGCTTTGGAAGCGTTGCATGGGGCCGCAAGTTCACCTACCGCCGACAGTGGTGGGCCGCGATAAGAGGCTCAGGGCCTATCATCATTCTCACGCCAATGGTACCCAGACGATGCTTGTCATCAACTTGCACCGCCGTCGTTCTTCCCTAGTGGACCTTGGTACGGGAACTTTTCGGGTGCAGTTGCTGGAGTCAGTCGGCGGATTTGCCTCGCGGAGAATTGCGCTTAACGGCGCCGAACTCACCACCAGCACAGGCCTATTGCGGATTCGCAAGGAAAAGCCAGAAACTCTTCAAGGGGAAATCAAGCTTCCTCCGCTTTCTTGTGCTTTCGTGGAGTTCTAACTCAAGCGAGAGTTGCTGGCGCGCCTACAGCGGGCATCTAGAGAACTATTAAGTCAGCGCATGCTAATGTGAGCAGGATTTCGTCGCCCACTTTTGGGGGAAAACCCACGGTATGATTGAGCCGGTCGAAGATCAGTTTTTGTCCGTCGACTTCAAGGACGCAACGGATCGATGGTCCCAAAAAGGAGGTCGAAACCAAACGCCCGGGCAGGCTGTTGGCCCCTTGACCATTCCAAACCAGCGCCTCGGGGCGAATGCCCAAGGCAACTGGCGAACCAGCTAGACCGCCACGAGCAGGGCTGGTTCGCAACAGGAGGTTGCCGACTCGCACAATTCCTTGATCCGGTTGCTCCCAAACACCGTGGAGGCGATTGAGGGTCCCAATAAACTCGGCAGTAAACCCAGCTTTGGGCTGCTGATAGATTTCTCGAGGAGTCCCAACCTGCTCTATCCGGCCCTTGTTCATCACAACGACCCTGTCGGACATGGCTAAAGCCTCTTCCTGATCGTGAGTGACGTACACGGTGGTGATTCCCAGCAACTGCTGCAGCTCACGAATTTCTTGCCTCAAACGCTGGCGGTTTTTTGCGTCCAGTGCCGAAAGGGGTTCATCGAGCAGCAAAAGGCCAGGACGTGGTGCCAGAGCCCGGGCGAGTGCCACACGCTGCTGTTGTCCTCCGGAAAGCTGGTGGGGGTAGCGCCCTGCTAACTCCGTCATGTGGATCAACTCAAGCATTTCGTTGGTGCGTGCCAGCAAGTCGGCTTTTTTTTGCCGCGCCACCTTGAGGCCAAAAGCAATGTTTCCGGCTACTGTTAGGTTGGGAAAAAGGGCGTAGTTCTGAAAAACGAAGCCAACGTTTCGCTTCCTTGGCGGCAAATGCTCCACTTCAATGCCACCAATGTGAATGGTTCCTGAACTGGGAGTTTCAAAACCAGCAATCATGCGAAGTGTTGTGGTCTTCCCACAGCCACTGCCACCAAGCAGCGAGATAAACTCGCCTTTTTCAACCCTCAGGTCAAAGCTTTCAACAGCACGTGCCGAGCCAAACGATTTAGAGATGTTTTGCAGAGTCAGATACGGCATTTAGGGTCCTTTTGTCCGGGTGAGAAGTTGCACAAGGCCAATGAACAGCCAGGTGAGCAGAAAGCTGACAATGGCCAACGCCGCGGGTTCGTAGGCTAGGTCGCGACCTACCAGGGCCATATAGGGCCCGAACGCGGGCCAGGCCAGAAGTACTGCCAGAGTGAGTTCGCCCAGCACAATGGCAAAGGTCAGAAAGCCCGCACCGAGCAGCGAAGTGCGCAGATTCGGAATAATGACACGCCATAGAGTGGTCACCATACTTGCGCCTAGGCTCTGTGATGCCTCGGTTAGCGACTTGAGATCCAGAGCCCGTACCCCTGCGTCCAAAGATCGGAAAAGGTAGGGGAACGAGATGACGATATACCCTGCCACGAGAAGCAGAGGACTGGTGACTAGATCCAACGGTGGACGGCTATAGAGTTTGATGAGTCCGAACACCAACACGATGGGGGGCACAACAAAAGGCAACAGAGCAAAGCCCTCAATGAGCGCGCGGGCCCTAGGGGCTCTCAAGTGCATCCACAATACCGTAGGAAGCAACAACACGAGCCCCAAAACGACGGTAGCAAAAGCCATTTCCAACGAAAATAGAAAGGTCGAGTAAAACTGTGGGTCGGCAAAAACGTGTTCATAGGCAGAGAAACCCAGTTCATTTTTCTTGCCATGCAAGGAAAACAGAAACGTTGCTACGAGCGGTAGCACGAAAAACACCACGCCTGAAGCGACAATCAGCGCGTGCCGAACTACCCTCGCCAACGAGCGGGTGGCGCTCAGGTCATCCACCTTGAGGTTTGCTTCTGCAGAGCCAGATAGGCAAAGATCGATGCGGTCATGATGGCCACCATGCCCAGAGCTAGGGCGTAGCCGAGGTTAGGATCGTGCAAAACGTCGCCACGAATTTGCGCTCCTATTAAGATTGGAACCAAGTTCAAAAGGCCTCCGGTCAGAGCGTACGCAGTTGCATAGGCCCCGAAGGCGTTGCCAAAGAGCATGATAAAACTGGCCAGGATTGCCGGCAACAAGAGGGGCAGCCCCACGCGAACCCAGTAGACCAATGAGCCTGCACCGAGGCTTTCTGCGGCTTCCCTCCACGAAGGCTTCATCGCCTCCAAAGCCGGGGTTATGAGCAACACCATCAGGGGTATCTGAAAATAGAGGTAGGTAATTCCGAGACCCCAAAAGCTATAAAGGTTGAAGCCGGTGTCGTACAGGTCGATTCCGAAAACTGTACTCAACACTGTGGTGACCAAGCCCACACGCCCCAAAGTGGCGATAAAGGTAAAGGCGAGGGGAACTCCGGCAAAGTTGGAAGCTACCCCCGAAAAAGTAAGCAAAAATGACTTCAGGGCCCGCGGCAGCCCACCAAGGGTTGCCGCATAAGCCAGAAGAAAACCGAAGAAAACTCCACCCGCAGCGCTGAACGCGCTGATCTGGAGCGTCGTCACGTACGACTTCACAATTCCAGGGCGCGTCAGGTGAGTGAAGTTCTCCAAGGTGAAAGCTCCTGCTTTGTCCAGAAAGGCCCCGATCAATAGGTTTCCCGCCGGCAAAATCAAAAACGCCGAGGCAAACAGAAGAAATGGAACTAAACCGGACCAAGAAGGAAGCTTCACTCCGAGATCTTATTTCTTAACTACGTCAACACCAACCACCGAATCCCACTTGTCGGCAATGTACTTCTTGGCGGCATCCTGATCGGCAATCGACGGGAACACGGCCTTGGCGTAACCAGCGGCCGGGGGGAGAAGCTTGGCCACTTCGGCCGGAATCACGTTGCGCTTGGCCAAGTCGTTGTAACGCACGGGGTGTCCGTAGCCCTTAAGCCAAATGATCTGCCCTTCATCGCTATACAGGTATTCCATCCACAACTTGGCGGCGTTAGGGTGAGGGGCGTAGGCGCTGATGGCCTGAATGTACACGCCCGCCACAACTCCGGTCTTGGGCAAGGTGACGCTGATGTCAGTGGTCCCAGCGTTCTTGTCGCGGTTAGCCAACGCATTGTAGTCCCAGCGGATGGTGATCGGAGTTTCGCCCGAAGCAACAGTACCTGGTACCGCAATCACAGGCACAAAGTTACCGGCCTTGTTGAGTTTGCTCACAAAGTCGAGTCCAGGAGCTACTTTGGCGAACGAACCACCATTGGCAAGTGCCATGGCGCCGATGGTCATGATGGCCTGATTGGCGGTACGGGGGTCTCCGGCCAAAGCCACTTTTCCTTTGTACTCAGGCTTCAGCAGGTCAGCCCAGTCGGCGGGAATGTTCTTTACAGCGCTTTTGTTCACCTCGAAGGCCAGCGCACCATAGTAATCTCCGTACCAGGCGCCGTCAGCGTCTTTCACGTCGTTGGGGATGGTTCCCCAGGTGGAAACCTTGTAGTTCATCAACAGGCCGTCAGCTTTCGCTGTGGGACCAAAGCTCAGTCCCACGTCGATCACGTCAGGGGCCTGAGGACCCTTATTGTCCTTGTTGGCCTTGATCGCCTCAATCTCGTCGCCCGAGCCACCATCGGGGTTAAGCTCGTTGACAGTCAGGCCGTACTTGGCTTTGAACTTCTCGATCATTTCTCCGTAGTTGACCCAATCGTGGGGCAGAGCAATGACGGTCAACTGACCTTCTTTCTTGGCCGCATCAATGAGCGCCTTGGATTGTCCCCAAACCGGGGCGCCCAACACAGCGATAACACCCGCTGCTATGGCAATGGTATTCAGTTTCATAAGTTCTCCTTTTAGAAACAGGACAAACCTACTTTTCAACTGCTAGTCGACCGTGAGTGTCTTGTTAGAAAATGGTCAGGGCTGTGTCCAGAGCGCTAGGCATCGTTTAAGGTTGAGTCATGAAGTACGCCCCGAAACTTATCCTCGGACACCGAGGGTATCCTCCCCGAGCCACAGAAAATACCTTGGCTTCCGCAATGCTGGCTATGGAGGCTGGGGCCGATGGCCTAGAGTTCGATGTGCAGAAGACCAAAGACGCCTTCATCGTGTTTCACGACGACAATTTCGAACGACTGGCCGGAAATACGGCCAAGGTGGCCGAAGCCGAAAGAAAGCTTTGGCAAAACCTCAGCGTGAATATTCCCGACCTCGAGCAATGGCTTGCCGAAGTGCCTGCCTCCTGTATGCTCAATCTCGAGCTCAAAGAAGAAACCGTAACCGTGGCAGATTGCGAAGCCATCGACGAGGTAGTCAGGAGCCATTGCGACCCGCAAAGGGTGCTCGTCTCATCTTTTGAGCATTCCCTGCTGCCACCCTTTCGAGCCAAAGGTTACCGCACGGCGCTATTGTTCGATGAACCTCACTTTGCGAAGGGAATCTTGGGAATCCTACGGCTCATCCGAGTCCACCGACCTTGGTCGTTGAACCTTCCGGTGGAATATTTTGAAGAATTGACGCCCCTAGTGCGGGTATGGATATCGTTTTTGGTTCGTCAGGTGTACGGAGTGAAAATCCTTGTTTGGACCGTTAATACGGAAGCGCAAATGGAGCTGATATGGCCCTACTGCGACGGGTTGATCACCAACGAAACCGAAAGAGCCGTGGCTTACCGCAAGAGCCACTAGCCTTTGGTCGTGGGAAGGGTTACTTCTTGTAACTAGGAGGGAAACATGTCCCGTTTGCCCACTCTTTCGCTTCCGCACGGCGGTGGACCTTGGAATGTCATGAAAAACGCCTTTGGTGATCCGGCCCCTTTTGAAGAACTAGCCGCGTGGCTGGTCGCCGTGGGTAAGCGTTACCGGGGCCGTGCCAAGGCCCTCTTGGTGATTTCTGCCCATTGGGAGGAACGCCAGCCCACCGTGCATTTTGGCAAGGCGCCAGGGATGCTCTACGACTACGGCGGTTTCCCCGATTTTACCTACCAGCTGAAGTGGCCCGCTCCTGGGGCTCCCGAAGTGGCTACCCGCGTGGAGGAACTTTTGAAGGGTGCCGGTTTTACTCCTGGCCGAGAGGAAGACCGGGGCTACGACCACGGGACTTTTGTGCCCTTGATGGTGGCGTATCCGGAGGCCGACCTCCCGGTTGCTCAACTTTCCTTGGTGAGCTCACTCGACCCGGCGACCCATGTGGCTTTGGGAAAAGCCTTGAAGCCCCTGCGCGACGAAGGAGTTCTTATTCTAGCCAGCGGAATGAGTTATCATAATATGACCGGTTTTATGACCGGCGACCCCCAAGTGGCCAAAACCGCCCGGGCCTTCGACGCCTGGCTCAATCAAACGATTGCACTAACCGACACTGAGGAGCGCAATCGGCGGTTAATAGCCTGGGAATCGGCCCCCGGAGCCCGGGAATGCCACCCGCGCAGCGAACACCTGATTCCGCTCTTTGTGGCAGCGGGGGCGGCGGGAGCCGACCTAGGTCGAACCGATCACTCACAAGACCTGATGGGCGTGCCGATTTCCGGCCACGTTTTTGGAGAATAAACCCCTATGATGCAATCTGTTGTTATTACCGGCGTATCCACCGGCATCGGACGCTCGGCCGCCGAACACCTTCTGAAACTCGGCTACCGGGTATTCGGCTCGGTAAGGCAGGAGGCTACCGCTGTTGAGATGAAGGCTCACTTGGGTGAATCGTTTATCCCACTGGTATTCGATGTGACCGATGAGCCGGCAGTGGCGAAGGCAAAGGCTCTGGTAGAAGCGGCTCTAGCCGGACAAACCTTGGCGGCTCTGGTCAACAACGCCGGTATAGCAGTCGCGGGTCCGCTAGAAACCATAAACACAGCCGACCTCCGGCGCCAACTGGAAACCAATTTGATGGGTCCGCACATTGTCACCCGTGCTTTTTTGCCCCTTTTGGGAGCGGTGAAAGGCTTTTCAGGCCTTCCCGGGCGTATCGTCAACGTCTCATCCATCGCCGGCCGGATTTCGTTTCCCCTTATGGGGCCGTATGCGGTGAGCAAACATGGCCTTGAGGCCTACAGCGATTCGCTGCGTCGCGAGTTGCAGGTTTGGGGCATCGATGTCATTGTTTTGGGGCCCGGAGCCGTGAAGACTCCCATTTGGGACAAGGCCGAGCAGAACGACATGTCGTCGCTGGCTGGCGGACCCTACGAAGTGGCCGCCAAAGGCATGATGGGCTACGCGGCTTCCTCGGCCATCAACGGACTCGAAGCCTTGGTGATTGCAAAAGCCGTGGAAAAGGCCATCACCGCAAAACGACCGAAGGCTCGTTACGTTCTGGTGAAAAACTTCCTGATCGACTGGTGGGTTCCCGCACATTTGCCTAAGCGACTGTTTGATGCTGCTCTGGCCAAGGGGTTGGGGCTTCACCGGCAAAAATGACCTGCTCCCTCTCCTTCTGCGTATGGACGACCAAGCCCCGATAAAGCTATCCTCAGGGCACATGGACTCGGTTACCGAAAAACAAAAACTGGCCTCGGGACGCTCCACCTCGGTCGTTGAAGGATTCATCCAGACCATTGGCATCAACATGGGAGGGATCTACCTTCCCAACTTTATTTTGACCGCCTTCCTTCTCGAAGTGATGCACGCTTCCCATGCGCTCATCGGACTGGCCACTTCGGTGCAGTTTTTTGTCGGTCTTCTCCAGCCGCTGGCGAACATTTTCGTGCACAAAGTTGCCTCCCGCAGGGTCGTAGCGGCCATTTCGGGCCTGTTGAGCCGCCTGCTGTTTGTGGGTGCCATTTTTTACGGTATGGCCAACTCAGGGCCCGGGGCCGAGGTCGTTTTCATGGTGATCCTTGTTGTCGGCGCCTTTCTGATGGCCGCAGCGAGCTCGGTGTGGAGCACCTGGATTGCCGACCTCGTGCCCGAGGCAATCCGAGGCCGCTACTTTGCCTTGCGCAACTCGATTTCTTCCGTTGCCGGGATTTTCGCGGTGCTCATCGGCGGCTGGTTGCTCAAGGTTCTTCCCGGCGAGACGGGATATACGGTGGTGTACGTGATCGCGGTTATTACCGCCATTATCGGATCTGTTCTGGTGCTCATGCAGTACGAGCCAGCCCAAGCCGAACAGCCCAAGGGATCGATGTGGTCGAGCTACCAGGAGATTCTCAAAGACCGCAACTTCATGGCTTTCGTGCGGATGGTGCTGTTTTTCAATTTGGCTCTGGTGATTGCAGGGCCGTTCTTCACCGTGCATTTTCTGGAAATTCTGCGTATTCCCATCGACCAGCTGGCCTATCTCACGGCGGGTGCTGCTGTGGCGGGAATTTTAGGCAATTTCTTCTTCGGGAAGATGAGCGACATTCTCGGCAACCGGTTTATCATCCGTTTCAGCCTCCTCATGCTCATGATTCCTACTGGGCTCATGTTGTTTTTGCCGGCCCGAAACCCTCTTCCTTTAGTAGCTGCCGTCATTTTGTTGCAGGCCTTTTTCGGCTCGGGTTGGGGGCTGGCAACCTTCAACACCTCGCTGTCGATTTCGCCGCGGGGAAAGCGAGCCCTCTACATTGGAGTCTACAACTCGCTCAACTCGCTCTCGGCGGTAGCCGCTCCCATTTTGGGCGGTTTTTTGATCGACCTTTATAAGAACAACCACCTCCCCGTGCTCGGCTTTGTGTTTCCACCCACCTACGTTGTCTTCGCCCTGAGCCTCATCCTTCTGCTCATCGGCCTGTTGGCCTTCCCTTTCTACTCCGAGGGAAGTCGCCACGAGGACTACAGCCTCCGAGACGTGGTATTCCGCATGAACTTTCCTGAAATCCTCTACAAGCTTTTTGTGAGCACCTTTATACCACGCATCTCGAGCCGCCATAAGCTTACAGAGGACATCGCCGACCTCCGTTCTCCGGCTGCTGTGAGGCCGCTTGAGCGCCTGCTCGACGACATGGACCCCGAGGTCCGCATGAGCGCCTTGGAGGGCCTGGGCAAAACCGAGTCGCTCGGTGCTCTCGAGGCCCTGCTCGAGTTTCACCCCCGAGCCGGGGTGTTGGAAAAGGTGGAGCTCTTAAGGGCCTACAAGCCGTTTGCTACCGACCCGCGGGTAAGAGCCCTCTTGCTAGCGGAAACCCGCTCAGAGTTGCTCACCCGGCGCCTACGGGCCCTGAGGTCGCTCGGTCCGGCGGCGTCCGACCCGGAGGTAGCCTCCCTAGCTCTCGAACAGACCAAGCTGACGAGCCTCGATGAAGAGGAGTATCTGGCGTGGGTAGAACTCTGTGTTCAGGCCAAGGAGTGGGACGTGATAGAGCACACGTTACCCCGCTACAGTACCCTCTCGTTTCCCGCTGGCCGCCGGGGACTCCTTTTCCACTGGAGCCAACTGTTCGATTTCCGGGACAAGTTTTATCGCTACCTGAGCTACGAAAATGCCGATGAGCGGGAATCTGTGCTCGATGAGCAGCGCGCGGCGTCGATTGAAGCCCTCAGCCGGAGTCGGTTGGTGAGCGAAATCAAGTACAGCCTGCGCACCGAGGCCCGCGCCAACGGCAACCATGCCCTCGAGTTCTTCCGTTCCATGGACAAAGCACTTTTTCATGCCCTCAAGCCCTGGAATGCGCATGTTCAGGCCTTGGTGAAAGCCTTCCTGTACCAGAACACCCTCAGCGAGGAAGAGGAAGTTTTCCTCCTGATGACCGTGAGAAAACTGCTCGAGTAGCTGGTCAATAGAGCTTTCTACTTCTTCTTGGCCGCCACAATGGTCGCGGCCCGGAGTGCCTCACCCGAGCGAGCATGAAACTCAAGCAGCAGTTGCTGCAAGTCGCCAAACCACTTCTTCTGCACGGCGCAGGCCGCTACGCCGAGATAGCGAAAATGCCAGGGTTCAAATTGATAGCCGGTAAGGGCTTCTTGGGCCTCAGGGTAACTCATCGACAGCCCAAACTCACCGGCGTGCTCGGCCAGCCATTGACCCTCGGCAGTATCGGCAAACTCTGGGGTAATGCTTCCAAAGTCGATCACTGTGCCCAACTGGTGCTGGCTGTGGCCGGCCCGGGCTGAATACCGGTCGGCGGTAGCCACCCCGTCTTTATTCACATAGCTCTGAAACAAGTCGCGTTGGTAGATCCAGCTCCGATAAGCCGACGAGAACACGAGGTTGAGACCAGCCTTTTTGGCGGCTTTGCTCAGGGCCTGCAAGGCGGGTACGTAGGCCTTGCGGAACTTAAGGTCGTTTCGGTTCAGGGGAAGGCTGTAATTGCGCAGAAGCACCAGATCTTTGGGTTCGTAGTCGTTGGGAAGGGCGACTTTCTTGTCGACAAGCACAAGTTGGTCTGCTGGCGCGCCGAGGAGCACTTGGTACTCTTTCAGAAAATCTGCGGGACTGGCCAGTATGGCGGCTCGATAGGGCTCAGGCACCGCTTCGATTAGCGGCGCAAACGTTGAGGCTGTGAAGGAAAATCCCTGGGCCAGAACCGGTTGGGCTTCAACTGGTGACCACAGGCCCGCTGCGAGGAACAACGCCAGCAGTCGGAGCGCAGGAGCCTTCACTCCCACTCTGCCTTGGGCTGCTGGCTCGGTTGGCCCCCTTCCGGGCGGGAAGGGGCAGGGCGGGGCGGTAACTTGCGCTCACCAAGCTTCAGACCAAGAAGAATCTCGACCACCGACTCCATCCTGTCCACCACACGGAACTCCAGTCCCTTTCGGATGTAAGCGGGAATCTCCTCCCAGTCCTTGAGGTTCGACTGAGGAAAAATCACTGTTTTGGTGCCCGTGCGTCGGGCCGCGATCACTTTTTCCTTCAGGCCGCCGATAGGCATCACCTTGCCGGTGAGGCTGAGCTCGCCAGTCATTGCATGGCCCTTTTTCACCACTTTGTTGATAGCCAGGCTGGTCAGCGCGGCGGCCATGGTGATTCCCGCACTCGGGCCATCCTTGGGTGTCGCGCCCTCGGGAATATGCAGGTGCACCAAATGTTTCTCGAAGTAGCTTTCGGGGATTCCATACGAAGCGGCATGAGTATGGACCCAGGTGTAGGCAATCTGAGCGCTTTCCTTCATCACCTCGCCCATGCGACCGGTGAGTTTGATGCCGCCTTTCCCATCGGTTTTTACAGCCTCGATAACAAGAACTGCGCCGCCCATGCTGGTCCAAGCCAAGCCCATCACCATGCCTGGCAGCACGGGGGGCAGGTCTTCTTCTTCGGGAAAATACGGTTTTCCAAGGTAGCTGTTGAGGTCTGGAACATCGATGGGGAAGGGTGGCACCAGGTTTTCGGTCACCATTTTGAGCGCCAGTTTGCGGTGAATCTTGTCCAGCGATTTTTCGTAGTTGCGCATGCCAGACTCACGAGCATATCGGCGTCCGATTTCCCCCAAGGCTTTCTTGGTGTACTTGACGCTACCCTTGGGTAGGCCGGAAGCCGCCGCACTCTTGGGCACCAGGTATTTCTGCGCTATGGCCACTTTTTCTTCTTCGATGTAGCCCGATAGGCGAATCACCTCCATGCGGTCGAGCAAGGGCTTGGGAATCGAGTCGAGGCTATTGGCCGTGCAGATGAACAGAATCTGTCCCAAGTCGAAGGGCAAATCGAGGTAGTGGTCGCGGAAAGCAATATTCTGTTCCGGATCAAGGACTTCCAGAAGTGCGCTGGAAGGATCTCCCTGGTAGCTGGTCCCCAATTTGTCGATTTCATCGATCATGAACACAGGATTCTTCTTGCCGGCGATTTTCAGGCCTTGAAGTATCTTACCTGGCATGGCGCCAACGTAGGTGCGCCGGTGACCCTTGATTTCCGCTTCGTCGCGCATGCCGCCCACGCTGAAGCGAAAAAATGGCCGGCTTAACGCCTTGGCTATGCTCCTTCCGATGCTGGTCTTCCCAACGCCGGGGGGACCCATGAGCAGCACTATCGACCCCTTGTTGTCGTGCTTGAGTTTACGCACCGCCAAAAACTCGAGAATGCGCTCCTTGATGTCTTCCAACCCATAATGGTCGGCTTCGAGAATCTTCTTGGCGCGGGCCATGTCAATTTCATCCACTTTTTCGTTGTTCCACGGCAGACCGCAAATCGTTTCGAGATAGTTTCGGGTAACGAAGAACTCGCTGGAATTGGGGTCCATTTGGGCAAACTTCTCGAGCTCGGTATTGGCCGCCTCTCTCAGTTCGCCGGTGAACTCAAAGCGGTCGATTTTTTCGCGGAAACGCGCTAAATCCTGACTCTTGGGATCTGTGGTGATGCCCAGTTCCTTCTGTATGGCCTTCAGTTCTTCGCGAAGAAAGAAATCACGTTGGTTTTTCTCGATTTTCTCGTTGATCTGCTTGCTGATTTTTTTCTGGATGCGCAGAAGTTCCTGCTCTTTTTTGATATGGATGAGCACCTGTTGCATGCGCTCGCGAAGGTCGATGGTTTCGAGTAGTTTCTGCTGGCCCTCGCGGGGCACATTCATGATGCTCGCCACAAAGTCGGCGAGTTTGCCGGGCTGGTCGATGTTTACCATGTTGAGGCGAACCTCTTCGCTGAACAGCGGGTTGTTCTCCGAGAGCATTTTCATTTCGCTGAAAATACTGCGGGTGAGAGCCTTCATCTCCTGCGCAGAGGCAGTACTCATGTCGTCTTCCAAGTATTCTACGGCAGCCGTACGGAACGAGGTATCGGTGAGCATCTTCTTCACCTCAAAACGTTTAATGGTGCTCACAAAGATATTGAGGCCGCCGTCGGGCAGATGGATTTTCTTCAAGATGCGAGCTGCCGTGCCTACCTTGAAAAAACGGTCGGCCGAAGCGGGGGCCCCTTCTTCCGACTCCTCAATCAGCAGCAGCAGACCGATAATTTTTGTGGTGGCCAGCGCCTCTTCCACCACCGCCACATCGTCTTTGTCGGTGATCATCAGCGGTGTAAAAATTCCGGGAAAAATGGGGCGGCTCTCGAGAGGGACAATGGTGAGTAGATGAGGAAGCAGGGAATCGGCGGGAACCAGAGGAAGGTCGGACATCCTGCGAATTTAAAGTTTTCCGCCCCGGTGGGCAAGGCCCGGCGAGTCTGATACCCTTACCAGATGTCTACTGTTCCGGGGTTTCACCTCATCCTGTTTGCCGCTTCTTTCCTGCTGGCCCTGGCTTCCGGAATGGAGAATTACGCCCTTATTTTTTACGTGCGAGAGTTGTTTGGAGCCGACAAAAACGCTGTGGGTTGGATTGCCGGGGCTTTTGATCTGGCCTACCTAGGCGGCATCCTGGCCTTTTTGCGCTGGAAGGCTCCTCACCCGAGGCGGGTGCTTTGGTTGTCGGCGTGGGCCATGGCGGCCTCCATTGCGGTGTTTCTGGCCTTCCCTCTCTGGACAGTGACCTTTGTGTTCCACGCCCTGTTCGGGCTGGCCATGGCGCTGTTTTGGCCCCGCATCATGGGCTGGCTGAGCTGGGGGGTCGAAGGGAAGTCCCTCACCCGCACCATGGGGCTTTTCAACACCAGCTGGTCGTTCGGGTCTATTCTTTCTCCGTGGTTGGGAGGCTTGTTAGTGGAGATCAATCCCCGCTGGCCCTTCCTCACAGCCGTTGTCATTCTGTTTCTTCTTGGACTCTTGATGCCTTTGGGGAGCCGCTTGTTTCCGGCCATGCGCCAAGGGCCACCGGAAGCAAAACCGCAGGTTGAAGGCGAGCCGACCACAAGATCTTCCCTGCGCTACCCGGCCCGCATCGGCATCGCCGCCACGTATTTTGTGAGCGGAAGCCTGCTGTTCATTTTTCCCGCGTGGGCCAAAGAGGCATTAGGGTTTTCTGAATCCCTGACCGGAAGTTTTCTTCTGGTGCGGATGGCCCTTGCCACGGTGGGGTTCAGTCTCTTTGCCCGCTGGACCTTTTGGCACCACAGGCTATCGGCCCTCTTGGGCGGGATGTTAGCGTTGCTGGTGCTTTTAGCACTTTTTCCGCTAGGCACTCAGGCCTGGCAGTTTTATCTACTTTTTGGTGCCTCTGGCCTAGTTTTCAGTTTCCTGTACAGTACGACGCTGTTTCACGGTGTATCGGGCAGCTCCGACCGGGAACGGGCCACCACCTTTCACGAGGCCCTGCTTAACCTCGGGCTTTTTCTAGGCACGGTTGCGGCGGGGTGGATTTCGCAAACTTGGTCGATGGCGTGGGCCTTCGGCTTGTGTGCCGCCGTGGTGCTCTCGTTGATGGCCTTGCAGGTGGCCCTTTACCGGGCTACCCTGAGCCGATGAGCCGCGATTTCACATTTGAAGCCTTGGTGCTCCGTCGTTACCCCGTGGGCGAGTCGCATCGCTCGGTAACCTTTCTCACCAAGGAGAGGGGTTTGCTATCGGCCCTTGCTCACGGGGCCGCCAAAAGCCAGAATCGGCTCAAGCTGCTGACCACCCCTATCCGCCACGTGCGCCTCAAGGCCTACCACGACCCGGTGGCCGACAGTTGGAAGGTGACAGACTTGGAACCCCTGAACTTGTTGGGCGGGCTGGGTGAGCTCTTGGAAAGAAGCGCGGCCGCCACCGTGTGGACCGAACTCCTGTTGGCAAGCTGGGAGTCCGGAGGGGTCTTCGACCTTTTTGCCCAGGCGTTTGCCCTGCTCGACACAGCGGATTCCGCCACGGTTGCTCGGCTCGAGGGGCAGACTTTGTGGAGGGCCCTCGAAATTGCTGGCCTCATGCCCGAGTTTTCACGCTGCTCGGTTTGCGGTAAGCCCCTGGCTGGCAAACCGATCTGGTTCTCGGTGATCGACGGGGAGCCTGTCTGCCAGTCTTGCCGGGCCGGAATTACCTCTTCTGGTGAGCTATCGCTTCCATCGGTGGCTATCGATAGTTTGCTCGCTACTCTGGTTCTCCCGCTCGACGAAGCGTTGGCTTCACCCGTTTCCGCTGTGGCGGCCGCAGGCCTTCGTACCCACGGCCTTAAGGCGTGGGAAAGGGCCTTGGGGCGTCGGTTACGCTCGGTTGTGATTGACCAGAGTTCTGGCCCCGCCCCATACTAAGTGGGTTGCCTTTGGGGCAGGAGGTCACGCGATGCGCGCCGTCGAACTGATCATGGACAAGCGTTCGGGAGGCGAGCACAGCGAAGCCCAGATCCGCTTTCTTGTCGAAGGCTACACGAAAGGCCAGATTCCCGATTACCAGATTTCGGCATGGATGATGGCGGTTTATTTCCGGGGCATGTCGTTCCGAGAAACCGGTTACCTCACGCGGGCTATGATTGATAGCGGTGAAGTACTTCCCTTGGAAGGGCTTGCAGGCCCGTTGGTCGATAAGCACTCCACCGGTGGCGTGGGCGATAAGATTTCGCTCATGTTGGCACCCTTGGCGGTGGCGTGCGGCCTCAAGGTTCCGATGATGTCGGGGCGTGCGCTCGGTCATACCGGGGGTACCCTCGATAAACTCGATGCCATACCCGGGTTCAGCACCAAACTCACCAACGATCAAATCCGCCAGGCTTTGGTTGAGGTAGGCTACTTCATGACCGGACAAAGCGAGGCTGTGGTGCCTGCCGACCGGCTGATGTACGGCCTGCGCGACGTGACGGCCACGGTGGAATCGATTCCCCTCATCACGGCCAGCATCTTGAGTAAAAAGTTCGCCGAGGGCGCCCAAGCGCTGGTGTTCGATGTAAAGGCTGGCCGAGGTGCGTTTATGAAGACCCCCGAAGAGGCCCGGGCTCTGGCCGAAAGTCTGGTGAAAACGGCAGAGAGTTTGGGGCGCAAATCGGTGGCCTTGCTTACCAATATGGAGCAGCCCTTGGGCCGGATGACGGGAAACTTCCTCGAAGTAGAGGAAGCCGTGCTTTTCTTACGTGGTGAAGGCTACGAAGGCACACCTCCGGCCGCCGACCTACTGGCACTCACCTTGCGGCAGGTGGGCTGGATGCTGGTGGCTGGTGGCCAGTGCACTACCGTGGAGCAGGGAGAGAGCTTGGCCCGTCAACGCTTGGAAGACGGCTCTGCGCTCAAAGTGTGGGAAAAAAATGTAGCCTTTCAGGGTGGCGACGTCGCTAAACTTAACTCTCAGCTCGGTCTACGTCGCTCTCGGTTCAAGGCCGAGTTACGCGCCGAAGCCGAGGGTTATCTGGCGGGCTGGGATGCGCTCACCTGCGGGTTGGCCGCTACCTCCTTAGGTGCCGGACGCTCCACCAAGACCGACCTCGTCTTGCCCGAGGTGGGCCTCGAGTTCCACCGAAAACAGGGCCAAAGGGTAAAAAACGGCGAGGTGCTGCTGACAATCTGGGCTGACACGGAAGTAAAGCGCGACGAAGCCCTGTCTCGATTGTCACAGGCTTGGTCGATTGTTCCGCTTCCGGTGGCAACCCCTAAGTTACTGCTGGGAGAGGTGACCGCCCTGTGAAGAAGGTGTCTGTCATGTCGTGGCTCAAGAAAGACCTCGTTGCTGAAGAAGTGCGTGAGCTGGCACTCCGCTACGACCTCAACCTCATGGAGGCCTCGATTCTCGTGCGCCGTGGGGTAACTCAACCCGAAGACTTGTTGTATTTCCTGGAAGACGATCTGCGTTTTGTTCCTAACCCTTTCTTGTTTCAGCATATGGAGGATGTGGTAGATAGGCTCACGGGCGCTTTGGACGACGAAGAAGCCGTGTTGGTCTTCGGTGACCGCGATGCCGACGGGATCACTTCTACGGTGCTCCTCGTGGAAGCATTCACCGCTTTGGGGCTCAAGGTGGGCTGGAAAGTCCCCCAGGGAGACGAGGCCTATGGACTCACGGTGGCGGCGGTGGAAGAGTTTGCGCAGGCCGGTGGCGGCCTGATTGTCACGGTAGACTGCGGTATCTCCAACCTGGCTGAAATCACCTTGGCAGGAGAATTAGGCGTAGATGTGCTGGTATTCGACCACCACGTTGCGCCCGAAGTCCTGCCACCCGCACTGGCCATCATCAACCCCAAGGTTCCTGGGGAACCCTATCCGTTTGCCACGATGGCAGCCTGCGCGGTGGCTTCCAAGGTCATCTGGGCCCTCAGGTTTTCGCAGACTCCTCTTTACAATCAACGCATGTGTGTCCTTCACTGCCATCAGGAAGAGGAAGGTCTGGTGGTGGAGGCCATCCGCCTGGTCAATCTCGCCGAGCGTCGGCGCCTGCGGCTGCTGTTTAACGACAAGAGTGGAACCCAAGATCTCCAAGCCTTGGTCGATTTCTTGCAGGACCAGGAGATTTTTGTGTTTGACGAGCGGGCTCAGACCAAAATGCTCCGCTTGCTCTTCGGCCCCGGGGTTGAAATTGGGCTTTTCGATTTGGCACCGGAAATTCGCAAGTCGTTTCCCAGTTTGGCCGGCCTTGATTTCCGGGCCGTCAAGGGGAAAAGCCGCTTGCCACGCTACCTGGTGGGTGCGGGCGACCTCGACATCCTGGTGAGCCTGTTTACCAGCAGCGTCTTCAAGGCCTACCCCAGCTTGGGGGCAGACTTTGTGCCCTTGCTCGATTTGGTTGCACTGGGGACTCTCGCAGACCTCATGCCTCTGGCGGGTGAGAACCGCATTCTGGTCAAACTCGGCATGCAGGCTCTCCATTCGACGCGCAGGGAAGGCCTGAGAGTGCTGCTGCTCAAACTTAAACTTCTCGGTAAACCCCTTACCACCACCGACGTGAGTTGGCAGTTGATTCCCACCATCAACGCGGCTGGTCGACTCGGACACCCTGAGAAGGCCGTTGAGCTTCTGCTCACCACCGACCCCGAACGGCGTCGGGTTTTGGCCGAGGAGTTGGATCAGCTCAACCAGCAGCGCAAGCAGATGACCCTCGACGCTTGGGACCTCGTGCTTCCGCTCGCTCGGGCCTCCCACGTCGAACTAGCCGAGGCGATGGTGCTCGTGATTTCCGAGCAGATTCCGCGGGGAATCACGGGACTGGTGGCCTCGCGTTTGGTTTCAACTTTTGCAGTGCCTTCGCTGGTGCTCACCCGTCAGGGCGAGAAGTACATCGGGTCGCTTCGCGCTAACCGCGGTTTCGAGACCCGGCGATTTCTCGACAGCTTTGCGGACCTGTTTACCGACTACGGCGGTCACGACCAAGCGGCCGGGTTCAACCTGCCCGAGACAGCTATCCAGGAGTTTCAGACGCGGCTCAAAACCCTGTTGCCACGCTTTCCCCTGCAGGGGGATGGCGAGCTCAAGCTGGAGATTGACGCCGAGTTGCCCCTGGCGTTTTTCACCCCTGAGCTGATACAGACGGTGGACAAGCTCGAACCCTACGGAGAAGGCCACCGGCCTTTGGTGTTTGTGGCCAGAGGCGTGACCATCGTGGCCCTCGATCTGGTGGGTAAATTAGGTGCTCAGCACGTGAAACTTACCTTAGACGCCGGCACAACGAAGTGGCCCGCCATTTACTTTCACGCTCTTGAACGCTTGGAAGCCGGAGAGTTTCATCAGGGCGACCGGGTTGACGCCGCCTTCCATGTGGCCCGCAACACGTTTCAAGGCCATGACAAACTTCAGCTCACTATTCTGGATTTAAGGCGCAGTGCCCAGTGAGCCTTGCCTGGAGTTCACGGTGGGTTACCCTTTTTGTTGTTTTTCTTCTCGTTGTCCCTGCCCAAGCTGTGGCGCGCACCTTTGCGCCGGTGTCGCTCAAACCCGGTGCCCTCAACGAAGTCTATGCCTGGGATGACCAAGAGTTCCCAGTGTTTCAGGTGGAGCTGACACGAGGCTCCACGGTTTTGGCCTTGAGCTCGTCTTTGATTTGGCCCCACGAGAGCCCGTGGAAGATTTCGGTGGCCTTTCTGGCTTTTGATGTGCTCACCAAACCTGGACCTGCCCGCCTCAGGTTTTTGAATGCCCAAGGCAAGGAACTGGCCAAACAGGAAGTGGAAGTGACCCCTCGCGTGCTACCGGTGGAACACATTGCCCTCGACCGGCAGATGTCAACCTTGCGGGCCGTGCCTGACCCCCGCAAGGACAAAGAGGCCCAGCAGATCTGGAGAATCTACCAGACCGTTAATAAAACAAACTTGTGGGCCACGGGTCGGTTCGAGCTACCAGTAACCGGAATCCCGTATTCGGCTTCCTTCGGGGATGAGCGCGTTTACGATTATTCAGATGGAACCACGGCGTCTGATTACCATCGGGGAACGGACTTCGCAGCTCCGGTAGGCACGCCCGTGTATGCGCCGGCCGCTGGTTTGGTCGTGCTGGCTGCCGAGCGCATGCTAACCGGGAACACAGTTGTCATCGAGCACGCACCGGGCCTCTACTCCGACTATTTTCACTTGAGCAAGCTCGAGGTTAAGTTGGGCGACAGGGTGAAGGCCGGCGATCTGTTGGGCCTGAGCGGCAAAACAGGCCTTGTCACGGGGCCACACCTGCACTGGGAGCTGCGGTATCAGGGAGTTCCTGTCGATGCCCTTGACCTGGTTACCGAGGGTCTGCTTGACACGGAGCGGATCAACACGCTAATTTCTTCCATCGAACGAAAAAGGGGGTGATTACTATCGCCGTCATCCAGTTGGACGACAACGAAGCTTTGGAAAAGGCTATCAAGCGCTTCAAGCGCATCGTCGAGAAGGAAGGCATTATTCGCGAATGGAAAAAGCGCGAATTTTTTGAGAAGCCGTCCACCATCAACAACCGCAAAAAGAAGGCCCTTCAGCGCAAGCAAATGAAGAAGTTGCGCAAAGTGGCAACCAGCACCCGGGGTTAACCAACAGCCGTCCGAAAGGACGGGAAACAGACCGTCCTTTCGGGGACGGTCTTTTTTTTGTCCAAACAAGACTGACAAGCCGATATTGAAGGCACGCAGGAGTGTCTGATGCCCAAGGCCGTCTCAGTTTGGATGTTAGCTGGAGTTCTCGTTTTCGGTGGCTCGGCCACCAGTGCCCAAGAGTTCAATGCCGACGAACTGAGCGATTACGAGGGCCTGGCCAACGCCTTGAACGACGGGCATGTCAAGAATCTCCTGGTGCTGGACATCCGCCCGCGCGAGCTGTTTTTGCAGGCTCATATCCCCAAAGCGATCAACCTTCCCCTCGACGAGCTATGGGACAAGGTGCCCGCCAAAGCCGGAGTCCAGCCGATCCTTGTGCTTTATGGCCGTCCAGCTAGTTCCGACACCCGCAAAGCTGCTGATATACTTAAGAGCAACGGTTTCACCCGCGTGATAATCTTTGGCTCTATCTCTTTCTGGAAAGGACCCCTTGTTGAAATACCCCCCCGCCTTTGAACTCCTCCAATCCGACGATCTGAGTGAGTTTCGCTGTTCAGGACACCTGTACCGTCACAAGAAGTCCGGTGCTACGGTGTACCACGTTGCAGCTTCCGACCGGGAGAATCTCGTCGCTTTTGTGTTTCCCACGCCTCCCACCAACAGCACCGGAGTGGCACACATCCTTGAACATTCGGTACTCTGCGGTTCCAGCCGGTATCCTACCAAAGACCCCTTCCTATACCTGCACAAAAGCAGCCTCAATACTTTTTTGAACGCCATGACCTACCCCGACAAAACGGTGTACCCGGTGGCCAGCACTGTTCCCAAGGACTTTTTCAACCTGCTGCAGGTTTATGCCGATGCGGTGTATTTTCCTTTGCTCAAGCCGCAGGTTTTCGCTCAGGAGGGCCACCGGCTCGAGTGGGATGAAGAGGGGGGCTTGGTCCGCAGTGGGGTTGTGTTCAACGAGATGAAAGGCAACTACTCCAGTTCTGAAAACGTGATCGGCGACCTTGTTCAGCAGTCTCTCCTCGACCAAGGGCCCTATTCTCACGATTCAGGTGGAAACCCGAAGAACATTCCCGAGCTAACCTACCAGCAGTTCCGTGATTTTCACGCTTCGCATTATCACCCTTCGCAAGGGCTGATTTTTCTGTATGGTGACCAGCCACTCGAGGCCAGCCTCAAGCTGCTCGACAAAGGCTGGCTGAGGCACTTCAGCGCCGGCGCTCCTCGGACCCTCCTCCCAAGGCAACCGCGATGGACCAAAGCTCGGTCGGTTCGGGGTTTCTACCCAGCTTCGAAAGACCAAGCCGACGACCCGGGCACTCTGGCGTTGAGTTGGCTGGTCGCTGACGCGACCGAGTCGGAACGCGTGCTGGAACTAGATATCCTCTCTGAGGTGCTTCTTGGTGATGCGGGAATCTTGCAAAAAACTCTCCTCGAGTCGGGGCTGGGGCAGGACCTTTCGCCGGTGAGTGGCTTGATGACAGAAATCCGGGACATCAGCTTCACCGTGGGCTTGAGGGGTGCCCCTGAAAGCAATCGAGACGCGTTTGAGGCGCTGGTTTTCTCACAACTGGAAACCATCGCGACCCAAGGGATTCCGGCCGACCTCACTGGAAGTGTCATTGCCAGCTATGAGTTTAGCTTCCGCGAAGTGAAGGGGAGCGGCATGGGGCTGCGTTTCCTTTCCCGGCTGACGCGCGGCTGGCTGCATGGTCTGGAAATTGGTGATAGCCTGCGCTTTCAAGCAAGGATGGACCGCCTTAAAGCTCGGCTGGCTGCCGGAGAAAAGGTGCTTGAGTCCCTCATTCGCCAGACGCTCCTTGAGAATCCGCACCGCGTCTCGGTGGTAGCCGTTCCCGACAACGAATTGCAATCGCGGGAACAGGAGGACGCTCAAGAGGCGTTGTCCCAACTTCGCATCAGCCTTTCGGCTGCCGAAATTGAGCATCTCAAAGCGCAGCAGAAAGAACTCAGGGACTTTCAGGAGACCCCCGACCCGGCCTCGGCGGTTCGCAAGTTGCCAGAACTAAAGCTTTCCGACATTCCCCCCCAAGTCGACCGGTTGGTTCTCGACTGGCAACCTTTTGGTCTAGGCAAGGTTGGTGTGCACCGGGGATTTACCAATGGTGTCCTTTACCTTGATCTTTCCTTCGACACGACCGAACTCAGCGAAACGGAAGTTATGTTTCTACCGCTGTTCCAACGCACTTTGGACGGTCTTGGTCTGGTGGGGGTTTCTCATGAATTGTTGGCGCGTGAATTGGCTGCCAACACGGGTGGTCTGTATTTTCGAAGCAACACCGACACCGCTCTTGGTACCCGGGAGCTGGTTTCACGATTTTATGTGCGCCTCAGAATGCTCGAGTCTAAACGCGATGCCGCACTCGACCTCCTGCGCCGAGTCCTGACTGAGACCGACTGGTCGAACCGGGCGCGACTGTTTGAACTTGTCGAAGAAATGCGCAACGACTATCAGGGGGCGCTGGTTCCTCGCGGGCATTCCTTTGCCGCTCTCAGGTCGGCGCAGGGCTTTAGCCCTGGCGGACGGGTGTCGGAACTGACCAGCGGGCTGTCGCAGGTAGAACACCTCTCCCGGCTTGCCGCTCGAGGCTTAGAGGGTATGGGGGAAGTGCTGGAAATGCTCAAGGCAATAGCCTGGCGTGTTTTTCGTGGCCCTAACCTCGAAGCGGTTATCACCGGTGATTCAGGTGTCGAGGACCTGCTCAAAGACGCTCGCCAAATGCTTCCTCGGGTGACGACGGATCAAAAAATACAACCTCTGACTTGGGAGACTCCCGGTTTGCTTCCCGGAGCTGAAAAATCTTCCATCAAGATCATCCCGTCTACCGTAGGTTTCTCGGCGCACAGCCTTCGTGGTAGCCTCAGCAGCGATGGCTTCCATGCGGCCGACCTAGTACTGGCTCACCGCTTGCGAACAGGCTATTTGTACGAGGAAATTCGCCTCAAAGGAGGGGCGTATGGCGCCTTTGCCAGCCCCAACGGTTTGGAAGGAGTTTTCACGTTTGCCACTTACCGCGACCCCGGTCTTCTCGGCAGCCTGAGCGCCTTCCGAAACAGCCTCGGCGACGCTCTGAGCCATCCCATCTCAGGACGCGAGCTCATGAACACGATTATCGGCACCGTGAGCAACGACCTGATGCCGCGCTCACCTTCTGAAGAGGCCTTCTTGACGTTGCAAAGGCAACAGCTCAATATCACCGACGAACTGCGGCAGCACAAGCGCGATACTCTGCTGTCCCTTAGGCCCGCAGACCTGAATCAGGCTGCCGAACGCCTGTTGTCGAACTTCGACCAAGGCACAACCTACATTCTTACTGGTCGCAAGATTGCTGAGGATGCCATGGCCAAAGCTCCGGGGCGGTTCACCCTCGAGGAATAACTCCTCGGGGGAGGCTTAACGCTCCCGGTAGGCTTTCACCATTTCGGCAAGAGCCGGCTTGGCATCCTTGAACAGCATCAGGGTATTGTCGTTGATGAACAGGGGGTTGGGGATTCCCGAGAACCCAGGGCTCAACGACCGCTTGATGACCAGTACGGTGCGGGCCTTGTCGACATCAAGAATGGGCATCCCGTAGATGGGTGTATCCTTGGCCGTGCGCGCAAGAGGATTCACAACGTCGTTGGCTCCTAGAATGATAGCTACGTCGCAGTCTCCGAGAAAGGCATTTGAGTCGTCGAGTTCCAAAAGTTTGTCGTAGGGAATATCGACTTCAGCCAAGAGCACGTTCATGTGACCTGGCATGCGTCCTGCAACCGGGTGGATGGCAAAGGTGACCTGCTTACCATCCGCAGTCAGTTCGTTGTAAAGGTCACGGCATGTGCCCTGCGCCTGAGCCACCGCAAGACCGTAGCCGGGCACAATACACACGGTGTTGGCTGCCTCGAGAATCATGGCAAACTCTTCGGCAGAAGTGCTCTTAATCCGCCCCGCGTAGATATCGTCGGCGCCAGCGACAACCATGGTAGGTGGGGTGATGTTCCCCAGGATGATACCCCAGAAGTTGCGGTTAATCGCCTTAGCCATAGTTGCCGTGAGGATGAGGCCTGAGGCGCCCACCAGCGCTCCCACCATGATCAGTCCATAGTTGAGATTCGTGAATCCCAGTGCCCCGGCGGAAAGTCCAGCGTAGCTGATGAACAGGGCGATGATGATGGGCATGTCTGCCCCGCCTACGGCCATCGTGAGGGTAAGGCCCAACAGGGTTGCCAGAACCAAGATGCCAATGAGGTAGGTCAGGTTGATCGGATTGCCCGGGTCGCTGGCATTCAGCGTGAGCAAAGCTGTCAGGACCACGGTACCCAACAACAATAGGCTGTTGATGACGTTCTTGAACGGCAACGAAAAGGCCTTTTCACTAATCAGGCCCTGCAATTTAGCAAAGGCAATCATCGAACCCCAAAAGGTCAGGGTTCCTATAAAGGTGTCGACCCCGACGGCGCCAAAGAACAAACTGGGAGTCCTTTGCATGTCTGCGGACAAAGTGGAGATTCCTTTCTCCATCACCGAGTTCAGCTCGGCCACACCGACCAAAGCCGATACCGCACCACCAAAACCGTTCAGGATGGCGACCATCTGCGGGATGGCCCGCAAGTCGATGGCGTAGGCGAGGACGGCACCAATGGCGCTTCCCACGACAAACACGATGAGGATGGTGGTGTAGTCGACCACGCCGAAGGAAAACAGCGCGGTGCAAATCGCCACCAACATGCCGATACCCGACAGCAGGTTGCCTCTGCGCGCCGTCCTAGGCGAGGTCAGCATTTTCAGGCCGAAAACAAAGCAAACGACGGTGACCAGATAAAACAGAATCTGGATTTTGGGGTCAAGGTGGAGTTCCATAGTCAGGCCTTCTTTACCGGTCTGGAGTTTTTAAACTTAGCTAACATGCGGTCGGCAACCAGATAACCACCGACCACGTTGATCACCCCCAAGAGCAGGGCGACCACCGCGAGAACTTTCGACAGCACCGAGGCTTCGGCGCCTTCACCGGCCACAATGATGGCACTAACCACCATGATGGCCGCCATCGCGTGGCTGGCTACTACCAGCGGCGTATGCAAGGTGGGTGGCACTTTGTTGATGACATCAAAGCCGATGATAACGGCGAACACGAACAGGACTAGGGCAATAATAACGGGATCCATGGGGGCTCCTTCAGTGCAATCCGATGTCTTGGCTACAGGCCAAGGGTTTTGGCAATTTTTTCGCTTCCGGGCTGACCTTTCCAGGTCAACAAGGTAGCTGCAACGATGTCGTCCTCTTTGTTCACCACCAAGTTCTTCTCCTTGTCAATGAGCGACAGAAGGAAGGTGGTGATGTTCTTCGAGTACAATTGGCTGGCGTGGTAGGCGACCTGCGAGGGCACATTGATAGGACCAGAAATCGAAACGCCGTGCTTGACGACGATTTTCCCTGGTTCGGTGAGCTCGCAGTTACCGCCACGCTCGCTGGCCAGGTCTATGATGACCGACCCCTGGGCCATGGACTTGACCATGGCTTCGGTGATGAGTTTGGGAGAGGGGCGCCCAGGGATGGCGGCGGTGCTGATAATGATGTCGATGCCTTGGGTGCGCAGGTAGTCTGCCATCAGTTCTTTTTGGCGGTTCTGCTGTTCGGGAGTGAGTTCCTTCGCATAGCCGCCAGCGGCGGAAGCGTCACCCACCTCGAAAGCAATGAACTTAGCACCGAGCGACTCGACCTGTTCCCTTACTGCAGAACGGACGTCAAACGCGCTGACCAAGGCTCCTAGGCGCTTTGCCGTCGCAATGGCCTGCAAACCAGCCACGCCCACACCAAGCACGAACACCTTGGTAGGCGTAATCGTACCGCCGGCCGTCATCATCATAGGGAAAATCTTGGGAAGCAGGTCTCCGGCTAGAAGCACCCCTTTGTACCCGGAAAGGTTGGCCTGGCTCGACAACACGTCCATGGCCTGGGCCCTGGTGGTGCGCGGGATCAGCTCCATGGAGAAGCTGGTGATATTTTTTTGAATGAAGGTTGTGAACACGGGGGAAGGTTGGTAGGGATCCATCATACCGATGACGGTTTGGTCGTTCTTCAAACCTTCAGCGTCGGGGCGATGAACCGTTAAAAGCACATCCGACCCGGCCACCAGGGTCTTGTGATCGGGTGCCAGTGTAGCCCCCTTGTCGGTGTAGTCTTTGTCGGTGTAACCCGAAGACAAACCGGCGTTGGTTTCCAACACCACCTCGATTCCTACCTTGGTCAGCGAGGCGACATGTGCAGGCACGAGAGCGACCCGCCTTTCGCCCACAACTGTTTCGCGCGGCACTCCCACCTTGATCGGCATACCTAACTCCCCCTATCAGAGCGCAGTATAGAACTGTCCCAATTTTGGGTCAACACCATTTAGCTTGACGTGACACTATTATGATATCATAATGATATAGAAGAGGTGCCTATGAACTCCATGAAAGAAAAAGCCGCCTGGGCAATCAACGGGTTGCTGGTACTCATTGTGACTGCGGTGGCAGCTACAGGGTTCGCCACGGCTCTGTTCAATCTCATCGCCCTCGATGGCGTGGCGGGAGCCAATCTGACGCCCTGGATTGCCCTTCTGGTTGTCAGTCTTCTCGTTGGGGTGGGCACTATTGCTGGCTATTTCGTCAACGCTCCCAACGAAGCGAAAGTGCTCACCGTTTTTGGCGCATACACCGGAACGGTTACCCACGGGGGCTTCTGGTGGGCCAACCCCTTTGCGGTGAAGAAACGTATTTCTCTGCGGCTACGAAACTTTAGCAGCGAGCAGATCAAGGTCAACGACCAGCATGGCAACCCCATCGAAATCGCCGCCGTAGTGGTTTGGCAGGTGACCGATACCGCCAGGGCTAGCTATGACGTCGAGGACTTCGAGCAGTTTGTCACTGTGCAGAGTGAGACCGCTCTGCGGGCGCTGGCAGCCGAATATCCCTACGACGCCCAGGACGAGGAAAGAGCGTCCTTGCGTGCCAACCCTACCGAAGTGGCTGGCGTCTTGCAAACCCAGCTCCAACAGAGGCTTGAAGTCGCGGGGGTCACCGTGCTGGAGGCCCGCCTCACCCATTTGGCGTATGCTCAGGAGATTGCTCATGCCATGCTGCGCCGCCAACAGGCCCGGGCCGTCATCGGCGCCAAGCAGCTCATTGTCGACGGGGCTGTGGGAATGGTTGAGGGGGCTCTCAAGGCCCTTAGTGAACGCAACATCGTCACCCTCGACGATGAGCGCAAAGCCGCCATGGTGAACAACCTGCTTGTGGCGTTGGTTTCTGACAAGGATACCCAGCCCGTGCTCAATACGGGCTCTCTGTACTGATGTCCGAAAAGAAGAAGTTCCTACTTCGCGTAGACCCTGAACTCTACGCGGCGCTGGAACGCTGGTCTGCCGACGAACTGCGCAGCGTGAACGCACAGATTGAGTTTCTGTTAGTGGAATGTGTTCGTAAGTCGGGCCGACTGAGGAAGCTGCCTCCTTTGCAGGATACGGGTCAAGAAGGACAACCCTAGGCTCAGGAAAACTAGTAAGGCTGAGCTACAAAATGGTAGCGCCTAAAAGGCTAGAGAGCATTTCCACGGCGACAGTAGCCGTCTGATTGCGTACGTCGAGAATGGGGTTGACTTCCACCACTTCAGCACTGGCTACGCGGCCATCGGCTGCTAGCAGTTCCATGAGCAAGTGGAGCTCCCTGTAGGTAAGGCCGCCTTTGACAGGGGTTCCCACGCCCGGTGCCACCTGCGGGTCGAGGCTGTCTACGTCGAAGCTGACGTGCAGGCTCTGGAGGTGGGCCGGAAGGTGTGCGAGGGCCAAGCTGGCCACTTCGGCCATGCCCAACTGGTCTACATCGGCCATAGTGAAGCACTTTACCCCGGCTTCTTTCAGGTTTCGCTTTTCCTCGGGATCGACGTCGCGCAGGCCAATGATGACGATGTTGCGGGGGTCAACTTTGCGTTGTGTCCCCGCCAAATGCGTCAACCGAGGGTCGCCTAAACCCGCCGAGGCGGCCAGGCTCATCCCGTGGATATTGCCCGAAGGCGTGGTTTGCCGTGTGTTGAAGTCGCCATGAGCATCTATCCAAACCACACCAAAGTCGGTGTTGTTCTGCCGGTTGAAGTTGCCCACACCGGCGAGCGTTCCCACGGCAATCGAATGATCACCACCCATCACCAGCGGGAAAACGCCGGCGGCCAAAGCTTCCTCCACAAGGACGGCCAACTGCTCGCAGCCAGCGGCAATCGGGGCAAGGAACTTCATCCGGGGATCTCCTTCCTCGGTGTGTTCCTGAATGGGAATCCGGATGGCACGCTTTTCTTCCTCCACCCTGTGGCCCAGCCGTTCGAGCGAGGCCTTCAGACCGGCCTGACGCAGGGCCGAGGGTCCCATGTCCACCCCCCGGCGGTTGGCTCCGAAGTCCATAGGAACCTCAATCAATCGGATGTGCATGGACGCCCCCCCGTCAAAAGCCTATCTAATCTGACCCTTTTACTCTAGAGTTATCGCCATGGTTTTCTGGCGCCCGCTCGGTGTTCTTCTGCTTGGACTCTTGGTCCCCTGCCTGCCGGCCTGGGAGACGTTTGGAACTCCACAGGGGTTACCAAGCCCCGTGGTTTCTGCCGTTGCCCAGGACGACGAAGGATTTCTGTGGTTGGCAACCGGTAATGGATTGGCCCGATGGGACGGTTACAAGACAAAAGTCTGGCAAAAGGATCCCTTTTCTGCGAATAGCCTCTCGAGCAACTCGATACGGAGTCTGACCGTTGACGGGGGCCTTCTCTGGCTTGGAACCAACGCTGGTCTCGACAAGTTCGATACGGCCACGGGGGAGTTTCAGCATTTTCCGTGCGATGCGGTCACTTCGGTGCTGCGCGACTCACACCAGCACTTATGGGTCGCTACCCTAGGCGGACTAAACCTTCTGGAGGAGGCGAGTTCGACTCTCCGCCGATTAGGCAACGACTCCCGTGTCTTTTCGATGGCCGAAGACAGGCGGGGTCATCTGTGGCTGGGAACAGCCTTAGGGTTGGAACGTTTGTCGGATGATCAGACCAGCGTGCTCACCTTTGACCTGCTTTTTCCGGGAAAGCCTCTCCCGCAAGGTGAATTGAGGTCGGTTCTGGTAGACAATGAAGGCGAAGTTCTCTGGTTGGGCATCTGGGGGCAGGGATTGACCCGCTTTGACCTTCAAACTGGAACAGCCCAACTCACCAAGCTTCCCGATAACCAGATCACGCATCTGGACGCCGGCGCCAAACGGGTGCTTTTCGTGGCCACAGACGGGAGTGGTCTGGTCATCTTTGACCGCGTTACCGGTACCTTCCGTGAAGAAAAGCATGACAAAGCCCGGCATGACAGTCTGGCCCATGACCGGGTTAATGGTGTGATGACCGATCGAACAGGAATTCTTTGGGTGCCCACTGCTAAGGGTGTCAGCTTCTTGAGTCCAAGCAGGGTTGTACTTCCCGCCACCGAAGTAAGGGGTAAAGTCACCGCGATGTATCGGGATTCTCGTTCGCGGCTTTGGGTGGGCCTCGCGGGGCGGGGTGCCTCGCTTTTTCACGAGCAAGTTGGCGTTGAACCCTCCCTAAGCAATGATACGGTGCACGCTTTGGCAGAGGATGCGCAAGGCTCTCTCTGGTGGGCTACCGACAACGGCTTGGTAAGGGTGGATACAGCCAAGGGTACAGTTCAGCGCTGGGGTGTGGCCGAAGGTCTGCCTTCAAATAGCCTCACCAGCCTCTTGATCGATGCTGATGGAAGTTTCTGGATTGGAACGACACAACAAGGCCTTCTCCATCGGTCGCCTCCAGGAACTTCTGGGCCGCAGACCACTTACCTACCAAGAACCCCCATCAACTTCAGTTTTTCCGATCGACGCGGCCGCCTTTGGGTGGGTACCGAAACGGGTTTGGCCCGGGTTCAAGCTTCCGGAGATCCCCTGATTTGGAGGCATAACTTGGCGGACCGGCGCTCGCTCGGTGGCGACTCGGTGCTGTCGATGTTGGAAGACAGCCAGGGCCAACTTTGGTTTGCCACCGACGGCGGCCTTTCACGGTATGATGAGACAACCTCCACCTTTACCACCCTAGGGCGAGCCGAAGGCCTCGATAACCTGTGTGTGCTGGGCCTTCAGGAAGACTTATCGGGCAACCTCTGGGTAGCGACCTCCGATGGACTTTTCCGTTTGTTGCCTTCCTCGACTTTCGTGCGCTTTGATACCACCGAAGGGCTGCCTAGCGCCGAGTTCGTGGCCGGTGCCTTGCGGCTTGAAGGCCGCCTCGCGTTCGGAGGCGCGAACTTCGTCACGGTGTTCGACCCCGAATCTCTCAAAAAGTCGCTTCCGCCATCACAGCTTGCGTTTACCAGCTTGACCGTCGTGAATCAGGATCGACCCCTGAAAAATCCCTTGGAACTGGCCTGGAACGAAAACTCGGTGACGCTGGGTTTCGCGCTACTGGAGTTTGCGCGACCAGAACATCATCTTTTCCGCTACCAGTTGGAAGGATTTGACAAGGACTGGGTCGACGCCGGGACGAGCCATGAAGTCCGGTACACCGGACTTGACCCCGGTAGTTACCAATTCCGCCTGCAAGGGAGCCCGGGCAATGGCGAATGGATTAGCGGTTGGGGAAATCTCAGCATCAAGGTCGAGGCTGCGCCGTGGCAACAGTGGTACGCGTGGATGCTCTATGTCGTGGCGGCAATAGTCATGATCCTGTTCGCGGGCCGAATGCTGTACGACCGCCGATGGAAGCAGAAGGTTTTGGAACTCGAGAATGTTCGGTCCCTCCTCTTGGAGGCCAACCAACAACTCGATCAGTTGTCGCGCTTGGATTCGCTGACGTCCATCCCCAACCGCAGGGCCCTCGATGCCTGGTTGTCCAACGAATGGGCCATCGCACAACGTCAGAAGCACAAAGTAGCCCTTATTATGCTCGACATCGACTATTTCAAGCGCTACAACGACAATTACGGGCATTTGATGGGGGATGCGTGCCTACGCCGTGTGGCAAAAGTGCTCTCGGATAGCCTGCACCGTACCACGGACTTCTGTGCACGCTATGGCGGCGAGGAGTTTGTAGTCATGCTCCACGATACCGAGCTTGATGGCGCCGAGGTGGTTGCCCAGAGGCTGCTCGAGGCCATCGATGTCTTGAGAATTCCCCACGAAAAATCTTCCGTGGCACCCCATATCACTATCAGCCTCGGGGTAGCGTCCCTTCAGCCCCACCCTGACTCCCTGCCTCAGGCACTGGTTCAACTGGCTGATCAGGCCCTGTATCAAGCCAAAGCAGGTGGCCGGCACCGTGTTGCCTTGGCGGTCAGCTCTTGATGTTTCCCGCTTTCAAGTCGAGTGCAAAAATCCGGCTCTTGCGCGCATGGTTATAGGTTTTCTGCTTCTTCTCGGGTAGCGACTCCAAAACCGCTTCGGTAAAACCAAGTTGCTCAAACCAATCAAGAGTGCGCGTCGTCAGTGCAAACACTCGGCCATAGCCGGCTCTCCGCGCCTTGTCGGTAAGAAACGAAAGAATTTTTCGCCCCATGCTCAGGTGGGAGTAGGTGGGGTTGGTGGCAATAGCGGCAACTTCACCCTGGCTGGCTTCATTGTCAGTTTTTCCTGGAAACGCGTGCAAGGCTCCACAAGCGTGCACCACCCCATCGATTTCATACACCACAAAATCTGCGAGCAGACCGAGCAAATCGTCTTGCGATCGCTGCAAGAGGATTCCTTCTTCCATCAGGGGTTGCATCAGGCGAAGCACTTCCGGAATGTCGGTGGCACGCATGGGACGAATAGACTCAAACTCGCTGCCATACACCATGGTTCCTACGCCTAAGTTGCTGAAAATCTCACGCAAAATGGCACCCTCTAGCCGACCGTCGACTACGTGAGCCCGCTCGGTACCCTTGCGGCAGGCGGCGAGCGCCAGCTCAAGGTACTTCAAATCGTCATCGGTGTTCCCAGCGTTGAGTTTGAGCACCTGTTCAGCTTCCTCCAAACTCAGCCGAGCCACCCTTCCGTCTGAGTTTTTCACCAGCCCGTCGGGAAGCCGGAACCTGGAGTCCATAAAGCCATCGCTTGAATTGACGAAGAAAAGTTTTTCAGCTTGGAGCGCCTCGGCAACGGCAAGAGCAATCTCGTCGCTCGAGAGGTTGTAGGGCTTGCCCGCCGCGTTCCAACCTATGCATGGAAAAATCGGAATCATCCCCTGGTCGAGCACTTTCTGCAGCGGTTCCACCAGAATCTTTTCCACTTTGCCCGTGTGTTCGAAATCTTGCCCGTCCAAGACCCCCAAACCTCTGGCTCGGATGAAGTTGCCAATCACAGCGTTAGCCTGAAAAGCGGTGAGGAGCGTCATAAGACGGTTGGCGACATCAAAGGCGGCCATACGAATAAACGGAATCGCTTCCGCCGAGGCCACCCGCAGTCCCTCGTGGTAAACTGTGGTGATGTCGTATTCCTTGAGTACCGCATCGATCCACTGCTTGGCGCCGGGAACGAGAATGATCTCAATACCGGTTGCCCGCAACATAGCCAGGTCTTTCATGAACTGCGGAAAGTGCGGTTCTTGAAGAATTGGTTCGTCGATCTTGAGTACGATGGTTTTTCCGTCGAAGCGGCTCTGATAGTAAAAAACTTCCCGGATCAGATCGACTTGTTCGCGGTGCTTGATTTCATCCATGAGGTTATTGTAGCCGGACCGAGGGGCTTGTAAAATAGGGCTGCCAAACCACACGTTCCAAGCCCGGCGACCAGGAGAGTGTTTTCAGCGCCGTGGCAACTCGAAGGCGGAACTGTAGCTCACCAACCGGATGACATGGTCGACTTCGCTGCGCGAAAAACACGTGGCCAAAGTAGGATCAAAGTAAAGTCCGCCCCATTCCATGGCATAGCGCTGACCTCCAGCACCCATGCGCACCAGAGCCAATCGGGGTTCAACCCCGAGTTCTCGCTTTGCGACGGCCATCAGGAGCAGCACTAGATCAAGGGAAGCACCCCGACCCTGCTTCAGGGTGACCGCTGGCGATTGAGCCGCCACGGATAAAGGATGCGAGGCTGTCAGAACTATGCGTTGATGTACCTCGTTGTTGAGCTCTACGAGCCGAGAACTCGGGTCAAACACCTGTGGATGCTCGGGAAAGGCCGTCACCGCGCTTCCCGAAAAAATGACAAACAGAACACCTGCCAGAACAACCGCAAGCAAGGGAAATTTTCGAACACTCGATACCAGCCTAGGAACCATGAGGTTTCTCCTTGCTGTGAGTATCGCCGATTCAATTGCATTGATGATGCACCTGTATACTACATTTGTCTATATGACAGGCGTCTACATGCTAGAGTTTGTTCAGCAGATCCTGAAAGCGTTTCAGACGCGCTGTGTCGCCCACCGCGGCACTGATTTCTACCAGTAACTTCAGCGCTTTTCCCACCGCAGGGACCAGCCCGCCAGCCAATGCCGTTCGATAACTCCGCTCAGCCTCGGCCAAGGCCAAGGATTTTTCTTCGGCGGTGCCCCGCGAATGTATGGTAGCCATGGCAAGCAGGTCGGCAGCGATGCCGTCGGTGTTTTCACTTCGCTTGTCTAGGGTAAGAGCCTTTGTCAGTCGTAGCAAGGCGTCGGCCGTCTGGCCACTCTTGCTCTGCAGGCTGGCGGCCAAAAATAGGTTTGAGGCCTGTTCCTGCCAAGCGCCGGCTTTCTCGTTGAGCGCAGCGGCCTCGTCGAGCAGAGTGAGAGCTTCGCTCATTTTTTCCTGAACCCTGAGAGCCTGAGCCTTGGCCTGCAGAATCACCGCCACCACAGCTCCATCAAGGGATGCCCGTCCCACGAGGGCCCGGTCGAAGAAGGCCACAGCTTCGGTAAGTTTACCGGTAGCTTGGGCATAGCGACCTTGATTGGCAAGGGCGCGCGCCGTGAGCTTCGCGTCGGCGACCAACGCCGCCAAAGCAGCCTCCTGATCCCAGTAGGCCCCAGCCGCGTCTAATTTGTTTGCCGATAGATACAGAAACCCCAAGGAGTCGAGCACCGTACATTGGCCTGCCAAATCGTCTACCGCCTCATACGACAAGAGCGCCAAACGGTAGAAGTTCTCGGCCTGGCTCAACTGCCTTTTGCGAAGCGCCTCATCGGCGCTTTTCAGCGAATCGGAGGCCTGGGTTCGAGTTACCATCACCTCGGCCACCACAGCGGCCTTGGACGCGGGAAGCGAAGAACAAGAGCCGAGCAACAGGATCCCGGCGAGGGCGCTAGACTGCGCAAGAACCCGATACGTTAAGTGGGCCATCAAAAGTCTCCTTGCCGGACGCTTTGGTAGGTCGCTTGGGGTTCTGGCTTCGAGGTGACCCCGCCGCTAAGCAGGGGGTTATTGCGCAAGCCCTCGAGAACATCCTGAGCTTTGGCCATGGTTTGCCTTGTTTCCAGCAAGAGCCCGGAGATCTTTGGCACCTCGTCCGCCACCCCCGAGGTGGTCCGCTTCAGGTCGTCGGTCATAATCTGCACGTCGTCGAGCACCTTGTTCAGTCTGGCCCACAGCTGATTTTTGTCGTCTAGCAGGGTAGCGATGCTGCCCTTGGGATCAATGAGTTTGACGGCAAGGCCCGTGGGGTCACGAAGCAGGCTTGTTGTCCCCTCGATGTCCTTCGTTATGGTGTTTACCGAAGCCAGCAAGGTATTGATCTGTTCCAGCGATTTTGGGAGTTCGGTGCCTGCCGATTTCAGCGCTTTTGTACCCTCGGTATCGACACCAGCCATCACGTGGTTCAAGCTGCCCAAAGTAACCTGCGACATGTCGAGGGCGTTCTGAAGGGCGCCCAGATTGGCACCGAGGGAGCCCGTAGGTCCATGAACATTGACGCCGTTCCATGTATCGAGGAGCACCTTCAAGTTGTCGTTGCTGGTGTCGAGGATGTCGTTCACCTTGCCTATCAAAGTGGTAACGGTGTCGTCCCGCGGTGGCATGTCGACGAAACCCGAGGTCATCAACATTTTGCCCGCCGGATAGTCGGTCGAAAGGATGTCTGAGCCTTCTTTGAGGCGTTCGTTGGATAGGCCACGGTAGAGAACCAGGCTCGAACCTAGTCCAATCGGCGAAGTGACCACATCCAGAAGCGTGTTCACGGTAATTCGTTTTTGGTAACCTTCGTAAATGTAAATGTCGACGTCGACGGCGTTTTTGTCGTTGAGAACCACCTTGGCAATTCGTCCGACCTCGAAGCCCTTCATCGAAATGGCCGTGCCAACCGAAACGTTGTTGGCCGTCAAGAAATGGGATTTGTAGGCGTAGGTACGCTGAAACCACCGCTGGTTCACACCGAGCATGAAGATGAGCACAAACACGCAAAGCAAGGCCACAAACACAAAGACCCCTACGATCTTGTCCGCGTGTCGGATTCTGAACTTCATTCTCTGCCTCCTGAGGCAACCATACCGCGAGCTGCGAGCAAGCTGCGTTGGCTTTCGTTGATTTCGTCAAGGAAGTCGGGCCATTGAGCCACCGCTTCGGAGGTTGTGCCCATGAACTGCACCCGGCCGAAATTGAAAAGACACAGGTTGTCGGCGACCTGCAACGCGAAGTCTAACGCACTTGTGACCAAGAGCAAGGTTCGTCCTTTTTTCTTGAGGTTCAGAATAGCCGTAACAACCTTGTGGGCGGTGGCACTGTCGAGTTCGGAAAGCGGCGAGTCCAAAAAATAGATGGGTGGGTCGAGGGCAATGGCTCGGGCAACACCAAGAGCCATTTGTTCCCCAATCGACTGTTCCCCCGGGCGGGTCGTCAGGGCCTCATGGTAGCCGACCTGATCGAGGGCAAACTGGATACGCCGCTCTACTTCAGCATGCTCCATTTTTGGAAAGTTCCAGTTGAGCGGCAGGGCGAGGTTTTGCCTGAGCGTCAAGTTCTGCCAAAGTGCAGAGTTCTGGAAAACAAAAGCCGTCGCGAGCCTGAAGGCCGACAGTTCGCGCGAGTTCATGGTAGCGAGGTCTTTACCACGGTAGCGGACTTCACCTTGCGTTGGGGAAATCAGCCCGGCCAGCAGTTTAAGAAGGGTCGATTTGCCGGAGCCAGAGGGTCCTAGAAAAACAGTCGTCTCTCCCTCTGCTATTTTTAGCGTGGTTGGGTGGAGAAGCACCGAACCTGGGCTTCCTGCACCCGCGTCTTCAAGTTCAAAAAGTGGGATCATTTGAGGTACGACAACACTGTAATGATGGCGTCGCTGACGATAACCCAGACGACGCTTGCGCCTACCGCGCGTATACCTGCCGTGGGGATCTCGGTTGTGGATCGGTTAACCGAAAACCCCTGAAAAGTCGAAATCACGGCCACGATGGCCCCGAACACAAAGGCCTTGATGAGGCTGATCAGAAGATCCTGGGCCTTGAGCGCTCCTAGCAGGCCCTCAATGTAGTCACTAAACGATAAGGGCGTCACCAGACTGGCCGGTAGCCAAGAACCAAGCAGGCCAAAGAGACTGAAGTAGATCGAAAGCACAAAGGTTGCCACCACAACCCCAATAACCCGGGGCACCACTAGGTAGGTGATCGGATTCACCCCGAAGGCAATGTAGGCCTGGACCTCGTTGCTGATCACCATTGTGGCCAGTTCTGTGGCGATAGCGGTTCCTGAGCGGGAAATTATGACAAAGGCCGTGAGCACCGGACCGAGCTCACGGGTGATCACCACCACCAAAATAGAATACATCAGCTGGTTTTGGCCAAAGGAGCGGAGCAGGGTAGACCCCTGAACAATGATAATGGCCCCCAGCGCCAACGCCAGAA